>Ga0209739_100528_pt1 | contig 15368 bp, 16 predicted proteins | sample JossMetagenome_2_FD_184729 | JGI IMG/M metagenome (GOLD analysis project Ga0209739, IMG submission 184729) | Hot spring sediment microbial communities from Joseph's Coat, Yellowstone National Park, USA - JC3_ASED (SPAdes) (version 3) | ecosystem: Environmental > Aquatic > Thermal springs > Hot...
GCATCTTCTCAGGCTTCTCACCTGTTATATCATTCTCGTTATACAAGATCTTTCCATTGAATATCTTTGCGAATCCTGTTATTGAGTTGAGAAGAGTAGTTTTTCCAGCACCGTTAGGGCCTACGATGCTGAGTATCTCACCCTGGGAGAGACTTAGATTGATGTTATAAAGGATCTTAAGTCTTCCATATCCTGAGACAAGATCTTTTATGTTCAACATCATTTTTCTCCACCTATATAAGCTCTTATAACCTCAGGATCTTTAGCCGCCGAAGAGGGGTCTCCCTCGAAGATCACTCTTCCTCTATCCATCACATATACATGCTCAACATAATTAAATAATATGTCGATCTTGTGTTCAATTATGAAAAAGGTTATTCCATATTCATCTCTCAGTCTCACAATATTTCTAAAGATCTCGTGTGCAAAACCTGGCTCAACGCCTGCCACAGGCTCGTCAAGCATTAGAAGAACTGGGTCGCTCACCAGTCCTCTGGCTATCTCAAGAAGCTTCACCTCTCCTCCTGACAGCTCATAAGGTTTCAGTTTCGCATTATTTATCAAGTTAAGCATCTTAAGTATCTCAATACTTTTGTCAGACAATTTAATCTCTCGATCATGCCATAATTTTCTTATCAAAGCTTTCAGAGGATTCTCGCCGGGATTGTCTCTTCCCGCTGTAAGAATGTTCTCGTAGACGCTCATTCCATAGAATGGTCTTGGTATCTGAAAAGTTCTTACAAGACCCATCTTATATATCTGATGAGGTTTTAAACCATCTATTCTTCTACCTCTGAACCAGACCTCCCCATCATCAGGCTTATAAACTCCAGAGATCACATTAAACAAAGTTGTTTTTCCAGAGCCGTTAGGACCTATCAGACCTATTATGCCTCCTTCTCTAACCTCCACAGATACTTTGTTGACAGCTTTTAATCCTCCAAATGATTTTGAGACGTTGACTGTCTTAAGCAAGACGCCTATTATTCTTCACCTCCTTCAGCTTTTATCTCCTTCTCAAGTCTTCTCCATGCTACAGTCTTTATCTCTTTCTCTGGAAGAATGCCTGCAGGTCTGTATATTATTATCAGAACTATGAAGACTCCTGTCAAAAGATATCTCAGCAGATCTACTGAGAATGGTAGTGCAGGAAATGCGTCTTTGATTATTCTCAAAATTCTGTCAAGCCCGATCCATATGAGAGCTCCTAGAAGAGCTCCATTATTATTGCCGGCTCCTCCTAAAAGAACTATTGTCCAAACGATAAATGTTATAAATGGTATATATTCACTGGCGCTTATAGCTCCTGTGTAAGCTATGTAGATCCCTCCTGCAAGTCCTGCAATCATTGATCCTATGATCATTGAGTATGCCTTCAGCTTCGCAAGATCTTTTCCTAAAGACATTGCAGCAAGCTCGTCATCTCTCATAGCCTTAAGATCTCTGCCGAACGGGCTGTTAAGCATTCTCTCTAGAAGAACATACACTATGATCAACATGAGAAGTGAGAATGCGAAAAAGGTCATGTCAGCAACATACGCTGGGTATCCCAAACTGGTTATCCATGCGAAAGGTCTCACCACAGCCATGCTGTGAGGTCCTGCCACGAGAGCCTCATAGCTGTTTCCAATTGTTCTTATTATCTCGCCGAACACTAGAAGAGTTATTCCTAGATAATCTATTCTGAGTTTGAGAGCTGGGTAGGAGGCTAAATAACCGAATAATCCTGCAAGCAGCACTCCTGCTATAAGTGATATGAAATATGATGGGAGAGCAATATCTGGTCTGTTAAGATTCACGTATGTGATGATTGAGTTGACCTCAGCAAGTTTGAAGGGGTCGGCGATGTTAGGATTATAGGTCTGAGTAATATCAAATATCTTCCCAAGCATCATGAAAGCTATTCTATTTGCGATGGCTCCCACCGCGAATGCTCCTATAGCATAGAAAGCTACTTTGCCGAAATTTGAGATCCCTCCATAGCCAAGCTCTAGATTAAGACTTAAAGCTAGTAGCGCATATATTACGAAGAATGTTCCTATAGAATATATCACTCCGAAGACAGCCTCTAAGACGGGCATGTTATCATCCTCTCAACTTTTTGTAGAAAAACTTCTTACTAAAATTCTTATGTTTCTGAGAGATATTCCTCCAAGACCCTGTGGATATATTAATAATGTTGCTATAATGATTGCAAAAGGTATCACAGGTTTGTATACTGTGGGAACTCCAAAAGCCTGATTAAGAGCATATATGCCCATGTTCTCTGCGAAGCCTACTATCAGTCCAGCAGCGACCGTCCCGTAGAAACTTGTCATGCCTCCTAATATTGTTGTTGCAAACATTCTCAGAAGATTATTGAATCCCATGTCAGGAGTGACTTGAGAGGCGTATGCTCCCCATAGAGCTCCTCCTAATCCTCCTAAGAAGCCTGCCACGCTCCACATGAAAAGCATAATCTTAGTCTCGCTTACTCCAGATATTCTCGCCAACATAGGATTGTCTGCATATGCTCTAGAAGCTCTTCCAATGCTTGTGGCGCCATAGACATATGCCAGAAAGACCACTGATGCTATCGATATTATTATTATGAGATATAATGCGTCCACGCCTTCAACAGCTGCTGGAAGTCTCTTAGGATCAAATTTTGGCGCAAATAAATTATTATATATCTCACTAAAGATCCATATTATATATTCGTATATAAGCATGACACCTATAGAGCCTATCATAATGGCGTTAGAGCTTAATCCTCTTCTCATCATAGGTCTGTAGAAAACTAGATAACTCACTACTGCAACAAAAGATCCTACCAAGCCTGCCACAGGGATCATAAGTAGATAACTTATGTGCCACACATTAAATATAAATGCTGCAACATATGCTCCGATCATTACATATTCTCCTTGTGCAAAATTTGCGAATCTAGCTATTGAATAAGCCATTGTAAGTCCTAGAGACATTAAAACATATAATAATCCATATTGTAAAGACACAACAATTATAAAAGGATCAATCAATTCATACCCTCACACAATAATTCTTAAATAGATATTTAAAAACATTTTATCACTATCTTCATAAGCGACCTTCTAATCATTGTCTTATAAATAATATTTATATCTCCCTAAACATATAAAATAGTTTGAAAAAAGGTGTTATAAATGAATAGATCAACACTTATAATGTCTATAATATCAATAATTCTTCTAATAATAGGCTTCGTAGGAGGATATGTCTATGGCAGCATGAGCACAGGAGCACAGACTACTGCTACAGCGACTGGAGCGGCTCAAAAGATCATTGAGATCCCAGTGGGCATCTTGGCGCCTTTATCTGGAGCTGGAGCTATTGAGGGAACAAGCATTTCTAATGGAATTATTATGGGTATTGAAGATGTGAATGCCTTTCTAGCAGCCTCAGGAGCTTCTTTCAGGATCAAATATTTTGTTGAGGACACCAAGACGAACCCTGACGAAGCTCTCAAAGCTCTTCAAAAGCTTTATCAGAATAATAATGTAAGAATCGTTTTTGGAGGACAGTTTAGTAGAGAGCTTATGGCTTTAAAGCCTTTCGCAGAGCAAAATAAAGTTGTTGTAATAAGCTCATACTCGACATCGCCGGCGCTGGCAATACCTAAGAAATATGTCTTCAGAAACATCGGTCCAGACACTTTACAGGGGAAGGCATTGGCCTCTCTATTATGTAGAGAAGGCATTGAGAATGTCGCTATCATACATAGAAATGATGCTTATGGAGCAGGTCTTGCTCAGATGACCCAGAAATACTTTTTAGAGAAATGTGGGAAGAAGGCTGAGATAATATCTTACAACCCTGATCAGCCTGACTACGCCTCTGAGGTGAGAGTTTTGGCTGATAAAGTCACGAGCCTAGGCCCAGGGCCTAAGACAGCTGTAGTCATGATCGCTTTCGAGACAGACGGCTCAAATATTTTAGGACATGCACAGAAGATCCCGGTTTTATCACAGGTGAGATGGTTTGGATCTGAGTCTACGAGAGTTCCAGAAGTACTTCTACAGCCTGGAAACGCTGAATTTGTATATAGCGTGAGATGGACAGGAACATTTCCAACAGCGATAACATCAATCAAATATCAAGAGTTTATCAATAAATATAGAGCTAAATATGGCAAAGATCCGTTTCCAGTGGCGGCAAACGGTTATGATGCGGCATGGCTGGTAGGTCTTGCTCTAATGGCTACAGGAGGAAAAATTGATGATATAGACAAATTTGTGAATGCGCTGATAAAAGTTGCTGAAAGCTATTACGGAGTGACAGGTCTCAACGCATTTGATGAGAATGGAGACCGCAGATATCAAGACTACTCTATATGGACTGTGGAGAAACAAGGAGATAAATATGTGATCGTAGATAAAGAGCTTTATCACTCTGATACAGACACATTTACGAAATTATAAATTTTTTCCTCATTTTAAAAATATTCTTCTCAAAAAATTTTTATAGATCTTTTTCACAACGACTTGTCGAGAAAAATTTTTATTTACAGAAGGATACTTAGTAGTCTGGTGATGACGTGTCACATATTCTCGTGAAGAGCTGATTAAGATGATCCATGAGAAAGAGGAGGTCATTGAGAAGATGAGAAGAAAAATTGATGAGGTCGAGAAGGATCTTAGGATCATATATTCTCTTCAGGAGGCTTTCAGAAGATGTCTGGAGAAGAAGATGAACAAGAAGATGTAGAGACTCTTCTTAAGAGGCTTCTAGATTTATCATCTGTCGAGGCTTATCTACATTTTAAACTTTCTCAAGAGCTTGAGGAGGCTCGTGCAGAGACTATAAGACTTGTAGGTCTCTTCTCAATGTGTGAGTTGAGTGATGAAAGCGTTAAGATGTACAGACCTTTGATAGAGGATCTTATTAATAAATATGTTATGGAGATCAGAAGAGGATCTTCTGATAATAATCAGTCTAAAGATTTTAGATGATATTAATCATGAAAATATATATGCGGCTGAGAAATTGAGCGGCGGAGCCTCAGGATCTTCCGAGAAGACTGTGAAACACTGCGACGAGCTTTCTTTCCTAGATCTGAGGAGAGCTCTGGAGAGCACCAGTAGATGTCCTATATGTGTTCTTATTGAGGAGATTGAAGAGAGATATTTCAGAAATCTTCTCTATGAGAATGTTAATGATCCTTCTGTGAGAGAGAACATTAGAAAAAGTCTCGGCTTCTGTCCTTACCACGCCTATAGATTCTCTGAGTTTATAAAAAGATCTCCAGAGATCAATGGTTTGGGAGCCTCAATAATTTATCTAGACATGTTAAACAGTCATATAAATGATCTGTTTAAAGATCCTGGGGAGCTCTGGAGCAGATGCATATTATGTGGTCATGTCAGAGATTTTGAAGAGATCTATGTCTATGTATTTGTAAAATGTATTGATCAGGCGATGAAAATTTATGAGAATTCTCGCTCAATATTATGTCACAAGCATCTTCTTATGATAACATCATCACTTGATGAGACTAGAAGAAATGAGCTGACAAAGATCCATAGAGATAAGCTGAGAAGACTTGTAGAGCTGACCGAAAGTTTTATAAGAAAACATGACTATAAATCTCGAGAGCCTATAACCGATGAAGAAAGCAACGCATGGAGAAACATAATATATGTTTTAAAAGGATCATTATCTTCACAAATGTCCTCAATACATAGATATATGAGAACAACAGATCTTGATAAGAGACGTAGAAAAAGTCTATTCAAAAGATGAGAGATTATAAAAATTTTTATTTATTAGACTCTTTAGACCTCTCCTCTTCAAGTCTCTCTCTATAATATCTCTCAAGCTCTTCATCACTCATCTTTCTATAGGGCTCATCTAAGATCTCTCTCAGATCTTTATTTTTAATAAAGTAATAGACCGAGTATGAGCATATAGGAATTATCTTAAGACCTCTCTCTCTGGCGACCTCAACAGCTTTATCAACAAGTTTTTTAGCAACACCTTTGCCTCGATGTTGTGGAGGAGTATATGTGGATATCAGATACATTTTGTCATTATCAATCTTATACTCTAGATATGCTTTTGAGCCGTCTTCAAATCTTATGTAAAAAACATCAGATGTGTATCTTACCACAAGATCCTCCATATATTCTACGCCTCTCTAGTATTATGATTTAACAAGATTTTAAGCATATGTAGTATGCTATTCAACAGATTTTTAAACATAAACATTTAATAGATTCTGGTAGATCGTCTTGATCATTTCTACTCATGTTATTCTCAGATGATCAGAAGATTACGTTTTTAATCATAAATAGACGACTCTAGTCTCTGAGATATATCTTCTCCTCATGTTTACCAGAGATCCCTCTACAAGCTCAAAAGATCCTTTTAAACGTATGTCTTCAGATGATCTTCCTACAAACACTTCAAACGTCCCAGGCTCTAAGACCAGTCTCATCGATCTATTGTAGAAAGCCAGTTGATGAGTATTTATCTTTATAAAGACTTTCGCCTTCTCACCTGGTCTCAGAAATATTTTTGCAAATCCTTTAAGCTCTTTAGATGGTCTGGAGACGCTTGCAAAAAGATCTTTGATATACACCTGTGCAACCTCATGCCCAGATCTTTCTCCTATGTTTAAAACCTCGAAGCTTATCTCAACATCATCTCCAGGTCTCAGTGATGAAGGGTTGATCGTTAGATTCTCATATTCAAATCTTGTGTAGCTCAGGCCGTGGCCGAAGGGATATAAAGGATTAGAATCAAGATCAACATAATCTTTTTTAGAAGACTCTTTTCTATAATAGTATACAGGTATCTGACTAACGTCCTTTGGAAAAGAGATCGGGAGTCTGCCTCCTGGATCATGTTCTCCAAAAAGTATCTCTGTCAAAGCATTTGCGCCCTCCTCACCTGGATACCACGCCTCTAGTATAGACCCGCATCTCTCAGAGATCTTCTTAAGATCAAGTGGTCTGCCATTGAATAAAACTATCGTGGTCAAAGCTCTATCACATATCTCGAGAGCAAACTCCTCTTGAAGACCTGGCAATGATATTCTTGCTCTATCAGATCCTTCGCCACTCAATCCTTCTCCAAACAGACCTGAGACCTCGCCGAGCACCAGTATGGTCATGTCGCTGTCATCTGCTATTCTAACTGCTTCTGAGAACATGTCTGAAGTCTCACATCTTATGTCTCTACAGCCTGGTGAATACATTATTTTAAGCCTATTCTTCTCTCTAGATCTTAAGGCTTGAAGAACTGTGACAATCTTTTGATCAAGAGCTTTTATATGGATCTGAGGAGAATAGTCTCCAAATAGAGCCAGAGGATTATCAGCGTTAGGACCTATGACAGCTATTTTTCTCACCCAATTTGGTATTGGAAGAACATTATCATTTTTCAGAAGAACTATTGATGCTCTGGCGGCCTCCCTGGCAAGATCTATATGGCTCTCATCTCTCAAGATCTTTAGATTCCTCTCGTCAACAAATGGATTCTCAAAAAGTCCTAGAAGGATCTTTACTCTCAAAACTCTTCTCACAGCCTCGTCTATAAGAGCTTCTGACACTAGACCTCTTCTCACAGCCTCAACAAGCTCTGAAAAACACTCTGGATCTGGAAGCTCTATATCGACACCTGCTTTAAGAGCTTCTGAAGCAGCCTCTACACAGTCTCTAGCAACTTTATGTAGCGTCATGAGCATTCTGACGCCTCCATAATCAGAGACGACAAATCCTCTGAACCCCCATTCTTCTCTTAAAATATCTGTCAGAAGCTCTCTATTAGAGTGGCAGGGCACACCATCTATATCATGATATGCAGCCATCAGTGATAATGCTCCACCTATTTTTACAGCGGCTTCAAAAGGAGCCATGAAAACCTCTCTCAACATTCTCAATCCTATGTTTACAGGCGCAATATTTCTGCCGCCTTCACTCATGCTGTGAGCCACAAAATGTTTAGGCGTCGCCAAAACTCCTCTGGAAAGATCTTCACTATGAAGACCTTTTATATAGCTCAGACCTATCACAGAGGCCAGATAAGGATCTTCGCCAAAAGTCTCTTCAACCCTCCCCCACCGAGGGTCTATAGAAAGATCGAGAACTGGCGAGAGACACTGTCTAGCGCCGACTGCAAGAGCCTCTCTTCTGATTGCTGAGGCAACCCTCTCAACAAGATCAGGATCCCAAGTGCTTGCAAGACCAATAGGATGTGGAAAAGATGTTGCTCCTCTGCCCATTAATCCTGCCAGACACTCCTCATGAACTATAGCAGGGATCCTCATTCTAGTCTCTTTAATAAGAAAAGACTGTATCTCATTGATAATCGACACAACCTCAGAAGGAGAAAGTTTTCTTCTACTACCAGCCACTCTAGCGATCTGACCTATTCCTCTTCCAATGATCTTCACAGCTTTCTCTCTAGAAAATCTATTATGATCATCCAGCAGAGAGTCTACAGAAACAGCCATGAGCTGAGCAATCTTCTCCTCAAGACTCATCGAAGAAAGAATCCTTAGGATCCTCTCCTCAATCATTTCAGAATAGTATTCAGACAATCCTGATCCCTACGAAAGTCTCTCTTAAAAAATATATCTTCCTTATATATTAACATTAATTAACTCTAAAGCCATCATCAGGATCTTTCTATTAATAAATCAAGATAAGATCAAAAATCAGAATATTAAAAGTCCACCTCATGGTCTACGTAAAATATATATATCTGGTATACTGATAGTTCTTGGTGAATAAATTTATGAGTGTTTTTAGTGTTAAAATCAGAAAAGATCTGAAGGAGAAGATGAACAAATATAAAGATAAAATAAACTGGGCAGAAGAGGTGAGAAGATTCATTGAGATGAGAATTAAAGAACTTGAGGCCGAAGATAATTTCAATGAGATCCTAGATGAGCTCAAAAAAGCTAAATGGAGTGTTCCAAAAGGTTTTGCCACAGAGTCTGTGAGGGAGGATCGTGATAGTGGCTGATGCTTCAGCTGTTATAGCATTCTTCTTTCGTGAAGAAAATTGGGATAAATTAAAAATTTATATGAAAACTATAATGTCTATTGATCATGTTGTTAAAGAATTTTATAATGCAATATGGAAAGCCGTCTATCTTAGAAGAGTTTTAACTATTGAAGATGCGGAGAGAATAATAAGACTTTTTAAAAACTATCGTTCTAAAAATATGATCCTTGAGCCCGAGGATAAATATATAGATGACGCATTGAAAATATCATTAGATGAAAACATTACCATATATGATGCATTATACGTGGCACAAGCTCTTAACAATAAGATACCTCTTCTATCACTTGATAATAGACAGAGAAAAGTTGCACAGAAGCTTGGGATTATAGTTTTGCCCTAGTCTTTAAAAATATTTCTATTTTAATTATGTCTATAATACGTTCTGTTATCTATTGATATTATCGGGAGCTTGATATAACGATATTAGATATTAGAAAATGATTCTTATGAAGATGTTTCTATAGAGTAAAGCTACTAAGAAGAATATTGAAGATCTATGAAAGTTTTTGACAGATGGACACAGTTTAAACTTGTCTTTTTTATTACTAGATTAAAGGATCCTTCTAAAATTCATTAGCATTGTAGAGCCTAAGAAGAGAAGTAAAACAGCCTCAGATCATAAGTCCAAAATATTGGATGAAAATAATGAGACTCAAAATAGGTTTCAGAGATGAAATGAGATTCGGTTCAAACTGATCTAAGGAGAAATTAAAACTTTTGAGAAGACAAAAAGTAGTGACATTAAAAACATAATAGCTAGTTTAATCATATAGATCATATACTTAGAGAGAGGTATATTCTCGTAACCATCAACTTCATAACGATCTTGCCGATAGTTGTGTGTTAAAATTAGCTTAATGAACTATGCTTATCTAAGGATCTTATTATTACATATTAAATACGCGCTTTTTATTTACTAAGGATCTATGAACATCAAACTAAAATACAGGCCTTCCAGAACCAATTTATAGTTGAGTTGTAAAAACTTACACATAAGTTTTAATAATGCTAATGGAATGTATTACACCTTTTAAAAATTATAACTATATCTAAAGAAGCTAGTGAGGCTCCTTTAAGACTTAAGAGACCGAAAGAATATAGAGAGTATTAGAGTATTAATATTATAATGAATTTCACTGACACTTGGAGAGATCTTTCCAAGGAGAAATTAAAGATACCGTGAGAAGCATTAGAGAGATGTGGAGAATTCATAATTCTCTCGAGGAGTAATATTAAATATAAATGTTTTAATAAAGTCTTCAAGCATCTTGTGGATAAACAAGCTATGATATTCATTACAATTAATTTCATGAGATTGGCAGAAGGAAGTGAGGATCTTGATATATCTGGCTATCTCATTTTGTGAAATATTCTAGTTATTATCATTAATATGATAACAATAAGAATCCATGAGATGACTGATATTAATTGAATTATTAGAAGATTCTCAACCTGATCTATTGGTCCTGCTGATGTCGCGATTGTCAGGTTCCATAACGCGTTGAATGTTCCGTGAAATGATGCTGCGGGCAGTATGCTGTCTGTGATGCTTGTGAAGACCAGAAGAATATATGTAAATACAAGCATCTGTGTGAGAGATAGTGTTAAAGAGCATACTATCTGGATCATATTAAACATTTTGATATAAGGATTTAATAAATATGTTGATATATGCCATAGATTCCATGCGACGCCTATTATAATAACGTTTTTAGCTGAAGGTTTCCAGCCGAGCTACTTATACATGTATCCTCTCCAGCCGAGCTCTTCTCCTAATGCATATAAAGTGTTTATACTGATCCCGGCGACGTATGCCAGCGGTATCTGTAGTAATGCTTTGAACCATGATAATCTCTCTAACTCAGCCTCTGAAGATGTATGTATAACGTTTCTCAGCGATTCGGCTATAAGCCTAACATAGTTGTTAAAATCAAATAATTTCAGAAACGTAGCGATCATGATATATACTCCTAACGCAAGATATATTATAAGTGGCGAGACAAGATAATATAACAGAGCTTTTCTAGAAAACGTTAGAACATCTTTAAACCAGCCTCGAACGCTCGTTCTAAAAAACAATAGACAGAAGACTACTGATAAAACGACACTCCACATTCTCGCTAACCCCCATAAAAAAGTCGCAACGTTTGAAGTAGTCTCTGGAACATGCAGACTTAAACCACTTAAATAAGCAATATAATCTATCAAAAAAAGCTAGAGAATAGGAGAATACAATGAACAAAATGATTCTTTGGATAACAGACAAATTCTCACCTTCTAACCTTCTAAACAGCTATATTATAAGTACATATTATATTTTTCTAAATATCTAATGATCTTTTTAATTCTCTTCCTGTCATATCTATTCATATGTAAGCAAAATCTAGTAGATACTATCTTGCCTGATAAATCTAAGAGTATCATTTGAGAACTTTCTTTAAGTCTATTAATCTTAGAAATGTCCTCTAATCATCTCTCATGCTACGAGGATATATACGATAATATTTACTTAAATTAATAGTTATCAATGGATCTTTACCGAATATATAGTTAAGATCATCATTTAGGCGGTCGATATAGAGACAATTGGGTTAAAAAGAGTGTAGGTCTAACTACTTAATACAAGATCGAGGGTTTTGATATAGTAGTTATTGAGATCACAAAAACGCTAGTGAATCGTCTGTGAATTAAATATTAATGTTCTATATTTAAGCCCTCAACAAATTTATATGTTGAGCGTTATGACTGAGTATGCTCATTCTGTTAATATAGATGTCATAGGATCGATCCTTGTAGGTTATGCTAAGAAGATCGTTGACAAAGCTCTTAGAGGTGAGACTCTTAGCGATTGGGAGATAGGATTTTTACTTATGGAGACGACAAGAAGAATCTTAGAGATCAGGCTTAATGTTATTGAGAAGAGAATAGGCAGTCTCGAAGAAATTCTCAAAACAAGAATAGAGGCATTAGAGAAAGAATTATTATCCACAGAGAGGAGAATAGATTCTGTAGAAAAAGAGTTATCAGCTAAAATAGACAGTTTATTGATGAGAATAGATCTTATAGAGAAGAGGATTGTAAAAATAGAAGAAGAGCTTAAGAGAAGAGATCAAGAAAAATCTCATAGTTAAGATTGTTTTGATAAAAAGATCTTAAAGGTGAAAGAAGATACAAAATATATTAAACATACTATGGATCAGCTCAAAGACAATGTTATAAATAAACTATAGACATATAGAATTAAATGTGAAGAGATCCTCTGCTTAGACGAGCTTCAACGTATTAAATTAATTAATTACAACAGTTGGTGAAAGGATCTTTAAAATAGAAGAGATCTTAAGTTATAAGAGAGATCATATTTTTGATTGGTCTTTCTTCATCTTCTCTAAAGCTCTTCTCACGGATTCTCTATGTAGAGGGGTCTGCCAGGCAACTTCTTCTCCAACTCCTATCTCAAGATCTTTTCTAGGTGGAGGCTGGTCGATCCAGAGCACAGGGTCTCTCTCATACATGTTATAGATTATGAGATTTCTCTTGATCATCTCATCTATAAGTTCTTTCGGAACATCTTTATGCCATAGATGATCAGGATCTTCTATAGCCTTCTCAAGATGACTTCTCCATCTATCTACAAAATATGGCGTAAGATCTTTGGATCTTGTCATCTCAATGATAACGCTATTAATATTCCATTTCGTCATATAGAGCTCTCTAAAGACCCACGGATTTCCTCCTGTGATCCTCCAGACATTCTCGAAGGAAGGCTTCTCACCAGGTATCTGATCATATAGTTGTCTAAAATCATTTTTAGACATGTTCCACATAGGCATTAGATGAGCCCATCTATGTCTACCGATCTCAGACCTAGATCTTCCCTCGCTAGTGGCTACCACAGCAACTATTCTATCGTATTCTGCTGAGGGATGTTCTATTATATTCAATAAAGTCTTTACGTAGACAGCCGCCTCCTCCGGCCTCATGATTTGAAAAGCTTCATCAATTAAAATAGCTATCTTAGGTTTTCGAAATCTCTTGATCATCTCGTGAGCTATTGCTGGCGCAAGATCTATGAGCCTGGCTATGGCGCTGCTTAATGGTGCCCCAAGCATCTGTAGTGTTCCGCTGATAAACTCTCTGACAAGATCCTTAAGATCTTCTGAATAGACAAGAGCTTTCTCCAAAGATCTTTCCATGAGATTTATGTAGACGACTTTATAATTCATAGTCTTCAGAACCTCCACAGATTGTCTAAGCCAAGTGGTCTTTCCACAGCCCTCAGGCCCGTAGACGACTATAGGAGCGCTAACTCCTCTCTCAGCCCACTCAATAATTTTTCTAAGAGCAAGATCTCTACCTACAAACCTTACTCTGAGATCAGGAGCCAGATCAATCTCTATCCTAAGTCTATCAATATCGATCCTTCTAAAAGAATCAGTGCTACTGTTATTAGAGCTCATGTCTCCGTCAATTTAAATGACCATAGAGTTATATAAAACTCATTTTTGTCTTTACTTGATTTATCTATTATAAGAAATTTTTCGACCTCGATTGTTCAAGATCTCAAGTCAAAATTGAGTTAATACAACAAAGCTGCAGTAGATATCTGTTGAAACGATGTATACAAATATTTCTGGGATTTAGAGGTATAAAATAATGATCGAGCAGACGCAGAAAGACATAAAACCGTAAGATCTGAGTCTTTCTTGGGTGAAGCAGATTAATTATAACTATTCATAAAAACCAAGTTTATAAACTTAGAGACAGAAGATCTTTTGAAAAGGATCTTGAAAATACATAAAACAATAATAATGTTTCAACAGTAGATTTATAGGTCTACAACACTATATGTACTTAGGGACTTTTGTGATTAAGGCTAAAATCGATAAAAAATTAGAGCTTAAATTTAGAGAATTAGCTATGAGAAGATATGGATATAGTAAAGATGCGATTAGCAGGGCGGTTGAAGACGCCATTTTAAAATGGATATCTCTAGTTGAGAAAGAACAGATCTCATTTGAGGGAGATCCTATAGAGGCGATCAAAGGTATTTTATCTGACGTCAAATTTGAGTCTGTAGAGCTTCAACATATGATAAAAGATATATGGATCTCAAGGCTGCTTGAAAAATGTACTTGATAGATACAAATATATTTTTAGAGGCTATGTTAAGTCGCAGTAGAGCACAAGAATGTATAGAACTTCTGAAAATGCTAAAAGATGGAAAGATTGAAGGTGTAGTAACAGACTTTGCAATACATTCAATAATGATTTTGCTCGAAAGATTCAAAAGATTAAATGAGCTAAAGAGATTTTTGCAAAGTCTTGTACTCTACAAAGGACTACATGTATACATCACATCTATTACTGATGAGATTAAAGCTATAGAACTAGCTTTAGAGACAGGCTTAGATATAGATGACGCTATACAATATGCAGTAGCATTGTCAATAGATGCTGAGGCAATAATATCGTTTGATAGACATTTTGATAACTTGAAGATTCCTAGAAAAGAACCTAAAGATGTTTTGATAAGTAGCTAAATGTTATGAGGCTGACGACCTAATATTTAGCCGCTTTTTAAAATTTTAAAATTTTTACCTGTCTTCCGACAGGCTCACAAAAGATGTTAAGACTTTCTGAAACGTTCATCCTATTCCTTCTAAAATAAGATTATGATATCGAATCTTTATTTCACAGAAATTCTCTACAAAGACTGATCACTTACTTATATAAGTGTTGAAACATTTAAATAATTTCTTTACAACCGAAAGCCTCGCCCCCAAGGGCGGAGATGAAGTCAGGTCAATTGAATAAGTAGACATATATGTTCTAGATAACTAAGGATCTTGTTTAAAGATTATAACTTGTCTTTTTTAATAAGGCTCTGAGCCTCCAGAACTATTTTTTCAACATCCGGCAGTCTTTCTCTCACGTCTTCATCATCAAATTTCGCCTCATGAAAACCCCACACGTGTAGAGCCCATGCAGAGTCCCATGCAGAGATAAACCATCTCCCGAGCTTCTCAGAGATCTTTATGACCGCCTTCTCAAGCTCTGTCACAGTCCATCTACCTCTCTTCTCAACACTCTCAAGAATATTTCTCAAGCCTAGATGTATTGTGAGAGCTTTCACAGCCTCCTCTGCTGCTTTATAAAGCTTCTCAGATGCTTGAACAGGATCCTTATCAACGAGAGTCTTTCCCTCCTTAAGATATCTCAATGAAAGCTCTAGATGAGACTCAGCCGCTACATCAGGATCTAGGTTCAGAGCTTTCACCAAAAGATCTATGATAAAAGAAGAGACGTCTAAGCCTCTTCTCTCAAGCTCATCTAAA
>Ga0209739_100531_pt1 | contig 15352 bp, 14 predicted proteins | sample JossMetagenome_2_FD_184729 | JGI IMG/M metagenome (GOLD analysis project Ga0209739, IMG submission 184729) | Hot spring sediment microbial communities from Joseph's Coat, Yellowstone National Park, USA - JC3_ASED (SPAdes) (version 3) | ecosystem: Environmental > Aquatic > Thermal springs > Hot...
CACCAACCTCATGAACCACCAAATCGGGCTTCCCACAAACCACACCAACACCACCAACCTCCATGCACGACTCCCACTTAAGGGCCCGAACCTCCCCATCACCCTCGCTAAATGCCTCCCTCCTGAACAATTTATCGACAATCTTCGGCGTAGCATCACTAGGATTCGACACCTTAGCACTGCCATTATTCCCGTACTTAACGGGTGGTGGTATCCTAACGCACTTCCTGAAACACGAAACATTGATGGAGTCTCTACTTGCGCAATCTTCACAACTAATACTCTTACTCACCTCCTGCCTCGCCTCCTCAATGACATCGCTTGGAACCTCATTATTATTCACAGCCCTACTCACACGCGCAGCCACACCCCACAGGAACCCCTCAACACCCGGGCTACTGGCTACACCGCCAAACCCACAATCAGGCCCGCCGCCACCCAGCACCACCGCACTACTCGGCGTACTACTTGGGGCATTTATATGCAGGATTTCGGACCTCATACTCATCACCAGGCAAATAAGGTCTAAAACACCATTATAAACTTTTCAGTATGAACCCACGTAATTTTTCACGAACGTAGAAACATAATTTACGCAGTTTTCACGTACGTGAAAACTGCGTAAATGCGTAAACCATGAACATAATATCAAATATTTAATTTAATACTGGAATTTAATCAGTGGGGACCTTGAGAAGTTTTTCGTCTATTTAAGCCACATCATTTAGTTGTGAGTTTGTGGTATATCACTAATAGAGTTACTGTGGGTATTAGCCCAACTATGTGTGTTGTTGGTATTGGTGGTTTGAGTAGGAGCTCGGTGGCTAGGTAGGCAGCCACCAACGCGGGCATGGCGATTGCAGTAATCACCGCGCCTACGTACACCCTAGCGAGCGTATTCTTCGAAACCACCAACCGCCTGGGCAAGTCCCGCGCGGATACTACCGCAACGTAAATGGTCGCGGCAAGCACGTACTCCGTGTATATTGACGTGCCAATACTCGGTTTACCACCACCAACCCAGGCAATAAGCGACGTCATGTACGATGAGGCAATGGCTAGGGCAAAGGATTGAATTAAAAACGACTCACTAAGGACTACCCTACCCAGCACATACTCTGAAGTCCATAGTGCAATAACGACCTCCGTGGTGAGTATTACCGTGGGTACGATAACGGATTCAATGAGGTAGAGCCAGGGTGGGTAGTGAAACATCAACGACTCGTAGGCGTTGAATGGTGAGGTTAGGTAGATAATGAGCATGGGCATGTTGAGGACTGGTCTAAACCCAATTGCCTTCACCGACGCCCAGTAGGCAATGAGCGACCTCGGTACTATGGCTAGTGAAGCCCAGTAAAGGGCGGTGTAGGCAAGCAACACGGCGAGTAGGGAAACAAAAACAAACCCAAGACGCACCATACATTTCGATTATAAAGCACAAAACAGATATATTACCTTAACTTGGAATAGCGAAATGAACATAGGCACAATCACGCCACCACATGGAATACCTGGTGTAACGTCGTCAATCATAAATTTGATACTTATGATAATCCTGCTCATATATTATTGTTTAATTATAATGATTTCATTAGGAATATCAATTGAATTACTCAAACGATTTAGTAGGTCTAGAGGACTATTTTGCTTATTGTATTTTCTGGTTGCTGAGGGATGGAATAGGGTGATACGTCCAATACCGCGCTGGCTCCAGCTCATGTCATTTATAATTGTCGTTATATCTTTAGCATTTCCCCTCGGCTTTGGCATTTTAATTATGGGCAGAATAATTCCCACATCTACACTGCATATATCGCTTCCCCTATTGAAGAGCATCTTATGGGTTATGGGAACTATATCTATTGCATACTCCATTTTCCTCATCATTGGCATACCTCTTGCAGGGTTTAGGGGGTTGATAGATGTACTGCCGGCATTAATTCATCAATTAAGATCAAGATGCCAACTTATTAGGGTAATTCCTCTGATGTATCAATGCCTAGCTCGTCATTTCAGTGGTGATGCTGCTCAAGCACTCAATAGGATATACTTAAGAATTACCGCACTTCTTCTTCTACTTCTTATTATTATTATTTTTCTTCCAATTTTACCCACCATTTCGATTATTACAGGTATAATATCGGTTTTGATCAAATCGCCATCACCATCAATCTGGGTTCTAGTTGCAGGGCCGCTGGCTACGATTAAAAACACCGTTGCAGGACTTATTTTGGTTGTCCTTACCATAGTTTTTTCTATTGGCTCTTGGTTCGTTGGTGAGCGTGCTAAGTTGAGTGTGGATACCCTACGTATTATTTATGATATTAGGTCCATGTCCTTAGAGTGGTTTATACTTGTTTTAGCTTTAGATATAGCAATAATGATATCTCCACCATTCATAGCCCTCTTCCTCATACCCGCAATTATAGCAATTACAGTGTCTACTATTGCCTATTTAACATTAGCTACGGTAGTAATCGAATGCATATAATCACGATGTTCTATTATAAATCACCTGCTCATGACCGCATCCATTACTATATATCCGGCCAGTAACCCCAATGGTGGTGCTGTGACTAGTCCGTCGATTGGTCCGTAGGCTCCAATAATTACTGAGCCAATGCATGCTGGCGCTAGCCGGGGTATTGGCCGGAGAGCTAGTGCTGTAGTTGTGTCAATGATTAGGTTACCGGCAATGATTGATGCGTATAGCGTGAATAGGAGTGGTTTTCAATCACTGCCTATTCTCCATCTTTTCTCACGGGCGTAAACCAACGGCGTTACTGAGCCGATGACTATCGAAGCCATAAATATAGTCATGCTATCGAGGTTGGTAGGCATTGAGGCGCAGGCTTGGGCTGGGTTCGCAGTAACTACTAGGTAAAGGGCTGCCGATAGTATGGCGTAAACAGCTATTATGCCCAGCGAGTACCTGACCAAGCCAGCCTTCGGCTCACCCCTGGCGAGTACTAGATAGGCTGTTGCGATTAACACTGCGTTAGTGATTATTGCGGTTAGGTTCAGGTAGAGTCCATAGCCGCCGATGATTAACGGCGATCCTAAGCCTAGGGTTTTGTTGAAAGTTGTTGAGTCACCAATGTGGGTTTGGATTGTTAGGGCCGTGTATGTGGCTAGTGTGAATATGATGGTGAGCACGGCGATGCGTGTCAATACCCTCAACACACCACTCATTACACAACCCGCTCCACGCCCAACTTTAAGCGTTAATAACGGTAGCATTGATGGACTAAATAATTAGGAGACCGAGGAACACCTAACCAAGCCAGCCCTCTCGGCATCGTAGAAACGCATCAACGCCCTCGCTGGGTCGTTGGCGTAAATGAGCTTCACAGACAATTCATTACCACGCCAATACTCAATAACAACCTCACCACCAACCTCATATAGGCAGTACCTATCGACACTACCAAGCAAATCCCTAGCAATGGGCAGGCCAGCACTGACTGCTTCATTAATCGTTAGTGCCTTGATATCCACGGGAATGAATAGGTCGTCCCTGTACATGAACCATGGCATTGCTTATTTATTGTTCTGCATGTTTTATAAGGTTAAGGCCCAGAGGATTGAGGTGATTAATGTTATGGTTATCGTAACTATTACAAACATCATCCTCATGTAATCATCGGCGTGCCTTAAGGCATCATATACCTTGGTTAAATCAATCAACGTAGTATTTACTCTAGTAATAATCCCTAGATTAATCGTAAACGCCAAAACTGGGTAGTACGTAAGTAGTGTATGCAGGACCATGCTTAATGCGTTGTATAGCGTTGCGAGTACGTACGTGCTTATGAATCCTGCGAAGTTATCAACAACAAACATTAGCATAAACGATACTACAATGAGAATTAAGGCATCAATATTGTTCCAGTAATCCCAATCATCCATCCAATCCATCGCTTAATTAAACGTATACGTCTATTTAAAAACTATTGATTAAAGATGGGCAATAATACTACCTAAAGGAATGAGGTTATTGATGCCGACCCACCACCCCTCCTACGCCTCCCACCACGCCCACGCGGTTTCTCCTCAGCCATGGGTGGAGCGCCAGGCCTAGCCACCCTCTCCGCACCCTTAACCCTCCTCTCCATCATCTCCCATGCCTGGCCCCACAACGCATCAACATCAACCTCAATACCCAGCAACTCCGCAATCTTCGCATCAACCTCCTTGAAATTGTCCTTCAATTGCTCGAACATCTCAAGCTTGGGCCCACCAACCCCCTCTTCCTCCTCCCCCTCACCCTCCTCAGTCTCTTCACTATCAGGTGGATCATTAGTCACAGGCTTAAGCCCCATGAGCTTCCTAGCCTCAGCCTCAAGCTTGTCAAAGAGTCTGGCCAACTCCTCGACCACGCCCCTATCAATAGCCTTAACATTGAGTATCGGCATTTCCTCAGCAATATTAATCTCAAGCCCCAGGGGGCCTTTAGCGATATACCTTGCATTCTGCTCAAGCAACAACCAATTAAACGTTGAGTTCAGGTAAGCCAACAACGCCTTAACCTCAACCTCATCAAGCTCCACATTACTATTAACCCCCTCAATAACACCCCTATACTCACCTGGGTCGAAAACCCAACCACCAACCCTAACCCTTACCCTGGGTATAAACGTTATTATAGCGTCATAAGTAACTAATGGCATTTTAACCAGGAAGAACTGTGGGTGATACCTGGCTTGGCGTATTGCCATTATTGGTGTTGGTACGTAACCGCCCAAGTCATACCAACCGTAGAACCCACGTGTTTTTGCACGTTTTTTACACGCAGTAGTTTCCGAGCATATTGCACCCCTCCCTCTCCTTGGCGATGCTCTGCACTCCGTCTCACCCCAATTAATGTAGTCCTGTACGGCTTTCGGCAATTGAGGCCTAGGTTTATGGCACATAAACATGTACACTCTCCTACCTTTACTCCTCAATCTCTCCCAATCATCCCTCGTGAACATGAATGTACTTATAAACTTCGCCGATGTAATTGCCTCAGCGAGACAATCCTGAGGTATTTCCCAATCTTTTACCATCTTCTCACTGAGATAGAAGAACTTACTAGCACCTAATCCATGCATTGTAGATTCAATACTCCAAATCGTATTACCCTCAGTCGGTATAAACCACTCACCAGCCCTAATCATTAACTTACCCTCGTTAGCCAACTCCTCAAGCCTATTCACGACATCCTCACCGCCAAAGAATAGCCCAATCCACTTCCTATCCCTGGGCACCCTCCCCTGCTCGATGAAGCGATACCAAACATCGAGTTTACTACACTCCCTCAATCTATCTTCCCTAAACTCATAGTTTCCCTCATCAATTGCGTCAGCTAGGCATCCCAAAACCTTCTCCAGCTTTTTCTCCATATTTGCATCGCTAATCGGCGGCACCCTGACCAGGAGTACCTTATTACGCGCCCTTTCTGCCTCATTGCTTGATTTCTCGGCCAGTACTATCACCGTGCTTATTTGCGCCGTGAATAACCTGTACGATATGTCTATCAAAGCCTTGATTTTGTAATTATCGAGGAGGAATTTCCCGAACTCAGTGCCGTAATCCGTCTGCATCCACATGTTACTTATAATCATCCCCAACCTACCACCATCATTGAGGAACCTCGTGGCATGCATAATCCAGTAAACGTATATTTGCGGTGACGCGCCTGGCGCATCCTCCCTAGGCCTTAGGTCATATTTTTCTAGAAAGCTCGAAATCGACTTAATGACTACCTGTCTCGCATTTGGTGATAAATCAGTCCACCTAGTATATGGTGGATTCCCAACCACCGCATCAAAATTTTTTGGAAGCACTACTCGCCTAGGCCTTATCCCTCTAACGGTTACCGTTGTGTAAGGTGCTAGTACCTGCTGTCCAGGTAATATTGTAAAGAAGTCCTGGTGTACAAGGTTCATGTTAGAGCTTGGGTTCCTGACACTCCTCATTGCCAAGTTCACGGCAGTTAGGTGTAGCGGGAATGGGTTAATGTCTATACCATATAATTGGTTTAGGATCGCCTCGTGAACCTCCCTACCCGGCCTACCCTCAAGTAGGGTCTTACCAGTCTTTAGCCTATACAGTCTTGAATAGGCCTCTATTAGGAATGTGCCCGAGCCACACCCCGGGTCTAGAACCACGTCCGTGGGCTTCCTCACACTCCACTTCACAATCAGCCTAGCCACTGCTGGTGGCGTGTAGAATTGCCCAAGCCTGTGCCTCTCCTCGGCGGGTATTAATTCCTCATAGACATACCCAATTACATCACCAATGCCCTCGGCACCAACCTCATCAATTAGGTTTATTAAGTCATCAATAACCCTACAAACCTCGGGGTCATCGGGTAGCCTCAACTCGTCGAAGAGTCCCGTGCTGAATATTGGCTCGAAGTCCTCGGTAATGGTTATGGCATTGTTGAAGTAGTCATTCCTCAGGGTCTCGAGGTACTTACTCGTGGAGTAATTGATGGATTCGCAGAACGGCTTCAGCATGGGTAGTTTGTAGTGCTTTTCAAGGATTTTGTAGAATATGATTTTGTTCATGAGGACGTAGAGCATCATCCTAGCCAGGTCATCGACCTTTTCGAGGTTTTGACCAACTATGTCCACCAACCCATTCTTATACCCATAATCCCTTGCCAACTTATCGAGGTAACGCCAGTAATTTGAGTCGCGATTAAGCTCGCTCCTGAGGTAATCACCAACACCGTATGTGTCCAGTAAGGCTTCTATGAAGCCGAGCCTCAACTGCTCAATAAACCAGTTACCCAGGTTTACCCTGAGCTGCCTAATATTTGCCATGTTGATCCATAGATTAGCAACATCATCGATTATCTCCTCGACCTCGGACTCTGTGAGCCTGTAACTCCTGAACCTGTACTCATTAAGCAGATCATTGTAACTACCGGGCTTTATCACATCCTCATACCTACCATCCCTACACGCATTCATATCAACGAAATGGCTCGGGTCCTCTATCGGTGAGAATACGAATACTCCGTCAATGTTTGCGGTGGCGAAGAACGGCGTGGCCTTAAGCCCAAGCGAATGCTTGATCAGGGTGGCGTAGCATAGTGCCTGCCCAATCACTGCCCTACTTATCGGCGTTATCCTAGGGTCTATCCTAAACGTCCCCCTCTCCACGTACTTCCTCTTCGTCTCAATGACGAGTATTGGGACTCGCCTATCCTTAATCAACACTACGATGTCTGCCCTCTTATTATCAATTGGGTACTCACGCTCGACAGTTAGCTCAAGGCCGCCGAACCTCTTGTTGGTGATTAGTTTTTGTATAATTCCGTAAAGCCTATCTTGGACAGCCACCTCGCGTGTGGAAGCCATTTCGGTAATTACCGTGGGTGAATATTTAAATATTAAGCGTTCAGTTACTATACCATGGTTAAGGATGTTATTAAGGTTCCTGGAGGATTAAGGTTCTGCCCCAGATGCAAATCCTTACTTGAATTTAAAAATGATGAGCGTGGTATAGTTTATCGGTGCCCCAGGTGCGGTTATGAGGAGGTAATACCAACAAAAACAATCATTAAGTACTCAGGCAATTCCAATAAACCAACCGTTATTGCAGACTTGAAAAGTAGCCCCGAACTATGCCCCAAGTGCCACTCCCAACTCTACCTAGTTCACTCGCACAACCTGTTCTTCAGGTACTGCCCGAACTGTGGGTATGTAGAGTCTGAGTTTAGGCCGCCGAGTTATGAATTACCCGTTGATCCTGAAATGGTTAGTGTTTGGCTTGAGAATGAGAGGGTCATTGCCGAGAATAATAGGAAGACCATAGGCTATGGTGATGTTGCGCATTGGGAGATCCTTAAGGGTGACCCGCACATAGCACGTGTCACCATGGATGTTGAGTTACTGAGCGAGTACGCATCCTCGCTTAGGCCATTTGACTCGGTATTTATAGGGAATACTCTTGGTGTTGTTGAGGGGGTTAAGGTCGATATTGAGAGAAGGCATAAATGCAGGAACAAGAGGGGTGAGCTTTGCGTTGATGGGCAGTTAATAGTCCATGTACAATCCAATAAGCGCCTCAGTCATGGTGAGATAAAGCTTGCTGAGCCCTCAATACTCTATGAGTCAGCCATAAGGATACTTAAAGGGTCGATAGACCTCAGCAACGGGGATTGCTCATTGTACGGCATTATTGATGGCGTAACAGCATGCAGACCTAACCCGCAATCCTTCATGCCCAATCCTGACCTAGGCAAATACTCCCTCGACCCTGAGAAGGTTAATACCGTGAGGGAGATAATCAATATGAAACCCTACGGCTTACTGGCGGTCGAGGGCCCTCCAGGCACTGGTAAGACCACGGTTATCGCCGCTGCCGCCTGTGAGTTGGCTAGGGCTGGTTATAGGGTCCTGATAACGTCCCACACGAACGTAGCCATAGACAATGCCCTGGAGAGGATTATGGATTTATGCCCAGGCGTTAAGGGTACGATGGCTAGGGTCGGCCACCCAGCCAAGGTTAGTAAGAGGGTTAAGGAGGTGATTGCAACGCAGGAGGAGGGTAAGCGCAATTTCCTATGGGACGTCTTTAGGTCGAAGGCTATTGTCGGCATGACCATCGCGAAGCTCGCCGTGCTCGATATGGTCTACAGCCTTGAGGATTTCGCGAAAAAAGAGTTAAGGCGCTGGCCGTTGTTTGACTACGTATTCATCGATGAGGCGTCGATGGTGCCCCTGGGCATAGCCATAATATCCATCCATTACGGTCTCAGGAGGGTGATACTTGGCGACACGAGACAACTACCGCCAATAACTAGGTCTCCGCAACACACCGAGGGCGCTGAGTCAATACTCCAATTGCTCGTTAGCAGTGGTGAGGTACCCGTTATCCAGCTTAGTGTACAGAGGAGGGGTGTTGAGGGTATTTTCAAATACATAAGTGAGGCATTTTACCAAGGTAGGTTGCGGACTGCATACTCGGGTAATCCAATTACCTTTAGGGCTAGGTATAATGATGTGATTGATGAGGCATTAACCAGTGGTTCACCGATCCTCTGGGTTGATGTTGATGGACACACAGAGTGGGTTGAGGAGAAGAGGGGTAAGTATACGTCGTACTCCGCAATTAACCGTGATGAGGCATGCCTAGCCGTGGCCATTTACAGGAGGCTTCGTGAGTACGGCGTTGGTAGAGATGAGATTGCGATAATAAGCACGTACAGGGCCCAGTCAACACTTATAGCAAAGGCCGTTGAGAAACTTCACCTTGATGAACCAGCCATTGCCTACTTAGTTTCCACAAGTGAGAGTAAGGACTCGGAGGGTGTTGTTGATGAGGAGGGTGTTGAGTCGTTGCTCGACCTTAGGGTTTCGAGTACGGTGGATAGTTTCCAGGGGCGTGAGAAGGACATAATCATCTACTCAATAACAGCCGATAAGTACCACAAGGCCCTCGCTAACTACGCGAGGTTCAACGTGGCAATCAGTAGGGCCAGGAAAATGCTGGTATTATTATCGTCAATGGTTGAGGATGACTTAAGGAAATTACCGTGGATACACGGGTTAGTGAGGCGCAGTTATAGGACCTCAATTGACGTGGGCGATGCCGGTAATGATGTATGTAGGGCAGTTGATAAGGCAATCAGCGAGTTGTGGTCGGCCTAGGCTTAACCCTAATGTAGAATTTAGGCTTGCCCCTACCCGTGGTGTTCCTGTAGTAGTTAAACTTGCCACCGCATTTATTGCACTTGTACATTGTCACCACATAAATCTTGAACATCCAGGTCTTAATCGGTGTTAAGTCCTCTGAGCCGTAGTGTGGGCACCTGGCATTAACTCTTATTATCTTATTTATAAAAATCATGTGTACTCAACAGTTAGTGCCGTGCCCCCAATTCATGCCCTCCTCACAAATTGTGCTTGGTGATCAATTCATGCGCTAAGCAAAGTTTTACGTATCTCGTCCAATTCATGAACAAAATCCAACAATTCATGGACATAACTCAGGGCGCGCAAGCAAGACAATTCATGCATATTCGAAAGTTAAACGCGTCCTCCTCAATTCATGCTCTATCGTCAGGCTACGAGTGGCCAACAATTCATGCCTCTTGATCAAACTATGCTTGCTCATCAATTCATGATCCTCGCTATTTAAATTTCATCCTTTTCAATTCATGCTTTTATCGCCAAGCCTCACTCAATTCATGTATTTATCAATTCAATTGGTTCAAGTCCTATTTGGGGGTCTTATTTATAAGCTTTTCTCGCCGTGGTTTGGTAAGGTTATGGCAGATACATTAGTGAGGGTGGGGGTGGTGGGTGAGGAGCTACAGTGCATGGAGGACAGCGGTGAGGCTTGGGTTGAGGTGAGGGGGCTTAGGTTTAGGGTTGGTGTTGGTAATTATGGTAGGCTGCTTGAGAGGTTGGCTGGGCTTGGCTATAGGGTTGAGAGGTCGAGGAGCCACACTTGGGTTGTGGCGAGGAAGCCCTGCGGCGAGGCAGTGAGCGAGGTCGCCAGGGTGGTAGAGGAAGTAATGAGCGAGGAGGGAGGAGAGGCCGGAAACAGGGTATGCAATCCAGCCGACATAGGGAGTATCGCCAACTCCGTCGTAAATAGGGTTTCCAGCCTAATACCTAGCCTAAAGGATGTCGTTGACGAGGTTGCCATCAACCTGGAGGCCGGGAACCATGTTATGTTGCTTGGCGGCCCTGGTAGTGGCAAAACCTTAATCCTCGACGCGATCTACGAGGCGTCTAGCAACCCGCTGTACATAAACATGGCTGATGCTTCGGCGGCGGGAATTGAGGATCTAATAATTGAGGCTGGTTGCTTCGATGTCATACTCCTCGATGAGGTTGACAAGGCTAAGAACGTGGCGTTGAGCCCACTCCTCCAGCTTTTAGACCACGGTGGTAAATTAAGAATAACAAAGAGCGGTAAGACCACGGTTATTGAGGCTCCCTGGGTTAGGGCTGTTGCAGCCGCAAACCCATTCAACCCTAGGCTTCGTGCAAGCAACTGGTGGTCCCCATTGATGGATAGGTTCGTACCCATTGAGGTACCACAACCAAGCGTTGATGAGATAGTGACATTCATGGGCAAGGTGGCTAATGCCGAGATGCCCAGCTGGGTCAGGGAGTTAATCGAGAAGTACATAGACGTAATCACACTAAGGAAGGCAGAGCAAGCCGCCAAGTATTTAGCGGTCTCATTAAGGAGAGGGAGGAGTGAGGATGCGGTCAGGGCTAGGGTTGAGAGGATTTTACAAACAACAAGGGCTATAGCGACAAAGAGCAAGTAACACGGAACGACAAGTATAGACATTTGTCAAAACACCACGAGGGGGAATAACGAATCCCTGGCATACAACGATCAGTGCAGAACCAAAAGTAAAACAAAGCCCAGGACCCACCCCAGCAGGGGGAGCCACAAAAACACACGATTTTGTGCCTCTTACTCTCCTGTTTCTCTATGGGCAACCTGCACGGTTTACCCGACGTACATTTTTGCCTATATGGGCAAAAACAGCCGTGAAAGCCACGGCTCTTTTTGACAACGTGAGCAAGAAACCACGTAAGAAACAACGGAGAAAGTTGCCAGAAACAAACAGCAGGGTGTGAAGCACCGCCTTGTAGAACTGCGTTTGTGTTGCCTACGTTGCCTCCACGATCCCCTGGGTATTTAAAATCTTCGGAGCCGTGGATTCGCAATTCGTCAGCCCAAGCCTGTGAATCGAGTGTCCTGGTTGTTATTAACCCTCAGGTCAATGCATGGAGTACACATTGGTGGTTATTGGTGTGGGGAATTAGGCCTTATAGGCCTTAATTTTTTCACCTACTGAATATGCTGGAACACCTTGCGTAACCGTTAGCTCGGAGTTTAATTAACCCTAACGCAAGAGGGCTCTCTGGGTGTAGGTTCTATACTTGATGAAATGAGGGTTGAAATAACGATGGAAACAAAGTATTTAACTCTGGGGGAGGGTATTTAGAGTCAGGGGTTAAATTATGGGTGAGGGATTAAACGTGTTATATGCTGAAAGCCAACTTAAGATGTTTAAGGGGTCCCTAATTTCCCAGGCTTCTCTGTCAGAAGTAATTAAGTTGATCCTTAAACCACCAGACATGTTCACATACACACTCCAACTCGTCCTACTCACTAAAATGGTTGGTGTACCACTTATAGCCACCCTAGTTCAAGTAAACAGGCCTACGTATAAAATAACAAAGACTGAGGAGGGGTATTATATGATGAAAGTCGATCGTGACGTTACGGTTTACCCCATATATACGATAGAGAATCAAAATTTGATAAATATATTCAACGAGATATTGAGTAAAATAGAAAATATATTACATTCTTATGAAGGACAAGTTTTTAATGAGTTTTTCAATAACTTTTATAAGGATTTTACGATTAAAGAAGAGACTAGAAGATATATTGAGGAAATAATTGAGGAATTCAAAGTTAAAGGCAGGGAAAGACTGGCGGATGATATTATGCGTTATCTTTACTGCCCATTGTTTTTTGCGGCGCGTAAACACATAATTGAGAGATTATTAGGTGAACATGGTGTTGTGGTGTTTTATGAGCCTATATCATGTGGTGAGACTAGGTACATTATTATCTGGAACTCTATTGTGCGTGAGATGAATGTTACGGTTAATCTCAGGAGTGGTGCTTATGAGATCCCTGGGACTAAGCTTGGTGTCCTAAAAATGCTGAAGGATGCAATGCCCAGCCTTATCGATTTTAGTACGGAGCCTAGCATGTTCACGAGACTTGCAAGGCTAATGCTTAAGCTTGACGGTGACGACTTCGTAACGCTTGCGGAGCTTTTTGCGAAGGCTTACAATATTAATGCTGTACCGAAGGACAAGTGGGATTTCATGACCCTTATCTCCGACCTAGCTCGTGAGAATAGCAACGTGTTTACCCTCATAGATTTTGAGGGCGAAACCCACATCACCATAAGGTACATACCCCCACGCACTAATACCCCAAGCTCCCCTCCTTCGTAATACCCTTCAAACCGCATACCTTAATCATCTGGCGTTCGTTATATTATAACAATACTTATTGAATATTATTACACTATATATTACTACTACGGAAAGTATTACGAAGGGGTACCCTGGCTGTTAGCTTTAAAATATTGCCGTAAACATTAATTTAAGTAATGGGTCATCGGGGCGGCTGATCGGTGATGACCGACCGGGCCTGATGGATGATGACCCGCTTACGAACTGACCGCCCCTCCCCATTTATTCTCTCTTGTACTCTGTCTTTTAGGCTTTTCCTGTCAATAATACATGGGTTCTACTCTAAAATAAATAAGAATCGGTTAGTTAAAACAATGTGTAGCGTTACTCTACGTAGTAATACGTTTCGTCCTTAACGGTAATCTCCTTTATTTTTCCCTCCCTAGCCATAATCATTAATGTCACCTTAACAAGTGCCTTGTAGGCATCATCTTTCTCAAAATAGTTTGTGATGCCGAACAGTGACAACCCGCCCTGTACGTGTTTACGATAGATAAAGATTTATATTTATGGATTTGGTTGATGTTTAATGCCGATTAAGGTTGAGGATGCCAAGAGATTTAGTGGATACGATCAACTTGAGGTTATGATTATTAAATTCCTTGAGAGCCATAAGGACAATGCCTACGCCGCCGAGGAGATAAGGCAGAACTTGAGCTTAAAGCATGACAATCCTATACTTGATTTCGTCTTAGCCTTTGCATTTTCATTCATCTTACATAATATGGCTAGGGAGGGGAAGGTTAAGGTAAGCACGGTTGGGGCATAGACTACTACTACGTAGAGTGAGTATATTACCAGGACAAAACGGAAGAAACGAAACCCATCAACAACAAACTCTAGGTGCATACTTGAGGTACCACTGCCTAAGCTCCTCGTGGCGAGGAGACCAGTAGTGCTCAATCAAGACCCTGAACTCACTTGGTGGTGCACGTCCCTGTAGGGTGTTTACTATGGACTCCGGAACGCCCTGGCTTATCATCCAGGTCGCGAAGAACTTGCGAAGCTCATAGAGCTCGAACTCCCTACCCAGGACTTGCCTTGCAGCGTCCTTTATCTCCCTACGCAACCTGGATTGATCAAAGGGTATTAGCCTAAGCTTAGCCTTCTCAACCACGTCCTGGCTGAAGAAGTTGCTAGCCTCCCAAGCCTTTGCCATTCCCTCAACCCACGCCTCCCTATGCGGGAGGTATACCTGCTTAACCCAGTCCAGAAACTCAGGTCTCATAAAGGCAATGAATGAGCGCTTAGTAGGCGTTATCTTACTAACCCTGAGCATACCATGTTCAACATCCAAGTCGTCAATGCTTAACAAGAAGGGCTCGCCCGGTCTCAACCCAGTCTCAGCCAGGAGTGCGAAATAAAACTTGCTTTCAATAGTTGGCAGACTTTGCCATATCTGTCTCAGCTGGTCAATACTGGGTAATCTAACCCTGTTGTTGCTTCTCGCCCTGTATGTCTTGAATGCGTGGTAGAGTAGTCCAAAGAGGTATGGGTCTTTGGGCTCAAGTATGGTTTTGAGTAGGGACTTGAGGGCTGTGGTTAGGTGGTGCAACACATGCTCCTCGCCCTCCTCCTTGAGCTCTGCTAGGTACTCGCGAATCCCGTCAGGCGTGAGCACCCAATTAAGCTCAGCAAGCATTTCACGGAGGTAATGCACGTAGTTCCTCAGGGTCTTCTCGGTAACTCCCTCAAGCCTCTTGGCTTTGACAAAATCCTCTAGGTCTTGCTCAGTCACTGCCCACTTATTACCCATAGACCTCACGTAGTCACCCAGGTACCTATCCAGGTATGAGAGCAATAGATCCCTGTACTCTGGGTCAGCCCTTGCCCTGGCTATGACCTTGACCAGGTCACCAATGCTTGCCGGCTCAAGCTCGGGTATTTGCCCCAGGAGCTTGGCTAACTCCTCATTGCTTAGGAACTTCAGTGCACGGCATAGTAGGTCCTCGGTAACACGCCTCTTACCCGAGCGTATCATGGATATCAGGTTGAGGGTCACGCCCAAGTCACGGGCCCTAACGCCTTTCTTCTCCATCACGTAGTTGATTATTTTGACCCTCTCCTCGTTGCTGATTTTCTCGATGTTTATGAGCTCGCAGTCAACCATTACACCCATTGGTGTAAAGTCATATTTAAGGTTTTTGTAACAGGGAGTGCATCGAATTGTAACACGGTTAGGGGAGATAGAAGGAAAAACTGGCGGCCCCGGTGGGATTCGAACCCACGACCTACGGCTTAGGAGGCCGCCGCTCTATCCTGGCTGAGCTACGGGGCCGATAATTTTGTTGGTCCAGTCCTTTTTAATCTTTTACTTCATTGTGTGG
>Ga0209739_100534_pt1 | contig 15335 bp, 28 predicted proteins | sample JossMetagenome_2_FD_184729 | JGI IMG/M metagenome (GOLD analysis project Ga0209739, IMG submission 184729) | Hot spring sediment microbial communities from Joseph's Coat, Yellowstone National Park, USA - JC3_ASED (SPAdes) (version 3) | ecosystem: Environmental > Aquatic > Thermal springs > Hot...
AGCTTCCCCCCCGCAACTGTACAGGTGACGGTGCAGGTCGTGGACCAGTTCGGCAACCCGGTGCCGAACGCCACCGTGACGATCAGTGGCGGGCCGCTCGTCTCGCCCATCAGCGCGACGACGAACAGCTCGGGGCAGGTGACCCCGAACCTGCAGCCGGGCTACACCTACAACTTCAGCGCATCGGCGAGCGGGTACATAAGTGGCGGGACGTCGACGTACATATCCGGGCCGACGACCGTGACGATACACCTCACGGAGACGGCGACGCTCACGGTCAGCGCGACGCAGGGCGGGAGCGTTACGGTCTACGTCTCGCCGGACGGCAGTGCGTGGAGCCAGGTCGGCACGGTGAGCGCCGGGCAGTCCGGCAGCTGGGCCGTGCCGGTCGGCGCGTACGTGAAGCTGCAGGCCAACCCGGCCAGCGGCTACCAGTTCAGCGGCTGGAGCGGCGTGCCCTAGGCGAGGAGGAGCGCGAGCAGGCGCTGGAGTTTACGCGGGGCCCTGTCGAGCAGCACGTGCAGGGCCCAGATCTTCAGGTCCTCGTGCGGGTTGGGGGAGGTCAGCGCCACGAGCGCCGCCCCGAGGAGGTCGTGGCCGAACCTCCTGTGCTCCGGGCCGAGGAGCGCGAGCGCCAGCCTGTGATCGATCAGCGAGTTCACGCGGTCGGCGTCCCTCTCCCTGACGCCGAGCAGGATCCGGGCCGCGCGGTTGTGGGTCCTGCGGTCCGGCATCTACCTCCACCTGTACTTCACTTTGAGCCGCTCCTCCATCTCCCTTATGAGCCTACGCCCGTCCACCCCGTACATGCCGAGCTCGTCGGCTATCCTGTCCAGCTTCTCGTCGATGCGCCCCACGAGGTAGGTGCGGCGGCTGAAGAAGGTGTACTTGTAGGCTATGAGCCGCTGCGCGCGCGCCAGCAGCCTGTCCACGGCCTCGATGCGGCGGATCCTCTCCTCCTCTTCCTCCTCGCCCCAGCCCACGATCCTCCTCAGCCTCCCTGATCGCTTTATCCTTTACCGCGTCCACCGCGCGCGAGATCTCTATCGTCACGGCGCGCGCCATCCTCCTCAGCACGTCGTCGAGGGTGTAGCGGCGCCCGTCGACCAGCTGCATCGCGCCCTGCACCTCCAGCAGCATGCGATAGGTGCTCATGCGCACGGATATCGTGGTCCACCTGTCGCGCTTCGCCTCGCGGGGCACGTGCGCGCTATCGCCGCCGCGGCCTAATAAACATGCATTGTGATAATGCAGCCAATGCATTCAATTAACGCCACGTGAACAATTTAAATATGTCCCATGGCCATGGGGTGGTGAGGCGAGAGGAAATGGGATTCAAGGCAATACCTTGGATGCTGTACTACAAGCCGAGCCTCGGCGAGTTCGTCATAAGGCAGAGGCATACCCATCACATCAGCGAGCGCGTGAAGAAGGTCAACGAGATAATACGTAACAAGAAGCCGGCCATAGCGGCCCATAATGCAGGCGTCAAGAAAGCCTACCACATTGTGGGGCGCTACGTGGTCGACGAGAATGGTAACGTCAAGTACGTGGAACACAAGGCTGTACCCATAAAGGTATTCAAGGAGGAGCTCAGGGTGCAGATGCTCGACGCGCTGTCCTCGAAGAACTACAAGGAGAGGATTAAGCCAGAAAGGGCTGTCGCTCAGGCCTGATCGACCGGCTCGGCTCCCCCTTCCACCTCCCCTTTTTCTCTCACTTCATCCGACCCGAACCGGAAGGCTTAATACCGCCTCCTGCTGATGTCGTCGTCGATGAGCGCTGAGCGCAGGAGGATGAGGTGCCCGCACTGCGGGTACGAGTGGGAGCCTAGGGTCGCGAGCCCCAAGCGGTGCCCGCGGTGCGGCTACTGGCTCGTGGGGTGGGAGAGGCATGGGAGGGAAGGGGAGCGAGGAGAGGAGGCGCTCCGGGTGCGCGAGGCACCCGTGGAACAAGAAGTGCGGGAGGAGGGGAGGGAGGCATGAGCAGCGGGAGCAGCGATGAGCGCGTGAGGAGGCTGGAGGAGAGGCTGGCGACGCTGGAGGAGGTCGTGCTGGACCTAGAGGAGAGGCTGGAGCGGGTCGAGGAGGAGGTCGCGGGGCTGAGGCTGGGGAGGGGGCTGAGGGAGGGAGGCGCATGAGCGGGGCGGACGGGCAGGAGATATGGCGGAGGAGGGCGATGAGGGAGGTCAGGCACAAGGCGGCGATCGCGCGCGCCCTCATGGCGATAGCCGAGTACTGGGAGGACCTAGTGAAGGACGAGGACGGCTGGAGGCTGCTGGAGTGCATCAGGGGCGGGCGCTACGAGGTGAAGGGGTTCCTGCCCGCACACTACGACGGCGACGCCTCCACGTGGAGGCTGACGAACATAAGGGTGAGCCGCCGCTCGGGCCACCCGACGATCAAGGTCCGGTTCCTCGACGACTACGGCAACCGCATCACCGTGTCGGTGATGGGCGATCACTGCTGGGGGGAGGAGCATGAGCGACTGGGAACGGGAGCTCGATGGGCTGGACGCGGAGCTAACGGAGCTGTTCAGGGGGATTTGTTTGCCGCCGTACGACGCGGAGCACCCGGTCAGGCGCTCGCTGATATGGCTCGCGGACACCGTGAGGTGGGCATGGGAGTGGGGGCTGGAGGACCTCAGGGAGCTGGGGCCGAGGGGCGGCGATGACTACCGGCGGGACGAGGCCGTGGGCAAGCTCGTCGACGCGTGCTGGGCGCTCGCGGATCTGGAGCTGCTCGCGCGGAGGCTCGGGGAGGACGACCTAGCGGATCGCATGCGCAGGATCCACGAGTGGATGAGGGAGGCGCTCATCGGGAGGCTGGACGTCCTAGGCCCGACCGACTGCAGGGAGGCCGAACCCCGGCACCAGCAGGCCGACATTCGCATCCCCATACCTGTAATCGGGCTCCATCCTCTCTGGTCGGTCAGGGGGTGGAGAGGGTGAGCGACTGCATCAGGGAGATCATGATCGGGGCCGCGCACACGCGCATAATACAGGCATCGGCGCCCGCATGGGGTCCGTACATAGCGCAGGCATCGGCGTCCACGGCGGACCCAATGTTTGAAGCGTACCGCATAATGAACGAGGTCTCCGGAGGGCGCGTCGTCAAGGTGGAGATGGAGCGCCTGGAGCCGCCCCTGGACAGCCTCGGCCCCTTGGTCACGGTCACGGTAGACGCGGACGCGAGGGAGGCCCTCGAAATGTATGTGAGGGCGGCGCGGGAGGTCCGCGGGAAGGGGTTCGTGCTGGAGGTGAGGTGGACCCGGGAGATGAACGTGAGCGCGGAAGAGCTCATCAGGTACGCCGTGCGCGCCCTAGTCGAGATGGAGATACCCCTATTCATAGACCCGGATTTCGATTCGGTGAAGGCGGTCAGGGGAGCGAGGGGGCGGCGACCGCCCCGGCCTCCGGATCCTCGCTCCAGTCGATCAAGTGATGATATACTTGGCGCCACTATTTCACTTCACACGTTGTACGTCCCGGTGTAGGTTATGTCGATGGTCTCGGTCTGCCCGACCGTGCCGTGGTCGGGGTTCGGCACCCACTTCCAAGTGTAGAGGCCGAGGACGTTCATGCCGCCGTAGAGAACCGGCGCGCTCCAGGAGACCGGCGCGGTGGCCCCCGTGATCCGGACGACGATCGGGTCAGGCGCCACCGCGTAGTGGTCCTGCCCCGCGACCGTCACGTACCAGGTCGTGCCGTCGGGCAGGCCGCTCTCCCTGAAGGTGACCGTGAACTCCTGCGGGGGAGCGGAGGTCCCGCCGCCTCCCCCGGGCACCTGCGAGAAGACCACGCGCACGACCGGGTTCTGATCCGAGTCGGAGACCGTCACGTAGCCGCTGGCGGGGCTCGGCACGTAGGAGCCCTGCGACGGTATCGTGAAGTAGTAGGTGTTCGGCGAGACGTCGTCGAAGGTGATGCTGTAGCCGCCGAACATCCCCCAGTTGGTGGCGCACTGCTGCGCCCCGCCGAGGTTCACGCACCACGTCCAGCCCAGCGGCAGGCCGCTCTCGTTGAAGGTGACGGAGTAGGAGGGCGCCGGCTGCACGCCAGGCTGCGGCGTCGGCCCAGACGTGGCCGCGCTTGGCGCCGAGGCGGAGGCGGCCCCGGACGAGCTCTGCTGTTGCTGCTGCCTCCACTGCTTATAGACGTAGTAGCCCACGGCCCCCGCCGCCGCGAGGGCCACGACCCCCAGTATGACGTCGCCGGTGTCCGCCACGATGGGCGCTCGGCATTCCCTTTATTTAAGGAATACCACCGGATGGGGATCGCGTGCCTATGGGCCCGCCGCAGTTGTCGGTGGGCACGGTGATCACGTTCCAGACGTACATGTTGCCCGGGTAGCAGAAGTAGCCCAGCCGCGCGCTCGCGGTCGTCCCGTCGCACGCCACGACGGTCACGTCGTGCCAAGTGCACGGCGTGAACCCGTTGGAGATCATGCCCATATCGGTGAGGGAGGAGCCGGTCGTCCCGACGTACTGGCCGTCTATGTAGACCTGCGCGCCCGGCACCAGCTGGCGCTGACCGTTGATGACGATTATGCTCTGGTACTGATCCGGCGAGCAGTGGCACTCCGGCTGGGTCGGCGATGGAGCGGAGGCCGACGCGGGGGCGGGCGCGGCCCGCGCGGCGTGGGGGCGGCTCAGGATCAGGTAGGCTGCCCCTGCCGCCGCCAGGGCGCCGACGCCCAGCAGCACGATGGTGCTCTTCCTCACGGGGAGGACTCCGCGCCGCCGCTATTTAAGGAGGGCGACGAGGTGAATGCGTAGTAGAACACGGGGGCCTGATGGACGGGCGAAGCGGACGCCCAGCAGTGCTCGGTGCGGGCCCAGCACAGCATATAGGGGGGATCCGCGGCGCGAAATATAAAAATAGTGGCGGCGCATCTCCACCGCGTGCCGAATAGCTCGTACCGGCGGGGGTACGAGTTCGAGCGGCGCGTCGCCAGATACTACGAGAGGCAGGGCTGCTACGTGTGCAGGAGCTCCGGCTCGCACGGCGCCTTCGACCTCATAGTTGTGTGCGAGGGCGTGCCGGTGGGCGTGCAGTGCAGGGTGGACGGGCGCCTGGGCCGCGCGGAGGAGGAGCGCATGCGCGAGGCGGCCCGGGCGGCGGGCATGGAGGCGGTGCTCGTCTACCGCGTCGACCACACGCTCGCGTTCAGGAAGATCCGGCGACGGAATATTTATATTTGACCGGGCCCCGCGATCCACGCGATGAGCCAGAACCAGGGCAAGCCGAAGCTGGGCGCCCGCATGATCAGGGCGTTCTTCGTCGGCAACCTGATAGGCATACTGATGTTCGTGGTGCTCTTCCTCGGCGGCGGCATAATAACGAGCCTCGCGGGCAGCGGCAGCGCGCTGGCGTCCCTCACGCCCGTGGACTGGGGGACGTTCGGCTGGATCGCGGGGGTCAGCGCGTCCATCGGGATAGAGCTGTCCAAGGACCTCGAATCGTGACGCGGGCGCCCGATCCACATCCATTCCCCTTTTTTCATCGACGACATCAGGATCCTCCGACGATCCCCCTCAGGAGGGGCCATCCTAGGGCACTGGGGATCAGGATCCCGGGCTAGGTCAGGCCGCCCACGTCATCACTCCTCAGAAAGATGAGAATTCATCATCCCAGCCCGGGTCAGAGCAGCTGGGCGAGGCCGCGGCAGTCGTCGGGCCCGGCCCGCTCCAGATCGAATTCCAAGTAGGCCGGATCCTCCATATCATTCACCTCGACGTGTAGGTCGAAGCACGACCCGTTCCTCACGAAGTAGACATCGGCCATTGGCGAGTACCAGTGGTGCACTACCTTGGCTATCGTCGCGCCCCTCAAGTGCTCCAAGTCCCCGCCCACAGGAGCCCACTCCAGCGGGCACTCCTCGCAGTCCGCCGTGTCGACCGAATGATCTATCAAATACTCCCCGGTGTCGTCGTACCATTCCCACAGCACGTAGAGGGACAGCCCGTAGTACTTCCCGTCCTTAGAGGCGCAGATCACCAACGAGCGCGGTGTGTCGACGTTGCGCTCCTCCTTCCAAGTCTCCACGGAGACGCGATATATCCTGGCGCCCCTCAGGTCGCGCAGCAGATAATGCTCGCGCTTCGTCGCCCCGCCGCACAGCTCCGGCGGAGGGCGCGGGCGCTCCCTGATGATATTACTGGGCGGCCTGTAGTGCTGACGCCATGGCGCGCTCATCACCATGGCATCGGCCGGCCAAATATTTATGCATCACCACGGGCGCGCCTCATCGCATGGATGCACGATCACGTAGATCCTGTAGTACCTCTCGACGTTCGGGTACCTCTCCGCCATCCTCTCGTACATCTCCCCCCACCAGTCGACCACCTCCCCGGCGCTCATCGAGCAGGGCGGGCCGCCGTAGGGAATGACTTCGATCGTGCGGTCGGCGTAGACCACGCAGTCGCGCCCCACGCCGTCCTCTATGCGCCTGCACCTCCAGTCCGGCTCGTACCAGTCCTCGTGGAAGCCCACCAGGACCGCCTCCACGCCCTCCGACAGCATCAGCCCGACCAAGTAATCGACGGCGCGCCTCAGGCCCGGGCGCACCGACAGGATCCGCTCGGCCTCGGGAGTGTAGCAGGCGACGAGCCGCCCGTCGCTCGTCGAGATCCCGCGGGCGCACTGCACGCCCGTCCCGGTCACGATCGCGCCGCTCGCTCCCATATCGCCCTCACGCTCCCGTCGCCCATGACGGTCAGCTCCCGCGGGAGCCGACCCCTCCTCCTTATCTCCTCCCTGATGTCCCCGGGGAGCCACGGCATCCACTGGAGCCACCTCTCCAGCAGCCCGGGCGCGACCAGCCACTCCGGCGGCCAGGCGGGGATCGCCGGCACGTAACGGATCAGCCGGACGCTCACCAAGTCGCCCTCCCCCAGCCTCCAGCGCTCGACCAAGTTCCGCGGCACCGGCACCGCCACGCGGTCGCCGCACCGGATGGCCCGGGCGGAGTAGACCGCCTCGTTGAGGTCCACCTGAACCGCATCGGTGCAGTCCGGGACCTCGCTCACTCCCATCCCTCCTCCGCGAACTCGACCGCGAACCCGTGCTCGCGCACCAGCCAGTTGATGTGGCGGACGACCTCCGCGTTGACCTCTGGAAGATGCGCGAGGTCCTCGGAGCACCTGTACACGTACCCCCTCTCGGCCATCCGCCTCGCCCACGGGCAGTCCGGCAGCCCGTAGCCGAAGCCGTCGCACGGGTCCACCGGGCAGTCCTCCGGGCAGAAGACGTCGAACGCGATGGAGCCCTCGCGGGCGCGGTGCACCAGTATCACCCTCGGGCTGTACACACGCGCGACCGCGGGGTGGGATATCCTGATGTCACCGGCGCTCATTTCCCCTCCCCCCTCCTGAGCTCCGCTATGCGGCGCGGCGACACGTGGAGGTGGCGGACGATCTCCCGCATGGGGTAGCGCTCGCGCATCAGGATCACCGCCGCGTCGTACCCACTGATGCCCCGCTGACGCAGCTGGCGGATCCTCTCCTCGATCGGGGGCCTCGCGCTCGGCCCGGGCGGCCGGGGCGTGACGAGCGCCGGCACCACGGCGGGGGATCCGGCGCCGACCATGGACGTCCCACTCGCGGTGGGAGCCGCCACCGCCGCGGTGGGAGCCATCACTGTCACACTGGGAGCCGCCGCGGCCACGGTGGTGGCCGGAGGGAGGCCCATCATCTCCTTCAGCCTGTTGGCCAGCGCCTTCACGGAGCCCTCGACGGCCCTGATGACCCCGGCCTGATACCCGATGTCGGCGGCTATCTTATCCAGGTCCGAGCGGATGGCGGTCAGATCCGAGTGGATCGCCTCCAGGTCGTCGTGGAGGAGGGCCAGCGAGGTCAGGATCATGGCCGTCCGGTCCTTCCTCATGCCTCCGCCTCCACCTCCCTCCCGACCTGAGCGCACCTCTCCGGGTCGGGGATGCACCTCCCGGCTATGTAGCGGCCCGGACAGTACTGCCTCACGTAGACGTACAGCGTGGGGAACGCCAGCGCTATGCCCTCGGCCGCGAGCTCGGCGCGGAGCTGCTCGTCGTCGTAGCGGAACTCGCCGTGCCCGCAGCCGAAGCGCTCGATGGCGCGCCGCACCCTCTCGCGCAGCTCCCTCTGCCTGGGAAGCATCGCCGTGGGCATGGCAGGCCCAATATATATTTATTTCGGCGCGGACGCCGAAAAGCTTATCTTCATGCAGGAATTGCATGGCGAATGGGTGGCTTCAATGTGGAAAAAAACACGCCCAAAATGGCGCCCATATAGTGCAAATTGAAGCCACGCGGGTTTCCGCGGGTGCCACCCCTTTGATATAGAATACCCATCGCATTGATGGAAGGCAATGTTTAACTCATTTTTGAAAGAATTGCAAGCCCATCAGCGAAAAGTATAAAAAGAACCCTAAAAATGCATCCAGAGATTTAGTTGGCTCCAAGGTTTCAATTTTGCGTTTTCTAGGCTGATAGCGGGTCAACTTCCTTTGATAAATAGTGAAGGAGAGTGGAGTTGGTCAATACATATGGACTAATGGGAGGGGGGGAGTTGACAACCCTACGGGAAAAAATATCGGAAATCTTGCGCCCTTAGAGCCAGCTAAATGATTCGATGCATTTCGGCGCTTCCTTATATACTTTTCGCTGGAGACCATCAAATTCTTGCAGAATCCGGTTAAAAATAGAGGACCATCGATAACTGGCGACGGCGGCTCCTACGGGTGGCTTCAATTTGGGCGCCATTTTTTCCACATCAAAGCGGGGGCATTTCTCATGAGAAACACATCCTGATATGTCATCATCGCCCGCGGAAGGTTTATTTCGGGCTGTTTTACAAGATGCGGCGTGAGAAAGGAGCCTTCGCGCTACGTCGCCGTCCGCCTCCCATCGGAGCTCTACTGGCGCGCGAGGCGCCTCATGGTCCGGGACCCGGAGCGCTACCCCACGATCAGCTCCGTGATCGTCGCGGCGCTGGAGGCGTTCCTGCGGGGGGAGTGAGCCGTGGGCGAGCCCGAGGCGCCGGAGGACCTCATCTCGCGCGTCATCGACGCGGGCGACATCCACCTCCTCTCCTCGGCGCCCGACGGCGTCGAGCTCAGCCCGGAGCAGGCGGCCGTGGCCCTGGCGAACGGCTACTTCCGCGACATGCTGGTCCACATGGGCGACGAGGGCGACCTCTACGTCTACGAGGGCCGCTGGCTGGGCGGCCGCGAGGCGGAGCTGGCGGTGCTGAGGAGGCTCAGGCTGGACTACCTCCTCCTGACCGAGGACCGCTCCATCTCTAGGCGCATCGGCGGCAGGCGCTCCTTCGAGTGGTACTCGCGGGAGGTCATGGCCCTCCTGCGCGCGGCCGCCTCCTCACGCCGCTGGGCCCCGGTCGACGGGATCCGCATCGGGAGGCACCTCCTGCGCTGGGAGCCCGCCCCGGGCTCGCGCACCCTCATTCCTTTATTAAAGGAATATGAGATGGAGAGGACGATCTTCACCATCGATATGGACGCGGGCCCCCTCATCATGAGGGCGCTGGACGATGGGCCCCACGCGGTCCTCCCGGCCCGCGCCCGCGACGCGCTCCGCTCCTGGGTCGACGGCAGGTGGTACCTCCTGCTGGAGCTCCTGGGCTACCCGTCCGTCCCCCGCTACATATGGAACTACGCGGTCATGCTGGTGGGGAACGGCGCGAACGGCAAGTCCACCTACCTGCGCCTGCTGGAGGACCTCTACCGCCCCCACGTGGTCCACATCGGCCTCCAAGTCCTCTCGGACCCCTCCCAGCGCTTCGCCGTCGCGGGCCTGCGCAGCGCGCTCGTGAACGTCTACGCCGACCTCCCGAGGACGCCGCTCTCCGACTCCGGCCGCTTCAAGGTCCTGACGGGCGGCGACTCCATCACCGCCGACCGCAAGTTCCGCGAGCCGGTCTCCTTCGTGAACGGCGCGAAGCTCTTCTTCTCCACGAACGAGCTGCCCGAGACCCACGACTACTCCGTCGCCTTCTGGCGCCGCTGGATAGTGATCGAGTTCCCCCACCAGTTCCCCCGCGACGATAACTTCTACGCGCGCGCCTTCCCGGAGGACGACAGGCCCGCGATCCTCGCGGCCGCCATAGCGGCCTTCGCCCGCGCCCTGCGCCGCGGGGGCTTCGCCGGCGTCGGCACGGCCCAGGACTACCAGGAGATCTGGAAGCGCCGCACCGACTCCGTCTACGCGTTCGTCATGGAGATGCTGGAGTCGGGCCGCTACGCGAGGGATCCGAAGGGCGAGGTGGACCTCTCGCTGCTCTACTCCGACTACGTCGCCTACGTGAACTCCAGCGACGTCTTCACCAGGCCGCTCGCGAAGAACTGGTTCGTCGCGCGCCTGATGGAGATGGGCTTCGGGAGGCGCCACAGCGGGGGCAGCCGCTTCATCCAGGGCCTGCGGCGCCTCGCCGGGGCGGGGGAGTCCGGCGCCTCGCCGCGGCCATGAGGTCCAGGTCGCCCTCTATGGCCTCGACCGCGATGTCGTGGTGCGGCAGCGCCCTCGTCATGATGTTCATCAGCGCGCACGGCGTCCAGGAGTAGAGGTGCGAGCGGTCGGCGCAGTCCGCGTTGTTCCGCAGCGGGTTCGGCACGACGACCACTATCAGCCCGGCCCCGCCCGCCGCCCTCAGCACGTCGAGCGGCCTCTCCATGTGCTCCAGCGAGTGGCACATGAGGACCTGGTCGTCCGGCCCGGGCGGGTGCTCCCTCAGCCACTCCAGCGCGTCCGCCCTGACGATGGCCGCGCCCGGGTTGTATCTGAACCCGAGCGGCTCCAGGTACCTGTCGAGGTGCGCCGTCGACGTGCAGGCGGCGCCCGCTCCACTGTCGACGCAGGCGTCGCCGCGCGGCCTGTCCCCGCACCCGATATCGATCCTCATGTCTGACGCCGCTCACGAGGGAATGGAGCTCGTCGATGGGATGGATTGTACCTGCTGCACGCGGGACAGCACGTGATACCTGTTCTGGTGCTCCTCCATCAGCCTCATGACCAGCTCCACGAGTTCCGTGATATCCTTGGTTGACACCGCGCAATTGCCAAGCTTCTTCACGTCCTCAGAACCCAATTATCACGCGCACCTCCACCTCAGCTCATTGACCGCCAGCGGAGTATAAGGGTTTCATCGTTATATAACAAGGGCTCCCGTGCCATCCGCGACGATTCCTCACCGGCGCGCCACCTCCCACTTGATGCGGTCCAGCGAGTCCTCGATCTCCCTCAGCCGCTCCTCGATGCGCCGGATCGACCGGTAGAGCCTCCACACTAATATGAGCAGGAGGGCGAAGGCTGCGTCCTCGACGACGACCCAGTCGACGAAGGCGAACCTATAGAAGGCCGTCCAGGGGATCATGGCGCGACCTCCATCGTCAAAGCGAGCTGGTCATGAGGCCGATCAAGCCTAGTATGATTATGGCCAAGAGGACTCCGGTCATGGGAGGCAGCACGAAGATCGCTGTGTTGAAGAGTGGATCATTCTCCTCGCAGCGATTGGTCACCGCTATGGTCATCAGCGATGCCAGGAATATCGCTCCCAGTATTGCGGCGACGGCGGCCAGCACGACGATGACTCCCAAAATATCTGGCAGGGGGCTCAGGGCGCCTCACCGCTGGCGTTATTCAGGTGACCTCGACGCTGTAGTCGTAGTACCTGCCGCTCCTCCCCTTGTTCCTCACGACGATGTGCTTCCCCACCAGCGCCAAGTAGACGTCCATGTCCCGCGCCAGCGGCCTCGCCTGGTTGGCCAGCATCGCCGCGCGCAGGAGCTCCTCCACGAGGACCTTGTGCAGCACGAGGAGCGTGACCGCGCTCCCGGGCGGCAGCTCCTTGGCGGAGCGCGTGCCGTCCTCGTTCCTCACGGTCGTCTGCAGCTCCTTATCGAGCCTCACGTCCACGCCGAGCTTGGGCCCGTAGGCCGTCTTTATCTCGCGGACGCCCTCTATCCGGCCGGACAGCTCCTCCCCGACCCCTAGGACGACGAGCGTGCGCTCCTCCAAGTCCTCCAGGCGTATCCCGTACATATCGGACACCGCGCCCACCGTCAGCCGCTTCTGCGGCGCCTTGGGAGGCACGTCCCGCGCCGCTCCCTCTCCTCCCGCTCCCTCATTCCCACCGAACACATCCAGCGACATTTCCCATCGTAGATGGTCATCATGGACGTGTATAAAAACGTTCTCCGAAATCGCTTTAAGGCGCCGCGCATCCTCCGCAGCGATGATCATCGGGTTCATCTCCGACCCGCCCTTCTACGGGACGGGCTTCGGCCAGCAGGCCCGCTACCTGACCACCGCCCTCGCGGCCCTCGGCCACGACGTGCGCGTCTACTCGTTGGGGACCACCGACGCCGTCGAGTTCGAGGACCGGGACCGCCTGCCGGGGGTCCGCGTGGCGGTGAAGCCGCTCGCGGACCTCCTCGTCGAGGACGATCGGCTGGACGCCCTGATCGGGCTCTGGAACCCGATGTACCTGAACGACGTCGCGCTCTACTACGACCTCTACTTCATCAGGGCGCGGCCGAAGCGCAAGATCGGCTACTTCGTGCACGAGACGCGCGCGATGCCCCGCGGCCAGGGCGCCTTCTGGTACGAGTACGAGAACCATCAGGACTTCGAGCTCGTGATGACGACGCCGGCGCAGGACCTCTGGGGCTACGCGTCGAAGTTCCCCGACAAGGTACACTTCATCCCCCACATGCTGGACGTGCGCTACTTCCGCGACTACAAGCCGCCGGAGGGGCAGGCGGTCGAGCGCGACTCCGTCCTCGCCGTGATGGCGAATAACAACTGGCGCAAGCGCTTCGACTACGCGATCCAGTTCATCCACGACGTCCAGTGGAAAAAATGGCGCCTCGTGATAAGCAACAACCAGTTCTTCCGCATCGGCGAGATGCTCTACTCGCTGCGCTTCCTGCCGGGCCCGCACGAGGTGAAGGACGTATGGTACGGGCCTGTCCAGGACACGCGCCCCCTCTACGCCGAGGCGAGGGTTCTGATCAACCCGACGACCGGCGAGGCGTTCTCGATGCCGATAGCGGAGGCGCTCGCGGCCGGCGTGCCGCACGTGATCGCGACGGACCTCCCGGAGCTGCGGGAGCTGTACGGCAACGCCCTGCACTACGTCGACGGGCGGCCCGTGCTCATGCCGGACGGCTCGGTGCAGGTCATGCCCGACTACCACCACTTCGTCTGGGCGCTGAAGCGCGCGCTGGGCGGCGAGCTCCCGGCAAAGGACCACTCGGTCGTGGAGAGGTACGATGTCCCGAACGTGCTGCCGAAGTGGAGGGAGCTGCTCGGGATCTAGATGCAGTGCCAGAACAGCCCGCCGGCGATGTAGAGCATCGCCAGCCCGACCACGGTGGCGCCGACCACGAAGCCGAGCGCGAACCACTCGGCGGCCGTCACCCTATCCTGATCACCTCCCTGAACTTGTAGCCCTTCGGCACGACTATCATGCCGCCCGACGGCGTCCTGAACTTCAGGCGCGTCTTGGTCTCTCCGGCTGGCTTCAGGCAACTCAAGTGGAACGTGAGGACGTGCGGCTCCCACGCGTATATGGGTTTATGGCACACTTGACAAACGCCCACGATCTTGGGCGGCCGGGGGTCGCGAAGGTAGAGGAAAGGCATGGCGTCACCTCCTACACGTAGAGCGTTCCCGTTATCGTGATCGAGCCCGCGGAGCCGGAAGCATTGCGTACATATCCGGTATAACCACTATTTGGAACATCCGCTAACCCGGCAACTCCCGTGAAATTAACATTGTATGTGGTGTTCGCGGTTCCAATGTAGACCAGCATTAGTTGGTAATAGTAACTTCCACTATTATAGTCTTCTAATCCATATTTGCCCACTGCCGAGCCACTGATGGACGTAAGGATGAGACGGGGCGCGATGCCGGTAGCACCAGATGCACCACTGCTACTATTAGAACCCGCTGATATAGTTGCATTGCTGAGGGAGACACTATTCCCGCCACTGGAAGTGTTGTTTGATGTGAACAGTCCAATGCCCGTGCCTGCCAGAGTGAGCGGGAACGATGGCAGGCCCGGATCACTAACGCCGTATGTCAGCGATATTCCATAGTAGTACAGCGTCCCATTTATGGTCAACGTGCCGGCCGTGCTGGCGGTCGTGAGCGACCCCGTGGTCTTCCACGACACGGTGGCGCCGCTCGGGATCGTGATCCCGTAGCCGGCGTTGGCCCACGTGCCCGCGACTGATATGTTGGCAATCGATATCGTGAGAGCGGCGCCCTGCGTGAGCGTGTATCCCGAGGACACTGATAATGTCCCGGCTCCCGAAATGGTTGATATCGACACTGTGACGTTGGCACTAATGGTGAGCGTGCCTGCCACGGAGAGAGTCGAGACCGATATTGTGGTGGCAACGTTGACCGTGAGCGTGACGCCCGACGGGATTGACAGCGTCCCCGATCCGGAGATGGTCGGGTTGGCGCCGCCGGCGGACGCAATCGTGCTGATCGTGATAGAGTTGTTGATGTTGTCCGTGTTGTACTGGGCTATCTCGTAGGTGCCGTTGAGGTAGAAGTTCCCGAGGAACTGATAGGTATTCGTGGCGGGGCTGCTGCTGGAGGCGTTCGGGTTCGAGGACAGTAGCGTGGCGCCGTTCAGGATTATAACGTTGCCGTGGAACGTGACGGCGCCGTAGATCGTGAGCGTGGCGCCGTTCATGACTATTATATCGTTGTAGACATCCGTGTTGGCTATGGTCGTATTGGTTGAGATGATCGTCACGGAGCCCGTGCCCTGCACTGGCATGATGGTGCCATTCACGTTCATCCATATCTGGCCGGTATCGACCCTGTACCACCAGTAGCCGTTGGGCGGGCTGGACGGGTTCGATCCTGAAAACGTCCCCAAGAACGTGGCGGGGCTGAGCCCGCCTCCCCCGCCGCCCGATCCCTGAGGCGGAGCGCTCATCTCGGGGTCACCTTCCTCACGCTCACAGCGCCCGTGCCCGGGTTCAGGGTTATCTGCTCCAGCATCTGGCCCACGATGTCGGCTATCTGCATCAGCAGGTCGAGCGTGGACTCGCCGAGCGCGGTGGAATACGCTAGGCTCTGAACCGTGAACTGATAGCCCCGATTCGTCGTTACCGTGAACGTGCCGTCCGCATTCTTCTGAATCTTGCCGTGCGGGCGCACGATCTCGCTCATGTCACGCCATCACCCCCTGAATGAAGAAGCCCCTGATAAACGTCGCGCCGGACACCATGAAGGAGTCGCCGCTCGCGACCGCCACGCTGAACTCGTAGATCGCGCCGCTCGCGCACGCGTTGCCGCTGTTCAGGCTGTAGGCGGTCG
>Ga0209739_100540_pt1 | contig 15265 bp, 16 predicted proteins | sample JossMetagenome_2_FD_184729 | JGI IMG/M metagenome (GOLD analysis project Ga0209739, IMG submission 184729) | Hot spring sediment microbial communities from Joseph's Coat, Yellowstone National Park, USA - JC3_ASED (SPAdes) (version 3) | ecosystem: Environmental > Aquatic > Thermal springs > Hot...
ACATGTCCGTTGGGGCCGCCCTCGGCGCAGTGGGCTTCACCCTGGCCTCACTACCAACTGTGGCAGGGGTTAACCTAGTCTACGCCTCACTAATAGCCTTCGCGCTATCGATACCACAAATCATAGTATACACGATGTTAACAAGGCACATACCGAGAACTGGTGGCGATTACGTGTGGTTAACCAGGGCCCTTGGGCCTAGGTTAGCTTGGCTAGCCTTCGGCCTAGCGCTGGGCTTTGTGATAGAGTCCTTAGTCTACTACGCATTAATATCCCTAGCAGGTGTCAGCCAATTAGCCTCAGTATTGCCAATACTCGGCTTCAGCGTCAACATAACATCAGCGGAGTCTATTGCAATAGCCGTAGTGTTCTTCGCAGCCATAGTCGTGGTGAATATATTGGGTACTAGGTATGGTATTAGGTTGATGACTGGTTTAACCTTGTTCTCGATAATTAGTCTTGTGTTGTCGCTATTGGTGTTATTTTTAACCCCTAGGCACATTGTTATTAGCCGTGTTGAGTCGTTGCTATCCAGTGGTTTCTCCTACTCTGGTGTTGCCTCTAAGTATTCTGGCTCTTTCTTCTCCCTTGGCCCTACCTTGATGATGCTCCCCTTCTTCGCAATATTCATATACCCATGGCTAAACGCAGGACCGGCAATGGCGGCTGAGATTAGGGGGAGGAGGTCTGTGGAGCTTAACGTACCCACGGCCGCATTGTTAACAATGACCATGGCTACCCTCGGCTTCGCCGCCCTTTACAATGCCTTGGGCTTCAGGTTCACCATGACTGCATTATCAAACAGCCAGTTGAATGGTGTAATCAACTACTGGACAGTGGCAATGGCAGCATCAGGAAACACAATAATACAATGGATAATAGCAATAGGATCAGTAACATGGTACCTAGCCATATTAGCATACGGTGCAATAATCGTGGTTAGGTACTGGTTCGCAATGTCCTTCGACAGGGTGCTACCAAGCTTCCTAGCCTACCTAAGCCCTAAGTTTAGGACTCCGATATACGCCCACCTACTAGACTTAACAATAACGGCGGTGTTAATCACCCTGGCTGGTATATTCTACGGGACATTCACGGCGCTTTACGGTGCAGTGGTTGAGGCCATAGTGTACTACATGGCCGTTGGCATAGCGTCAGCGGTGATGGGGGTTAGGATGCTTGGCAAGGCCCTAGCAGCAGCCGGCTTAGCACAGGCAGTCGTAATGGCTTACCTAACTTACCAATTCCTAGCATACCCATCAACATGGGGCGGTAACTGGCTAGCATATGGCGTAGAGATATTCGCTGTGGCATTGGGCATAGCCATATACCTCGTAACCCGCAGCATAAACATTAAAAAATACGGCATAGACATAGCCATAACATACACCGAAATACCACCGGAGTGACATACCGACAAGTCTCACCCTTTAGGGTGGGGTTGCCCCACTACATGGGGTTCTATGGCAAAGGATTTTAAAATCCAGCTTTGTTGGGATGGTTGGTGCCTGGGGTGGTGCCCCCAGAAGGGGGTTTACTTCCCTCAGATCAGATGAGCCGGTGGGGCGATACCCCACCATTCATCACCACCCCGAGACGAAACCATTAACCCCCAAAGAGGGGGCAACACCCAAGACCCCAGCAGTGAAACCCCACCCAAAAGGCGGGAAGGGGGTCATAGGGCCTGGCTGGTTCATAAGAGTTAAAAAGCAGTCATAGTTTTATGTTTGCTTGTTTTGTCGTGATAATTATTTAGCCTCACCTGGATGGTATTTATTTAACTTAACCAACCGAGTAAGGTATATAAAGGCCCCCACTGCTAGGTTATTTGAAGTGAGTGAAATGAACATGGCAAGTATAAGGGGCCTATTAGGCTTAGTAAACGGAACCAGTGGGAGGAGACTAGTCAATGGCAGTAAGGGAGCTGGCAATGGAAGGAACATAAACTATATAGGTAATGGGCGTGAAAACGGCATTACAGTCATATATGGAGTGATGACACCAATAACGTACATCTACGATGAGAAAAACAAGATGTTTAGGGTCAGTTAAAAATACCACCCATAGTTTTTTAGCTAATAGCCTTCCTTAGTTAAGTCTTTTAATCCCCTTTCTATTCCCACTCTAAAAACCTCGTTAAGTTTATTTTTCACGCTTCAGGTAACTCCCCGGCGTGATGAGCCATTCATGCGCAGATGCGTGATGATGGCATGAGACAACTGACGGTGAGCTATATAAAACTATATATTATTAAACTCATTTATGGTTGGGTTAACCGAGTAAACATTATTAAGGGGTCACTGGCCAGCGTCTTTGATGATAGACATGGTTAACCTGCCGCCTGGGAGAAATCCACCTGATGAGCTGTATGTGGTCATTGAGATACCAGCCGGTTCAAACGTTAAGTATGAGTATGATAAGGTTAATAGGGTCTTCGTGGTTGATAGGGTGCTTTACACGGCAATGTCATACCCATTCAACTACGGGTTCGTACCAAGTACCTTAACTGAGGATGGTGATCCACTTGATGCAGTGGTTATAAGCAGTGTCTCATTCCTACCTGGTACTGTTGTTTCGGTTAGGCCAGTGGGTGTCTTAAACATGGAGGATGAGAAGGGTATTGACTACAAGTTAGTAACAGTGCCCATAAGCAAGGTGGATCCAAGGTTCTCCAATATAAACGACGTGAAGGACCTACCCGACGTGATACTTTACCAGGTTAAGCACTTCTTCGAGCATTATAAGGAGCTTGAACCGGGCAAGTGGGCTAAGGTTCATGAGTTCCAGGGGAGTGAGGAAGCTAAGAAGCTTGTGCTGAAGTACATTAAGAGCTACAGGGCCTTAGCGGCCCAGGTTCACGCTGATAATAAGTAGCATTATCTAAATGACGCATTGCTGGATTAGGAATATTAACGCCGCTGATAGAGACTAACCCGTGGGCCTTAACCCAATTGTACTGGTTAGGTATGGGGAAATCGGGCTGAAGAGCAACCCAGTTAGGGTTAGGCTGGAGAAGCTACTGATCAGTAACATACAGGAGTCGTTAAGCAGAGGCGGCGTGGTGAATTATGAGATCAGTAAGGTTAGCGGTAGGGTACTGATAAACGTGGCCGAGGAGGATCTACTTAAGGCAGCCCTGGCGGCTGCCAGGGTTTTTGGTGTAGTCTCCACGTCGCCAGCCTACGCATTAAGGTTCAGCAGCATTAATGACATAGCCACGGCCGCCTACGAGCTATGGCGGGGTAAGGTGGCTGGGAGGAGCTTCGCCGTTAGGGTTACCAGGGCCGGCAACCACCCCTTCACATCCATTGACGTGGCCAGGCGTGTGGGTGCGGCCCTATACCCATTCTCAAGGGGCGTTGACCTGGATAACCCTGAGGTTGAGCTTTACGTGGAGGTTAGGGGTGACTACGCCTACCTGTTTGACGAGGTCATAGAGGGGCCTGGTGGTTTACCCCTGGGTTCACAGGGTGGTAGGGTGCTTGCCCTGGTTTCAGGGGGCTTTGACTCTCCAGTGGCCTACTGGCTGATGAGCAGGAGGGGAGCCTTAGTCGATGCCTTATTCTGTAGCCTAGCCCCACCGGTGGATGTGGTGGGCTTCACCAGGGTGTTTAAGGCACTTTACGACCACTGGATATTCGGGTACGACCCACTGGTCATGTTGGTCAACTGTGAACCCCTTGTCGAGGCCTTGAGGAGTAGGGTTAACCCGCACCTAATGAACACGGTGTTTAAGAAGTTCCTGTACAAACTGGCGGAGTCCATAGCGGTGGAGGGTGGCTACATGGGTTTGGTGACCGGTGAATCCCTTGGGCAGGTGAGTAGCCAAACCCTGAGTAACCTGTACTCAGCGTCAATGGGCGTTAACATACCCATATTCAGGCCCTTAATAGGGTTGGATAAGGATGACATTATTAAGCTTGCCAAGAGGATAGGCACCTACGAGGAGTCCGCCAAGATGATTGAGCCGTGTAGTGTCTTCTCCAGGAAGCCGAGGACTAGGTCAACGCCCAGTAGACTTGATGAGGAGTTGAGTAAGGTGATGGACCTGCTGGGTACGGTTAAGGCCAGTTTAATTAAGCTTAGGGCAAGTGAGCTAAGCCGAGTTAACCAGCTACCACTGTGGAACTGGAGAATCAACTTAGCGAACACCGACGCAGGTGGCTTGGGTTCATGCAGGTGAGGGGGTGGTTAACCCTCAATAATGCATAAAGCTTATTTAACCTAGGGACGAGGATTCAATGTGGCCGCTGGTGACTTAGGCAAGAGGTTGCGTGGGTTGTTTAAGGATGTTGCGTGGATACTGAGGAGGGCTAGGAAGCCGGATAGGGAGTCCTACATAACCATAGTTAAGTTAAGCCTGCTGATAGTGTTCATACTGGGCGCATACTCACTGATCTTCAGCTTCCTCGGCTACGCATTGACCAGTAGGCCCTCACTACTGGCTGTCCCATACCCTGAGAACGTGATAATCATAGCCACGGTGGTCATCCTAATAGTGGCTGCCCTAGCCTACCTCCTAATCTCCACGAGGGGCATTGGTAGAGGGCGTTGATGCAGGGCGTTAAACCAGGTATCTTAGTCTACGGTAATCCAGTCCTCAACAGATACTCATCATCAGTGCTGGGTACCCTTAATGATGTTAAGCCGCTTAACCCTGTTGATGAGCTAACCCTATACATGGTGGGTGCACACGCTGGTGATGAATTCGTGAGGTCGCTGATGTGGCCTGGTCCAATGCCCCAGTTAAACCTAGGCTCAATGAACCCCTGTGATGCATACCAGGTGGCTAAGCTAATCGTGGTAACCTGGCCCACCGCCTCTAATTTAAGTGAGCTCAGGAGAGTTAGGGCCCTGGCGCTTGAGGAATGCGTAGGGGTGCTTGATAGGCTTCAGTTAAGGTTAGTTAAGCATAGTGAGGCGATCGGTATGTTGGATAGGCTTTATGAAATGGCCATTAGTAACCAACTCAGCGAGGAGGATACCGCTAAGCTTGCATATGCATTAGTTATTTATGAGCTGTATGATAGGGCCGTTAGGCTGCTTGAAAGGCGCTTTAACACCATTGTTAAGTACCAATTGGCTGTCCTCAGGATACTTTTAAGGGGCTTCATGAACCTGACGCCGTGGCACAGGGGGTTAATACTATCAACAGGCACGTTAAACGTCTCGGATTGGGTGTTAACGACTGTTAGGTATAGGAATGATGTGTGTGTAGTCATCCAATTCAAGAGCCTTGAAAAGCCATACACGGTCTCAAACTGCCCCGTGCAGGTGGAGGGGGGTAGGTTAGTGGTCAGTGGCGTTGAACCAACCCTAAGCACAAGCCCTGTGACCGTTGAACTGTTGGTGAAGCCTAGGAACTGGGGGGTGTTTTTCATAGCTAATAACACTAATAGCCCCATTAGGTATGAGCCTAGGGTTAAGGGTAGGTGCGTTGTTAAGGCCAAGGATTATGAAAACCAGGGCTGCGGTGAATTACTCCTCGATGTGGGTGAATACGCATCAATACACTTCACCTAGTCTAACCAATCTGCCGTGCCTTACATGTTTCCCACCCAGCAGCCGTGGTTGGGTTGTTGATGTTGCTGGTTGATGGTATACCACAACCCCATTTAAGGCTATCTCTTGGGCACAAGCTCACCACAGCAAACCACAACCAACACCCAAACCACCCAGTAAAACAACTAACAAGCATCACAACTATGAAACAACGTAACCAAAATCATGATTATCAAAAATAAAGATGAACTTAAGACCGCCTACGCCCAATCACCAAGCCGATTACTACGGTTACTACCCCAATTATGAACGTTACACCACCAAGTAGTATTAGAAAGCCTGAGGTTATGAATGGGCTGCTCGCCAATGATGCCGGGAACACCCTGTACCTAATCACTATGCTGAATGTGCAGTTGTTGATTAGGCTCACTGCCAATGACTGGTTATAGATCATTATGGTTACGTTAGCTGTCGTCTTAGAAGCATAGGGTGTTGGTTTTGGAAATAGGCATGAGGAGTTACTTGACTCGATTATCAGCACCGAGGATGGGTATATGGACAAGCTAATGCTGCTTCCCGGGCTTAGTGGGGATAGGGGTGTTTGCCTTAACTGATTAAAGAGGTTAATGGCACTATTGGCGGCTGTTAATGAGCCGGCTAAGGCAAGCGCAATACCAATCACCAAGACAACTATCCCTGATGCAGTTACCCAGTTAACCACACATTTAACGGTCCGTACGGCTAAATAAACGTTTCCCTAATCAACCCAGTAGTAATGCTCAATACTCCTCTTACTAACATTATCAATCATTGATATTTCATAGTAGTTACTGGACACGTAATCCTCAGGCATTATCCTACGCTCAACTATGATTATCATGTTCCTCGGCTCCTCCATGGTATCCTCAATCATCTCCAGCACTATGCTCGGCTGCGGCAGCTCCCTCCCCATTAACTGTTGGGCAGTCTTCTTCTCATCGTTAATAATGGCTATGTTCCTGAGCTCCACGGAGTCCCAATGATCCTCAACACTGTCCAGGGACCAGGCCCTGCGGGCTATGACCTTAGGGTACGTGTGTTTACCCGAAATCAGGTTGCACCTCTCTGCGTCAGGATCCGTGTGGTCGCTGGCTATGGTTACGAATACGTCCTCCCTATTCTTAATGAGTAGGGCGTAGGCTATGTTACTGCCGTATGATGCAGTTATCTTCTTAACGTAATTACTGGTTGTAATTAGGTATGGTTGGAGGGCTAACGTTGATATGCTCCCTGAATCCTGCTGGACAAGTAGGAGTGAGCCAACGGTTATCTCAATATCCTTCTCAGTCTTATTACCATACTCAGCGATTATGTTAACCCTATGCATCAGTAAGTAGACACACTCCGGTTTATAAACTATAATGCTGACTTTGGATCTTCAGGAAGGTTAAGGATATTACCTAAATGTTGAGGCTCCTGTACATCCTAATCCACGTGTATAGACTCTCACCACCGGCAACTAGTTTATTCTTCAACACGCTGTAGGCTGAGACATAGCCCCTATACACGAGGTATGCGTAGTAGGCGTTTATCTTAGCCCTAATTATATTGGGCTTATTACTGGGGCTAGTCAAAATGCTTAAGCCGTACCTAAACTTATTCCTAGTCTCCACATCAGAGTTATTAAGCTTCTCCATCATGACCACTAATTGATCAATGAACTCGCTAATGTATGCGTCGTAGGGGGCCTTAACACTACCCCTCAACACGTCAAGCACCACCCTTTCATATTCTTCCCTAATCTTAGCTCTATCAGCGGAAGAACCCACGTTAGTCACTCCCTTTATCAACTTTAAAGTTTTAACCCATGAGTAGCATTAGCCATGCTTCAATGAGCCAAAGAATGCAACGATGGTTGTTATACCCACGATTGCAAGTCATATAGCCGACTTAACGGCTTAATGGAATTCCATCAATATTAAGCTACTTTAAACTATTCATTAATACGTTAACTGCAGCAGCCTTAATAGGGTAATGAAAATGCTCATTTTGTGGTATTAGGCAAAGCTTATATTAATGATTTATGTGGTTTATCGACCGTGGAAAGTGTGGCATTGCCACGGGTGCTTGTTGAGGAGCTTAGGAGGAGGGGGCTTGATGCGGAATCTGTGGTAATAGATCTACTGCTGAGTTTCCTTAACATTGACCCGAGGGTAATCCCAGAGGTGCGTCTTGAACTAGCCGCCAAGTACCTTAATGAGGGTAAGGGGCTTATAGACAAGGATCCTGTTCAGGCTAGTGAGAAGTTGTATAAGGCCGCTGAGGAGGCTATTAAGGCAATGGCAATATGCCTAAACCTGGATGTTGCCAAGTCCGCAGAGGGTAAGGGCAGGTGGACTGTCACTGACTTAGTCACGGCGGTTAGGGCTATGTCAAGGATAGTTGGCAAGGAGGTTAGGGGTGAGTGGGATACCGCGTGGGTGCTGCATGTTTGGGGCTTTCACGAAGCTAAGTTAAGCGCGGATGATGTTAAGGATAGGCTGCAGGACGTAGAGGATTTGGTTAAGAGAGCTGAGGAGACGTGCAAGGGTTCACATGCCTAAGGTTCGTTTAAGGTTTACTAGCGGCCTTAGTGAATGTAGTCTTCGCCGGGTTTGGCGTATAGGTTGCTTGGTTTGATTAAGGCACCTGCAAGCACCAGTAGTGAACCAAGTATCATTATCAATGACCCTGCAATTAAAACGTTAGGCGACGCCACAGTTGACTTAACTAGCAGTGCGAGGGCTAGTGAACCGAAGGGGCCTATGGCTGCGTTTATGTTCCAGCCCAGTGAGACTGCGGACCACCTGCTCTCAACTGGGAAGAGTGACGTGAAGTATATTGTCTGTGGGGCCGCGGCCAGGCCGAACAATATGCCTGTTATTAATGAGACGTAGGTTGCGCTTGGGCTTAGGGTGAAGGCTAGGTAGACGGCTATTGGTGAGGTTAAGGCTAGGAGTATTGATGGATATATGAAGCTCCTCCTAATCCCAAGGCTAATTACAGTTAACCCACTCAAAACCTCACCAATCACGGCTCCAAGGCCACCATACACCACTAGCCAATACACGTAGTCCTCGGCCACCTTCTTACCTATACCCATGTGCGGCGCAATTATATTGGGTAGTACGTATGGCCAGTAGCCTAGGCCACCGTAGTAGTATATGGTTAAGCCTAGGTTTATCAATATGAGTATCAGCATGTTAATGCCCCAAACCCTCCTGTTGGCTATGGGCACCCTCCTCAGAGTCCCTAATTCCCTGGCCCTCAACCACTCAGGTGACTCAATGCCGAGTAGCCTAATCACCAGTGCTATTAGGGCTAACACGGCACCTATATAGAACAATATCCTCCATCCACTGACGGTGAATGCAGCATGGCCAACAATACCCTCCACCAGTATGCTGATAGCCCCCGTTAGGAACACTGCCCAGGATAAGCCACTGTACATTACGCCATTGAGGAGTGGCTTCCACCTCGGGTTCACCTGCTCAAGGGCCCAGGTGGCTCCACCACCAGCCTCACCACCAAGCCCAATACCCTGGATAATCCTAACGACGTAGAGGGTTATCGGCGCCGCAATGCCTATCTGGGCGTAGGATGGGAGGAGGCCTATGGATAAGCTGGCCAGACCCATTAAGGCTGCGTCAACCGCAGTGGTTAGTCTCCTCCCAAACCTATCGCCAAGGTAGCCGAATATTAACGCCCCCAGGGGCCTGGCGAAGTAGGTCACTGCGAAGGCGAACCAGAAGGTGACTAAACTGAGCCTAAATACGCTCTCAAGTATGGGTGAGAGGGTGGAGAACAGTATTATGTCGTAGTACTCAAGCCCCCACGCAAGCATTGTTGATACTGAGGCCAGGGTGTAGTACCTAGCCTTAACCTCCCCAGTGGACACGAGACCCCTTAACTAAGTTACCTTATAAATATTTTTGAGTTAAGTGGGTTTATTGGCCCTTAAGGCCTTAAAGGACTCCTCAATAACCCTAATAGTCTCGTCAACAATATCCCTGGTGTGGGCCGCCGAGGTGAAGTTAACCTCGTATTGGCTTGGCGTGAAGTAGACCCCCCTATTCAGGGCCTCCCTGTGGAAGGCTAGGTAAAGCTTCTCATCACTAGCCCTAACATCTGAAGGCGTCCTCACGTCACCCCTCTTGAAGTAGAATTGGAACATTGAAGCCACCTGCTTAACAACAACGTCGAAACCGTTCCTTGAGGCTGAATCCTCAATCGCCTTAGCCACCCTCTCAGCGGCCTCATTAGCAACCTCGTAAACACCCCCACCCTCAATAACCCTCAGGGTCGCTAAACCAGCGGCCACTGAAATTGGATGCGCATTAAACGTGCCTGCATTGTAGACTGGCCCCTGGGGCGTGACCATGCCCATTACATCCCTCCTACCACCAAAGGCCCCTATTGGGAAACCACCGCCAATTATCTTGCCAAGCGTCGTTAAGTCGGGCTTTATGTTAAACATGCCCTGGGCCCCACTCAACCCAACCCTAAACCCGGTGATCACCTCATCAAAGAGCAGTAGGGCGCCATACCTCTCAGTCAACTCCCTAGTCGCCTTTATGAAGACTTGGTCCGGTATTATTAGGCCGTAGTTGCCTGCTAATGGCTCCACGAGCAGTAGCGCTATTTCGTTGCCGTACTCCCTGAAGACCCTTTCAAGGGCCTCAGCATCATTGTAGGGGACTACTAGCGTGTACTTAGCGGCCTCCTCAAGGATGCCGGCACTCGTGGGCACGCCCCAGGTGGCTGCCCCACTACCAGCCTTAACAAGGACGTAGTCGAAGGCGCCGTGGTAGTTGCCCTCAAACTTAACAATGTACTTCCTACCCGTGAACCCCCTCGCCAACCTAACGGCATTCATAACGGCCTCGGTGCCCGTGTTAACGAACCTAATCATCTCAATGCTCTTAATATTACTCGTTATCTCCTTAGCCAACTCCACCTCCCTCTCCGTTAAGGCGCCGTAGAGCCACCCATCGTTAAGCGCCTCCCTAACGGCCTCAAGGACGGCTGGGTGCCTATGCCCAAGTATGAGTGGCCCAAAGCCCATGCAGTAGTCTATTAGCCTCCCACCGTCGATCGTGTATAGGTAGGCGCCCTCAGCCCTCTTAACGATTATGGGCATTGGGAGGTGCTTCATGGCCCTCACAGGGCTATTAACACCACCTGGGAATAGGCCTAGGGCCTCCTTGAAGACTTCGCTTGGGTTAACCACACCCTGGTTAATGCACCGTGTAGTTAAACGTTTCCGCATTAAGCCTCCTTAAACCTGCATGCCTAACCGTGGGCAGTGCCGTGGATCCTAGGCTAAATCTGCACACTCACGTTAATGAGTAACCCAGCTTAACGCCCCCTCCATGAGGAGCCTGGAATTGAGCGGCACAGCTAAGAGGGCTGTCTTGGCGGCTGGCCTAGGTACAATGATGGATTACTACGACTTCCTTCTAGCCGCAAACGCAGCAGGTACCGTGTGGCTTAGCTTATACTTCAAGCCGGCCTTCAAAATACCTAGCCTAGCCCTATCCATAGCCATATTGACGTATGCCATATCCTACGTGGTTAGGCCCCTGGGTGCATTCATCTTCGGCCACATGGGGGATAGGATGGGTAGGCAATCAACCCTCGTCCTAACGCTACTCCTGGCCTTCATATCAATGGTTGGGATGGGGGCCACGCCAACCTACGCCCAAATAGGGGTTTACTCAGTGATCCTCCTAATGCTGTTCAGGTTAATCCTAGGGTTAAGCTTCGGTGGTGAGTGGGGTGGTGGGGCGACTTGGGTGAGTGAGCTGCTGATGGCTAATGGGGTCGGTGAATTGGGCTACTGGGGTGGGGTTTACCAGGCCTTCGGCACGGCTGGCATTGCACTGGCTTCGCTAGCATTCTCCCTAACCTCAATACTAATGCCCACTGGTGCCTTCTATGCATGGGGATGGAGGATTCTCTTCTACATAGGCGCAGTGGTCATTGTCGTGGCGGCCATAATAAGGTACAGGTTCATTGAGTCGCCAATCTTCATGGAGCTGGCCAAGGGTGGTAAATTGCTTAGGCAGCCCGCAGCCGCCGTGCTGAGGAGGGAGTGGGGTAAGGTGCTTCTCTTAGCATTATCTTGGCTCTACATAACTGCAGTGACGGTGGTGGCGATAATACCGTATTCACTGGTCTACGTCAGTGAGGTTAGGGGTATTGCTTATTTAGCCGGCTTACCCTCAAAGTCCTTCATGCTCCTCGCCTACGCGGCATCACTGCTGACGGGTGGAGTTGCCTCAACGCTGTTGAGTGGTTACTTGGCTGATAGGGTTGATGCAGGTAGGATATTGATCATCGGCTCGGTGGCCACGGCATTAATGAGCATAGCCTTCTACCCAATTCTCTCAACGGGGAACCCAATGTTAATAATGATTGGCCTTGAGGCCTACATGTTGAGTGAATACTTCGGCTTTGGCTCATTAACAAAGTTCTTCACCCAAGCCTTCCCAGCCGAGTACAGGTACTCTGGGTCTGGTTTGGCTTACCAGTTCGGCGGCTTAATGACGGGGATTGCCTCAGGCTTCATCCTGTCCCCAATAATCAACGCCTTCGGCTACTCCGCCTGGTACCTGGTATCACTGCTAATGGTTGCAACATCCGTGACCTCACTGGCCTCATCCATAGCCCTGGGCAGGGTGGTTAAGCATGATTAGCCAGGGTTTAGTTAAACTAATCCTAAGCTGGATTGAGGAGGATGCACCCCTCGGCGATGTGACGACGGAGGCCCTTATAGATAGGGGTGTTGCCGTTAAGGCCGTGGTGCTGGCTAAGGATGATGGGTACGCCTGCTGCCTAGCCGACTTCGCCGAGGCCCTAAATACCCTCGGCCTTAGGGTAAGGGCGCTTAAGGCTGATGGGGAACCATTCCACAGGGGGGAGGTGTTAATGGAGATTACTGGGGACGCCCGCGTGGTGCTTGTATTGGAGAGGAGCCTACTGAATGCCTTAAGCTACCTGATGGGTGTCGTTAGGGAGACTAGGAGGGTGGTTGAGCTGGTCCGCAGCGTTAACCCTAGGGTTAGGGTTGCGGCCACGAGGAAGACGATTCCAGGCCTTAGGATGCTGGTGAAGAAGGCTGTCTCAGTGGGTGGTGCAGATACCCATAGGCTCTCCCTAAGTGACGCAATCCTAATTAAGGATAACCACCTGGCGATTATTGGTGATGTTGAGGCTGCGGTTAGGAGGGCTAAGGCTAAGTCAACCTTCATGCATAAGGTTGAGGTTGAGGTCAGCAACGCCGATGATGCGGTTAAGGCAGTTAAGGCTGGGGCGGACGCAGTGCTGGTGGATAACGCCACACCCCAACAGTTAAGGGAGGTGATTGAAAGGCTTAAGGCTGAGGGTTTGAGGGACAGGGTTATCGTTGAGGCCTCAGGTGGGGTGAAACCGGAAAACATAGCCCTATACGCCGAGGCCGGCCCAGACGTCATAAGCACAAGCCACATAACCATGAGGGCCAGCCCAGTTGATATAAGCCTAGAGGTTGTTGAGGTGATTAAGAACCAGAAGCCAAGTGGCGGTACTTGAATCAACGCTTAAAAGCAATTCTTAGAAGCACCAGTATGGTTGAGGTTAGCGTCTGCCTCGGCCAGATTAAGGTTGTCTTCAGCGATGTTGAGGGTAATTTGAATAGGGCAATTGAGGCTATTAATGAGGCAGCTAGGCTAGGCTGCAGGATAATTGTCCTACCTGAGACGCTTGACGTGGGGTGGCTAAACCCAGACGCCAGGGAGCTGGCTAAGCCAATACCAGGGCCATACAGCGACGCCCTGGCTAATGCAGCTAGGGCTAACGGAATATACGTGGTGGCTGGCTTAACCGAGGGCGAGGGTGGTAGAGTCTATGATTCAGCGGTCTTAATATCACCCAAGGGTGAGCTGCTACTTAAGTACAGGAAAATTAACCTACTGCCTTACGAACAGGAGATATACGAGGTGGGTGATAGGCTTGGGGTTGCTGAGACGGAGTTCGGCAGAATTGGGGTTGACATATGCATAGACAACGCCGTTGATAACTTAACCCTAGCCCACTCCATGGCGAGGATGGGGGCATCCATGATACTATCCCCAGCGGGCTGGGCGGTACCGGGCGACTACGACTTGAGTAAGGAGCATTACCTGGATGGGCCATGGGGTAAGGGTTGGGTCATAGCCTACACAACCATAGCAAGGCTATACGATATAGCGGTGATAGGGGTTAGTAGCGTTGGGGAGATGACGAAGGGCTATTGGAGTGGGTATAAGTTGATAGGGAGTTCACTGGCGGTGGGCCCAGGGGGTGTGGTGTTGGCTAAGGGTAGGGAGAGCGTGGACGCCGCTGAGGTCATTAAGGTTAACGTGCCCATTGTGCCAAGGCCTGTTAAGGGAAGTGGGTGGGCCCAGTACCTTAGGGAAAAGGGCTACCTACTACCTTAATTGCTCCATATGGGTAACCCTTTAATAACTGAAGGTAATGGCATGCGTTAATGGGCGTTAACGTGGTTTACTTAACATTACTGGAGTTTTCAATCCTTGTTACGGTCGCTGAGGCTTTGAGTCTCATCCTCAATAGGTATAGGTACCCCAGCATAGTGGGTGAGTTACTAACCGGCATTGCCCTAAGTCCCTACGCCCTAGGTGGCTTACTTAACACGGTGCTTAAGGTTGACCTATTCTCAATAAACGAGTACATAATCTTCCTCTCAGAGTTCTCGGTGATTCTCCTACTATTCGCCTCAGGCCTTGAGCATGGGTTATCCTCGCTTAGGCAAGGCGGCTTAATGGGATTAATTGCTGCCGTGGCTGGCGCGGTTGCGCCATATATTATTGTGTTTGAGTATGCGGTTAATGCTGGCTTTAACCCAGGTGCGGCGTCGCTAATCGCATTAACAACAGCCCCAACCAGCCTGGCTGTTGTGGCTGGGGTTGTGGAGAGGGAGGGGTTGCAGAGGCACCCAAGTACAGGTGTGTTGATAGCGGCCGCATCAGTGGATGATGTGGTTGCCTTGATAATGCTTTCACTGGTCCTATTGAGCCCTGGGTCATCTTCAGGCATGGTGTGGAGGTTGGTTAGGATAGTGGCCCTGTGGGTCATCTTCCTCACCGCATCAATACTCATAGTACCTAGGTTGCTCAATAGGCTTAACGAACACCTGGTGATCTACGCATCACTAGTCGTCTTATTTGGGCTAGTGGTCGCCATGACCGTAGCCGGCTTCTCAGCGGTCATAGCAGCCTTCATAGCCGGGGTAGCCGTGGCTGAGAGTAGGGTGTCCGGTAGGATTAGGGAGTCGGCAGAGGCGTTATTGGCTATATTCGGCTCAATATTCTTCATAACCATAGGGCTCCAGATGAACCTAAAGACGCTAACCAGCCTTAATGTAATCGCCCAGTCACTGGCAATCTCAACGCTAGCTATACTGGCCAAGATGGCTGGGGTCTACCCATTCGCCTACGCCAAGTTAAGGAACGCGTCACATGCGTTATCCGCGTCCCTGGGCATGGTGCCCAGGGGTGAGATGGGCCTCGTGGTCGCGTCCATAGGACTGTCAGGTGGGGTGATAAATCAGGATGAGTACAGCATAGCCCTCCTCATGGTCCTCGTAACAACCATCATTGGCTCAATAACCTACAGGAGGAGCGTAAAGTAGGTACGCATTTGCGTATTTAATATTTAAGTTGTGTAGTAATTTTTACATTAAAAATTTCCCATAGGTAATTTT
>Ga0209739_100546_pt1 | contig 15214 bp, 17 predicted proteins | sample JossMetagenome_2_FD_184729 | JGI IMG/M metagenome (GOLD analysis project Ga0209739, IMG submission 184729) | Hot spring sediment microbial communities from Joseph's Coat, Yellowstone National Park, USA - JC3_ASED (SPAdes) (version 3) | ecosystem: Environmental > Aquatic > Thermal springs > Hot...
GTCGAATCCTTCTTCTTTTAATCCTCGTGAAAGGTTGAAAACCATTTTTCCGAATGACGACGGAACCCAGGGGCATTCAGATGTTATTCCTATTCTCATTTTAATCACTCTGATACCCAGCCAACATCTTGACTGTATTTGGTTGCATATCTATCGGGACTGAGAACTGCACAAGACTGAACATTGCCTCAGCGATCTGAAGACCTAAAACTCCTACATACTCGATCGAGTTTAGAAACTGTCTGCATCCATCTACAGACTCAAAAGTTTTGGCATCGTTTTTACATTCAACCTCATGAGAACCACACCACGATATAAGATCTATACATGTGTTTGTCTTGTCCTCCACAACCTCTCTTAAAGACTTGAGAGCGAGAAGAATTCTGTTTACAACAGCTCTGAAGAAAGTCTCTTTATCAGCCACAGGGACGATAGACATGGGATCGCTCATTGTTCTTATTGCAACCTCTTTAATGATGTCGAGATAGCTCCTCAAATGGATAGAAACCACGCCAGCTCTCTTCAAGATCTTTTCATCGTGATAAAGAACATCCTCAAGATATTTGATCATAAGTTCTGGAGTGATCCTGATGATATGTCTTACCTCTCCCTCACCAGAAACTCTCTCTCTTTCTCTTTCTCTCTCAGACCTTAGAAAACTCACTTACTTAATCACCATCTGAAAATGATGAGAAGAACATTATAAAACTCATCTGAAGGAAACACAATAGGTTAATCATTATAATCATATTAATATGATTATATGGATTATATGATTATAGTCAGCAGAGTTGCAGAGACACAGATATACAGTTGTGTGGATGTGTAATATATTTTTTATGTTTATATGTTTTTATTGAGTGAGGGCTTTTGCTTCTAGAGATTTCTTCGAAAGAAGATAAAAATGTATTGAAAAGACTTTTTGAGATGTATACTGGCATCTCTAGAAGAACACATGTTTATAATGAGAGACTTTTTGTTTGGACTGTTGAAAACAGATGGTGTGCAGGAATATGGCTGAGCGAAGATGTGATACGTCCATTGTTGAAGAGAAAATTTGGTATAAATAATGATGGTTATCTGATAATAGCATTAACGAACTTCTGTGTAGATAATGATTATATAATTGATCTTGTGAAAGCTGTCACAGAGAAACTAAAAGCAGAAGGAAAAATCCTCTGGGCAATAGCATCTGGGAACGGAGTGTCAGAGAAAGATCTTGAGAAGCTCGGGATGAAGAAAATAGGTGAGACAGAGAAAAACAGACGACCTATATACATATTTGAGGAGAAGAGAGAAGAAAAATCAATGTCTCAACAACAAGTACAAGTTGTTCAAGTTGTTTCTCCTCGTCAGACCACAGCTGTGGACACATCTAAAGAAGAAGAGAAAGAAGAACATAAGAGAAAAGACAGAGGAGAAGAGACGTTAAAAAAAGAGATCAGCGAGATAGATATGTTTTTTCGAAGAACCCTCCCGAAGAGAAGAGGCTGAAGCCGTTGGTGTAGATGGCTACACGCTTCTTCTCAAAAAAGATCTTGGGCATCAAAAGATTTTTGTATACAGAAGAGACGGGTCGAAGAGACTTGTTTATGAAGTTTATCTGATGGAGAGTGGAGGAAGATATATAAGAATAAGACTTGGGAGAGAGACGGGAGAGAAGATCTTTAGAGAGCTTAAAGATGGAGTGACGCATACTTTAGAGAAGGTTTTGGCGAAAAGATATCTATACACTTCATAAGTCCACAGCTGTGGTCTCATCACTTTTTTCTCTCTATACTTCTTGTTTTTGTTTCTTCCGTCCAGAGATTGATCACTAGGAGGAAGAAGAGTAGAAACATTGTGAGAAGTGAGTGGAAGGCGTCTCCAACGACGTATAATGCTAACGATATTATTGTTATGCCCGTTATAAACATCAAAGATCTTGTGTAGCTCATGTCTACAAGATAATATATTGAAAGAAAGAAGAAGCCTAACGCCATGACTATTATCATTGATGGTTTTATGATGAAGAGAAGACCTAACAATGATAATGCTATCCCTATGTATTTTGAGAACGTGAAGAAATCTATTTTTCTACTCATAGAGTAGACCCTCCTCCGCAAGGATCCTCTTTACAGCATATTCACAGAAAAGCTCTACACCTTTACTCTTTGGATATATGATCTTTAGAAACTTCGTTTCGGGATAGAGGATCGGAAGAGTTAGAGATGCAGCTCTGAAATAAAACATAAGAGAGTCTCTGAGACCTCTCTCATCATTATCAACATCATAGCCGAGCGTGTCTAAAACATCTTTTATAACATCTGGAGACATGTCTCTGAATATGTTGTCTACAAGTCTGGAGACGGAGATTGCTGGGGATCCTTTCGTGATTTTTATGAGCGAAAACTTGGACACGCTTCTCTTCCCTCCTCCCCACGATCTATATTCGTTATTACATAAATATGCTACAAGAAACGTGTATAAAAGATCTTGTATTCTCACTATGTCTCCTGTGATAACTTCAATCTCAATCTCTCTCTCTTTCATATCTCTCTGATCACCACTCTCTCGAAACGATATATTATCATGAGAATAATTATTATCCCTATAACAACAATCGGTATGATCGATGAGAAGAGGACTGGGACGGACAGAGGATTATAACTATAGTTATACACTCTATATTTCACAACCGTAGCGATCTGAGTCCCGTTGTAGATGTAGCTCTCTTCATCTCTGTATCCAGTAACATAATAGCTCTCGAAGAAATAATATAACAATGCGAGTGTTATCATGCTCACCATGTAGAGAGCAAAGATGAACATATATATGTCTGGTCTGACGATTATTCTTCTCATGTTTCTGATTGAGTATATCAAAAGAAAAATCGGCGAGAATATCATTATAAAAAGAAGGATCATGCCTATGACGATCGAGTATGAATATTCAAGCATTCAGATCACCTTGAAGCAACATAGTATATCCCGATGACAAGCATTATCACAGCAATAAAAAGTGTGATCGTGTATGGGACGCCGATATATGTGGCGAAAATGATGTAGAGAGGCACAGTAACTATGAGAGCAACCCCTGACGCCTCAGTCTTCTGAGTGAGAACAAGTGAGAGAACGGGAGCTACAATGAGAAGAGAGAGAACAGCCTTCAGAAACATATCGTTTATAGCGAAAAGCTGTTGAGCATAAATATTTGTCCTTATAACCGGCTGTGCGAAAATAACGTTATACATATAAAGATCTGGAGAAGCTAATGAAGATGCTGAGACATTTATAACGACAAAAGAAGCCGACTGATTAGACACCGTTATTTTGTAAGTGTCTGAATAACCCTCAGAAAGAGTTATAGAAGAGATATTGTACAAGACGTCTCCCCAAGGATATAAGACTGAGAAGTTGTATCTACATCCGCCAGCCATCAGACATACAAATCTCAGAACAAGAGTGTTGTTAGAAGCGTCATATCCTGATGATACTGTGAAGAATGGAGACACAGGTTTTTTGTCGGGAGACGGGACGCAGAAGAACGTCCCCGAGGAGTTCATCTCGAAATAGCCGGAGGGACACGTCTGAGCGTTTAGAATGACAAGTGATGTGATGAATATGGTGAAGACCACAGCTGTGGTCAGAAGAAGAATGATCCTCAGGGTCTCAGACTTCATTTTTTAGACACCTTCTCAATCTTCTCTTCTCTAGTTTTCTCCTCTTCCTCTTCTTTCTCTTCAGTAGCGATCTCATATGTTCTCCACATGATCGTTCTGTGAATAGACGTGAAATATATGATCGTTGAGACATATGTTGAGTGTTGATAGAAGAAAAGCTCGAAAAAGCTTGGAGGTTTCTCCTTAAGGTCGCTCGGGTATGCTTCCACACGGTCTATAAACAGAATATATGAGTTTCTCTCTCTTTCTCTCCATCTGCTTATATATCTCATGAAGTCCTTCTCTCCAGGGATGAAGTCTGTAGTCTCTTTCAATTTAATTTTCGTCCAAGGCTTGTCGGGGTAGAGCCTTGGGTCTTTGAGGAAATAATGAAGATAATATGAAGGCAACTGAGAGATTATGAGGATGCTTTTAGGCATCTCAGAGGATCTCTCTACAGTCTTTTTGACTATAAGAGAAAGATCTTCTGAGAGAGATGGTGAAGAAGGCATGAGAAGACTCATCTTTTGTCTGCTCATGAAGTCTTTAAGATACTTCTCGCCTTGATGATAGATCAATAGTGTTTTAAATGATGAGAATTCTCCTGAGAAAAAGACTTCTAGAACATAAGCATAAAGATTCTTGTTAGAGTATTCTCTGATGAAAGAGAGAGGAATCCCGAGCTCAGGTCTGGTCACAAATCTCATATGAACATATGATGCTAAAACAGGATCTATAAAGTTTTTCGTAGAGAACATATATCTAGCTCTTCTCTTCTCAACATATGTCTTTGAGAATTTTCTTTTCAAACCATCGAACATGTCTCATCTCCTCCTCATATGAATAAAATAAATCACCATTGGAGCGAGAATAAGAATTATAAGAAGAATCCCTAGGACAGTCGAGAAGCTCGGAGCCTGAGAAGAGAATGCGTTAGTCTCAACGTAATACGTCGTGTATATATTTGTTATATAAGTCGTGTAGGTGGCTGAGTAGAGAACGTCTGTGACAACCGATGTGGTAACAGCTGTGGTCACATTGTAAAGCTGAAAAACGCTCCACACATAAGGCTTCACATTGTTGTTTATAGACGAGACGAAGATGTCAAAGACATATATAAATGCTATGGTCACCAACGCTAATAACAATGATATGAAGACTCCTCTCAACATCTTCATCTCATGATCTCCTCCGCAACATCTCTCCAGCTTCTCCTCATGATCCAGCTCTCTCTCTCTTTGTTCAAAAGCTCCTCCGAAGCCTTTTTGTCTCCAAGGATGTTGTCTAAAAGCTCATGGATTTTCTCAGGCTCTTCAGAAGCCTCAGGAGGAAGAACTTCTGAGACACCTGCCCTTCTAGAGACTATGACGGGAGTGTGAAGCGAAATGAACTCTAGAGGGACTAGTCCGAAAGGTTCGAAGAGTGATGGATAGACGCCTATTTTCGCGTTCATCATGAGAGCAATCTTATAATCTTCCATCACGTTTCCAAAGACTTTGAGATGATCATCCTTGATCTTTATAGTCTCAGGTGTGAAGCCCATCCCCGCCACGATGAGATACATCTTCTTCTTTTTAACAACGTTAAGAATGTTTCTGATTATCTCCTCGCTCCATTTGTTAGGCTGATTTCTAGTGAATATAAGAACATATTTGTCTCTCGAGAAGCCGACCAGCTTCGAGAAGATCTCAAGATTGTCAGGCAGAGATGCCTTGCCCAGATTAGGAGGAGCGGGATAAACGACCTCAGGCTGTCTGGCGGAGAACTGAGAGACAATCTGAGACATAAGCTTTGAATTCACAAAAACTTTGTCAGCATATCTTATCCCGTCGAACTCTAATCCTGTGTAGAAAAGCGTGTGGAGATAAAGGATAGATCTTCTCCCAGCCTCATAAGCAGAAAGAATCATAGGAGAAGCATGAACATCATGACCTATCACAAGATCGCTGTCATAAACCATGTGAAGATGCTTGGCAATCTCAAAAGCCGTGAGAAATCTCACGGTAAGCTCTTTAGAGATCCTAGTCTCTCCACATCTAAACACAGTATAATTATCAATCTTCACAGGATGAGGAGGAGCATCACCATAAACACAGAGATGAACAAGATCGCTTTTTTCGGCAAGATAAGGATTCAAATTACGAATGAAAGTAGATAGACCGCCGTAACCGCCATAAGGACACTCCCAAGCGACAGAAAGGATCCTCATTATTACCCGTTAAAAAATTTGAAGAAAAAATTAAAAAATCATAACACAGATCTAGATTATTCATTCGATCATATTATTGGAGGAAGATCGCCACCTTTATGCTCTTCATATGCAATGAAAATCCCGAAACCAGCTCCAAAAGCTGTTGTGATAACAACATCTATAACGCCGATCCCTATTTCCGTCGCTCCTGAAACCAAAATCTTTATCGCATCTGCAATCAATATAATAATCATTATAAAGACCATTAGAAACAGCTCAGCGATAAAAAACATCCCAACATGTTCTTTGAACAACCTCTTCAAAACAACATAAGACGAAACGAATGAAGAGATAATAAAAATAAAACCTATCAACATACCGAGAAACTCATTAACAACAATCAATATAATCCCCCTTATTAATGACTCTTCCAAAATTATAAAACATAGCTTCATGAGACCACAGCTGTGGCATTATTGGATCACTCTTTAACCTCGAAACAATATTTAGTCTCTTCGTCCCACCAATCGATCAATACTCCTTCATCTTTAAGTTTTTTAACGTAACGGCTTATATCCCTGATCTCAGACTTGCTCTTACAAAGAACTCTCGGTTTAGGCTCTTCAGATTTCGATATATTATGCCTAATATTAGGGATAATATTATCCCTAATATTAAGAGTGTTTTTCTCGGGATCGGCTGTATTAGGCATAATATTATGCCTAATATTAGGCATAATATAATGATCATACATTTTAACTATTAGATCAGGTATTGATATGCCTTCTTTATCAGCCAATTCTTTAAGTTTCTCGTAAAAATCTTTTCTTAGATAGATTCTTTTATAATGTTCTTTTATATATCTCGATAGAGACCCCATATTATCCCTAATATTAGGCATAATATTATGCCTAATATAAATTTATTTTTCTCTAGTCTCACTAACATTTTATTAAGAAAAGCTTTGCAACCGAAAGCCTCGCCCTTTAGAGCAGAGAGGAGGTCTGAGTAGGTTGAGGTAACAGCTGTGGTCTCATGAAATAAAAATGAAAAAAGAATCAAATTGTTTTTATGTGTAGCACCTGAAAATGATCTGTGGTTTATCTTCCTGATGCGTATCTTATTGCTATTCCTATGATGATTCCTAGTGCTACGTAGGCGAAGTATATTGTGTCTCCTGAGACGAGATACATTAGTGTTGCTATGACCAGTCCTGATGCTGATGCCATTATGATTCCTTTTCCGAGGGATCCTGTCATTCTCGCTCCCGCAATAGCTATCGACGCCATTATCCCGAAGACTATTGCAGCTCCTGAGACGGGGTCTGGGAAGTAGAATCCTGCTGATGGAGAAGTTATGTTGGGCACGACTATTAGAGAGGGCATGGTGTTCGTGGGGGTATAGACGTAGCCTACGGGAGGCGGTGCAGCCTGAACAATATTGATTGTTTTGGACGTAGAGTCTACGAAGACCAGAAGCGATAGACCTGTTGGGATGTCGAGAGGAGCTAAATCGCTTGTTATAGGGACGCCGGAGACGGATACGCCTGAGACGGAGTATGATAGCATCCATCCACGCATGTTCTTCAGCGTGACACCTTTTCCGCCGGGGTTCACATATATACTGAGATTGTTCGGAGGGACGAACTCTATCACGATCGGCTGTGAAACTGTTATATATCTCATCAGGACGCCTGGGTAGAATGGTCCTTGAAGAGTTATAGACGTCTCGCCTGTGTATAGAAGCCTCTGAAAATCTCCTAATGTTCCTCCTACACGCTCTAAAAACACAGAGCCGTTGTAGACGAGGTAGTAGAGATATAGAGATGAGGGGCATGAGGACATGTCCATGTAGATGCTGTCGAGATAATATCTTGTGTAGTTAGACACGAGATACACAGCGTAGAGATAGAGAGTTGTTCTGTTGCCGGAACATCTCCACGAGAGAGAGATGTCTATCGGAGCCGGGAGATAAGGAATAGATTTGTTCACAATCGTGTTGGAGTAGTTTATAAAGAGATATACAGAGGATGAGTTGAAGAGAAGACCCATCCTCAGAGTGTAGTTTGTTATATTGTTGTTGTCTATAAAGCCCAGCTCCCAGGCGTTTGCCGATAATGGCGAAGGAGCTATATATGTTGAGGATGGATACGTCAGAGGAGCGTCCAAAGCTATTATCACGTCTGTCCCCGGGATAAACACTCTGAGAACATTAGACGTATACGTGTAGTTGCTCCATAGCCTTCCATCAACAATAACAACGAAGCTTCTCGAAGAGATGTTGGGGATGTATAGATAGAGAGATGGAGAACCAGAAACCTGAAACCTTAATCTCCCAATGAGAGAGCTGTATGTGATAGACACATTAGACTCGGCGATCGCTCTTATCAGCTGTGTAGATCCGTTGAAGCTTGTAAAAGAGATGTTATAGACGTTAGATCCGAAGAACTTCACAGGAAACGTATAGCCGTAGAAAGACGGAGTCACAAAGATGTTCGTATCAGAATAATATTTGTATGTGAAGTTATAGAGAGCACCATCATATTTTGATGCCACAGCTGTGGGAGCCACAGACCCGTCGTCAAGAAGAGAATAGCTTCTTATAAAGACGTCATCAATAATGAAAGAAGCTGTAAGAGACTTGCTGAATGTCGTGTTGGTTATATACACGTAGTATGAGAATGAACAGACCCCGACTGATGAGTAGCATGATGGTGCTGAAGGTGTGAAGGCAAATGGTGTTGCAGAAGATCCGTCTGAGACGTATTTCGCCGTGAAGTTTGCGTTTGAAGGAAGATTAGTTATGTCGCTCCAGAACTTTCCATAGACGGGGTATCTAGGTGAGAAAAATGATGATATGTTTACATCGTCCCAGTAGATCCAGAATGACGTCGTCCAGTTCACATTTAAAGGAGTGATCTTGTTGAATGTATATGTGTAGTTTCCAGGCTTTGAGGGAGGGCTGATCGTTACTGTGGAGAAATCTGTGAGATAAACTGTGACAGGCTTGTTCATCTGAACACGCTGAAAAGCATATGAGAAGGCTAGAAAGAGACTGTAGTTTCCAGCCGGAAGATTTATAGGAAGATCCTCAACCATTCCAGCGGGGTTAGCCGAATAGAGAGAGAAGTCTATTACCTTAACAAGATTCCCAGAGAAGTCGTAGATATAGAGAACAGAGTTGTTCGGGAAGAACCTCAGATGAACAAGATTATCTGATGTAAAGTTTTTAATAAGATAAATCCATGATTGATTATCAGGGATTCTCGATATACCGTCGAACCCTTTGCCATAATTATTATATCCCGATAGATCTAGAACATATGTGCCGTTGTAGAAGGTAGGATCTAGTAAGAGAGCGAGACCGGAGCTGTTGATAATGTTATACGCGTAAATGTTATAAACTTCTGTGTATGAGATATTACGAGAATATATTATTGCAGAGCTTATAAAACCTTTAAACAAACCATTAACAGATCCATGTATACTCAGCCCGGACATGCCTGCTGTATTTAATGGACAAACCCATTTGCCATAACGAGAAATTAAATTATCATAATATATTTGGTTTCCGTTGCTATAAGCATAAACATCCCCACTTGAACAGTTTACTGTAAATACCATATTGTTTAATATATATGGTGTTAATCCGCCAATAGTAGGACCATAATATTCCACTAAATTATTGTTCGCATCAAATAATATTAATAATAGAGTCCATTTAGAGGGGGAAAGATAAGAAATAGCAACAGTACCAATGGTGATTGGATATTCAGGTTTATCTAATGTATAAGCCCATAAAACAATTGAGAAACTTCCCCAATCTCTAAATCTGAAGTTGTCATAAGAAGGAATATACAGCCAATCATTTACACCATCTGTATATAATGTGTATAAATGTGGTGCTAATGTATCATTTGGTGAAATATAAAACGAGGCTGACACAGTCTTCATGTTAATAGTATATAATGATGATATAGGTGTTGGAATCGTTGTTAAACTTGTGTATGTCAATCCATTGAAGAATGTTATGTTGAGAGAAATCGGAGAGTTGGAAGATGGAAGATTAACTAAAAAATTACCAAAGCTGTCTGTGTATCCCGTAGTATAATAGGATCCTGTTGAAACGTTAATAAAAACATTTGAAACAGGCGATCCATCTACAGTATATAACATTTTCAAAGTGAACGACGGCGGAAGAATACAAGGACTGGAAACACATAAACCGTTAATCGCAGAGGGAGGAAACATGCTGGGGACGCCTGAGATAAATGTTAATGATGATGATATTGATATAATATATGTTCCTGCCGAGAGGTTTATAGGAAGATCCTCTATCATCCCAAAAGAGTTTGAAACATATGTTGAGAAATCTATCTGATAAAGAAGATTTCCAGACATGTCGTAGATGTTTATCTTAGTTATGTTAGGAGTATAGATCAGATGAACATAGCCGTCTGAATATATTCCTCTGACAATGGTGTAATTAAAATACCATGACGGCGTCGGCATAAGAAACACGTTCGATAGATTGCTTGTCGGAAGGTAATATCCTCCGGCGAGATCTCTGTAATGAGTCCCATTGAAAAACGTTGGCGAAACCATAAAGACCATGTTAGAGAAATTCATATAGCCTTGGAGAAACATTGATGGAGAGACGTTAGCCGATACTGTTGAGTCATTGAATATAGAAAGATAAAACATAAAAAATTGAGAATAATAATTAATATATGGTATCCATGCCCGCCCAATCCATGATCCATAACCTGTGGACGATCCAGATGTTACAGAGAGATATCCTGATGAGACTCTTAACCCTGAGAGACTTGAGTTCACATATATATATTGATATCTGCTTGGTTGATCCCATGAGTATATGAGATGTACAAACGAGAGATTCGAAAGAGACATTGATGAACCTTGAAGATCATCTGAATAAAAAGCTAAATACGGATATGTATATGCTGGTTTCACAGCTAAATAGAGATATTTATCTGTGGAATATGTGTCTCCTGTTGCAAAAATTATGTGAGAAAAACTGGACGAAGTACCATAACCATAATATGAATAGTTGTTTAAGACCACAGTTGTGGCTACTGTGAAGCTCTGATTGTTAAAGACTGAGAAGTATGGCGCTTGTATATATCCGTCTCCTCGGAACAGCCATGTGAACCAGTTGAAGAATAATGCGTCTCCCGGTTGCAACGTTACTGTGAAGTTTCTCCATCCTGAGGTCTGTGCCTTTACAGATGTCCACAGCTGTGGCATCACGTTTTTGATCTCTGGCAGAGGGATCATGCTTAGAAGAGGAGTCGTCATAAGAATTATGAATATTGCCATAAGGATCTTTCTGATCTTACGTTCTGTATGATGCATACGGATTTGCACCTCCATACAACATATATACCATTGAGAAGTTGTTTAAATAAACAGAGAAATAAAGAATCTGTTTTGTCTTGTCTAGATATATAATCGAGTAGTTGGTGGGGTTTCCGCTGGGGTCTAGAAAGAATATGTCGCTCCCATCGATGATAGAGTTCCAGTCTGTGAACGTCGATGAGTTCAACATGCTTGTGACCCATCCTGATGAAACTGAGAAGACTATCGCCAAAGCTCTCCCCCCTAGAACATTTGTTATAAAACTGTATCCGCCTGAGTATGACATGTTTGACGCCACAAATCCTCTGACCTCCATTCTTGAGGCATATATTCTGTAAGATCCGATCCAAATCCCCGTGTCATAATCAAAATCGTCGTAGAGAAAAAATAGAGACTGTGAAGAGCCCGGGAGAGCGATATATGATGTATACGGGTTCGTCCCGCCGTAATACACGCCGTAGATGTTGTTCCCAGCGGAAGGCTCTAAAAAGATGACCAGAGGAGGATAGTTAGAGAATAGATATGAATAGAGAACCTGACCAGAGGCAGTCTTGATCACATAGAGATTCTGAAAAGTCAACAGATTAGGATCTGACACATTCAACGGAGAGATTACAACAAGATAATTACCCACATACTGACTGGATACCGTGAGATAGATATAATTGCCCTCGATACCAGCAGACCTGACGACGACAAAAACATTGAGAACAACAGCTAGAGACAAAAACACAGCCATCAACATCATTATTTTTCTCACAGATCTTCTCATAACACCATCCATAGAGAAAAATAAATATAGAAAAACAAAATAGAAGAAGACGAAAATAAACCTCATATCAGCTGGACTGCAAATCTGCTGAACTATAAATCTGCTGTCTATAATCATATAATCCATATAATCATATTATTATGATTATAATGATTAACCTATTATATTGAGAACGTTGTTGTTTAAATCTTTTATTCTCATAATGTTTTGTGGTGGTTAAATGGCTAATGAGACTATTCCTATTCTCGCCAACATCACCACCACGACTCATGTGCCCACAGCTGTGCCCACACAGACTGTTGTTCAGACGTCTCCCGCCGGTCCTCCTCCATATTTCGGCATTCCTTTAGACATGTTGATATGGCTTTTGATCGGTGTAGGCGTTTTCATTGCTATCATCTTTGTGATCGCGTCTGTTGCCACAAGGAGGACGTCTGTCGGAGGATCTTTCTCTCAAGATTTTAAGTATTTTCGTGATGCAGATCTTATTGCTGTTGTTGAGGATCTTGAGAGAAGAAGCCTGAGGATTGTTCCAATGAGAAAAACAGGATCTGTATACACATCTATAACATCTCCAACAATGATTCTGCTCCCCTCAGAGACGATAGACACGTTAGAGTTCTACGGGAGACCAGCTGTATATGTCGTGAACGTAGGAGGAGAATATCTGATCCCTGACAAGCCTTCACACGATATGTTGTTATCGTTATTATTAAAATCACAGAAGATAAGCGGAAAAGGAAAGATAGCCTATGGAGACATACTTTTAGAGATATCAAGAAAAAGCGGAGAGATAAGAGGAGAAATAACAACAGCAGACGGAGAGAAAATAGGGATCACAATAGAGAGAGATGATGCAATAGATCTGTTCAAAAGACATCTGATGAACACAATCGCAACAACATTCGACGGAATGTCTAACGTAGTGAGATCCGCAATGAAAGAAGCCGAGAAGCTAGGACTATATAGAGGAGTAGAACTTATAGCCAAAACAAAATTCTGGATATCAGTTCTAATGACAATAGGCATAATAGGAATAGTTCTTGCAATAGTATTCCTAGTCTTAGGAACACCAAAATAATCAAAAAATCAGAGCGAACAAATATATAATACTCACCAGAAGAATATTGAAAAAATGTTCAGACACAGAGATCCCCCCTGATTAAACAGTTGTTCAGAAAAATAAATGAGAGGAAAAACAGATGTCCAGAAAACTTATAAAAATTTTTCATGAAAAAGCTTTTTTCGATAAAAAATTTTCTGTCACAGGTACCCCGATCATAATTTTATTCGTTCACAATTTTTTCTTATGAAAATTTTTTCGGGATCTATCTTTTTAATTTCTAATCTGATGTGTCCACAGCTGTGGTCTCATGAATTATTCGCTGAGGATGACTGCTAGAGCAATAAGATCCATAACTATTATCACTATGAGAATAATTTTGTTGAGAATTATGTTGGCTAAAAAGCCGAAGACCGTGAGAATTAGAGAGAAGAAATAGCTGTATGTAGGATCTGAAGGCTGATAGAAAGTGAGCGTTATAGTAGATTGATTGCCTGTGTCCACATAGACGTATGTTGATGTTGCGTTAGGATTGTAGATACGATAAAAGCCTGAGACCGCTGATGATGTGTTTATAATCGCGGTCTGAATGATGTATGAGATGAAACCTATCGCAATCAAAAGAAGAGAGCCTATGATGACTAGAGAAGCAATAGTTTTCTTGCCTGAGGACGGCTCAGGAAGACTGAACAGCTTTAGCCAACCTCTCTCCGACTCTCTTCACAAACTCCTGTTCAGAAGATGTCTCAACCCCTCTTCCAATTTTCATCTCAGTCTTCGCCACAGCCTCTTTAACAGCTTTTTTAAGCTCCTCGGGAGACTTCGTCTCAACCCCTCTGGCGACAGCTTTCACAAGATCTTGAGACAGACCGGCTTGAGAAGCTCCTCTTATCATACCGCCCATTGTTTTTCTCACAAAATCCTCAGGGAAAATCCTTGAGAACCTTGATATCGTCTCATCAATTCTTCTCATAAGATTCTCAGCAAACTGCTCCGCCTCAACCTTCCTCCCCTCACGAATAAGCTTCTCAACCTCTTTAAGATAAGAATGAACCTCTTTCTCAACATGATGACCCAATAGAGATCCTAACAACCTCTCAAACTCTTTGACATAGACCTGAGCCTCCTGATTAAGCTTACCAGAGTAGAGAAGAGTGAAAAAGAACTGAGCAAGCTCAGGAGACACTTGAGCAGGAGGTCTCGTCCTGTCGAGACCTAGAAAATATCTGCAGAGCATAAGATTGTCACGAGAGAAGAGACAAGGCTTGTAGACATCCTCAGGAACGCCGATCTTCGACACAGCTGTGACAAACTCGATAGCCTTCGTATCTTGAGCAAGAGCCTGAGCCTGAGAAGGAAGATGTTGAATATTCAGAGAAGCAACTGAGAATCCTTGTTTTGTGTCTCCACCGAAAGTCTTCTTCGCAAGAGAGAGAAGAGCCTGTTCAAAACTCATCTACATCGCCTGATTAAATAAGAGAAAAACAAAAAATATAAAAAAAGAGATTGTTTAAAGATCTTACTGTTTCACAGTCGTCATATTTATGCATGTTTCACTACTTTAAACAATGAATAGATTATATGTGCTGACGCTGCCACTATAAGGACTATACCCACAATCTGAAATACCGCTGTACCTACGTTTACCAACGTGCTTGTCAGAAAGACGTTTACGTTCTGATTTGTCAGGTTCTGAAACATACCGCTTACATATGTACCAATGCCATATGCTATGTTGCCCACTAAAGCTCCTAGAAGAACCAGAGCCACACCTGTTATCAACAGCAATATATCTGCTGTGCTCAATACATCGCTTACTCTACCGCCTACAGGAGCACTCATCTATATCACTCGATAAGAAAATTTTGTTAGAAAAAATATTTAGATGTGAATACTATTTCTTTTTCTTCTCTTTTTTCAGAGACTTAGCCTCTTCAGCTCTTCTTCTCATCATTTCGCTCTTCCACTTGAGATCCAGCTCATAAATCTTCTGAGGAAGTCTCATGATTGGAAAGACAAAAACATCAATGATCTCAGTAGGATCAAACTTTCTCTTTTTCTTCTCCTCCTTTCCAATTCTTTTGAAGCCTGTTAAAGTGATTAACGAGCCGTGATATTGAAACGGAATGTTGGTGAGCCTAACCTCGAGAAGCTTTCTCACGAAAGAAGC
>Ga0209739_100548_pt1 | contig 15176 bp, 15 predicted proteins | sample JossMetagenome_2_FD_184729 | JGI IMG/M metagenome (GOLD analysis project Ga0209739, IMG submission 184729) | Hot spring sediment microbial communities from Joseph's Coat, Yellowstone National Park, USA - JC3_ASED (SPAdes) (version 3) | ecosystem: Environmental > Aquatic > Thermal springs > Hot...
TTGTTTTAAAAAGATTTGAAGAGACAACACTTGGACATCTGGCTGAGAGCGTTGTTGTGGTGAGACTATATATAGATAAAGAGTTTTTAGATAAGAAAAATGAGGCTTTAAGTATATTCAGAGAAGTCCTAAAGATCCGTGGAATAAGATCTTTTTATTAAAAATATAAATAAATCTTGCATCGGGATAAGAATTGTATTGTTCACAGGCTCCTGGTAAAGTGATTTTATTTGGAGAACATTTTGTTGTGAAAGGATTTCCAGGGATAGGTGTTGCGGTTAACATGTATGCTAAAGCATGTTCAGAGGCTTATGAGAAGAATCATGTATATTCAAGACAGCTTGGAGTTTTATATGATGAGGAGAAGAACATTGGTAGAGAAAATAGTTTTGATAAAATCTTTGAGATCTTAAGAGGATTAGGCTGTCTAAAAAGATTTAAAGTATTCATAGACTCTGAGATCTATATAGCATCTGGAATGGGGTCTTCAGCAGCAGTCTCAGTGGCAGTCGCACATTCACTTCTGAGAGCATGTGGCCATGAGACTGATAAAGATCTTGTGTCAAAAATAGCTTTTGAAGCTGAGAAGATTATTCATAAAAAGCCTAGCGGTATTGACAATACTCTTGCAACATATGGAGGATTCATATATTATAAAGCAGGAGTATTTAAGAGAATAGACGTCTCCTGGCCAGAGGATTATGAGCTTCTCATAACAAACACAGGCATTGAGAGAAACACAGGCGTCGTAGTCAGAGAAGTTCTGGAGTTGTATGAGAGAAGAAAAAACATTATTGAACACGTCTATTACGCCGCTGAGAGACTTGTTGAAGAAGCAGTGATGTTGTTAAAAAACGGTGATATAGAGACGCTGGGAGAACTTATGAACATCAATCAAGGACTTCTATATTCTATAAACACCTCATGTCAGAGATGTGAAGAGATCATATGGCTCTTAAGAAGATTCGGAGCCTTAGGAGCAAAAATAAGTGGAGCGGGAAGAGGAGGGATAGTGATAGCATTATTTAGAAAAAAAGATCTTGAGAAAAATATTTCAGAGATAAATAGATATATCAACAACATATTTATTGCAAAACCAGATCTTTACGGAGTGAGATCTCTATAAAACTTTGATCCTTCAGATATCTTATCCTATGCAGATTATTATTATAAAGATCTAGATGAGCATTTCTCTATGAGTACATAGGCGGATTTGTAATATCAATAAGTATTGTTGCATTACAACTGAAAGCCTTGCTCTTTAGGGCGGGGATGAATAGAAAAGTTTATAAACTGTTCTTATCCTGATCTTTTTTTGGAGAGGCTCTATGGCGGCTGGTGATGAGGGTTTTCTAACCCTCTCGATAGGGATGAGGGTTAGTCCTGAGCCTGTCGTCATAGAGCTTCTCCATAGATATAGAGATGCATTAAATTATGCTATAAAAAAGATAATAGATAATAATCTCAGAACATTAAAACAGATTCATAAGATCTTGTATAGAGATCTTGTTGAGAGATTTAATCTTCCATCTAGAATAGCAATTGACTGCTACAGAGATGCTCTTGCGAATGTTAATGCTTGGAGGAATAATCCTAAAAGAGGAAAGAGACCAGTGGTAAAGAAATTGTCAATGCTTTTACATCCAGAGCTTAGTTATAGAATAAAAGATGGCTACGTGGAGATCATTGGTGGAATAAGACTTAGAATAATCGGCTGGGACAGAAGATATGATGATTATAAGAATAGAGAGGCGAGACTGGTATATAGAAGAGATAAATTGTTTCTATGGATATTTAAGAGAATACCTAAGCCTAAGAAATATACTCCTATAGATGTTATCGGTGTAGATGTTAATGAACAAAAGATCGTCTATGGAGACGAGATTATTAATATAGAGAAAGATACAGCAATAAATAAAGCATATAGATATATCAAACTTGCCGAGGATCTTCAGAGAAGATATTCTTCATCTAGATATCTCGCTTGGAGGAGGAGAAGAGGGATCCTTAATAGGATAAGATCTTATCATGAAAAAGCTAGAAACATACTGATTGATTGGACAAAGAAGATATCTCTAGAGATAATTAGGCTGGCTAGAGATCTTAGATATGGTGTGTCTAGAGAAGATCTTACTAATCTGATAAGATCATTGAGAAAGCTTCCTAAGGATCATAAGACTAAGCTTATTATAATGGGTTATTCGAGGATTGAGAGATGGATCGACTGGCAGGCTGAGAAACTTGGTGTGCCATATGTGAAGGTTGATCCTAACGGGACATCCTCAGAGTGTCCAAAATGCGACTTTAAAGGATTAGAAGAAGTCGGCTATAGAAGACTTAGATGTCCGAGATGTGGTTTCGAGGCTGATAGAGACGTCATCGGAAAACTAAATGTTAGGAAAAAAGGATTAAGAAAACTAGGCATAATCCCTCGTGGGGGAGCTCTGACCCCCCTCACTGCCCCTCAAATGACAGATGTAGCCCCGAATAGATGAGGGGAACCGATGAGCCGTCCTAAAGGGAGCCTCCGCCCTTTAGGGCGGGGAGGAGGTCAGCCAGCTTTGAATCTCAGGCTTTTTATTGTGATATCTTTATAATTAAGTCTTTATATTATTTAATGAGAGATATTTCAGGTGATCTATATTGTATCATCCATGGATCCCTAATTCAGATCCTAAGATTAAAGAGGATATGCTGAGATTTTTAGGAGCATCTTTCGAGGATCTTATCAGAGATATTCCTGAGAAGATTAGATTAAGAAGAGAGCTTGAGGTAGGCTTTGGAAGACCTTTGTCAGAACATGAGGTCTCAATTATTCTTGAGAAGATCTTGTCTAAAAATGTTGTCTTTAAAGATCCTCCGCCTTTTCTCGGAGGAGGAGTATGTCCTCACGCGGTTCCTTATGTGGTTAAATATATTTTGATGCGTGGAGAGTTTTATACTGCCTATACGCCTTATCAGGCAGAGATTAATCAGGGACTTATGCAGGTTTTATTCGAGTATCAAAGCATGATCGCTGATCTATATGGTGTTGATGTTGTCAACTCTTCAATGTATGATGTGTCTACAGCAACTGCAGAGGCTATCAGAATGATGATGAGAATAACTAGAAAAAGAGGAGTTTTAGTTCCTGAGAAAATGAATCCTTTTATTAAAAAGGTTGTTGAGACATGGCTATGGCCTGTCGACGGAGTCTTAATCAGATATAGAATAGATCCTGCCGAAGGGATCTTGATCTTAGATAAATTCTCTGAGAACGAGATCGGAGGATTATATCTTGAGAACCCTAGTTTTCTCGGAGAAATTATTGAAGAGACAGATCTTTTGAATGATTATGTTAAAAAGAAGAAGTTTATATTCATAGTAAATGCAGAGCCTCTCTCACTAGGATTGTTAAAACCTCCTGGAGAATATGGTGCAGACATAGTTGTTGGAAACGGGTCTAGCCTAGGTCTGGGGATGAACTATGGAGGACCTTCGCTAGGGATTTTAGGGATTAAGATGAGAGAAGAATTCATCAGACAACTTCCTGGGAGACTTATTGGAGCAACTAGAGAAGTTGATGGAGATAAAAAAGGTTTTGCAATGATTCTACAGACACGTGAACAACATATTAGAAGAGAGAGAGCTACAAGCAATATAACGACGAACTCAGCATTAGAGGCGGTGGCTGCTGCAGTCTATCTATCTTATGTTGGTGAGAAAGGTCTTAGAAGACTTGGAGAAAGTATTTATCAGAGAACTGTGTATATGAAAAATAGAGTTGAGAAAGATCTTGTTGGTAAGGCATGTATAAATTCTGAGAGAAGATTCTTCTTCAGAGAGCTTCCAATAAGATTTATCACAAGATCTTATAGAGAGATCCATAGAGAGCTTCTTAAGAGAGGTATTCACGGAGGGCTTCTGCTTGATAATCTTATGGAGGGCATGGTCAATACCTCATTATTCTGTGTGACAGAGCTTCACAGTCGTAGCCACATAGATCTTCTCATAAAAACTTTGGCTGAGGTGGCGTGACATGAGATGGAGACAGGCTTATTGGGATGAGAATTTTATACAAGATAAGAAGAGATATGGCGAAGGACCTTTAATACCTTATGAAGATGATTTCAGAGACATAAAAATAGATCTTCCTGAGAACATCTTGAGAAGATCATCAACAGGACTGCCAGATCTTCCTGAGATAGAGGTTGTAAGACATTTCATAAGATTATCACAGATGTCATATGGAGTTGACACAGGCCCTGTCCCCCTCGGATCTTGCACAATGAAATATAATCCTAAGATAGCAGATTTTCTAACTCAAAGTCCTGTCATAACAGATGTTCATCCTTTACAAGATGAGGATACAGTGCAAGGTCTCCTAGAGATCATATATTTAACAGAGAGATGGCTCTCAGAGATCGTTGGTATGGATAAATGTAGTTTTCAGCCTCCCGCAGGAGCTGCTGGAGAACTCTCTGGAGCAATAATGATCAAGAGGTATCATCATGATAAAGGTCAGATGAGAGATGAGATGTTGATACCAGACTCTGCACATGGATCGAATCCTGCCAGCGCCGCCATGGCAGGTTTCAAAGTCATTAGGATCCCGACGTCTGATAAGGGGACTGTTGATCTAGATGCTTTGAGAAGTGTTGTGTCAGATAAGACTGCCGGCATAATGCTTACAAACCCTAACACTCTAGGGATCTTTGAAGAAGATATTCTAGAGATCTCAGATATAATACATAAGACAGGAGGATTACTATATTATGATGGAGCTAATTTAAACGGGATCTTAGGGATCGCCAGACCTGGTGACATGGGTTTTGATATTGTACATCTGAATCTTCATAAGACATTTTCATCGCCACACGGAGGAGGAGGACCTGGCGGAGGAGTTGTATGTGCCAGAGGAGAGCTTGTTGATTATCTGCCCAGGCCTCTGATAATGAAAGAAGGCTCTAGATACTACTGGGATTATAATTGTGAGAGATGTATTGGTAGAATATCAGCTTTTTATGGAAATATTATTCCTGTGATAAGAACATTTATATATATAGCATCTTTATCAGGAAGAGGACTTAGAGAAGTTGGCGAGATAGCTATTATAAACACAAATTATTTTATCAAAAGACTTATGGAGAAGCCTTATTATCAGCTTCCATATGATCCTTCTAGACCTAGAAAACATGAGGTTGTGTTCAGTGCTAAAAAAATTCTTCAGGAGACTGGAGTGTCTGCAGAAGATATTTCAAAAGCATTATTAGACGAAGGATTTCATGCGCCGACAATGTATTTTCCTCTGATAGTTGATGAGGCTCTCATGATAGAGTTTACAGAGACTGAATCTAGAGACATCCTAGATCAATATGCTGAAGCTCTTAACAGAATTGCAGAGGTTGCATACAAAGATCCTTCTCTTGTGAAAAGCTCTCCGAGAAACACCTCTGTGAGAAGACTTGATTATGTGAGAGCTAATCATCCTAAGACGCTTGCGCCAACTAAAAAGTTTTTAGATAAAATATAGTAAAGTCTCAGGGTAGGTCTCATTGAGTGATCAAGAAAATAAAAAATTTAATATATATGATCTAAACAATCTATGGATTGAATATGATAAACAGAATGATTCTTTGTATATATATTTTGCTCCAGAAAATGTTGAGGCCGAAGAATCTTTTCTAATAGGAGAAGATGTGATAGTTGCTGTAAAAGATGATTCTCTGATCTCTATAACAATAATGAATTTCTCAAAAAGAATAGGTGTAGAGCTCTGCTGAAAGAAAGATCTAGTCAGTTGTCTGATAAATTAATTTTCTAAGTGTTTTTATAAGATCTCTCTCAGTCACAAGCCCCTTAGGATCTTTCTCAGTCCCAAGGATCGCGCATCCGGTGTTGTCCTCAAGTATTTTTTTAGATGCTTCTCTGATACTAGTCTCAGGATCTATGAATAATGGTCTTCTAATATTTCTGGCTTGTGATATCGGTCTTGTAAGTATATCTATTGATGTAAGCTCTCTGTTTCTACTAAAGATCTCTGCCAACTCATTTATTATATCAAGCATAGTCGTGATTCCAATGATCTTTCCTTCAGAATCTTTTATAGGCATTCTTCTAAATCCCCTCTGGATCATTAGTCCGATGACTTCTGCTATTGAAGCATCTTGATCAACGTAATCAATCTCTCTAGTAGCGATCTCTATCACAGGAGCGTCTATAGGAAATATGTTTTCTAAACTCTCGATGAGACTGTTCTCAGAGACCACTCCTATGACAAGATCTTCTCTTGACAACACTATACACTCCAGAGATAGATTATGAAATATCTCAATCAATGTGTTGACATCTGTCTCAGGATCTAGAGAAGGATATTCTTTAGCTATATATGAAGTAGGCTGTCTCAATATGCTGTCAATTCTTCCCATCTCTGTTAATACGCTCCCCTCCTCACTTGCTATAAAAATCTCTTTCGCAAGATCTTTTATAGTGATCATTTTAACAACTCTTCCGCTTATAGTCTTATTATGTGTTGCACAAGATCTTCTTATTCTTCCAAGTCTCAAAATAAGATCCCATGTCTCAAGATCTTTAACTAGAACAGGGACTAATATATCGATCATGTCCAAAGCTTTTTTAATACTCATAATCTCTTCATCTAATTATTCATTAAGAAGACTATTAATATATCTTTTTCTTGAAGATAATATCTTGGAACAAGTTTATAAGGTAGGCTGCTATGGTCAGCGACTATATCATAGAGATCATTGGAAAAAGAATTACTGGAGACATTGTGTGGAGCGATAATATTGCATACTCAATGAAGAAATGGAGAGAGATTTTTAACGTGTCTCAGAGTGAGCTGGCAAAGGTTATGGGCGTGGCCCCCAGCGTCATAAATAATTATGAGAAGGGGAGGAGAAGTCCTGGAGCAAAATTTGTAAAAAAATATGTGGAGGCTCTTCTACAGATAGACTCTTCAAGAGGATGGTCTGTTGTAAGAGATCTTATGAAAAGTCTCAATATTAATCCTAATGCTATAATTGATATCGGAGAGTTCGATAAGCCTATTTCATTAGATGAGCTTGTTGATGCTGTAAAAGGAATTATTCTCAACTCTATTTTTCAGATAAAATCTTTGTATGGCTTCACAATAATAGACTCTATAAACGCTATACAAAGTCTCTCTGGAAACGAGTTTCTACAGATAATGGGTTTAACAAGTGAGAGAGCTCTCATATTCACCAAAGTCTCCATAGGAAGATCCCCTATGGTCGCCATAAGAGTCGCGCCTGTGAAGCCTGCGGCAGTAGTTCTTCACGGAGGTAAAAGAGTCGATCCTATAGCAATAATACTTGCAGAGAAAGAGGCTATACCACTGATCTTATCAACAGCTGATAATGTCGAAGAGATCTCTAGAAATCTGAGAAGACTTAGAGAAAAAACAGGATCTTGACCTGAGAGACGTGTTCTTGAGACAAAAGATCTGGGCTTAACATGTTATCTATATTAATTTCAAAACATATCTAAGTTAAATCCTGAACTAAAATATTTATACAAGATCCCGCCGTTAAAGATTATTTAAAAGCCTGTTTAAATAAATTATTATCGGACTGCTAAGGGCGTTCTAAAATGTTGATTTTTGCACTTTATAAGGCGGTTCCTCCTGATATAGCTAAAGTAGGGACTGTGGGAGGAATATTAAAAAGAGAAGAGGCTCAGCTCGTCATTAATCCACATGATGTTCAGGCTATTGAGGCGGCTGATTATATGAGAAGACTTGCAGGAGGAAAAGTTATCAGCCTCTCAATGGGTCCTCATCCAAGAGTGATTCCTATAGCAAACACTTTATATGATTATGAGGTCTGGGGCGTTGATGAGGCCTATATATTAAGTGATAGAAGAATGGCAGGCGCAGATACTAGAGCGACCGCCTACACTCTTTCTTTAGGCATTAAAAAGATTATAGAGATCCATGAGGAGGCTGTATCTAAGTTGATCGGTGCCATAGAGGAGAATAAAGATATTGGAGAGGTGATGAAGCTTGCTGAAGAGCTGTATAACAAGAATCTTATTCCTAACAAGATTTATAATGACAAGCCTCCTATCAAGAGATATTCTCTTTTAGAACGTTTTGTCAATAGAGAGATCAGTAGAGAGGATCTTTTGAATAAACTGAGAGAACATAGAGAGAGCCTTAGAAAAGATCTTATTCTTTTCCTAGGTATGAAAGCTGTTGATGGCGAGACAGGAAACACAGGTCCTCAGCTTAGTCAGGCACTTTCAGAGGCTCTTAAGATTCCTGTGGCACACGCTACTTATGTGACTAACTTCAGTTATGATCCTGATAAGAAGCTGGTGAGAGTCAGAAGAAGAATAGGAAGAGTGATCCAGGAGATTGAGATGGATCTTCCTGTTCTACTTACTATGAGACCTGAGTATGAGGCTCCGTCTATACCTCTTAGAAGAGGCAGAGATGTTTTGCTGGAGAATTATAAAGGAAAAGTTAGAGATATAAAGATTTTAAATGCTGATGATATCAAGGCTGATCTTAGGGCTATAGGTCTCATAGGATCTCCCACACAGGTAGGGCCTACTATAGAGGTTAGAAAAACTATCATCAAAAGAATATTAGGAAGATCCGTCAGAATATTAAAAGATGTTGAAAAAATAAAGATCGGTGATAAAGAGTTCGGTCCTTACAAAAAAGATGAGATAATAACAGATCCTGACAAAGATCTTGTGAAAGAGCTTGTTGAAAAAGGATTTGCTAAAATATATGATTATGATGATCTTGCTGATGAGATAATCGATATATTAAGAAGAAGAGAAGGAGGATGATCTTATGAGCGGATCCAGTCTTGAATCCAGGCTTCTCCCTGCAACATCAGACTTAGAGTCTTATAAAGATGCGTGGGGCTTCATAGAATATATTGAGGGAGAGCTTTTTGAGATCAGTCTCGAGACTCTTGGTGCTGCGAACAAGGTCGCTAGAAAAGCTGGGATGAAAGTTGGTGCAATAATCCTAGGTCACAAGATTCCTGAGGAGATCTTGAGAGAGCTTATTTATAGAGGTGCCGACTACGTCATATATGCGGATCATCCAGAGCTTGAGCATTATAATCCTATAGCATATACAGAAGTTCTTTATCAAATGATCGAGAGATACAGGCCTTGGGCATTATTTTTCATGGCAGATGATCTTGGGAGAGACCTCGGTCCTAAAGTTGCTTATAGAGCTACAACTGGCATGGCTGCTGACTGTATAGATTTTGATGTAGAAGATTTCGAGTTTAAACTTGCTGGAAAAACTTATAAGAATCTTCTTGCACAGATCCGTCCTGCCGCCATATGGATAGCAAAGATATTCACACCGAGACACAGACCTCAAATATCTGGTGTGAGACCAGGATATTTCAAGCCTCCTCCTCGAGACCCCAGTAGAAGAGGCGATATAATAAGGTTTGATCCTTTGATTCCTGAGGAGGCTAAGAGATTTAGAGTTGTGAAAGTTGAGAAGCTTCCAGAGGAGAAAGATCCTTTGAGAGAGGCAGAACTGATCGTCAGTCTCGGGATGGGGATCACTAGAAGACCTGGTGAAGAACCTGATCCTGTGAAAGCATTTGAGATGGCAAAAGAGCTGGCCAAATATATAGCGAAGAAGCTTGGTGTCAAAACTGCTTTAGGAGCTTCAAGAGCTCTCATACATGCTGAGCTTAAAGAGTTGGAGGGGAAGATAACACATGATATGCAAGTTGGACAGACTGGAAAAGCTGTCTCACCAAAGATATATATTGCTGCTGGAATAAGTGGTGCTATACAACATAAAGTTGGTATGCAGAGCTCAGAGAATATAATTGCCATAAATATCGATCCTAACGCTCCTATATTTGAGATTGCCACACATATAATAAATGAGGATCTTTACACAGCTATTCCTAAGATAATTGAGGCTTTGAAAAAGAGATTAGGCGAGTGAGAGGGGCATTCTCATGGTTGAGAAATATGATGTGGTTATAGTGGGGGCAGGCTTAGGAGGGTCTGCCGCAGCATATTATCTCGCCAGAAAAGGCTATGACGTCATAGTCGTTGAGAAAGCTCATGTCCCTGGTCAGAGAAATGTGACTGGAGGAGTCATATATACATCATTTGAAGAAGGATATGGTTTAAAAGATCTTTTTCCTAATTATGTTGAGGAGGCTCCTCTCGAGAGAAAGATCACTAGATATAGAATGTGGTTTATATCAAAAGTTGAAAGATCAAATGGAGAATATAAATATCGTCTCCTAGATCTTTCGGAGACATTTTTAGATCGATTTGTACATGGAGAGGCCTTGAAATCAGAAGGATACTCAGTTTTGAGAGCAAAATTTGATAAATGGCTTGCCTCAAAGATCATTGATGTAGGAGGTTTTGTGTTGACAGACACTACTGCTGAAAGTCTTATATGGGATAAAGACAGGATTGTTGGTGTAAGAACTAATAAAGAGGAGATCTACGCAGATCTTGTTATAGATGCAAGCGGTGTGACAAGCACATTAGTCGTCGAGGCAGGCCTGAGAAGACATGCAGATCCTTCTGATGTGTATTATGGTATAAAACATGTTTATGAGCTTGGAGAGTCTGAGATTGAGTCTAGATTCGGTGTGAAAAAAGGTGAGGGAGTTGCGATAGCTGTTGCAGGAGATTTTCTATATGGAGCAAAAGGTGGAGGCTTTATATATACTAATAAAAACACAGTGTCTATAGGTCTTGTTCTCGATATGAAATCTATGTTAGATGTTTTAAGAAATAGATTTGACAGTATTGGCAAGCCTTTAGACATGCTTGAGGAGATGGAGTCTCATCCAGCTATATCAAGACTTATAGAAGGAGGAAAACTTGTGGAGTATTCAGCACATAATGTTCCAAAAGGCAGAAGACTTTATCTTGAGAAGCCATATAGATCTGGTTTTCTAGTTGTTGGAGATGCTATGGGAGCTTTTGTGAAGATAGGTGCGATGATTGATGGAATGAGAAGAGCTATCGCCACTGGGATAATGGCTGCCAAAACATTTGAATATGCAAAATCTTCTAGAGGAAAATTTGATGAGACTACACTATCATTTTACAAAGATCTTTTGAAGCCTATTACAAGAGACATAAATAGATATAGAAGAGAGAGTATAATAGCTGAAAGCTCTTTAGTCTATGGATTCGGATACAAGATCTTGTTAAATATCATGGGTAAAACCGAGAAGAGCGACAGATATGTGAACAAAGATCCTAGGGATGCTATTCAAAGGATCCAGTATAGAACAAGTCTTCTGAAGTATAAAGAGAGTAAAGAATATGTTCATATACAGGTGGACTATGAGAAAGCTGATAAAGATCCTTATAAGATGTGGGTTTCTGCATGTCCAGTGAATTGTTACACGCTTGTTGTCGAGGGCAAGGGAGTTTTCGCCTCATACAAAGATCTTTATCATTATAATTTAGAGCTTCTAAAGAAATCAGGAGAAGATCTTTCTAAGGCCGTGAGAATGACGCTGGATGACATCAAGAGAGGAAGATTAAGATTTGATCATGTGGCATGTGTAGAATGTGGAACATGCTGGTTCATAGGTCCTCCGGACGTGATAAGATTCAGACATCAGAGAGATGGCAGAGGAGTAAAATATTCATATGGATGATTTTATTTTTTTACTCGATTATTTTAATGGTGATAAATTTGTATCGTGTGATAACATTTGATGTATACGGAACATTAGTAGACTGGGTTTATTCTATAAAAAATTTTCTGATGACATATATCTCTCATGATGTTGTAGACGAGTATTTCCGATGTGATATTGAGGAGGTGAAGAGATATAGGTCTTATAAAGATATTCTCAGGACATGTCTTATGAGAGTGGCTGAGAAGAGAAATATATCTGTAGATGATGTTCTCATAAGATCTTTTGTAAAACATTTTGCAAAAGCTCCTCCATTCCCAGACACTATATATGGTCTTAATCTTCTTAAGAGAGAAGGCTATAAATTAGGTGTCATATCTAATACTGACAAAGATCTTATAGAGATCACTTTGTACGGCATTAAAGATCTTTTTGATTATATTGTTACAGCTGAGGACACAGGATTTTATAAGCCTGACCCAAGAGCTTTTCAGAGAGCTTTTCAGCTGATGAATGTTGATCCTGGAGAGATCGTTCATGTGTCAGCTTATCCACAATATGATCTTGAGACGGCTCGTAGTCTCGGCGTGAAGACTGTTCATCTGAATAGATATGGATATAAATGGTCTCCAGAGATCCGTGTGTTGAGTGAGCTGCCAGATCTTCTCAAAAGATTATGATGAATTAATATAGTTTTTATTTTAATACTCAATTATTTGAGAGGAGATTCTCATGAGCCTGATCAAGGTTGAGAGAAAAGATCTTGTTCAATGGATATTTCTTAACAGACCTGAGAGACTTAACGCCTTGAATAGAGAGCTTATGAGAAAATTTGTTGAGGAACTTGAGAGGTCTGGAAAAGATCCTGGGGTTGAGATAATTGTGATAAGTGGCGAAGGAAAGATCTTTTCAGCAGGAATAGATCTTCGGGAGATCGCTGGGGCTGAGAAAGTTGAGGAGGTTGAGGATATATTTATTCATTTAGAGAGAATGTTCAAAACATTATTAGATGTTCCAAAGATAACTATTCTAGCACTTAACGGAGATGCTTACGGAGGAAGTGCAGAAATGATCTGGGCCGCTGACATAGTAGTCTCTGTAGAAGACGCCAAGATCGGCTGGGCTGAGGCTAGATGGGGTCTTGTTCCTCCGATAGCAATTGGGCTGGGATCTTTTGTTTTAGGCTTTTCAAGAGCTGCTTTAACAGCATATGCAGCCGGCTCTATAACTGCTAAAGAGGCTTATAATCTTGGGCTGATATCTGTATTAACATCTAGAGACAGGCTGAGAGAAAGTGTTGAAGAGATCGCTAATAACATTCTTATAAACACTTCTCCGGAGGCTAGAGAAAGTATTAGAAACATGATCCGTCTGGTTAAAAAGAGTCTATTTGTTGAATTTGGAGTGTCTGAGCTGAAGAGATTATCAAAAACAGGAGAGCTTATAAAAAGAGCCAGAGATTTTATTGAGAAGAAACAGATCCCTAGATACAAATGATCATAGTTTTAACAGGACTTTTTTTCTGACGCCTTCTTTATCATTATAAAAGATCTCTATGCTATCAATCATCTCAGAAGGTCTGAACTCTATCTCGAGAATATCTCCAGAATCAATTTTTTTATTGACGATTATGTTCTCTCTACTTAATTTCATGCCGGTCTTTTCTCTCATAATCTCCTCGAGTGATGTCACAGGTCTTGCCACAGTATAATAATAATATATGTTTGCAGAGATTATCTCAAGAGGATCCTCAGACACGTTTTTGATGGCAACACCATTTTTAGTTCTAGATATTTTAAAGATTTCTCTCTCAGACATTGTGTTGCCCTCCTATATGATTTCTCCTGAAGATTTTATATAAATGAATCACCTATCGATCTAGTTTCTTTATCTAAATGTTCAGAGATTCTCATAAGTCTTTTTCATTAATATGGCATCTTCCTCAATATTTGGAGACTCTGATATGACCACGCCTGCTACTTTAAAATCTTTAAGTGCTCTCAGAATCTCTTTATAATTAAGATCTGATTCTTCGAGATTGAGATGTCTAACCTCTCCTCTTCTTCCATATTCAATTCCTGACATATGTATGTGCATTGTCTTGAGAGCTTCTCTCCCAAGTCTTCTCTCGATCATTGATAATATCTCTCTCACCTCCTCATAACTATTGTATTTCCCTATGCTTCTAGCATGTAGATGTGCAAAATCTATTGCCGGCAGTATGCCTTCGATCTCTTCAGATAATGATATGACCTCCTCAAGATCTCCGAACTCAGCTAATCCACCCATAGTCTCAGGTCTCAGCCATACGTCAAGTCCTTCATCTCTTATCTTCATAACAATCTCTTTGACAGCCTCTTTAATTCTATGATAAGCTTTTCCCGGAGTATCCTTCCCGTAGTAGCCTGAGTGAAATACTACTGAGAATGCTCCAGCGAGAAAGCCTATCCTAGCTGACTGAAGGATCCTTTCTTTACTATCTCTAATCTTCGCAGGATCATCACTATTCAGATTGATATAATAAGGAGCGTGAACTGTTAAAACAATATTATTCTCTTCAGCAGTCTTCTTAACCTCTAGAGCAGATTCTTCAGACATCTTCACGCCTCTTACAAACTCCAGCTCCATAGCGTCTAGACTAAGCTCTCTGACTCTAATGATCCCTGCCACAGAGCTTTTCTTAGGTGTTGAGAGAGGCACTCCAGCTGTTCCGAATAATAGTTTATCAAAATACTTCTTCATAATTTCATCAGCTCCTTAACTTATGTTACTTTTGACAAGTAGAAAAACATATCTAGGATCAAACTCTCCCTGAGGGATCTTTCCTTGATTAACTAATGACACATATAGAGATGATATATCAATATTTTTCACAACAACTCCGTTTCTCACTTCAATTAGAAGAAACGTGGGACTACTCATCACATTATACCATGCATAAGTTGCTTTAGCAGTAGAGTCTGTACAATCTATTGTAAACCAGTTGCACACCACTAGTATAATCTTGATCTTATCTTTTATATCTCTCGTGTTCTGAGGATCTTTTAGAAAACTGATCAGCTTAGGCTCGAAACTCTGACAATGAGGACATTGATTATTATGAAAATAATATAGATAATATCCATCCTCTTTAGGTACGTAGGGGTTTCCTCCGGATACATTGACTCTCTCAAAAATCTCTTTATCCCAGCTCCACATGTATACACCATTTGGAATATTATTAGGAGGATAACTCCAGGAGCCAGACGATGTTGTTGTCTGTGAAGACATGTTTCTTATTAAGAGAAATGCTGTTGCCAAGCCTATTATCAAGATTAATATGATTATAATTATCAGTGTGAGACTTCTCATATTTATCACAATGATATTGTTTTAGAGATTAAAATTATTTTACATAAAGATCTTTGTATAGCTCCACAAGATCTTGTGCTTGTTCAGCTATAGTCATGAAATCATCTGGGATCACATATATGAAAGGTATCACATCTTTTATAGATGAGAGTCCTGAGAGAACCATTATCAGTCTGTAGAGACCTATGCCAA
>Ga0209739_100549_pt1 | contig 15158 bp, 14 predicted proteins | sample JossMetagenome_2_FD_184729 | JGI IMG/M metagenome (GOLD analysis project Ga0209739, IMG submission 184729) | Hot spring sediment microbial communities from Joseph's Coat, Yellowstone National Park, USA - JC3_ASED (SPAdes) (version 3) | ecosystem: Environmental > Aquatic > Thermal springs > Hot...
ACATTCAACTAAGCCAAGCAACTTCCTACTGTATCCGTGCCTCTCATAGAACTTTTTATCACTGACGATTTTGCATTCGTAGTCCTTGGAGAGCTTTTTAAGCAAAATCTTTAAGGGTATTCCTGTTACATAAGCATGATATTCGAATATTATAGCATCAAATACTCTTATATGTTCATAATCATTAAGAATAACATCATATTCGCAACCCTCACAGTCCATTTTCAATACTAATGCTTCATTATATGGAGCTACGTATTTCTCTATAATATTATCCAAGGTTACACCAGGTATTGAGAGGCAGTTATTCCCCCTTAGGTCTGCAACTTTATAATAACTTTCGAGAGTAGTTTCAATGTCTATGTTTTCCTCAATGCATATTTTTCCTGGTTTGCTAGCAACCGCCGCATTAATCGGCACTATAGTTGTTTCAAGGTCATTCAACTTAGTGTTCTTAACAAGCTCTTCGAACGCCTTAGGATGAGGCTCTATGGCAATGACCTTTTTAGCGCCTTTTAAGGCGAAGTATATCGATGAATCACCAACATGAGCACCTATATCAATAACTATTCTATCCTCCACATCAACAAAGCCATATTCTCCAAGCTCAAACACCTCAAGTATAGGTGGATACATATGTAAAAACTTAACATTCTCTTTAACCCAACACTCACATGACTCATCATAAATCCAGCCAAGAACCTTAGCCCAAGTTTCAGTATTATAAATGACGTCAGCAATATCATTAACTTGAATGCCATTAATTAGTAGCTTGTCATCATAGCACCTAGTAGATTTGATAAGCCCTTGTGAAGCCCTACTCACAAATCTAGCAAATACTTCCGGGTCTATTTTGAAAATGCAATCGTTAATCTTAGCCTTAAGCTTGACATTAAAACCAACTCTATTTAGAGTATATCCTACTAGCAACGAAAACCAGTTATCAAAGTAAAAACGCGTATTTAAAGCCTTTTTAATTTTGTTGATCATAATGGAAACAACCTCGATGATATAATCAGATATGAAAACATAAAGATATATTAAGCTTTTGACGCTGAATAGTCTCGAAAAATCTTCCTTCTATAGAGCCTGTGAACCCATATGTGTTTAAGTTCTTTTAAGTAGAAAATAGTTAGCACGATAGAAGTAACAATTCATTATTTCTTATCGCTGACAGGAATGTATATAAGAGCCTAACTAAGACGACAGGTGTTGCTAAGTGTAACGGTATGTTAATTAATGTAGCAATTATAAGTGCAAGATACCTTGTACGCCTTATATGGATAGATCTCGATTTTGATGCTGAACCTAAATGTATATGTAATGTCTTGTATAATTATCTTTATTACTTCATGAAACTTTTTATTGGTGGTGTCGATATAGAGCATCTTAGCCATATTATAGAGACCTTAGGCCAAGTCATTTTGTGATCCTCTTAGCTACTATATACCCTTGGTTCTCAGTGGGTTGTGAAAAAACCTTTAATAGGCTTTATCATCACACTAAAGCCTGAGCTTTCCAAGAACTTCTTTAGTTCTTTATAACTATCGTGATACTCAATAATAATCTCTTCAAATCTCCTGAGGTCTTCAGAGCTTGTATGTAGTAATGCTTCATGTTCACAGCCTTCACACTCCATTTTAAGTACAAGTCAATCTACGAGTGAGACTAGAAGCCCTAGGAAAACCCTGGTAGCAAACAAGGCTTCAAGTAGGAGTAGGGCCTGGTAGAGGAGGAGTCAAGTAGAGTATAAGAGCCACATGTAGAAAACACTACCCAACCAGTGGGCCTGGGGAGGTAGCCACTCCCTGGTCGAGTAGCAATATATATTACTCTAAAACTCTGGATGCAACATGAGGAAAATAAGCAAGTTTAGAGAGTTATTGGAGAGAGGGTAGTCTATGAGTCCTTCGTACAGGGTTAGAGTGTATGTTAGGAGGTTAAGGAGGACTGCGCTATGTGCTATAAACTAAGCGACTGCTTCGCTGTAGAGAGATTCTACGTGTCTGATGTGGAGAACGGTATATGTATATACGCACCAGGTCAAATGCTAACACTACTATCGACATTCCTCAAAGAAGTATCAGCAAGGATCCTAGGTAGGGTAAGCAAGATGATGTAAGTTATGACTAATACTCAGATTTTTGAAACCTAATACCTGCAGAGGAGCGTCAGAGGAACAGTTGTATTCGAGCCTAGGAGAGAGGGTTGAGAAGTAGAGCAGAACGGGTTATAGTAGAAGTTTATAATTTTTCTCTGCTATGTAGTCTTTTATATAGATCGGCTTGTTCTTTTTGCTACTTTCGAGGGCTGCCTCAGCTATGAGTAATGCGTATGTGGCTTGTTCTTTTGTCACTACGGGTTTTTCCACTCCCTCGACTACTCTGATGAAGTTTAATAGCTCTAGTTTTAATGGCTCCTCTCTCTGTATTATTGCGTCTCTAACCCATTCCCCGTCGTACAATGTGATCTTCTGCTCTATATAGTTCATCACCGCAACACCCTTTGTTCCCACTACTTCAAGAGAGCGCATTTTATATGGGGTCAATCTATTAGTCTCCAATAAGGCGTCTACTTGATTTTCGTAGGAGATGGCTATCAACCCATAGTCGTCCTCCAGACTACTTGGATGTACTCTCCTGGATTTCGCGTAAACGGTTAAGACCCTCGACTCCAAGAGACTATTTATCACGTCAATATCGTGTATTGCCAGGTCTATTATAACGCTGGTCTTCACAACCCGGGGGTTGAATGGACCGACTCTCTTGGTCATTATTGTAACTAGTTCTCCAAGTAATCCAGCTCTGACTATCTCCCTTAATTTAGTTACTGCTGGATTAAACCTCTCTACATGTCCAACCATCAATACGACATGGTTCTCCTCCGCCTTCTTAGTGAGCTCCAATGCCTCATTAACATTAAGTGCTATGGGCTTCTCCACGAGGACGTGTTTTCCAACATTAATAAACTCCAGCGCAATATCCTTGTGGGTCTCAGTTGGAGTCGCAATACTGACCGCGTCTACTAACCCAAGTAGCTCTCTATAGTCTTTGAAAGCCCTTGTCTTAAATGTCTTGGCTACGCTGAGAGCTAGTTCATAGTTTATGTCTGCGACACCGACGAGCTCGACTAGTCCGTTCTCGGCTAACTGGCTATAGATCCTTGCATGGTGGAATCCCATGTTGCCTACTCCGACAACGCCGACTTTTACCAATTTACCCACCGGCTAGTTCTCTAATAACATTGACTACGTAATCTAGGTCTTCTCTCTTAAGCAACGGGTGTACTGGTAGGCTGAGCACTCTCCTCGAAGCCTCAATAGCGTTGGGACAGTTGTCCTGGGGGTAACCAAGTCTCTTATATAGTGGTTGATGGTGCACCGGCATTGGATAGTGTACAGCGGTCTCTATGCCTTTTTCCCTCAACTTCTCAGCTAGCTTATCACGTGTCAGTGGGAATTCGTCTGTGACCCGTATTACATATTGATGGAATACATGTTTAACACGGGGATCGACATATGGGGAAATAACACCTTTTATCCCTGATAGATGAGAAGTTAGGTATTCTGCGTTTTCTATTCTTTTATTATTCATTGCTTCTAGTCTCCTTAATTGAACCCTACCAATAGCAGCCTGTATATTAGTCATTCTGTAGTTATAGCCTAGTTCCTCGTGCACATATTTAGCTGTTTGCCCCTGGTCACGCAGTATTCGTGCTTTCTCGGCTATTTTATCATCGTTGGTTACAATCATTCCCCCCTCTCCAGTAGTCATGTTCTTAGTTGCATAGAAGCTGAAGACAGCTACGTCTCCAAATCCGCCTACCTTTCTACCCATAAAGGTTGCGCCATGTGCTTGTGCGCAGTCCTCTATCAATAGTAGCTTGTGGTCATCCGCTATTTCTCTAAAGGCTTTCATATCTGCCGGTTGACCATAGAGGTGGACAACTATTATTGCCTTGGTTCGCGGTGTAATAGCCTCTAGTACGCTGTTAGGGTCTAGGTTGTATGTCTTTGGATCAATATCGGCGAAGACGGGCCTTGCCCCCTGGTAGAGAATGGCGTTGGCTGTGGCTATAAATGAAAACGGCGTCGTTATTACTTCATGCCGTTCTCTAATACCAATAGCCTTCAAGGCTATGTCCAATCCCACCGTACCATTAGCAACCGCAATAGCGTGTTTTACACCCAGGTACTCGGCGAACTCCTTCTCGAATGCATAGACCTCGTTCCCCTGAGCTAGAACACCGCTCTTTAACACTCGTATAACAGCATCGATCTCCTCATCCGCAATATATGGTTTTGCAATGGGTATCTTTCTACTAGGCTGGCTCATTTCATATCCCTCTCTCTTAAATACCTCTCGTAGTGCTCAATAGGAATACGTACTTCCCTGCCACACGCTGGGCACTTGAATACGACGTGTTCGCTGGTTTTCTCAACTATATCACTATCCCTCAACGGGTTACCACAATAGCAGACGAAACCCCTTAGTCTAGCGGGATTACCCATTACTAAGCCATGCGGAGGAACATCCTTGGTTACTACTGCTCCGGCCGCGACCATAGCATATTCTCCAATTGTCACCCCGCACACTATCGTGGCGTTAGCACCTATACTAGCACCCCTCTTAACAAGCGTTGGGACAACCTTCCAATCCCTGTTAAAAGCCCTGGGATACAGGTCATTGGTGAAAACTGCGTAGGGTCCAACAAACACGTCGTCTTCTAGTTTAACACCCCTGTAAACACTCACACCATTCTGAATCTTAACATTATCTCCGATCTCCACGCCAACATCAATATAGACATCTTTCCCGATATTGCAGTTCCTGCCTATTTTGGCTCCAGATCTAACATGAACAAAGTGCCAGATCCTCGTACCCTCCCCTATTGCAGCTCCCTCGTCGACTACCGCTGTTGGATGTATGAATACTTTTCTCTCGTTATCCACGGGGAGTCGCCTATTCGAAATACCATGCTGGGAACAGCCTAGAAGAGATCTTCTTAACTTCGTCGAGATCTCTCTTAACTTTCTCGGCTCCTAGTTCGCTAAGCCGTCTTTCATTGCTTTCAATTACGAATCTCCAGATAGAATTAGGGTCTATGGAGTCCAATAGCTTCGTGTTTGGTATTAAACAATGTCCTCCAATATAGTCTGGATAGAAAACCGGCCTGTCACGCAAAACCTCGTGTACCTCTGCGATAAACTCTGCTATACCGGCTAGCTCGGCGTCATACTTTAGTGAGAGTCTGTGTAACTCCTGCCATGTTGCAATCATTACAGCCCTATACGCGGTTTCAAATAATTTGGCGAGCTCTAGTGTCTCAGGGTTTCTCGCCGTTTTTACCTTGAAGCCAGCTTTCACAAGGTGCTCGGCAAATACTTCTGTATCCTCGAGTGGGTATGACGAAACCCATTTAGGCCAGAACATCATATGCCTCTTTAAATAAGGATGTTTTCCACGCACGGGTGAATAAGCAGTGGGCAACCCTGTCTTCTCATGGATGATCCTAGTGGTACCAGGTAATACGGTAGAGTGTATTATAAGTCTCTTGGGCCTCAACTGCTCGACATACCTAATTGTATATTGAATAAAGTGCTCCGTGTATGGGTATGCGATATGGAGGAAATCAGCGTCCCTCGGTAACTCATCTAGTTTATTGGGCGAGATCTCACTTCTGACATCATATCCATAAACCATATAGGTGTTCGAGGCTTTAAGGATCTCATATAGAGGCCCACCGACTTCACCTAGACCAATAACTATGGTTGTTCTCATATCTCCACGCCCACGCGTGTAGCCTCCCATTATAATGAATCCCCTCAGATAAAAAGTCTTATTATCTCGGCGATTCTCCATGGTGCGGTTTCATCCCCAAGTAATCCTTCTACGTAGTTACCCGGCTTCCAACCAAGGATTTTATCCTCGTCTAGCTTATCTGGGTCGCAGAGCAGTGCTTGATTATGCTCAACTAGTTCAGTCCACTCTGTATTCTTTCTGAGGACTACCACCGGCTTCCTAAGAAGATATGCTTCTCTCTGGACTCCACCAGAATCTGTTAAGACCATCCTGGAATGATTCAATAGCTTTATGAAGTCTATGTAGCCCAGTGGCTGTGTCAGGACGATATTATCGTTCTTGAAAACAAGACGTTCCAGCCCATACCGGCTGATGCTCTTTCTAGTTCTGGGGTGAATGGGGAAGACAACTTTATGGCTTTGAGAAATTCTGTTAATCACTTCGAGTAATCGGGCGAGCCTGTCTGCATCGTCCACGTTTTCAGCTCTATGCAAAGTAATCAATATATAGTCATTTGGTTTCAGGCCGAACCTTCCCAATACACCGCTTTTCTCTTCGGCAATAGGTAGCCATTTCCTCAAAATATAGACGTGGATGTCTCCCACAAGATATGGCACACCAGGTACACGCTCGCTCCTAAGATTGCTAAGCCCGGTCTTCGTCGGCGCGAACAATAAACTCGAGACATGATCTATTACCCTCCTATTAACTTCCTCCGGCATACTCATGTCAAAAGATCTCAGCCCAGCTTCAACGTGCGCAACTTTAAACCCTGCTTTTACAGCTGCTAATGCGCCCCCGAGAGCAGAGTTAGTGTCACCATAAACAACGACCATATCCGGTTTTTCACGGACTAAAACCTCCTCTGCTCGTCTAATGATCTCTCCAACCTGGTAGCCATGAGAACCACTACCAACACCAAGGAAGTAATGGGGTTCAGGGATCTCTAGTTGCTCATAAAACACTCTGTTCATTTCGTAGTCATAATGCTGACCAGTATCCACAACAACATGGTCAAATAGCTTAGAGAAAGCATTATATATAGCGGCGAGCTTTACGTAATTAGGTCTGGCACCTACAACCGATAAGATCTTCACTATACCACCCTTTCAAGTGCTCTCAATAATGATTTCTTAAAGAAATACCCGTTTTTCACCTTGTAGCCTAGAAGCCTCGCATTGTATGTAAGCGAGGAATATTGCTGAGGGGTCAGGCTTGAGAGCTTTGCTAATAAGTCTTTGCAATCCTTAAAAACGATTCCAACACCATGTTTTTTTAACAATGCTTGCTAAATAAAAATAGTTCTCCGGAACTAAAACGGGTAAACCCGCGTGTAAATAGCTAGAGAACTTCGAGGTCGTACCGAATTCGTAGTATTCTGAGGCTTTCAAGACAAGCCCAAAGTCACATGAATTATAAATCGCATGTAAAATTTTCTGTTCCACCTCATTCAGCTTTTTCACATTGGATTTAGCAAGCTCCAAAAGGTGGGACTCTCGTCCAACCAGGAGAAATTCTATTTTCGCTGTCTCATCACAGTTTGATAAAAACTCCACAATTTTTTGGCGAACCCTCGGGCTGTGGAATCCGGCTGAATAGACTATTTTGAAGTTCCCAAAAGCCATGTGTTTTTTCTCTGGTGAAGGTATATCAAAACCGTAATCCAGTATCTCGAAATATTCGAAACTATGTTTGGGTAGCTTATACTGGTAGACAAGATGTCTTAATGTTAACTCGTTAAAAACCAGTAGCAAAGATGCTGTCCTTAAATACAGGGCTTCTATGATCCGTGATAGTTTTTCATATGGCACGAAGTTCCACGCAAAAATATTTTGTTCTATTGGCAAGTCGTACACGTAAAGTATTATCTTCTTTCCAAGGAAACGTAAAAACAAAAGATTGAATCCGATCAATAATTTAGCGATAAATTGAACCAGGGACTGAACAATGGGATTAAATAGCCCAGGATATAGAATAATCCACACCTTGTGTTCACTTAGGATTAAGTGGATAACGCTGGAAGCCAGCGACCTGGAATACTTGACTGAGAATCCTAATTCCCTGCAGTGTCCCCCTATATCTGCTATGAGTTGTGATGTTGCCCGCCCAAATAGCGTCCTTTCTGGTAATAGACAAACAATATGCCTTCCCTTAGCCTTCATATCTACTCAGCCGTTGCTCTACGACCATACTAGTGAAGCTCTACGGATCTTAGTTTAATTTATTGTTTTCTAAAAGTTTCTTGTATACCTCGATGATCTTGTCAACTCTTTTCTCAATATCATATTTTTCCTCGGCAAGCATTCTACCATTCCTTCCTATTCTTCTTGCCTCAGATGGGTTTTCCAATAAGTACAGGATCTTGTCGGCTATTGCTTTCGGGCTTCGCGGTGGCACTAGGAATCCATTGAACCCATCTATGATTTGATCTGGCAATCCTCCAACATTACTTGCGATGACGGGCTTTCCACATGCCATGGCCTCGGTTGCTACCAATCCCCAAGACTCTTGCAGGGACGGAACAACCACGATATCGCTCGCGGCATAGTACTTGGGGATTATGTCCCTTGGAATGGCTCCTGTGAAGACAATATGGTCTTTTATCCCTAATTTTCCCGCGAGTTCCTTATGGTAGTTTAATAATGGCCCATCACCGCCTATGATGAAAATAACATCTTTTCTCTTCGAAATCACGAGTTTAGCAGCCATAATAAGGTATGCTATTCCATATACGGGTCTATGATGTCTCGCTGTAAACACAATGTATTTGCCCTCAGCTTTGTACAGTCTCTTTATTTCTGACCCATCTATTGAGGGATTAAATTTGTTCACGTCGACACCATTAGGTATGAGGTGTATTTTACCAATTTCGTTGCTACTCAATATTAGACTAGCCTCCCTATAAAGTGTTTTACTAGAAAGTATTATGGCATTAGCCTTCTTAAGTACGCTCCTTATAATAAGGTCATAATGCTTATGCAATCTGAGTCCATAGCCAACACTGGGCTCAGTTAAGAGGTCATATCCGTGAATCGTCACGATTAGAGGTCTTTTAATTTCCTCACTAGCAAGTACTCCCACAAACCCCCCGGGATAAGCGAAATGAGCATGTATTAAATCTACATCGTATTTTTCGATAACCCTCGAAACACTTAATGCGTAAAGGCTCTCCCAGTAGATACGTAGTGGATTTCTCAATAAGGAAATAAAGGGATAATCGGTGAGATTCCTCATTAGAAAGTGAAGTGCTCGTAGCTCTGCCATTCTCGCTATTCCATGAAATTTTAACCCGTAAGCGAAGAATTCGCGTTCTAACTTCGAGGTTACAACGTGAATATTCAATCCTCTCTGAGAAAGCCTAATTGCTTCGTCAAAGATAAATGAATGAGTAACCTCTCTCGGGGATTTTCCTATAGTGCTTGCTATGATGCATACTGTTAATTCGTCTCTTTTAGTTGTTTCGCCATTCATATTTTGGTTACCCATTTTATTCATGAGCTCGTTAGCTAGGCTTTTATAATTACCGAAAATAAACCTGAATCATATACGAGGTTTCCTTCATATTTATAGTGTTCATTCAAATCAATCATCGAAGCTTCAATAATTGATATTACAATGGGCATATCTTTAGGTGCAACAAAGAACTCGTCATCCGAAGATATAAGCATATATACGACTTTATTAGAAAGAGGACCTATGACGTTAAATACGTACTTAGAACCGGAGATGTAGTATTGCTCGTATCTTTCATGGAGATATGTTGAGAGATGAATTGCTTGGAGAGCTCCGGTCCTTGGATCTGAAAATTCGTACGGCATATCTGTACCGAGTGAAAAGTTAGGAAGCCACAGGATCGAGTTTAGGATTAACATGAAGATCAATATTGATTTGATTTTTTTCTTAAAAAAATGCGAACCTAGAAGGTAATTCACGAGAACTGGAGACGAAAATAAGAAATAGTAACTGTAAAAACGCCAATAATAATCTCTAGCATATGTCTGAGACCATGTTAAAAGCCCTACTAGTATTATAAGAGCAGACGCTAGTGAAAGCGAGATAAAAATTCCATAAATGCTGTTTCCCATATATTTTCGTGTGATTTCTGGGCGGATAGTGCCGTTTCTTAATAGTATGATTGCCGATATCAATAAATACACTAAAAGGGAGACATAGCCCACATATTTCTTTGCTTCATATATTTTAATTGTAAGCTCGTTGCCTCCTACGATGTTTGTTTTAATTCCATAGGCAACCGTTGGCAGGAGGCTTTCACGAGATAGCGCAATGCTAACGTAGCGAACCAGGGCTTGCAGAAGTCCTGTCTTAAAGAAAAAAGCGGCTACATATGTATTATACATGAAATAGACTATGATCAGTAAAACAATGAAATAAGTAAACTTACCTTGTGAAACAGGGGAAGTGATCCTTAGTGGCAAAAGCCTTCCCAAAATCGATATAATTATGGCTATAATGAGGAGCATTGCCAGCAGTAGAGCCGTCGTATTATGACTCAGAACTATTGCGAGAACAAATAAAAAGACGATTATCATATTGGAAAAATAGTTCCTCTTTCTTCTAAGCTCTATGCTCCATAACATGAACACCATAGAGGTAGGAATCAGTGCGAAAGACGGGTGTAATGGTCTTATGAAGACTACTATTAAATGGAATGAGGTGAGTGCAATTAGTGTAGCTAAATATGCTCCATCACGTCCTAGAAGCGTTTTGTAAATACTTACCCAAGTAATAATTAGAAGTAAAATATTAACAATTGGAAAAACCCTAAGCATTACAGTGCTTGGAATAGCGGAGATTTCGCAAAATGCCAAGCCTAATGACTCGAAGAAAGGATAGAAAGAATAGTAGTAAGCTTCATTTGTACCGGCTCCGTTAAATATTTTTCCATGTTCTGCGTATATTTTGAGTAATTGGTCGATATAGTTTGCATCTGGGAATTGGTCAGCTATTTGGAAGGGTGTGAGAGCGTAGCTTAGTAGAGCTAATATGCTAAGTCCTATAATAATGCTTGTTAGTGTTGTATCTACATGTATTCTCGTCTTCCCGTTGTTGAAATTTGTTTGTTGATTGTTAACTATGAATGATAATAGCAATAAGAGTCCTAAGTATGCTGGAAATACCACGATGCTAGATAAGCCGAAATATATGTGATATATTAGTATGAAAATCATAGTTATAAATAGGGCACAAATATGTTTAGATGTTATTATAGTGTTTTTCTGGCTTGGTCTTTCCCGAACTATATTCATAGTATGAATTCCCTATTATGGTTTCATGAAATCATGTATAGCTTTTATAACCGGGTAAAAATGTTTATTCCATGCTTCTGAAAATACTGCATGCTGGTTTTTAAGCTTGTTGTTTACAATCTCTAACATAGACTCGTTTTCTGTAACATACAGTAAGGTTCTTTCTAGCGAGCTCAAAGAGCCTGGTTTATATAATAATATATCATTGAATCTATAAGTCAGCTCTATGGTAGACGGTAGTGCAGCAGTAATCACTGGTTTGTCCAATAAAATGCAATCGATCAATTTGTTTGGTATAGCAACGGAAGTTAATTGATTAAGAGCAAGAGGGACTACGCAGAGATCCGATTTTCCCAGCAATTCATAGTATTTTTTTCGGGGAAAAAACTCGAATATATCTATTATTTCCGGCATTTCTCTTTTTGCTTGCTGAACGGCGTATATTATAGTAGCATCCCCTTTTCCCAAGAACATAATCTTAAATCTACCCTTAACTATAGGATATATATTTTTAAGAGAACGAAGTAACAGGTCGATATCGTATATTCTGTCTAACATACTTCCTCCATAAATCGCGGTGATACTTCTTTCTAGTGAATGGTTTGTTTCATGTGTTTTACCATATAATTCTTCCGGGATAGGAGGGTATGGATAAACTGGTATAATGATCTTTTTTTCATCGTATATCTTCATAATGTACTTTTTCATCGCGTGACTCACCGTGATAACGATATCGGCAGCGGAATAGGATATTTTCTCAAGTATTCTGAGAAACCTGTAAAACACACAGTGCGCGTTCCCACTAAGTCTAATACAGTATAGCTCTGGGGCTAATTCACGCATTTCATAGATGTACAGGAATCTGTTCTTAAAAACGAGTTTTAGTAGCCCCACTGTTGTGCATGGAAGATCAGGTGCGTTGGAGCACCAAATAACTTTAGCATTATATTTTTTCGCGGTGTGCAGTAACACGAAGAACAAGGTAAGGGCATATACTATCAATGAGGGGAACAGTTGAAGCAGCGAGAGGATTTTCACGATCCTACTGTTACTTTCTGACTGGTAGAGAGGCGTGATTATCATCTTCACAGAGTAAGTATCGATGTTCCTGTCGTTAAACTTGTTTTTTCTTCTTTTAACAAGTGGAAACACGCCTTCCTTATATTTTCCCTTGTACACCCACAGACTATCAACGATGACGATGGGTATGTTTTCCTTGACGAATATTTCTAGTTCTCTTGCTTGCCTGGGGCTAATTTGATCAATAGGATTTGGCGAACAAAATATTAAAGTACCTTTAACTTGGGCCATAGCTTCACCTATTCCATGCCATGCTTGTTTTATTTATCGTGGTTACTACTATATTCTCAAATCTATTGGATATGTTATCCCAGCTAAATTCTTTTCTAATGTAGTCGGAGTGTTCTATTAGTTCTTTTTTAATGCCCTCGTTGTTGACTACGTGGAACAGTACTTGTGCTAGTTCCTCGTAGTCACTATAAAAGTATACTCCTTGCTTGTACCACAACTTGAACTCCGGTATAGCTGTTGTTATTACTGGTACTCCGCATGCTAACGCCTCGGCTATTTTAAGTGGTGTAGCAAAGTTCTTAATCATTTTCTTTATTGGTGCTACAACGATATCACTTGCATTGATAAATAACGGCATCATTTCATATGGTTGTGGAGGGTATGTATAAATATACTTATCCACTTCGTAACGCTTTGCGTATACTGACAAAAGCCTATAATAATGCTTCGCGTGTGAGAAACCAACAACTAAGAGTCCCACATCAATCGTTCTTCGAAGTTTTCTTAAAATTTTTAGCAGGGATTCCACATCAACCCAAACATCTATAGATCCTTGAAGAAGCAAAAGGTAGCGGTCGTCGTCTAAACCAATATTCTTTCTTGCAAAATCTCGGTTTATGGGCTTAAAAAGATCTGGGTCAACACCATTGGGAATAACGTATATGGGTTTTTCAGGAACTACGCTCCTTAAGATACTTCTCAGTCCGAAGGAAGGCGTAATTACAGCGTCACTGTTCTTTAAAGCGGGGTAAATAAAGGCTTTGACGCCTAGCTCAATAAGATGCTTCCCTCTGGTATAGTATGCTGAAGCTGACTCGGGAAAGTAATCGAGAAAGTCGTATATATTGGATATTCCATACTTTTTAGCTAAAGCTGTTGCAATAAAGCTTGGGAGAATATTGGCATGAATAATTATGTTCATGCCTTCTCTTTTAATTATGTTTTTCAGTGTTATGTATATCTGTGGTGTGTTAAGTGTGTAATATAGGCCTAGATTCTCTGCACGAATAGCTCTGTGTATGGGTACCTCAACAGCTCTTAAAGTTCTTTTGACTTCACCAGCTAGTGGATGACCTGTATAAGACAGTAAAATAACATCGTGCCTTCTCGTCAACCTCATTGCAATATGATACATTCTATTTGGTATCGGGTGTCTCAATAAGTCGTTTGGTGGAATTAAAAGTATCTTCATATTGATATCCCGTCTAAGTACTTATCAAGGATGTCCCAGTTTACCTCTATGATCTTAGCTAGTTCATTTTTAGTCAAAGCTCCCCTCACAACGTTTCTTTCTTTTTCATATCATTATTCTTCTATTCTTCGTAAACGTGATGCGCTAGAGGTAGATGATCCTCGAAGCATAGTGCTACATCACATATTTTGCCCAGATCAGTTATACCAGTTATATATGGTATGGGGTAGGCGTGATCAATGATCTTCGCTTCAAATCCCCTTCGAATATCTTTACTCTGCAAATAACCGCAGTAATCTTGCTATACGTTTACCTGCGTTGCCATCGCCTAGAGGTGAAATCCGGAGTGGTTGCTTTGATGGCTCTGCCTGGTCTAGCGAGTTCATAATAGCTTGTATAACTTCGTTAAGGTTCTCTTGATTCACAAGCATATTATAGCCTAGGATCATTGTTTCAGGCCATTCAGTTTTTCTAAGTGTAATGTTTTTACCTAGAATGAATGCTTCTTGAACACCACCGCTATCAGTAATCACTAAACGTGCGTTTTTAAGTAATGCTAGGAACTCGAAATAGCCTACGGGTTTTAATAATAATACGTTGCTCTGCGTGTTCAAGGTGTTGAGCAATCCTATTCAGTTTAGTTGCTTCAATGTATGTGGATGTATGGGAAAAACTATTCTATAATCTTGCAATTTCTTTGCAATTTCTGTCAATGAGAGCACTATGTTACGAAGGTGTTTCTTTATTAGGTTTTCGCGTCTATGAATCGCAACTAGTATATAGTGATTTATGTTCTGAATTGTATGTCTCGAGCTCATATTCACGTATGAGATTATTCAATAATACATAGAGTAGAGCGTCTACAGTTGTGCTACCCACAAGCTTTATTGTATGCTGAGGTATGTCCTCATATAGAAGATTAAGTACAGCTATTTTTGTTGGTGCGAATCTGAAAACAGCTATAGCGTCTGCTATTCTCCTATTAACCTCCTCAAGCATTAAGAGATCAAAACTCCTCATTCCGGCTTCATCATGTACGAAAGGTTTTGGGGCATAAACAGATGCAAGTGTTGTAGCTAACGTAGTGTTTGTATCGCCAAGAGCGTAAACAATTTTAGCATTGAATTCTTTTATGGCTTCTGCTCTCCTCTTAATAAGCAATGCTACCCGTTCTTCGGCACCAGATACCTGTAACCCAATATCAAGAAATTTACCAGGCTCAGACAAGCGAAGTTGCTCAAAGAAAATCTTGCTCATCTCATAATCATAGTGCTGACCGCTCCAAACAAAAACATGGTCGATACCCAAACGGTCCAGCCATCAGATAACTGGGGCTAACTTAATTGCCTCGAGTCTTGTACCTGCGACAATCATTATAGGTGTATTGTCTCTACTCATATCTACATAAACGCTTAGTTACTTAGGAAGGCCTAGTCTCCTTGGACTTCTCGCTGGCCAGTTCTCCCCCTACTCCCCAATTCTCCCTGGGGATCTCGTGTATCACCACCTCCACAGCCTCCCTCGGTATCCCAACCTCCTCGAAGACTCTCGTAATACCCTTCACTATCCTCTCCTTAACCTCCCTCG
>Ga0209739_100551_pt1 | contig 15117 bp, 14 predicted proteins | sample JossMetagenome_2_FD_184729 | JGI IMG/M metagenome (GOLD analysis project Ga0209739, IMG submission 184729) | Hot spring sediment microbial communities from Joseph's Coat, Yellowstone National Park, USA - JC3_ASED (SPAdes) (version 3) | ecosystem: Environmental > Aquatic > Thermal springs > Hot...
ATGAGCGAGATGAGGGAAAGCATAAACAGGAGGATCGACGAGACCAATAAAAGAATCGACACACTATACGACCTACTAGGAAAAATATACGAAACACTAGTAAAACAAGAAACAACCACCCACAGCAAATGAATACTACACATTTCTTAGGCACCATTTTACCGATAGATAACTGCAGCCACGCAACCCCAGACCACCAGTCTCATTACCGGCTCATGGTATTATTTAAAATACTGAGGGATAGGATGATGCGGCTGAATTAGCCTATTGCCCTCCTTGCCTTAGCCATCTCCACTAGGTATCCCTTGGCCTCGTTTATATAGCCGTTGCTTATGCTTTCTAGGAATAGCCTAACCAGTAGTGAATGCTTCCTGTGCTCAAAACCCTGCAGTGGCGTTTTAACCCCAAGTTGATCCAGGGCCTTAATGTCCTCAAGGACCATTGAGGTAACCTCATTGCTGACCCTAAGCTCATTAACCTTTATGTTAGGCAGCTGCTCAATGCACTCAACGCAAACATACTGGGCCGCCTCACCCAGGTCACGCCATAGGTTAACGTAGTGGTTTTCCAGGACCCTCCACTGCTCCTCGTTAAGCTTAAGCAGTGTTGATAGGCCAAGCAACTCGGGTGGTATGCCCATTGAGTAAAGCGCCCCAACGAAGGTTATGGCCCTTGGTAGGGTAACCCCCCTAAACCCCCTCCCATACCCGAAGAGCCCCACGTGAAGCCTCCTAGTTCTCCTTGGGGGTAGGAGCTGGGACATGTAGTTAATAGCCCTAGCCAAACCCTCAACCTCGGCCTGATACCTCTCAACGTACTGCCTAATCAAGGCTAGGGCAGCTTCCTCCTCACCCTTACTCATTATGACTGGCTCGGTGGGTTTGGCGTTGTTGACGGAGTCTATGGCTGCCTTAACGCTGTCAACACCGTAATCATACCTAAAGGCCGATTGAACAGTGAAAGTGTATACGCCGCGGTACTCGTTGAGCGTCCTATCCACAGTGCGTGGGTTGAAGTTACCCCTGAAGGGTGTTGGGCCAACGCCTATTATTGGGTAAACCTCAACGCCAAGCCTACCGCCAGCCTCATGGGCCCTTGAGAGCGCTATTTTAGCCAGTAGCACCGCTGGCACTAGGCCGTAGTTCATGGCTGGGTCTGACCTGGCTATGAAGACCCTCATGTAGCTTGGCCTAGCCGCCTTAACGTAACCCTCAATTATGCTGTCCACCCTGAGTAGGGACTCCATGTCCTCCACCAGTGGTATGACCTCAATGCTCTTGGGTTCAACCTCACCTATCAGGTCAGCCACCTTAACCCCATTGTAAAGCTCCACACTGCACTTCCCAGCCACAACCTTCTCATAGTACTTTAGGGTGAGGATCAGGTCCATGTGGCTTGAGGTTAATGGGAAAATAACCTCGAAGATAGCCCTAACCGGCCTACCGTAAAACACCCTAGCCAAGTCATAGGCCATTGGTATTGTTTCAAGAGCCTCAGCGTAAACCTTCCTATCCGAAACCTCCACGTTGGGGTTAGGTAACCTGTAGGTTAGGAAAATGTCCTCACCGAGGACATTGTTTATGAAGAAGCCCCCGTAACTCTCCAGGAGCTTCCTAACGACATATATGTCAACGTCCTTACCCTCAAAGTCCCACATAGTCTCCTGGCAACCGTAGACGCTGTAGTTAACGTAGGCCTCGTAAACCTCATCATCACCCTTAATGAAGTCGCCACTAACCCACTGGGGCATTGAGGCATAGTCCGGGTGCTGGGTGCACATGGTCCTCGGTACCTTACGCACCACAACACCCCTAAACCACGGCCTATTAAGCGCTGTGGTTAAGGTATATAGGCAATTGGTGAAGAGGAATACGCCGCTAAGCCCCACGGGGGAGGTTTTAACTAAGGTGTTACCGAGTTTACTTAGAGTCATCCCCGTTTAAACTACCTAGGATCCTTAGGAACTCCTCCTCGCTAATGGGCTCCCTAAGGACACCCTCATCGTAAAGCCTAACCAACTCCCTGTAAACCCTCTCAACCTCCCCATCACCCTTACCCACGTTTAACCCAACCTTCCTTAAGGCGTGGGCCACCCCAGCCTTACCTGCATATGGGCCTATGAGAACCACCTGCCTCATACCCACCATGGATGGGTCCATGGATAGGTACGTCTCGGGGTCCTTCAACTGGGCATCAATGTGGATGCCGGCCGCCGTGGCGTAGGCGTTGCCACCCACTATGGGCTGGTGCCTAGGCACATTGTAACCAATCCTCCTGAAGTACTCAACCACCTTAGCAATAACCCTAGGCTCCATTCCATCAAAGGAGCCCCTAAGCCTACCGTACCAAACCACCAAAGCCTCAATGGGGACATTACCAGCCCTCTCCCCAATACCCAGCAGCGTCCCATTGTTAACCCCAGCCCCGTAAACCCAGGCAGCCACGGCGTTGGCCACCGCCATATGGTAATCCCCATGTCCATGAAACTCCACCGCATTACTAGGCAACTTAAGGGCATTCCTCATGAGCCAGACCAGCTTCGGTATACTGTACGGCAGGGCTGCCGTGGGGTAGGGTACGCCAACACCAGTGGTGTCCGGGAGCTTTATGACCATTGGCACGCCGTACCTCTCACTAAGCCTAACTAGCCTATCAACCAGCGGTAGCACAAAGCCCACGACGTCCGCCCTAGTCACGTCCTCGAGGCTACACCTAAGGGCCACGCCACTCCTCAAAGCCTCCTCAGCGGCCTCAAGGTACTTCTCAGCCGCCCTACGCCTAGTGGTGTTGAACTTAGCCTTAATGTGTATGTCCGACACTGACATGAGCATTACCATTTCATCAAGTCCATTATCCCTAACAAGCCTAACATCCTCAACCCTAGCCCTACCCCAACCAATAACCTTAGGGTACTTAAACCCAAGTCCACGAACAGCCCTAACAATCCTCCTATCCCTCTCAGTGTAGAGGAAGAACTCGCTCCTAACCACCTTACCACTACCGTTATCAAGCTCGGAGAGCAGCCTAAACAATGATTCAACATCCTCAACGCCATATGCATAAAACGCCTGCTGCCCATCCCTAAACGTCGTGTCTGTTATGTAAAGTTCACTGGGCGTGTCAGGCTCAACGTTGATGCCGTCGAAGAGGAGCCTTGGGGGCATGGGCCAGTTACCGGGCCTAAACTCAACCTCACTGAAGTCTAAACCCTCCCCCCTAAGCACCTTTAACAATCCATCCCGGGAGTCCCTAACCCACCCTTCAATAACAATCCCCAAACACCCAACACCCTAGACTATATAAGCATTACGTCCACACAACTAAACCAACACGTAACCTACCTAACCAATAGTTAAGGTAAAGGGAAGTGAAAGGAAAAACCATTTTGATTTTTAATCTTAAGTGTTTTAACTAAATTTTTAACCAAGGCTTAGCTTGATAGGACTTGCGCTGTTACTGTGAATGGTATGTTTGCACCTGTGGATAGGTATATGGTGCCTGAGTACTGGACACCGGCAGTGTAACTGCCGCTACAGGTGTAGACTAGGTATGCAAATGTACCACCTGCAATTACAACCGGGCCAGGGCTGCCGGTGGCACCGGTGATTCCACTGGCTGTGCCCACTGTGCTCACCCCTCCACTGCTTACTGGGCTACTGGTTGATGCACCCTGGAAGTTACAGGATGCGCCGCCAAGCGTTACACTGACTATGTTCTGGGTTGTGCCAGTGGGGTTACTGACATAAAGCACTAAGTAAGCAGTAGTAGGAGAACTAGAGGATAAGTATAGATCTTCGCTTATTGCATTCAGCGTCCCAGCGTGGGCATTACTCCTAAACAGGCCAAAAACCCATATCGCCACAGCCACGGCTAGGGCTATGGCTACGGCTATGAGTATTATCGTAGCCACTACGTTGGATATACCCCTCCTTTGGGCCACGTTGGGTCGGTTAATTTTAACCGCTATATTTTTAAGTATTACCCTAAGCTTTATTCATGCAATACATAAAGTATTATTTTTAATTACACTAATAATACAATAATGCATATAGCTGTACTTAAATTAGCCCTAACCCAAGTTTGATATTACCTTAGTGTTACTGGTTGATGGGTATTATGTAGGCCAGTTTACCATTCCTATAAACCAGTATTGCCCTACCACCCAGCTTAACGCCGCTGATTTCACCGGGGCCCTTAACCTTACTCCTATTGACAAGCAGCTGCGCTAGCTCGCTTAGTTCGCCTAGGTTTGAAACCACCTTGACGGGTGACTCCTCGCTCTCCCTCCCAAGCTTAACCCTAATGACCTGCCCATTCTTCATTAGGCCTATGGCTGCGCTGGCCAGTGTTGACAATGCCGCCGCAACCTCCTCAATGGGCCCCCTATCCATGTAGATTGGGGCAATCCTGCCCTCAAACACGGTAACCTCCACCACACCGCCATTACTACCACTAATCTTCTTAATTTCAGCCTCACCGGCCAATAGCCCACCGACCTCGGCCACGGCCCGCCTTTGACCACCCCCCATTAGCTCCCTCACCAGTGAAGCTGTTAATCCAGCCACGTAGCCAATGTCCATTATGAGTACGTAAACCCCAACAGCCGCCAATGCACCCAGGGCGTAGGCCAGCCCAAGGCCGAGTAGGGCTATGGCTATCAGGAGCAGCGCCGATATTAGCGGCGGTGGCCTCCTGAGGCCTATTACCACCGCTAGGGCTGCACCAGCCGCCACTGAGATTAACTCACCTGATGTTAGCATTTACATTAACTATTGCGGCTACTGGTAATTAAGCGTTAGCCCTGTGTAGGCCTTTAATCAGCATGTAGAGTTTCACTATTGCCCTAAGCGTCCTCAGTGAGGATGCCTTAAGCCCAAGCTCACCCCTAAGCCCATTAATCCACCTACCGCACTCATCCCCACTCAAACCAAGCCTACCGCACACGCATCCCCAGTCATTGCATTGGGCTATGGCCTCCAGGGCGTCGTCGGCATTCCTCATGCTCATTAGGGCTACTAGGGCGTTGGCTAGTTCATCAATCAGGTCGTATATGGCTGACTCCACCGCAGCCCTCAGCTCATCTGGCTTAAGAACAACAGCCTCCTCAAGCTCAATAACCCTAACCCCAAGCTCCTCCGCAAGGGCCCTACTTGAGTCATTACTGAACCCCCTGGCCAACACAAGGGGCCTTGCGTTGATTAACTTGGCGTTGGTGTACGCCTGCCTAACCCCACTCACGTCAATCTTACCGGCCTTAACCTCAACGGAGTACCTATTGCCGCACTCATCCTCGGCTATTAAGTCAACCTCACCAACCTCAACCCCATTACTCATAACCTTAACCCTCCTGTCAATTACCCTAAACCCAAGCCTACTAAGCAACTCAGCGGCGTAATCCTCAAACCTAACCCCACTACCCACTACCAGTCAACACGCCTAGGTTGAAATACCTTAGCCAATAATCGGAATAACGCATTTTAACACACCCACCAGTGCCCCATGTGGCCAGGTTAATGGGTTTAGTAATGCTGGTGCTTGCGGCATTAAGCCTAGTCACAGTGGCCGTTGAGGCACAGCAACCCCCAAGGAGCCTACTACTGGCCTACGGCAACGTATCGGCCATAGGGGCTGAGGGCGGGAACGTAACTGGGCTGGTGGCAACACTCAACGAGGCCATAAACCTAACCGAGGCCGGCCAATACGACAATGCGGTGGGGTTGGCGTTAAGCGTACTTAACCAGGCCCCAGCCTTGGCTAGGCAGGTTGAGCAGAGGAGGCTCATTGAGGCTGTGGCCTACGGGGCCTTGGGCGCCTTAGCGGTGGGTGCCTTAACCCTCCTCTACCTGAGGCGCCGTGAATTGGTGGGTTCGCTTTGGCTTAGGTTCAGGGGTGGGGATAGGGTAACCCTAGGTGGTGGTAAGGCGAGGGGTTTCTTGACTGATAGTGAGGTCCTTGCCGTTTTAACAGGGCTTGTCATAGTCTTCGCAGTGTTCCTAGCCGCCCACAGCCTCACCGGGGTTGAGGCGACCCGGTTCTCAGCCATAGGTCTACTGGGGCCTGGGGGCAGGATTGGGGGTTACCCAACCTCGGTGGCCGTGAACCAAACCATTAACCTATACGTACTGGTCTACAACCACATGAATAGGCCCATTTGGTTCGTGGTCTACATATACGTAACCAACAACACAACCCCACCACCGCTGCCGGGTAGCCCACTGCTAACCTACCAAAGAGTCCTCCTGAGCAACGAGACCTGGGTAGCGCCTTTAAGCCTTAGGCTTAATGAGACTGGTGACTTTAGGCTTGTTGGTGAACTGTGGATGTACAACCCACTTAACCTAACCCTAACCTACACAGGCGAGTATGTTCAACTCTGGGTGAACGCGACGGGTGGTTGATGTGGATAAAGACTTACACAGCCTGATTAGGGCTGCTGTGTCGAGGGGTAGGTGCACGACGGTTAATCAACTGGTGGAGGTGGTCTCAAGGGAGGCTGGTTTACCTAGGAGTTGGGTTGCCTATGAGGTTTACCTAATGTGGAAGAGGGGTGAGTTGAACATTGAGCATGAGCCGCTTGAAAACGCAGTCATGTTTCTGGCCAGTGTTGATGGGGTTTGGTACTGGGTCACCCTAGCCATAACCCTAGCTTCACTGGCCGTTGTAATGCTGGTTAAGGGTGGGCCCCTAATGCCTATCAGGTACTTACTGGGTGCAGTAAGCGTCCTCTTCATGCCGGGTTACTCAATAGTGGAGGCCCTATACCCAAGGGGCGATGAGTTGGCCCCCCTTGAGAGGCTAGCCCTATCAATAGGCCTAAGCCTAGCCGTAGTGCCGCTGGTTGGTTTAATACTCAACTACACTCCGTGGGGGATTAGGCTAATCCCAATTGTCGTCAGCAACACGGCCCTAACCATTGCACTGCTCACCGTGGCGGCATTGAGGAAGGCGAGGTACGCCTCAACACCTAGGGATTGCTTCACTTGAATTAAGTTTATTAAGTCTATCAAGCCACCTCAACCAATGCCCAATACCCGCAGCGACGCTGGCCCATCGCTAATGGCGCTTGGCTCAGCCCTAGCCGTGGTGGGTTACCTTGAACCCGGATTAACACCACTAATGGTGCTTGGGGTGGCCGTCTTCATCATAGGCATACTGGTGCAGTGGGATGAGGGGGCCATGGAGCACACCATCGTGAACCTAGCCTCCGCAGCCTGGGAGAACGTCTCAGCCCTTGTGGAAGCCTCCGGTGTTGTCAACAACGGCATCTACCTACCCTCAAGCGCCGTGGGGGGTGAGCCAATGGTCCTTGTCCCGTCAACGCCGATTGCAAGCCTAGGCGGTATTAAGATTATTGGTAAGCCCCTAGCCACCTACGGGCAGGGGGCAACGGGGCTACTCCTAGCCTCCCCAGGATCCAGGGCTGTGGCGGCGTGTAGGGAGGTTATTTCAAGCGACCTCGAGACCTCCCTGAGGAACTGCCTGGTTAGGGAGCTTTCACTGGCTAGGGGAGTAACCGTAACCGAGGGTGAGGTTATTGGTGTTAGGGTTGAGGGGGCTAGGTTAATTGACCTATACGGAAACTCAGCCATAAAGGCCGTGTTAGGCTCAGTGGTGGCTTCCATAGTAGCCTCAATAACCGCCGAGGTTCTTAATAGGCCAATTGCCATTCAGGATGAGGCTAGGGATGAGGGTGCATTGTTGGTTAGGTTAAGGGTGTTGGGTAATGCTTAAGGACGCCTTAATCACCCAGCTAACCCTAACCGGAGTGTTGACCTCCTTCCTTTACTATCTGGGGGTTCGTTCACTGGACATTTACCTATCCCTATACACCATAATATACCTAACCAGCATGCTCCTAGCCGAGCCAATACCGAGGAGGGTTAGGCTGGTACACAATGTAATTTCCATAGCCCTAGTGGCAGTCTTCACCTACTTCGCCGCCCTGAGGATAATGGCAATATTAGGTGTCTCGTTATGAGGCTTGGTTTAGTCTACTCAACCCTAGTATTAATCATCCTCGTAGCTGCCCTAATCGCCGTTAAACCCATGCTTAAGACACCCACGGAGGCTAACCTGGTCAACCCAGCCACAGCTCAACAGGTCATAAGCATTAATGATGTTAAGGAAACCCTCATGTTAATCAACTCAACATTAGGTAACTTAACTAAGGCTAAGCTGGCCTCCATCATAGGCTTCATAAACGCCAGTGGGGCAGCCTACTCCAACGGCCAGGCACCACCACTAAATATTAATGAATTAAGAACCCTAATCAACCTAGCTTCCTCAAGTCACTTAGCCATCCCATATAATGTGTTATTAATCAACACGTCGATGATAGGTGAGTTAATATTGAACGGCACTGGGGTGCAGGGCCTAGTGGGCCATGATGCAGGCCTACTAGCGGCCCAGTACACGACCACTGCCCTAGGTAACTCAACCCTAAGCCAATTAATCAGTAAACCTGCATCAAGCGGCAGCGCCATGAACACCACGTTAACCATAAACCTAACCAGTGGCTCGGCGGTGGTCGGCTCAACAATAATGGCCTACGGTAGGTTAACATTACCCAACGGCACGGGGCTGGGGGGTCAGTTAATCCTGGTGACCGTTAACGGTAGAGTAATTGCCTCAGCCGTAACCAACTCCACGGGCTTCTACATCGTCAACATAACGCTACCCTACATCTACGTCAACGAAACCTCGGTTAAGGCACTCTTCATACCGGTTAACAAGGGGCTGGCTGGCTCAACCGCCGAGGCCACGGTTAGGCTGCTCTTCAATGAGACCAGGCTGGTGATTCACGTTAACGGCACAGTTGTTAAGTGGGGTGACTACCTATTGATTTGGGGTAACGTGACTGGGGGTAATAGGTCAATTACCGTTATGGTTGGTGGGTTAAGCCTCAATGCAACCTCCATAAACGGCCGCTTCAACTTAACCATACCAACCTCAGTTCTAAGGCCAGGCAACATAACCCTACTCATCTATGTTAAGCCGAACTTAACCTACTCCCCAGCTGAACGCGCCCTGAACATCACGGTGGTTGGGGTTAGGCCAAGCATTAGGCTAAGCGGCACAGTTCTCCTAGCCGGCCTCACGAGCACCATACGCATAAGCATTAAGCCACTGGTTAAGGGAAACCTAACCCTACTGGTTAACCTAGGCCCACTGAGAAGGACTGTGGTGGTTAATTCACCCACAGCGACCATACCCATTAGGCTACCCTTAACCCTAGGCATGGGGTTCGCAACACTCAACGTAACCATAACCCCAAACCCACCCATTGAAGGAGTGGCCGCAACCGTGAGGGTGCTTGTGGTTAACCTAGCCCAACTAGCCATACTAGCCGCCCTAGCCCCAGCAGCATTAGTCGCCGTTAGGCTAACAAGGGAGGTTAGGCATAGAGCCCCAGTAACCCAAACCCCAGTGGCCGTTACAGTTGAGACCGTTGTCAAGCCCCTTAGGCAACCCATCCCCTCAGCCAGGTTAAGCGACCCAAGGGTTAAGGCAATATTAGACTCCCTCGCCAAGGCAATAACGGCTGTGGGCACGGCCACCGGGATAGCCTTTGGCGGTGGGTTAACGTTTAGGGAGTACCTAGCCCTAGTAAGTGGTAGGCTTACCGATGGTGAGGTTGTTAAGGGGCTCAATGGGCTCATTGCCCTAGCCGAGGAGGCCCTCTACTCACCGAGGTTACCCACCGATAGTGATGTTGATGCTGCATTAAGCTACCTGGCCATGGTGATTAGGCGGTGAGGGCTCTAGTAGCGGCCATTACCTTATCCATCCTCCTAGCCCTAGCAGTGGTCTACCTATACCCCTACACAGCCCCCTACAGCCCAAGCAACCCAAACTGGGACGGCTACTCAAAGGCAACCTCAATCTGCCTAAGGCCAGTTTACACGCCCTGGGAGTTGAACAGCAGTAGGGTAGTCTTCGTAATACCCCTCGTCAACCTACCTAAGGTGTATGTTAATGGGCTTAGGGGCATGTTGGCAAGGGGTGGTGTGGTTGTGGTGCTCTCCAACTCACCCACAGCCAATCACCTACTAAGGGAACTGGGGGCTAACGCGTCCATCACGGGCCTAGTGATCAAGGATCCACTCTTCAACTCCCTAAACGAGTACTTCCCAATAGCCGCAGTGAGTAACTATAGTCCATTGAACATAACGGCATCCTTCATAACCCTGGACAACGCCACAGTGATTAACCCGGGGAATGCCACGGTGGTTGCCTTAACGGGCTTAAGCAGCATAGCAGGCGGTGAGTCAGGTCCATTCCCGGTGATGGTTACTGCGAGGGTTGGTAAGGGTTACGTAGTCCTCATTTCAAGCCCAGGGGTATTCATGAACTCACTACTGGGTTATAGGGGTAACATGATGCTGCTCAGGGAGTTGTGCAATGGCTCAGCCGCGTATTTAATCCCATCACTGGGTGGTGGGGTTCAGTTAACCCTCAGGATATATGTAGCATACCTACGCCATTACGCATCACAGTACCCAGCCAACTACGCCCTCTCGGCGGCGCCCATGGTCCTACTATCCTTAATGCTATTTTTAAAAAGGCGGAGGTAAGGGCACCGTGTGATTAATGCCGCTAAGGTGGCTAGGCAAATTGAGGAGTACGTCAACAGGATCTTCATAGGCAACCCAGCAGTCGTCCACATTGTTGTTGCGACATTACTAGCGGGGGGACACATACTGCTCCTTGGCCCCGTGGGGAGTGGCAAAACCACCCTGGCTAAGGCACTGGCCAGGGCCATTGGTGGTAGCTTTGGGAGGGTTCAGGTAACCAACGAAACCCTCCCATCAGACATAGTTGGCTTCGCCATTTACACGCCCAGTGGTGAATTGAGGATTAACAAGGGGCCAATATTCAACAACGTGGTTCTTCTTGATGAGATAAATAGGGCCCCAGCCAGGACCCTCTCGGCCCTGCTTGAGGTTATGCAGGAGGGGCAGGCGACAATTGAGGGTAGGCCAATACCACTACCAAGGCCAAATGTTATAATAGCCACGATGAACATTGTTGAGGTTGCCCTAGGTGCAACTCAACCACTCCCCCTAGTCCTACTGGACAGGTTCATGGTAAGCCTATACGTGGACTACGCAAAACCCGAGTATGAGGCAGCCATAATAAGGGGTATTGATATTATTGAGAGTGAGGCCATGGGAGGTGGCTCAATGACCAACGGCGTGCTTGATTCAGTGGCAGACGAGGTTAAGGGTGTTTACATGGACGACTCAGTGCTGGGCTACATGATTAACATAGTTAATAGGGTCAGGGCGGATAAGAGGATTTATGTACCAATAAGCACAAGGGCCCTGGTAAGCATGTTTAAGCTGGCAAGGGCAATGGCACTAATGGAGGGTAGGGACTACGTAATACCCGACGACGTAAAGGCAGCAGCATACCCAGCGTTAATGCACAGGATACTCATCAAGCCGGAGTTCAGGGAATCAGTAACAGCAGTAGACATCATAAACGACGCCCTAGCAAACACCAGACCACCAACGTATATTGAGCAACAAGCCTAAATAGAAGATAAATATAAGGCAAAAACAAAAGGAAATTATTTTAATCTATTTTAAACTTTATGAGTATCCTCACCTTCTTCTTAGTGCTATTATTGCTGCTACTGCCGCAACAACTACTACAATAACCACTATTCCGATTACTAGTGTTGTGCTTATTACTGGTTTTGTTACGGTTACTGTGGTTGCTGTTGTGGTTGTTGATACTGCTGTTGTTGTGACTGTGCTTGTTACAGTCGCCGTTGATGTAACAGTGCTAACAGCAGTGGTTACTGCGGTGGTTGTAGTGGTGGTCGTAGTCGTTGTCGTAGTCGTCGTGGTTGTGGTTGTTGTGGTGACTGGCGTGTACGTTGTGTGGAAGTATGAGGCAACACAAGCCTGCAACTCAGGATCCGGCGTTGGCAAACCAATGAAAGCAGCATACCGAGGATACCTAGTCCAAAGACTACCATTAATAATAGCCTCAGCCAAAGGAGGAACAACACCCTGAGGCGCAAAGGCACCCATGAATAGCCAAGTGTTAAATCCTGGGTAGAGACCATCCCAACCCCAACCCATAGCCCAATCGTGAAGTATCGCGTAGGCTGCTCTAGTGTACTTCGGGTTAGTGACATTTAGGCACTGGTAGGCCCACATTGGGTCAACCTTATCGCTTGGGAACGCATACACTATCTGAGCCTCAAACTGCTCAACACCCGGCACCCAGTATTCGAACCATGCGAAATACGCCTTAACCAAATCATAGTATGTGCTTGAACCTGGCATGGCTGCACTTATGGCACTCTCCCAATTCGAGAAGTTGAAGTAGCCGAAGGTTGAGTTAACACACCAGACTATGGTATTGTTTGGTATGGGTAGGTTCGTGACCAATGGCTTACAGTACCAGCCAACAATCTGGTTATTCTGGACAATTGGGTAAGCGAATGGGGTTGTACGACCTGGTATGCACCATGCTGATGGGAGTAGCGCAGGTGCCGTACCGTAGGCGTAGTCGTAGTATATCCATGACTCATCAACACCACCCTTATTAGAACCGGCATAGAACCAGTCAGTGGCCGTATCAGGCAACTGGCAACTCCATAGCTCAGAACCATACGTGCTTGACTCAATAGTCACTAGGGTAGTCTTAATGCCGAACTTGGTTAATGTCAGTGCATCAACTTGAGCAGCCTTAAGCCAAGCTAAGTGAGCCCCCGAATTGGCATAAAGCGTTAACGTTAGTGGTGTCCCATTGGGCAGGTACCACTGCCCATTCTTATAATACAAGCCGGCTGACTCGAGGAGTTGAGCTGCCTTAGTCCAGTTGGGCTGGGTGAAGTTGACAACCATAGCCCTAATATCCTCGGGGAAGGTTAACCATAAACCTGGGACAACGTTAGGCTCAGGTGCAGGTACATTAATGTAAACTGGGGTGATTAACTGCGGTGCACCCCAAGCCAAGGCATCCTCAGTCCTATTAATAATGTAGAGGAAGGCTTGCCTAACCTGAGGAATATTAAACGGGTAGTAGGTTGGTATAGAAATACCCTCAATGGATATGTCTGGTAATAACGGTATTGAGTAACCATGACTCTCAAGAACCTGCATGAAGTTTAATGATGGATACCATGTATGTATGAAGTAGTTGTCGGTCTGAATCGCTAATGAGACCTCTTGGGTTAACCCACCTGAGAGCCCAATGTTTATCGTTATTGTTGGGTAGTATTGCCACGTGTGGAATGGCAGTATCTTATTCCATGTGGCTAACAGTGGCTTACCATTAAAGTACTCGGGCTCAAGTTGAACGGTGACGTAACCTGAGGAGACTTTAGTAACGTAGTATGGTGAAAGGCCCCAATACGGAACAACCATGCTCGTTATGTTATTTGAAAACCTCTGAGCCTGAGTAACATTCATTGTTTTAAGTTCTTCGACTACCTTCTCCCAAACTGGCCATGGCGTATTAGGAACCCAGCTCATTAGAAGCTAATAATACCCGGTATTTGTCCAGTAGTCGAAGTGTATTGATAATGTGTAGTTGTCGAGGACTATTAGGTCCTTGTCGGCGTTCTGGGGCATTAAGCCGTAGGATTCCCAATCACCAAACACCTTATCGCTGATGTAGAACCAGGCGTATGCGTCCCATGCGGTGAAGGGTATTACGGCAGTGCCATTAAACCAGTAAATATCATGCCTAAAGTAAATAATCACAGTATGATTCTGAGGGAAGACAGCCCAACTCTTAGCCAAAAACAGGCCACCACTGACCAGTGGGGTCCTCAAAATCAGCAATAGGCATCCAGGTACCGGTGAAGAACAGTATATTACCTGTGGCGAAGGGATTCCACCAAGGAGCAGGCCAAGGTGGAAGTAGTGTGTAGTACCAGGGGGCTGCCATATACATTGAGTACGTTGGGTAGGACTGCTGGGCACCCACAACATTAACACTAAACACAGCTACCACAGACACAACAACCGCTATCACGGGTAGTACGTAACCCCACTTCATAACCCAGCTTAATGGTTCATAGACTTATATTTCTTATTCTAACCTGTTTGATGTTTCAGATGCATTTAATATAAGTAAATTAATACATCATATACTTTAAATTTCACATAAGACATAGTAGCCATTGCTAAGGGTGACCAGCTCAAGCCTTGAAATTCTTTCCCTCTTTCAAACTAAATGAGTATGTCTTAATATCATATGATTTCATTGTTAAATATTTGTAAAATATATGAATAAAACTTAATAAGGAGTAATCATTATGTGGAGTTGTGATGCTGCTTAACATTAAGCTTCACCATTATGGGGATTGGACTGAGTTAACGGAGAAGTATCAGTTAACGGTCAATAACCCATACTTCATTCCCCTACAGGGTGAGGGCCTTAACTTCGAGGTTTTCAGGATAAATAAGAGGCTTGATGACACCATTAAGTCGTTTATCAGCGACTTGAGGAGTAGGTATAGGGATGTTGTAAGGATCATTAGTGTTAATCCCAGTAGGAACTTCACTGACATAGTGCTTTACGCAGATTACAAGTTCAGCGTTAAGTCGGTTTTCGTGGATAGTAGGATCTTCATAGAGTCGTCTAAGTACAGTGACGGCTTCGAATACTTCACAGTGGCCATACCAGGTAATAGGTCTGGTAAGGTTATTGGGGAGGTTGTTAGTAGGCTTAGGGAGAAGGCCTACGTGGCCTCATTAACGTACAGTAGGGTTGGGGAAAGGAGGGTTAGGGATGGGGGTTTAACGTTAATGGAGAGGGTAGTGTTAACTAAGGCTATTGAACTCGGCTACTTCAACTACCCCAGGGGTGTGGGGTTGGGTGAGTTGGCTAAGGAATTAGGCTTATCCAAGGCTACAGTGGACTTCCACCTTAGGAATGCCGTTAGAAAGGTCATGAGTAGGTGCTTCAATGATGACCAGTAACCTTCATTATTTTCCTCGGAAGTCTTATTAATTCAGTCTCAGCATGGCTACTTTAATGAGGGCGCTGCTTGATGTTGATAGCCCTGTGCATAGGGTTGGGGATGAGGTTGGCGTCAAGGTTAGGTTGATTAATGATTCACAGTCCTCAATTAAGGTTAACCTAACCCTA
>Ga0209739_100553_pt1 | contig 15046 bp, 11 predicted proteins | sample JossMetagenome_2_FD_184729 | JGI IMG/M metagenome (GOLD analysis project Ga0209739, IMG submission 184729) | Hot spring sediment microbial communities from Joseph's Coat, Yellowstone National Park, USA - JC3_ASED (SPAdes) (version 3) | ecosystem: Environmental > Aquatic > Thermal springs > Hot...
CTCCCCAATTTATTTCCCTCCTTAGATTCCACCACACGCTTTTTGTCCATGCTTCTGGTGTTAGCTTCCAAGCCATATTCAACACAGATGCGTAGTCCCTATCTACGTAATGCCCAAGTGGGCAGTAAAGAACGTGCCAGTCATCTGTTTTCTCAAGCTTCGTAAAATGAATTGGGCATACTCTGCTGTTTCTGTATGATGAGACACGGAATAGTTTGGATCCACGCTCCAATGCCTTACCCTCAACGGCTTTCTCTAAAGCCTTAAACGGTGTTTGCTTTATTCTATGCCTAAGCTCACCCTTGCCCACGCCATTAATCATCTCGTCTTGAGGGTTCTCGCCAAGATCCTCGGTAACAATGATTGCCGGCGTTTTTGTCAATTCATTAGCCACGTGCCTGACACGACCAACCTTCCTAACCCTTTCTCTCAATCTCTTAACACGCTTCCTGTATTCCCTAGTGTTCGTTACGTTCGCGTACTTACCGTTTGGTAAGGCAAATCCAGGCTTGAGCCTCTCGATAATCGCGTTCCTAACCCTTTTGTACCTCCTAGCCAACCTACCGAAGTCCGTCTTGATTGTGTATAGTTCTGGAACCATGTACTGCCTATTCCAGTTAACCACCTTGCTTACGGTGGATGGTAGGTCAATCCTGCCCACCGCAACGGTGTTCTCGTTGATGTCGAAGGCAACGATTGACTGTGGTCTTTCCTCCCTAGGTTTTATTTCGAATACGAACACTGCGTACCACTTGTTCAACCTACGCTTAACAACTAGCGTACTGGCTAGCTCGGCTTCACTATTTAGTACCCTCCACCAGTAGAGCCAAAAACGCTTGTGAGGTCTAAGCCAAACCTCCCTCCTCCCTCCAGGTAAGGATAGCTCAAGCCTAACCGGGGCTGTTGATTTAACGAACTCCTCATAACTCCATGCTTTCTCCGAAAACCTAATGGACACAGCCTTAACCTCCGGGTAGGGCTTGCTCACTAAGCCCTTCCTCCTTCGCGCAATAAATGACTTGGCGATTTGCGATGCCTGCCTAATGGCTTGGATGACTAGGTGTGCGTGCAAGCCTTGGTACTCACTCCTATACCTGCGGTAGAACAGCCCATGGAGTTTATTCGCGCTCGTAACATTGTTCAGAACAGCGTACTCAACAACCTCACGAACAATGCCTAGGTACGCAGACTCTACATCGTAGAGCAGCTTGGAGACCTCACGCGGAGTCTCAAGCTCAACAGCAACAGCCCTACACAACATCCACAACAAAACAAACAACCAGACTTAAAAACCACCCACGACAAGAAAGGGCGAGGCTTGTCATTAGCACGCTATTACTATTGGGATCCTCATCACCTGGAACACCCATCTCAAACTGAAAACCAGCCTGGGACCAACCAAAACGGAAGGACCTGAGGAAGGAAACACCCATCACCAATCAACGCAATGATTAGTTTATAAAAATCAACACAACCAGAAATCAAGACAGCAATGAACCACACAACAGCGACAGTGAAGATATGCAACCCACAGGACAACACGAAATGCGTAGAAACCGAGCTAATCGTAGACACAGACAGCACGTATACGTGGGTGAGGAGGGAGAAGCTTGAGGCAATAGGCATAAGGCCAAGCAAGACCCGGAAATTCAGGACAATAGAGGGCAAGGCTATAGAGAGGGAGGCAGGCGAGGCAATAATCGAGTGCCTAGGGGAAAGGGCAACAAGCATCATCGTATTTGCGGAGAAGGACGACGTAGAAGTGATGGGCGTGGTCGCATTGGAATCATTAGCACTCGAGGTAGACCCGGTAACTAAACAATTGAGGAAATCCGAATCACTACTAGCATTAACAGCCGGATTAACAAGCTCAATAGCATCTCAGCTTTCGTATTATTACATTTATTGAAAGCGACCAATTTGATTATAAAGAAACATTGAATTAACGTGGAGAAAAGGAGAACTACACTTGATGTGTTAATCCTGGAGCTGCCAACAATGATGCTTCCGATTGTGAAAATACGATTAAGGAAACAGTAAAGAATTATGGCTGGATATCTTAATTAATAATGCTGGAATTGAACCTTCTATTTAAAAACCCAAATAATTACTTACCAGTAAATAATTTCTTCGGATTTTCTATGAGTATTTTATTTATTTGCTCCTCCGTTATTCCCTCGCTCCTTAACGTGGGTATCACCTTCTCGAATATCAATGTCATCGACCAATTAGGAACCAACTTTACAACTTCTTCGTGTGGATACCAGTCTATTGTTGGGCAATAATCATGTGATAGGAGTATTTGGTCTATCCATCCTCGCTTAATAAGTTCTATCAATGTTTTGGTTCTCTTTTCAAGTGGTAAGTATATATCGAGACCAAACCTATCTAGTCCTATGAATGCGCCGGTTTTGAGAATCTGCTCTATGAAGGATATGTCGTCCGTATCACCGACATGCCCTATAACCGTCCTCGCTAGATCAACACCTTCTTCCTTGAATATCCTAATTAGCTCAAGGCTTGATTTATTACCAACAAACGAATGCGTTATGATAGGCACGCCAGTCTTTATGTGCGCCTTAGCGGCAGCCCTTATCGCAAACTCCACATCCTTAGTGAGACCTGGTGCATCAATAACAGCCTTAACGAAGGCAGCCCTCACATTTGTGCCCTGTATACCAACGGTTATATCGTGAACAAATGCATCAACCAGACTATCAATACCCCTATTCTTGAAGTAGAAGGGTATCTCCGTGTATGTGTAAAATCCCGTACCCATGATTATATTAATACCCGTTGCCCTGGCAACCCTTTCATCAAACTTAACATCCCTACCAATACCAGCAACGGTAAGGTCAATAATGGTCCTAACACCGTACCTCTTGGCAGCGTTCACCGCATCCACAGCCCGCCTAAACTCCTCATCCTCATTGTATAGATGGGGCCAATTCCAACGAACAACCTCCGTAATCAGTCTTAGATGCTCGTGAAATAACGTTATGCCCATCTCGTCAGGGCTTATCTCACCCGTAACGGTGGGTATTTTCGCCATACCACGACTCATCACGCACCACCAGCCTTCCTCTTCTTCTCCTGCTCTTGTAATAATCTCCAATCTATTTTACCTGTAGCTGTCTTGGGTAAGGAGTCTACGAACTCTACGATCCTTGGGTATTCATAGGCTGACATTCTTTCCTTAGCCCATTGAATGATATCCTCAGCCTTAACCTTACCCCTGTACTCGGGCTTTAAAACCACGTACGCCTTAACCTCCTCACCAACCCTAGGATCTGGTATTGCCACAACAGCAACCTCTAGAATTGCTGGGTGCGTGTATAGTATATTCTCAACCCTATATGGCCACACCTTATAACCTGCCCTATTAATCATTCTCTTAATCCTATCCACATAGAAGAAGTAGCCCTCATCATCCATGTAAACAACATCCCCAGTTCTGAAGTACAACTTACCATCAATTATAACGAAGGCTTCCTTGGTCTCCTCAGGCTTCTTCCAATAACCCTTAAAGACATTAGGACCTCTAACCACAAGCTCTCCCGTCTTATTTTCAGGCAGTATTTCCCCCGTGTCGGGGTCTATCACAAGGGCATCGGTGCAGGGTTGTGGTATACCCAAGTCACTACCTATCTTAACCCTATGCGGTGGATTCACGTGCGTTTGGGAAAAGGTTTCCGTTAAGCCATAACCCGCAAGATAATCAAGTCCCGTCAATTCCTTAAACCTCTTGGCAACAGCCTCAGGCATCGGAGTGCCACCACCGCCAGCCAATGCTAATGATGAGAGATTTCTTTTTTCAATGCCTGGCATTGCGAGCAAATCAACTATCATTGTTGATATACTAGTCCAGTGAGTTATCCTATACTTTTCAATGGCATCTACGGCTGTTTCCCTATCCCAAGTTGTCAGTAATACCATTGTTGCGCCTATATACAATGGCACAAGTACAGAATGTACGAGACCTGTTACGTGAAATATTGGGAGCACTGTTAAAACAATAGCCGATGGTGCTGCATTATACCAAACAGCAGCGTTAAGAGGCGATGCCCACATGGTCGCGTGGGTGTGCATAACACCCTTCGGAATACCCGTGGTCCCCGAAGTATATGGTATTGCAGCAATATCCTCATACGTAACCTTAACGGGTGGCGGATTTCCATTAAACGAAACAGCATTCCTCCAATTGATAACACCCTGCGGAACAGCTGGGTCTGTAAGCATTAATTGCGGTAATTTCAATTCAGGTTTTCTGGCAAGTAATCACCATATCTACCAACGATCACGTACTTTAACGAGGGAACCTTATCCTTAATGCTAAGGAGTCTCAGTAATAACTGCGATAATGTAACTATAGCCTTGGCACCCGTTTCGTTCAGTATATACTCGAGTATGTCAGGTGCCGCCAATGGGTTTATTGGCACGGCAACGGCGTTTGCCCTGAGTATGCCAAATAAGGCAATTATCCAATGCGGGGTGTTTGGCATATATATCGCAACCCTATCTCCCTTCTCAATACCTAGATCACTTAGAAACGCCGAAAGACTAAGTATTGAGTTCCACAACTCAGAATACCTAATCCTAAAACCATAATAGATAACTGCATCCTTATCAGGATACCTACGCGCAGAGGTCTCAACCATATCGAAGAGAGGAACCTTGGGATAATCATTGGTCCTTAATATTCTAGGAGGCCAATACCTATACCAGGGTCTGTCGCCGGGTGATTCACATACATAATCCTTTTCAGGAATTACCTGAACCTCAAAATCACCAACCTGCTTCGTAACCAACTCTATCTCACTTTTTATCTTACTCATAATGCTTATTTACTTATGTAAAGATTAATAAGTATTGCTAATAAATAAACTATATATAACGAACATTTAAAATAATTAAATCATTTTATAAACCGTATGGTTAGAACCCCTGAGGAATACCTCAATAGTCTACGTGACGGTAGGGTTATTTATTACAGGGGTAAGTTGGTGACCGATGTAACTACGCATGAAGTTTTACGGGTGGCCATTAATCACGCAATGGAACTATATAAGTGGCAAAGCGATCCCGAATTAAGGAGATATTTACTCTATGAAGATCCTCAATACGGAACAATAAGTAGATTCTACAAGGTACCAAAAAGCCCAAGCGACTTAATTGAGAGATTCAAGCTAATATACAACACGACATTACTCGGTAAGGGCATGTTTAATATAATGAAGACAATAGGCTCAGACGCACTTTTCGGTTTAATGATAGCATCTAAACAACTCGACTCGTTAAGGGGTACGGATTACTATAGTAAGGTCATGAAGTACTACGAGTACGTCATTAAAAATGACGTAACAATAGCCGTAGCACAAACCGACGTTAAGGGCGACAGAATGCTAAGACCACACCAGCAAGCCGACCCAGACCTCTATGTCCACATTACCAGGAAAGAACCTGATGGTATAGTTGTTAGAGGGGCCAAGGTGCACACCACGCAATCCATAGCCGCAAACGAACTAATAGTACTACCATATAGAAACATGGTTAAGGAGGACGCAGATTACGCTGTTGCATTCGCAATCCCGGTAAATACCAAGGGTATTACCCTAATACCAAGACCCCTTAGGGAAGTTGAAATAAACATGCTGGGTGATGAGTTCCCAATGGGTAAAACAAATGTTGAGGTTGAAACGCTAACCATATTTGATGATGTAAAGGTACCAAATGAGAGGGTGTTCTTGGCTGGTGAGTACGAGTTCGCCGCACCATATGGGTTAACCTTCGCGCTATACCATAGATTCACAGCAATATCATACAGAGCCGCCCTAGCAGACATAGTACTAGGTTACGCCAAATTATTCGCCGAGTATAACAATGTCGAGGGGGCGTCACACATTAGGAGGGATATTGTAGATATAATAACGTATAAGGAATACCTAGTGTCAAGCGCCATAGCAGCGGCCGAGAAATGCATTAAGGATAACACCACCGGCATATGTATACCAAACCCAATATACACAAACGTCGGAAAACTAACAGCCAACTCCAAGTACCTAGACGCAGTCAAGGACATGATCGACGTCGCCGGCGGCCTCCTAGCCGACATACCATCAACAAGCGAACTAAGCAACCCAACCGAAGAGAAGTACATGGTCAAATACCTAGTCGGTAAGAAGGGCACAGACGCGAGAACTAGGATAAGGCTGTTCCAAGTAGCCCGTGAATTCCTATCAGCCCTCGGTGCATTACTATCCGTAGGGATGATACACGCAGAAGGATCAATAGAAGCAAGCGTAATAGAGCTCTACAGATCATACAACTATGATATAAGCAAAACAGCAGCACTCCTGAACGCAGACATGGCAAAGGTAGATGACGTAAAGAAATTACTTGAATGGTGGTGAAAAACTAAATCAACACAGGCCCCTCCCTCTTAAATTCATTCTCGCTACATTTAGTCTCTCTAGCAAGAAAACCAAACCCAGTTACTAAACCCAAAGAAGCATGCGAATTCGGTTTAAATAAGGTAAGAAGATTGATAGTTAATGATTGCACCAAACCAACACTACATAAAGAAATTCATATACTACGCAGCCCTAGGCATACCAAAAATAGACATAGAAAAATGGAGACTAAGGATCACAGGCGAGGTGGAGAGACCCATCGAGCTGACATACAACGAGCTACTATCAATGATCAACGTGAGGTATGTCAGGGACTTCCACTGCGTAACAGGCTGGTCGGTCAAGGACGTGGAGTGGGAGGGCGTCAAGATCAGAGACCTAGCCAAGGTAGCTGGCGTGAAGGACACTGCAGAGTGGGTCGTATTCCAATCAGCAGATGGATATGAAACCATCGTACCCATAGAGGACGCATTGAGCGAAGACGCAATAATAGCACTAAGAATGAACGGAAAACCACTCGACATTAAGTCAGGATACCCAGCAAGACCAATCATACCACACCTCTACGGCTGGAAAAGCGCCAAATGGCTAACCACCATAGAATTCACAAAACAATACAGAGACGGATACTGGGAAGCCATGGGATACCACGAAAGAGGCAACGCATACCTAGAAGAAAGATTCAAAGGCACAGGAGGAACCCACATGGGAAAAACAAGGAGGGTCATAGGCTAGGCGAACCATTACTAAGGAAATACTAATTAAATCGAACAAACAACAAATCACTAAATGACCATTGATTATGCACTCTACAAACAAGTCATGGAATACCTAGCACAATACCTAAAACTCTCCGACAAAATACTCAAAATGCAGGTAATGCAATACGACGAGGTCATCGACGGCATAAAAGTCCTAATCAAAATAAGCGACATAAACGGCAACACAACCAAGTACTGCATCGTCAAGTTTAACAACGCACTAGGCAGGGCAGAACCAAACTGCGTGGACAACGAGAAAGACGCACTGAGAATATATAGAGAAACGTATTAATCAGTGTCGGTCATCAATCCAACCACATTACTACCTATGTGATCAATCCCTCATCCTTAAGTACCGATAGAAATCTCGACTTAATGCCCTCCCAAATCTCACCTGGTTTATCACCTTCTGCCGGGTCAGCCCTAACTATGTATAGCGACCTACCGTTGCTCAGCGTTATCTTTGCGATACCGTTATTCCTAGCCATAACGTCCCACAGACTACTCGTTGCCCTATCCTCCTCATCATAAACAAACCTCCCATCCAAGTCAGGAAACACTAGGACCCCAAGGTCGGCATTGTACTCGTACATGTACGCCATCACCTTAAACCTACCTGCCGTTATATACGTCGGATTACCCGAGAACTTGCACTCAACAACCACAGTTCTCCTACTACCGCTAATGGATGCGTCAGGCCTACCCCTAATCTCCCGGGCTATATCAGTATCGCCATTAACATCCCTAACAATGGACGAACCCAATGGGCTATTGAACAGGACCCGAACCTCGTCACCGCCCCTAACAAGTATTAACCTCCTCGGGCTCCTCCTCTTAACTTCATACCCATGCTCAATGAATACGCTGAGCAATACGGTGTATATAAAAATCTCGTAAAGCCTCCAACCAAGCAATACTAAATCATACCTACCCACCCTAAACCTCCTCTGGGCAACGCGAATAGTCCTCACTAAGTACCTACTCAATAGGTAGGCGTTATAGGCCGTGGTGAACCACGGCGACGAGTACGGAAGAAGCCTCCTAACCTCCTGAACCAACTCATCCTCAGAATACTTAACGACGGGCCTAGGCAACCTAGTGATCAGCCTTCTTAGTCTCCTAATCGCGCGGCCCAGGGACTCAACCCTACCCCTAAACTCACCCATTAAGTCCTCCCTGCCCTGCTCAAACTTTATGTTTAAGGAATCGTTAAGAATGCGTCTTACCGCTTTCAAAGCCCCAACAGCCATCTCCCTAAGCAATACATACTCAGGTGATTTACTCGTCAGGAAGTACGTCAATGATGCGTATAGACCGCTTGGGTATGTACGTATAGTTCTCGAAACATCGATTGGGCCCCACACCTCCTTGTCATAGACGATGCGGAACTCCCTGTATCTAATGTAGTCATTAAGCGATGTCTTCACTGCGTGGATGAGATCATTAACCACCGAGTGGGAAATCGTGATCAACAGGTAACTCTTGGTCAATGCGTCGATACGAAGCCCATTATCGGCATGGCCAAGCAGGGTCCTCAGTACCCTAGCGGAACCGTGGATCCTGTAGTGATCGAGGTAGTACTTACCAACGAGGATGGATAAGTTAGTCAGTCTCCTTAACAGGAGCTTCCTCCGCATATTAATCACTTACCAACCTGGCTTATAAGCTTCTCAACAGCCCTATTGAACCTCCTTAACTCGCTCCCAACGAATATCCCGAGTGATGACCTTAGGTAATTAAGGAAGTACCTCCCAATCACGGCCCCAGGCTCCTCGGTGGTCAGTATGCGATTGGCATAGGCATTGCTTAAGAGCTGAATCGAGACCTTAACAGCGCCAGGGGACACACACGGCCTCCCCCTCAACTCCTCACGCAATCTACCGACAAACTCTATGATACTTCTACGAACAGCCTCAGGTATGCTACCGCCGTAGATGTTGAGGAGCCTCTCTACGTCATGAGTACCCACTGGGCACTTGATCTCAATCACGAGGAACCTTCTGAGTACGGCCTCACCAACCATGAAGAGGTTCCTAACATCGACGGCATTCATAGTCCCAATAATTCTTATTCGCCTCAGCGGTTCAACCCCGTATTGACTATAGTATTTAATGAAAACCTTAGCTTCCTCATCCACACCGTCACCATAATTCCTTATTTCCTCAATAAGAGTACTGGGTATATCCCAATCCTCGGGGTTGGGCGACGTGAATATTGCGAAGAAGTCCCCAAAGGCCTTATCGACATCGGCCCTATTAAACTCATCAATAATGAGGAAAACGAGCCTACCGGGGTTCCTAGCCGCCAGGTTGTAGGCATGAATAATAAAGCCAGAACCCCACATAACGGAACCTCCTCTAATGGTTTCACCACCAATAACATCCCTCCTAAACCAAAGCGCATTCGCAACCTTAATGATAGGCGGGACATCACTCAAGGCTCTAGCAACCTCCCTGGCAAGGCTAGTCTTACCAACACCAGGCGGACCAACAAGCATGACATTACCAATCTTCACTGCATTAACCACATCACGAATCAAACCCTCATCAAGGAACAACCTCGAAGAAACATCCCTAACAACATCATCAACACCAACAACCCCCACAACAACCGGCGAGGCAAGCAACCGAACCTGTTGAGCAACCTCAGCGTATTGCTGTGTTTGAGGAACCCTCCCATAGAACTCTATCATGGTCCTCACCTCATCATTATTATTCAGGATGGAAAGTATCTCAGGCCAATTCTCACGCAGGAGATCCTCCCTGTTAAAGCAGGTATTGCCCTGACTCGGCAACTCGACCTTGACAGGCCTACGGAGATTACCCCTAAACAAATCAGCAAGCTCCCGATCAGAAAGACCTTGTCTCATACCGACGTCAATAAGTAGTTTCCTAATACCAGGATCGATCCACAAAACCCTCATCCTCCACCTAATCACCCAATACCCCTCATCCTCCCTCCAATGCACAAAATTCCTAAACGCATCAAGGGTTATGTCCGTAACCAACCCAAAACCAACAACACCAACGCCAGTAACATGGAACAAACCAATGACAGGCCTAGCCTCATTAATCTCCTTCAACACCAAAGTAGTACTACCACCCTCAGCCCTACTCCTGAATAGGGCATTAACATAACGATCAACAAGGCTCCTAAACGGAAAACCAACACCACTAAACCCCTTAGTACTAACCGGGCCACTCGCCCTATCGCCCCAAAGGGCATAACCAACCTCACCATACAACGAGTACATCAAAGACCAAAACCAATGCTCAGCATTGCCAGGAAAGACACACAAGTACGGTGGCTCCCTCCGCCCACGAACCCACTCAACAACCCTACCCAAATCCTCAAAACCCACAAACGGACCCCTATAAACAAACCACGAGTCCACTTAACAAAAACCGAAAACTAACTAATATGCATATCCTCTACCATACCAATCACTAAAAGGGTCATGCAACATTCGATTCAATTAATCAAAAGATTAATACTACAGGAAAGGCTGTATGTTCGAGATCCACAGAAAATGTACGTTTCAACATTAATATTACATGAATAATACCAATAACCTTAATAATAAGTTTTATGCTCATAATAGGCATATGATAAGAATTTTAACTAGAGATGATGATATACCATCAATTCTAATTAAGGAAGTTCACAACTTATTCAAAACCGGAGATTTCGAGGTCGACATAGCAACAGCATTCGTAAACAGTAACGGATTAATGATCATAAAGGACCCATTAACCAATAGCGACAAGTCCTACCTAGTCACCGGTAACATCACGAAGAAGGCGTATAACTGGTTAGTAAGTCATAGGATAGAACCTAGGCTCTACGATGATTTACACGCAAAGTTATACATAATGCACAACAATAATGTCTACATAGCACTAATAGGCTCCTCAAACCTAACGAAGAGAGGACTCACGGTTAATTTCGAGGTTGACGTAATGCTCAAGGGCGAGGTAACGGATAGCTATTACGAGCAGTTGCTCAAGATATTCAACACAATATGGAACGCATCAAGACCAATAACGCAAAACGACCTAGCACTCCTCCAATCAATAAATAAAAACGTTAAAGTAACCATAACTAGGAACGAAATAATACACATCGAACACCAAGCACTCGAACTACTAGGCATAAATAGGGACGCATTGATTAAATGTAAGAGCACAGATAAGGAAGATAGAAAACAATGCATAAACACAATCTACAACAAACTAAGGAGATTCGCCCAAGGCAATGCACTCCCAGAACAAGCATTTAGAACAGAAATAAGCAAGAACGCACATATTGAGAAACTAGGCAAATTATGCCATGAAGCCCCATCCGAATGGTTCCTTGGGATACCCTGTATAATGATCTATATAGCTTACGAACTAGGTCGAAGCGGGAAAACTTACGATACAGGCATAAGCTTTTACGAAGACGTACTCGAGAAATCCCTTAATCAGACTAGAAAAATCAAAGGCGTTAAAAACGATGTAATCAATTTCATAACGCAGGAATTAGATAGAGTTAGAAACGATAAAGAGTACAGGGAGCAGGTCATCGAACGTAAAATAGGCGCCACAATACTACCACTAATCCTAGCCCTACCAAGAAACTGCAACATAACAGGCATATTCAAGAGAAACAGATACGAAAGAAAAATAACATGCTAACACCCCACAGAAACCCACAACCTACCCACTCCCTTTAGGGAGATTCACAAAGGCTTTTAACCACCTATTCAAAACCATAAATGTATCCTTCTACTCCCTTTAGGGAGATTCCTATTCCTTACCCCAGGGCAATCTATGTGGCTGGGAACTGCTTTGAGCCTTCTACTCCCTTTAGGGAGATTCTTTACACTGTGGAGTCCGTCACAAGGGATGGGGACAAAATCACCATAGCCTTCTACTCCCTTTAGGGAGATTCAATACCTTTAACGTATCTATCGCTATTTTAATGACCTTACGTGGAATCCTTCTACTCCCTTTAGGGAGATTCGCGCCCCTCATTAGTGCATTAACGCCCGAGCTACCTCCCCCTTCTACTCCCTTTAGGGAGATTCACCAGGGTATCGGGAGCGGTGGTTTTTCAACCATGAAAATCCTCCTTCTACTCCCTTTAGGGAGATTCCCGCACGACCCCACAGGTTTTCCTTGTCTTCTGACGGTGAAAACACCTTCTACTCCCTTTAGGGAGATTCACCTAGCCAGGAAGAGCACGAAAATGGCCACCTATGACGAGTCCTTCTACTCCCTTTAGGGAGATTCGAGAACTAGTATCAATAAGGATGGTAAGCCGAACACCAGAACCCTTCTACTCCCTTTAGGGAGATTCGCAACAGGAAGCCACTGCAGTGCAGTGCGAGCATTAAGGCATTCATCCTTCTACTCCCTTTAGGGAGATTCAGGGTGGTTGCGAATGGTGATTGAACCACGGGCAGTTGGAAGGCCTTCTACTCCCTTTAGGGAGATTCTCTGTTGATGGAATCACTGCAGTGGCTACCATGCAGGACGTGACCTTCTACTCCCTTTAGGGAGATTCAACGTTGAGACATAGCGGATGGCACTGCCGTCCCAATCACCTGTATAGCCTTCTACTCCCTTTAGGGAGATTCTCCTGCCCAACCAATCCAGGTCCATTAATCCCCTTAATTAAAAATCCTTCTACTCCCTTTAGGGAGATTCGGTATTATAAGTATATAGCGGCTACGCAGGAATCCTTATCTGACGACCTTCTACTCCCTTTAGGGAGATTCATAAAGGCGTTACCAATATGGACAGAGATCAGTAAGGAGTATAACCTTCTACTCCCTTTAGGGAGATTCTGTTGTTGATAATGCCCAGGGCGACCGTGAACGTGACTGGTATCCTTCTACTCCCTTTAGGGAGATTCCTGGAGCAACGGCGAGTTATGGTAGTGGTATTATTAGGGGTAATACCTTCTACTCCCTTTAGGGAGATTCGTGTAGAAACTTAATCACCAGGGATTGCCGTACACTCATAAAACCTTCTACTCCCTTTAGGGAGATTCCGGCACTTGTTTGGACTGGAACCCAGGCGACCCACGTGGTCGCCACCTTCTACTCCCTTTAGGGAGATTCGCCACGACACACAAGGCGTAGTGACCGTGGCAAGTACCTGCGTTTTTTCCTTCTACTCCCTTTAGGGAGATTCCTGGTAATTTGCAGTCAGCCAGGGAAGAACTGCAAAATCTGTTAAACACCTTCTACTCCCTTTAGGGAGATTCAACCTGCTTAATCATCCAGTCGTGAAGCAAGCCCGAAAGGTCGCCTTCTACTCCCTTTAGGGAGATTCGGTATTTGGGTTTGGGCTTGCATAGCAAGTCCCTCATTGTTCCTGCCTTCTACTCCCTTTAGGGAGATTCCGAGTCATTAATTTATAAATTTCCTTATAAGCTTTTCCATACCCGTTTACGGACCTTCATCAGAGGGTTTATCCGCTTAATCGAGTTACGACTCGTTAAGCCTCTAACGGTCTGACGATCACGATGCTCGAAAAACTCTAACGAACAATTCAATTCCTCAATATCGTAGAGCCTCTGACGGTAGTTTTGCGTTCAGTTTTTCTAAATGATGTCGTTATTAATGACGTAGTTATGTGATGTTTAGGTTATTTGTGCGGATTTCACCAGGATTAATCAAAAACGTTGCTTTTTGCGTTGTTTGCGAATTAAGTGAAAATAATAGGTATAGTTTGAGGTTCTTTGCCCCATTCCCCTCATGCCTGCGCCCCTAATCACTGACTCATCCTCTGTCGGGAACTCCCCCACCCTCGGGGCATCAACCTTCAGTGCCCACGGGGCTGGCGCCCGCGCCTTCACCGGGTTCCCCTCCGAGCGTGGGCCAAAGCTCCAACTAAGCTGTGTTTAAAACCCATTTCCCTCTGGCTTGAATTGGACTCTTATTGTCGGTGCCAGTCCTATTGGGCATGGTGAAAGCAACTCTTTCCACTCAGTCATACAATCCTTACCTTTTAACTCACGTGTTTATAAACTTAGTTCTTTGGAAGGGCTTAGTCTGGGCAGTTTTTACTATAATAGCACGCCTTACACTTGGCCTTGTTCGTTGTTTTCGAGGGCATTCTTTGCTCTTCTAGGTGCCTTCTTAGTTCCATGATTAACTTCACAACTTGGGTTCTTAGGTTGGGTGTGACTTTGATGATAATTGCTCTGCCCTGTTCTGGGTTTACGATTATTACGCCGTCCACCGTCACCTTCATGGTTTCCTCAACAGCCAATGCGTAGGCCGCGGCCTGTATTAATACGTGATTATACCTCGTGAACAATCCCCTCCTACTCACGGTGGAGATTTTAGACTCAATAATGAATGCGTGGCCCCTCTTAATCAGCACGGCATCCACTCTACCCACTATACCGAGTTTTCTAGACTTAACGGGGACCTCGGTGATTAACTCACCATCAAACCCACTACTCCTCAGGATCTCCTGAAGCTTCTCAGTGCTTGCCTTATCCTTTGCGTACCTCATGGACTCCGTCGGTGGTTCCCACATGGTTAATGCCTTTAGGTATGCTTGTCTTGGGCAGTACGCGTACTCCTTAACGAGGATTATTGGTATGTAGTCCATTTAAATCACCAGTGGTTCATTGGGTATGTTTAGTTGTGCCGTGCCTAATTTTATTGCGTTGCTCAGGGTTTGGTTGTCCACCACGAGTATTACCACGGAATCCTCCTTACCCATCAACCTACTTATCGCCCTAGCGGTATCCTTTGCCAGGGCGCTTCCGCCCCTTGCGACGTATAAACTCCTCTGCACTCTCACGAAGCCCATGGACTTGAGCCTATTCATTATCTCAATCCTCCTCCTGTCATCGGTTATGTCGTAGGATACA
>Ga0209739_100554_pt1 | contig 15036 bp, 15 predicted proteins | sample JossMetagenome_2_FD_184729 | JGI IMG/M metagenome (GOLD analysis project Ga0209739, IMG submission 184729) | Hot spring sediment microbial communities from Joseph's Coat, Yellowstone National Park, USA - JC3_ASED (SPAdes) (version 3) | ecosystem: Environmental > Aquatic > Thermal springs > Hot...
AACGAGTGGGAGGAAGCCACCGCTCTTCTCTTCACCAACCGCTATGTCTGTTTGAAAAGCATACCTGCCTCCACGTATACCTCTCTGGGTTATCTTGGGATCCTTAGGCCTATACTCGAGATTTCTGTCAATCATCACCCAGTAAATCAAGTTAACCTTCTCCTTGACGCTGTAACCTGATCCAAGCTCCTCCTGTAACACCTTTACAAGTTTACCTCTAAACTCCTCCTCACTCATAAGCAACAACTCCTACACATCTCGTATTATAAAACCAACTATTAAATGAATGCATGACTCACAGGGATCGCAACTCTCCGCTGGAGCTTTACATTTATAAAAGATCCTCAGAACTTGCACATTATAGTTTAAGTTTAATATAATGTGCAAGTAGCCATCCACAATTGAAAATTATATTAAGTGGAGAGTAGAGCCAGTCTCCTCCCTGACTAAAAGGTGGGATTTCCATTGTAGAGCATGTTATTTGAGTATAGACTTCATTAAATCTAAATATTGTATTTAACTTATAAAAATGTTTATGACAAGCTTAACAAGCTTTTCATAGGAGTAGCACCTAAATGGATGCAAGAACTTGCAGAGAGAGCTAGAAAAAATCTCTGGAACACCCAGCTAATAGATTTAGAGAGAATAATTTTATTTATACGATTCCAACTATTAACATCTAGGGATCTATATCTCTCATACGTCTTCCCCGTAAGTTTTGTAAGTTTTGTTTCATAAATATTCTGAGTGGTTTGCTGAGATTCTATTATTTACCTTTATGCCCCTAATAGTTCTTAACCCCAATAATATATCACTGGCAAAGCTCAGAATCTTTTTAACATTCTCGCTTAGTATATATATCATATATTTTGTTGTTTTTGTGCTCTTGACTATAATTATAAGGATCAACGTCTTTTAGATCTTCTCATTTGTCTGCTCATAATATATACAAGTCTATAATCTATAACCTCTTTTTGTAGCATATTTTTCAATGTGTCTATTTCTTCGACGATTTTGTTATAAATATACTGATCAGTTATCCATATGAAGCACTCGATATTTGATGTAAGTCCGGCTTCTGTGAAATTTAATGAGCCTAGTCCTATGGCGTTCTCGGTTAGTATAAGTTTTGCATGTAGCTTGCTACTAGTCACGAGAAGCTCTTTTAATCTAGAATAATGCAGTTCTTCATAGACAGGTTTATATTTTAGGTATAGAAATAGTCCAAAGCTTAAAATAGATAGGCCAACAGGCGGTAATATTAATAGCGGAATTCCTATGACAAATAACAGAACGCCTAATACAGCAAGTCCCAATCTACCAGGTTTTTTAACTCTTCTCTTAACATTTATCAACATAGACAACCCCTTAACATGAGAAGGCAAAGGATCATTTGTAGTAATTAAACTTACTTTAACACCTACAGAAGTCAATTCTATAAGCTACATAGGAGAGTAGAGCTTTGCTACATTGAGAGTACCACCAAATGTTTTGTCGTACAGCAAAATTCTATTCAAAGGATGTAACAAATTATGTAGCAAAATCGATATAGTAATATGGCAAAGAAATATTTAGCAATTTTTGCTAAATATCCACGTGACAAACTTGTTAACGCCTATTGCTCGCAAGCTTTGCTAAATTATACATCGTGATTTAACTAAATGGTACTTGAAGTCGGAGTAGCCAGCGTTTTTTAATGAGTAGCTCTGTAATCGTAACTGCAACCGAGACTTCTACTCTACCTGTTATAGTGATAAGGGTAGTACATCAGCTAGTCCTGCAACCTTTGCTGTGAATGTTGCTAAGACTATTACAACTGCTACTCCTACAACTATCAAAGAGATCGCTACCCATGTAAAGACCCTAACTGTTAAGAGAACTATGGTTAATATGGCAACAGCTGCAACAACCCTGAAGAAACAGATGGCAACAACGCAAGTGACTAGAAAGTTTGATGAATGTCTCTGGCGATTGCAGCAGATTTGCTGTAGGATGGGCGTAACAATAGGGGTTATGTTGAAAAAAGAAATAGATTGCATTGGCTGTTGCAAGGAAGTGAATAAGTAACAAGGAAAAACAATTTGATTTTATTACTTGTGAATAACTTTTAGTGTTGGAGCTCTGCTTGGTTCTTCAAGCCTTGTGACAATGACGTATTTAACGTATTTTCTTAGCTCATTGAGTATCTTCTCATATCTCTGCGGGTCGAAGGCTAGTAAAGCCTCATCTGCAATTATCGGTATCAGGTTTCTGTACTCATCAAGTAGTCTCAGTCTATATCCCGTCAGGATCGCTATCAGAGCAACGGTTGCTCTCTCGCTTGTGCTTAATGTGCTTAATGGTTGTTCAGCTTCTCTACCACTCGGTAAAACTCTGACGATCTTTACCTCAAACTTTCTTCCCTCAGCATCGCTAACTAGTCTAACAGCCTTGATCCATCCAAAGCCAAGCTCTCTAACAACCTCGTTAGCTATCCTAGCGAACTCATCCTTTAACTTAGTTAAGGTATTGTAAAGCTCTCTCTCAACTTCACTAAGCTCTTCCTGGAGTTGTTTAAGCTTCTGCTCAGTCTCAGCCAGCTCCTTACCAGCCTCACTAAGTTTTGCTACTTGTTCCTCAAGATCCTTGATCTGTTGCTCAATCCTACCAATCTCCTTTTCGAGCGTAGCTCTCCTCTCGGCTGCCTCCCGCTCCTCTTCGCTGAGCGTTTGCTTTAAACTCTCGATTTCCTTAGTAATCCTTTCCTTCTCATCTTCAAGAGCCTTTATTTCTTTCTCATAGGTCTCAAGAACCTTAACAAGGTTTAAATACTCTAGTTCATACTTTGGTAGCTTGATCGATTTGATCTCCTTAATTTCGTTGTACTCCTTAACAACCTTTTCAAGCTCGCTCCAAAGCCTTGCACGCTCTTCTTCAGCGCTCTTTATCTTAGTCTCGTAGTCCCTAATAATAGACTCTAAAGACTTCGTTTCAGCCTTATACCTGGAGCTCCAAAAGACCTCAGGATTTTCAATAGGCCTTCCACATACTGGGCATACCCCAGCTTTGTTTCTCATGGCAACCTCTATGATTGATAGCTCGGCACTCCGCCTTGCTTTAAACTCTGCAAGCTCTTTCTGCCAGTTCACAATCTGATCGTCAACCTGCTTTATCAAGTTCTTCAACTTCTCAATATTTGTATCAGGGTCTGGATATCTCTCATAAAACTCGCTAACAATCCTCCTAAGCCTATCAATCTCCAGCTGAAGCGCCTTCTGCTTATCTTGCGCAGCAGGGATCAGTCTTTCCCCTAGATCCCTAAGCCTACTTTCAATCTCGCCCAAACGCCTACTTAATAGGCTTATGCGTGTCTGGATCTCTTGAACTCTTTCGATAGACACTGTCTTTAGCTTCTCAAGCTCCTTAAGCTTCTTTCTACGCTCTTCTTCAAGTCTTCCTCTCTCCTCTTCATAAGCCCTCAACTCTGCAACCTGCTTTCTTAAGTGCTCAATCTTTGCCTTGAGTTGCTCAATCTCGTTCTGCAGATCATTTCTCTTCTTACGGAGCTCGTCCAGCCTAAATACATCTGTTAAGTAGTCCGTCAAGTCGGCCCTCATCTCTAGTACAATCCTTTTAACAATTTCACCTAGCTGTGGATCTAAAATTACGTACCTAGGCCTGAGATCCTTAGTCACAGGCTGTGATTCTACCTCTATAACCTTCCCCTTCTCTCTTCTAAATCTCCTAATAAACACGCTACCATCGATCTCAAGCTTTATGAAGCCCTCGTTAGCATCGAGGTTCAACAGATCCTCTATAGGTACAGCATTAGGTGCATAAATCGCTAGGAGTGCTTTGATCAGCGAAGTCTTGCCAGAGGCGTTAGGCGCTACAACCTCGTTCAGGCCTTCTCTAAACTCGAACTTATGTCTTCCAACAAATCCGCAGATGTTCTCAAGCTCTAGCGCAATCACCATTTACATCACCTTACACCACTTATCAAATATATGCTCAGTTATAAATATCTTCCTAAGAGTCTTAATCTCTCTCTTTCCAAGCTTCTTATAAATCCACTTCTCACCTAGCTTCCTAATTTCTTCAGGAAGCCAACTCTCATCAATGAACCTAGCATACAGCAACTTTGCATCAAGCCCTTTCTCCTTAGCTCTGAGGTATGCCATGTAGACAAACGATGCTGAGAGTCCATCATCTAAACCCACAATATAGATAGCACCTCCACTTGCAAACATGTTCACGTGTATAGGCACCTTCTCTTCAATTCTGCTGAGCTTGTGAATTATTTTGCGGTAATATGCGTAGTTGTATTCGGTCAATGCTATTAACATAGTACCACCACTTTGATTGCTAGGCATATTCCGCCTTAAAATCTTTACACTTTTAGGTGTAAACAGATCTTTACACTTAGAGGTGTAAAAATACTTATGCGAACACGGAACGGCCTCTATAGTGGTTACATATTTGCAAATATATGTTCTCTACATGAAATTGTCTACCGGTAAAATTCATCTGGTGCGCTTATAGTTGCATCGGTTTAGGCAATCTCTAGCTTCTCCAGCTTCTCTATGTAATGCTTGATTACTGTTCTCTCTACTTCTCTTGCTGATTTTGGTGGTGGGTTCATAGATCTAATCTCCTTCTCTACTTTTTCGTGGTCTATCCCCAGCTCCATACATCTCCTCTTCGCTATTGCTAAAGCTGTCTCTAGGTCTAAAGGCTTAAACTCCACTGGGTAGAGCCTGTCTATGAGTGCTTTGTCCACAAGTTCTATCCAGTTTGTCGTAGCTATAACTCCCATCCTTAATGTGTCTAGCTCGTCCAGCATGTGAAAGAACACGTTGTCCTGGGCTATGTGCCACGACTCTATTCTCTCCCTCCCTCTCGACATGAATATGGATTCAACATCATCGAAGAGCATCACTGTGTAGCCAGGTCTGTTCTTAGCCTCCTCAAATATCTCAACGATCCTCATCTCTGACTCTCCATAGAGAGGCCTGGCAATATCCGATGCGTCTACGAATACTAAGTAGACATCTCTGAACCTCTTGCCCAGCTCCCTAGCAACAGCATATGCAAGGCTTGTCTTACCTGTACCGGGCTCTCCGTAGAAGAGGAAGCCCTTGATACCTCTCTTAACGCCCTCCCTGAACTGGTAGTAGAAGACCTTGAACACTAAATTGAATATCCTCTTATACTCCTCGCCAACAAGCCTACTTATATCGTAGTCATCGGGTATCTCAGATGCCTCGATAACCTTAAGAGGCTTCGTCAGCGGCTTAAGCCTCTTGCTCATAGCGTTGAACACCTTCAGCTAAACAAAGTTGCATAGCGCATAGGCGGTACTTACGGTATTCTGTACCTAGCTCTAATTCTCTGCACAAACCTCCTAACGCCTTCCTCGTGGAGACGCGTCCAGAGAGCGTTCAGCTTATAACCATCCCTCGTTGTATCCTCTATAATGTTGTTCTCTGTCATGTAAGTGAATGTGTCTACCCTAATGCTTCTCCATAACTCTACAGGGAAACCCTTTTCAATAACAAAGTAGTTGTCTACAGCATTAATTCTTGCAGGCTCTAGCACACTCCTGATCTTATTGTTTACTGAGTCAAAACCAGAGAGTGTATATATCATTGCGAGCTTCAGGAACCACGGGATCCTGGTACCTTCTTTAACCTGCTGAGAGATCCTGACGCTATGAGAGAGCACATATATACTTGCGATCCCGCTAACAACCTCTGTAGACTCTTTATACTTGACCGGATCAGAAGGCCTGACATCGACGACATATTGAGCAGGCTCTCCCACAAGTCTAAAGAATTCTTGAGACACTTTATACACATATTCACGTCTATCGCTAGGCTCAAGGATTTTGACGACCAACAGAGGCCTTATATAATCGTTGGCTTTTTCTGGCGGTATCTGGAAGACTGTGACCCACTCATCGACAGTCCTCTTAGATATGTAGAGAAGCTCAGGATTCTTATCGTGGTAAGCCTGTCCACATCTATCTATTAATGCCTGGATTATCCTCATAGGCTTCTGCTTGAAGAAAGGCCTATAAAGAACACCTTTGAACCTCTTAGCGAGCGCATAGACTTCGTCTTTGCTTGAGAGGAACTTAACCTTCTTAGTGTTAGCAATATGTGCCTCTAGTTCATCCATAGCTGTAAGTATTGTCTCTTCAGTTAGTCCTTTGTAGTGCTTTAGAGCCCATCTATTTACAGTAGATCCGCTACTCACTTTCTCGCCCTTATAGTAGCTCTCTGTCTCCTAAGGTCGTAAAGCCTCTTGAACGCAGGAGCAACCACTAAGTCAACTACTGAGCCTATAACTTCAAACGATGGGTAGGATCCAATAATGATCCTGTTCTCATGCATGAAGCCTATAGCCTTGAAGTACTCAACCTCGAACTTATACTTCAGAGGCTTTAGAGAGGCCATGTTTCTCTTAACAGTTAGCCACTCATTATAGCTAATAGTTGTTTTCCTGTTTACTTTACCGTTCTTCTCTACCCAAGCGGTAGGACTTAGGAGACCCATCATTATCGTAAAGCTTGTAGGCAACCTATTCGCTTTATACATTATGTAGAGAGCACTTATACCTGAGACTGTCTTAGTTACGTAAGGTACGTCCTCAATGTTGATCTTCTTAAGCTCGCTAATGTTCTCAGCTATGAATGGAGCTATAGGTCGAACAACATTGTTTACAACATCAACTCTAAGCTTAATCCTGTCAACACCCACAGCCTCAGCTATGCCCAGCTCACATAGAGACTTAAATGCCTGTGCAACCTTATCTCTTTCATCAGGATCAAAATCAGGAATCTCATTAATATTTATCTCATACATCGCTGGATCCTGAGGATCTTTACTAGATTTAATCACGGCATATGTCAAGACCTTCTCAACACTTCTACTAGTGAAAGGTAGGAAGTATAGTAACTTCGCAAAGTACTGGGCAATCTCTACCTTACCGTCTTTAACTGCTTCAAGAGCTACTTCAACTGCTTTGCCAGCAAACCTCCTAAGAGGTGCGTACTTTCTTGTTACGGTCATAAAATTCATCGCGGACATAAGGTAACACCATAAAAGTAATATTCTATAAAAATAAAAACTTAATGTCTGACAGGACTTGACATTTACATAAAGTCTTGCATGAACTTTTCATACATCTGCACATAAATTTCACATGCTCATCTCTAATAGCTAGTCTACGACTAACTACGATTGCTATTTAATATCTCTACTCCCACTAGGTCCTGCCAGACTTTTCAGCACTATCTTATCTAAGATCTTGAGCGTAAATGTGGGCAATCAGCATTAACTATGCATCTGAAGTGATTGGCCATTGAAGGATCAAGATCATTATAGGTCTTAACATCAGAAACGAACTTACGAAGAATGATAACTCCAGAGCCTCTAAGAAGATCATCAAAAGTCTTATGAGGAGGATAAAGATAATCGAGAAAATCAGCAAAAACAAAAAAGGTGGCAATGCGATCTCGACCTCAAAATAATAACCACATTCTCAAAGTATCTTCTCTTTTAGCCAAGAAACTTAACTATTTTTTCAATCTCATTATTTACATTCTCCTAACTAGCATTGTTCTCGACAAATCTATATTGAGCCCTTACATGTTTTTAGAGCTTAATTGAAAGAGTAGCGATTGTAAACAACACGCTTACTACATGTAGTCTTAACAACTTTCCTTAATTGTTAATTCAGATGCTCTTGACTTTATGGCTTTTCTGATAAGCTCTTTTCTAAGGGCTTCTCTACAATTCCTCAAATCCTCTAAAACCTCGCGAATCTCTTAGCAAAAACAGAATTAACATTATTAAGAATAAAATTAAGCCTTATTTTATTTTGAAATCGTCATGTTTTTATTGTCTTCTCTTTTCTTCTAGCTCTAATTATTAGTGCTATGCCTGCTCCTATCATCACTAATTCCATTACCGATGTTACTCCGTAGAGACCTCATAGCCATAAGCATCATTACGTGAGCTTAGTAAAGCTCTTCGCTAGCATGTTGGACTTCTCTCATATATTTTGTTGCATTGCTAATAGTATTTGTTGGCTCTCCGCCATAATTACATAGACTCATCCGCGAGATTAACGGACTACAGAGAGCATCTCTAATTTTATCTAATTTTATATGAAACACTACTCAATGTGTCAAGAGCTCTGATAATAGCTTAATAATCTGATAAATGTGTGATGCTGTAGAGCACGGCAATAGCATTCTCGAGCTTCTTAAGCTCTTCATGAGTAGCTGAGGCTCCAAAAATTGCTAACAAACTCGCTAGTAATAGGCATAGTTCAAAACCTATTAAAAGTCGCCACCAGTTAGAGCTATAGCTTTATATACCTAAAGTACATTATCTCCCTTAGGTAAAAATTTTACTTAATCCTCTATAAGTAATAGCATTACTAAGACATATTGTTGCAAAACATGAGTATAATTTATATAATTAACGATTGCGACTATTCTATGTACGTAGATTTGTATGAGAGGCTGTACTGGTTCTGAGAGTGGTAAGAGCATAGTTAGTCGTCAGTTGTGCTAATATTAAATATTAAACGTCTAATATGCTAATGGCAATAAGAGACAGTTAAATTAGCAACTAAGTATAACTATTACAGCAAAACTTTGCTATACAGCTGTAGGAAACCTCACAAATTATGAGGATTAAACAGATGCAGTCATGTGTGTCTAGAGCTACTCTAAGGTGTGAAAAAGTTATGACACATATGTTCTCGGCCTCATTGTAAAGCGTCTTCTTTGCGTAGCAAAAGTATGAAGCTATAATCAATTTCTTTATGTACTCAACAATTTAGCAATGTAGCGAGGTAGCTATTTTCACTACATGTGCTACATCAAACTCGCTAATGCCTTGCCAAATCATATTTAGCAAAAAATCTCTATTCCTTGATTTAGAAAGTATTTAGCAAAAAATAGCTATCCTCAGCTTTCCTCGAATAATTAATAATTTTAACATCTGATTCGAGAGTGACGTCAGCATTGTAAAGCCAGGTCTAAGCTTAGTACTGATCTATTACAAATTTATGAGAGATAATCACCGGACCTTCAGAACCAGAGGCTCAGAGGAAGATCATTACAGCCGAGATGATCTTTGGGAAGATGCTTTCTTTCCAGAGATCTTTTGCATGAAAAAGTTTTCTGAACTTCCTGATATTCCTTCGATCTATGGAAGAATCAATTGAGAGAAAGCAGATCAAATGATCCTTTAATAGATCGACAGAGAAACAAATCCTCATGCGAGAAAATCGCGTTTGAAAGATCCTGGGGAAAATGTAGCTTCTTTTAATAGACAAAAAGATCTCATTTATAGACAAAAGATAGACAAAAACTATCGTATATAACCTGCCTCTCATCTTGAAAAAGATAAAAACTGTTTTCAAGTACCGTACCTAAGAGAGATCTGAGGACAGGAGCTTCTTTTCGGATGTAAAAAGAAAATGTTGGAGGCCTAAATGAGATAATGTTTCATAAATAAATTCATTTGTTAAATCTTCACACATAATACCGTGCAGATGGCAAGCAGTGAGTTCTCGTATGTTTTCTCCACAGATAGATATCGATAATATTGTCACATGTTTAAAAATGCTGTTATAAGAGCTTCTAATGAAGAAGAAGTTAGAATAGGAGTTTCTCGATGTATTGAAGAAGGTATATTGAAACCTCTTGATATAAAAGAATATGGAAAATATGAGTATATGCTTTGTCTCAGGCGCTAGAGCCGATGCTTTATATGGACATGTTATAGTGGAGTTTAAAGCTCCCGGCAAATTATCTAGAGAAAGTGATATTCAGAGAGCTAAAGAACAAATCATCAGATATATAACACAGGAGGCCGGCGGCAAAGAAGAATGGGGAAGATATTTAGGAGTTATTATAAGTGATAAAATAACTTTTGTAAGATATGATCCTAGGACAGACACACGGCTTCTCAGAGGTCCATATGATATTAGAAGAGAGGTTATAATAAAACTTGTAGAAGCTTTAAGAGGTTTAAGAAGAAAACCTCTTGACGCAAGTTTTCTAATAAGAGATTTCGGACCTACATCACAAATCACTAGAGAAACAGTTAAATTATTATATAACAAGCCGTTGTCATCAAGAAGTCTTTACCTTTTTTATTTTCTAAATATCTTCAAAATGTGATCTTCTCAAGCCCCTCTAAACATGCAGGTCAACGCTTTACTTCAATAACATATAAAACCTCATTCTTTTTTAAAATAAAATTATCAGCACACGTCTATTCTCATAAACTCCTCTTCTAAATTATACTTCATATTTTTAAACCAGAACTCAAGAAGATCCTTATATATCAAACCTAATAATTTAGCTCTGAAATTTTTAGCCTCAATCTCCTCCTCGGTTAAACCTTTTTCTCCAAGCTCAACAAGTTTCTCAATCAAGATCTCACCAAATGATTAATATGATATGAAAATTTTAGTTTATATTAATTAAACATAGAAATATGAGATGGAGAAGTATATGTGTAGACTATTTGGTTTATACGCTAACAAATTGGTTAATGTATACTTTAGTTTTTTCGAGGCGGAGAGAAGTTTTGAGGATCTCTCTAAAAAGAATCCAGATGGATGGGGTATTGCATGGTTTGATGGTTTTAAATGGAGTTTGTATAAAGAGATGATGCCTCTTTATATGTCTAGCAGGGCTAAAGAACATATTAAAAGTATTCAAGGGTTCATAATTATTTCTCATGTAAGATATGCTACACATGGAGAGATAAAAGTAGAGAATACTCATCCATGGCTTTATAAAGGTTATGTTTTTGCTCACAATGGTAGTGTTGATAGAAAGAGTCTTCTAAGTCTATTAACGCAAAATTATAAAGATCTTGAGGGTGAAACTGATTCCGAAGTATTCTTTCATCTAATTGTTCAAGAGGCTGAGAACTCAGGTGATTTTATAGAGGGAGTTAGAAGAGCGATAGCCAGGATCAACAGCAATTATATTGATTACAGTTCTCTAAATTTTGTTGCTAGTGATGGAAGAAAATTATATGCCCTAAGATATGCTAAGAGATACTTTGATTATTACACGTTATACTATCTTAAAAGACCTCGTGAAGGCCTTAAAATAGATAAAGTTTCTGAAAAAACTGCACAGCTTATAAGAATGAAGCTGGCTGCTGGTGAGAAGGCGATAATAGTAGCCTCAGAAAAATTAACAGAAGAAGAATGGGAGGAGATACCTAATAAACATATGTTAATAGTAAACAAAGATCTAAGTACAGAACTGGTGGAAATATAAGAGATACTACTCGAATAAAGATTCACTCTCTATATACGAATCGATATCTTAAGTAGATTATTATCATGATTCATTTATAAAATGATTCTCTAGATCATACGGCACGAATTAAGTTTAAAAATGGCAACTTTATTAATTGTGATATTATTTAAAGATCTTAAAGTTAGAAGAGGACATTAATTAATAATCTCTTTATAATTGTCCTGGCGAGCCTTTGATTCGTAATTAGTTATCATCTTTAGATCCTCAAGATCCAGACAAGGAGTAATAAAATGCCTATCACAATTTTTATTAAGTTCACTACAACATTCCACAAGCTTCTTCATATGTTTCTTGATAGCCTCTTCATGATATTTATAGTCTCTTGATGAGAAAGATGGTAGAACTGGTTTTCCTAAAGATGGTCTTATAGCAATCATTATTAGAATAAAAGAGAGAAAAAATATTATTACAGTACCTGCAATATAATAAAATTCTTCATTAGCACGATATACGAGCGTATCTAAAATCGTAAGTAAAGCAATGAATATAGCTATAATTACAAAGAATAGCGATGTTGATGTCTGTCTCCAGCCACTTAGGATTGTTAGATGTCTGAAGATCTCGTTTCTAATCTTCTCACAATATTGTATCATTTCATCACATTCATTACTCATATATTTTCACCGTCTTTTCATCATCTGTTTTGATATCTATATAGAGCCGAGATATTAATAAGCTCTTGGAAATTCGTAGAGACCTAGAAACTGATTCTCTATAGATTCAAAGTTTATCTTGAGCTGATCAAGTAAAGGTCTTAAATTCTTAAGCTTCATTTGTTTCTCGATCTCGTCAATGTTCAGACGACTTTTCATGTCGAGTAAGCCCCATGTGCTAACTTTATACGGGAATCTTGTTGGCATCTTCTCAGACCATTCTCTTCTTACATATTCATTTACAGCTATAAAAAGCTCTTTAAACAGATCGCCGTATGATTTCGCGAGGCCGCCAAAGATTTTAACAAACAATATACTCTCGGGATAATAATTATGCGAACTACCTGCAACTGTAAGCACTATCTCATGCAAGAGCTCGATTGCTATTCTCTCTGATCCTCGAAGATTTTCCTCAAATAAGTCTCTCATTAACACTTGATACCATGCTCTCAGATCATAGCCGAGAGAGTTATAAAGACCGTAAACAAGCCTTGCTTTAGTTCTAAACACTAAGCTAGGAAAGACTAGCACTTCGAGAAATCTATACTCTTTCTTGTTAATAAAATCTTTTACTAATGCTCCAAGTGTTGTAAGGCTTATAAGACGTCTATTGCCTATCTTAAAGAACTCTATATAACCTAATCCTCTGAGAATTCTTAATAATATTAAAATCTCTCTCTCTGAAGCATCAAACTTTTCTAAGAATTTTTCCGAGTATTTTTTAAGTCCTTTTGCGGTTCTACTAATCTTGTTATAATTATCAATAGTGAACATAACTGTATAGACAGAAGATATAGGCTCTACATCTATGTCTATTAAAAGCTGAAATAATAACTCTCTCAGCCTTATTAAATCTTTTTTCCTTGATCGCGGATCTGTAAATAATCTCTCTATATCAGAAAGTATCTTTTTGTGACCCTCCACAGGTATGAGACTTTCAATATACAAGTCTTTCACCATTACTATCATTTTTTAACAGCTTTTAAAGTTTATCACTTATGATTATCAGTCATTATATATGATCATATGATGTTAAAGTTTATTAACTACCATCATAATATACTATATATGGTGGGAATGTGACTTTTGAATTTAGATATGTAAGAGCTGAAACGATTCCGAATAAGATTCTTAAAGATATAAAGATATCTGTAGGACCCACTGTAGCAGCTTACAAAGGGATTATGAAAGAGATTGAAGATGTTGTGAGAGGTGCCAAAAATTTTTCGCCTATTTATATAGAGGGGCTATACGGTACTGGCAAAACATTAATATTAAGAAAAGTTGTTTATGACGTTGTCTCAGGACCTAATAAAGGCTTTTTCAAAAATGTGATTCCTATTTATTTCTATTTAGGAGAGACAGATTTTTTGCTGATGAGAGCAGTTGAAGAATATCTGAATAACCTGAGGTCTTACGTTGATAAAGCTATAGAACATCCTGTTACAATAGGTGAGAGAGAGGATTGGGTCGAGAGAGTTAAAGTACTTGAGGAATCTATAAATTCTGTGAAAGAAAAGATTAAAGAGATTAAGCCTAGAGATGAGCCGAGAGCTTTTTTTGAAGTAGTTAAAGAGGTGAGAAACAGAAATTATATTCCTCTTGTAGTGTTTGATGAGTTCGAGAGAGTAATTTATACTGGCGATGGATTAAAATCTGAAGGAGCCCAGTTCTCTCTTGCCGAATTCTCAAGAAGATATTTAGAGCTGACTAGAGGACATATATTCTCAGGAATTTTCATTCTCGCATCGACAAGACCTTTGAGAGAACTATTAAAGGAGGCTTATGAGGAGGCGAGACCTCATTTAAGAACTTTAGCTAATGAGCTGGGAATTCCTATGGAAAAAATCGCCGAAGACTTTCCTATGATCAGAGCTCACATAGTATATGATTATTCAACAGCCCTAATTTGGGGAGCAATTGATCTTGAGGCATTAGCCAGAGAATATAATATGATTCTTCACATGGATTTAATAAGAATAATTTCTTACGTACTACCTACGCCAAGAGCTATAATACAAATAAACAACAAATTATCGCTAATAATTACTCCAGAGGAAAAAGGTGCCAGAACAGTAGGTTTGGAAAAGTTTTATGATGTAATAAGAACAGAGATACAGAGATTAATACTTGAGCTTAAGAAGACTTATATTGATAACAGACCACTAGTTCCCCCAAGATCCAAATGGCTAGAGAGATTCGAAGCCTTATTACAACACGGCTATTATTATATCTCCTCAAAAACTATGAAAACTATTGAGATAGCAAAGATCCTAGATCTCTTGAAAGAAGAAGAAAAGATAGATGAGAAAAAATTAAAACAAAAGATTGAAGAAGTAATTCATAAAATATATGAAGTAGGACTTTATGAAAAGATAGGACCGGGAGAATATATTCTAAATCCACATATTCTGGCATTTGCATTGGGAGTTGAGAGACTTCCTGATGGTTCATTAGCAGATCTAGACACTCTCATAAATAAAATAAAAATAAAAATTAAAGAGATCAGAGAAAAGAAAAAGAGAAAAGAGAAAGAGGCTGAGAATGCCGAGGGACATCAGATGAAGACCTAAACACTTTTTAAACAATTATATTTTTTGAGTCAAATTTTTGCGCAATCATCTATTGTATTAAGTTCTTCATAGACAAAATATTTTCTTCCTTTATGTTCTCGGACATCGATTAATTTTAATTTTTCTTCACCATATATAGTGAAAGGATTTTTGTAGCATCTAATAACGTTATTAGAAAGGTCAACTATAAAAAGCCAGTATTCATTGTCGCCAGGTAGCTTATTTAAGATCCTTTCACCAAATTCTTTTTCATTTTCTGTATAAATTATGTATTTTAATTTTCTCAAAGTCTTTAACTCTATAAATATTGTTTTTCCTGTCACACGACCTTTAGCTATGTAGTCGAAAGGTGCTTTTATATCTCCGACGTATAGAAGATCATATTTATCTTTTAAGAATCTCTCAAGGATCTGCATACCTAGCTTTTCGATCTCTAGTTTCTCCTCTGTGATCTCGCCTATAACTA
>Ga0209739_100556_pt1 | contig 15018 bp, 9 predicted proteins | sample JossMetagenome_2_FD_184729 | JGI IMG/M metagenome (GOLD analysis project Ga0209739, IMG submission 184729) | Hot spring sediment microbial communities from Joseph's Coat, Yellowstone National Park, USA - JC3_ASED (SPAdes) (version 3) | ecosystem: Environmental > Aquatic > Thermal springs > Hot...
CTAATATATCTTAATTTTTTATATTTTATATTTTTTATTAATTCATCATATTCATAAATATATAAATTGTTTATTTCTAATCCAGAATTAATTATATCTTTTATATATTCTTTATCATTTTTTATTATTCCATCTCCATTTTCTAAATAACCTATATATTTTGATACATCTTTTACATCTCCTAATAATGTAATGACATTATTTACTTTATTTATTTTTACATTTTCTAATCCATATTTTACTGCAAAAGGATTTAATTCAATTGAATATATTATCTTAGCTTTCGAATATTTTGCTATGTATATTGGATATACATTTACGCCGGAAAACATTACTAAAACTTCTTCATTTTCTTTTACTTGTTTTGCAATTCTATATCTTTCATTACTCAACCTTGGAGAATAATAACACCTAGCAACATCTACTTTAAATCTTAATCCATATTCAATATTAATTGTTTCAGTTTTATTTTCTCCATACAAAATCTTATATTTGGGGATCCTATATGGAGGTAAAACATCTGTTTCTTGTAATAGAATTGTTCTTATAAATTTATGTTTTTCCAATATTCTTTTTACATATTCTTCTTCATCATATTTTAATGGCTTTTTAATTATAGCTATATCACCTATAATATCATAAGACATAATATATTTTAAATAAAAAACAATAAAAAGATTATTTTTTATTATTAAATAAATTTATACTATTTATTTTTCTTTTCTTTATTCCTAGTTTTTCTCATTATCTTAAATATATTAATTATTTTATCTTTTAGCCAGTATTGATTTATATATCATATCTTTAGATATCTAAATTGTATGTATTATTTCAATATTTCTAAATATTTTAATTACTTTATAAATATTTATATATAACCCCCTTATAAATTATTTATAAATATTTACTCTGCATAAGTTTTTACTACGCATTAGTATTCATTTGAAGTCATAAAAAAATGAAAGATTTTTAAACATTTTATACAATAATATATTATGCCAAAGAAAAACCAAAAGAAAGATAAAGAAGGAGAACAACAACAAAAGAAGTAAGGTAGAATAGTATATAATATATTTATTTGTGGAATATATTAAATATAGTAGACGCGGATCTTCATCGGCTTTATCCATATATTTAATTTTTTATTTTTGGCTTATAAATTTTTATTTATAAATTTATCGAAGGTCTAGTTACTGTCTGTTTTAATTTATTTATTAAGTTATCGTCAACCTTATTAAATAGGACCTGCGGTTCTTTAACTATCTCTATAACTATATTATTAGAAAATTGTAAAAGAGTATTAAGATTATCAAAAGATATTTCCTTATAATTTATAAATTCAAAGAATTTTTCTGAAGAATTTGGTATAAATGGATATAGCATTGTATATATAGAAATTAGTAATATAACTAAAGATTTAACTAAACTTTTATTATTTTCAGGATTCTCCCATGGTTTATTTTCCTGAAATATTTTATTTCCATAGTTAGATAATTCTAATATTCTTCTTAATGCTAAATTAAATTCTCCTTTATTCATTCTTAATGCTAAATTAAATTCTCCTTTATTCATATATTTATAATATTCATTTAATGTATTATTTATTGTATTTATTACATCTTTTCTAACATTGCCATCTATTTTATTATTATAATATTTTTTAACAAAAGATAAAATTCTATGGGTAAGATTTCCTATATTATTTACCAATTCATTATTTATAACAGATTGAAAATCATCCCATTTAAAGTCAGAATCTTTATTATATGGTAAAATATATGAAATATAAAATCTCCAATAATCTGGACCAAGTTCAGATTTAATTAATGAATCACAAAATATACCCCAATTTTGACTCTTACTAATTTTCCTATTTTCATATGTTAAATAAGATAGTCCAATTACATTATATGGTAAACTATAATTATCCAATTTTGTATATTCAAAAAATTCTTTATAATTGTCACTTACATTATGTGTAGATAATAAAATAGCTGGCCAAAATACTGCATGAAATGGAATATTATCTTTTCCTAAAAAATGGTATACTTTTCCATTTATCCAAAATTCCCTCCAATTAATATCTAAAACAATTTTTATAACTTTTTTATTTTCAAATAAGAATTTTAATATCTTATATAAATTAAAGAAATCACTATATAATCCAGATAAATATAAAACACTTCCATCTATTTTATATTCTAATTCATATACTTTATTATTTATTTTTATTTTAATTATTTTTCCATTGTCTTCTAATAAAGATAAATCATTAATATTTTCATCTTTTACATCATCATATAAATATTCCTCCTTTAATTTTTGTGCAATAAATGATATATATCCAATTAGTGCATCATACCAAACATATAATACTTTATTCTTATATTCTTCAAAATGATTATATAAATTAAATATACTATCAATTTTTGGCCAGTTTTCTTCTACAATTTTTAAAATTTTTGTATATTCATCTGTATCTATTATTAGACCTTCATCTTTTAATGCATTTACTAAAGAATCAACAAAAGCATCTTTTGAATTAAATGATAATTTATTAAATATTTTCTTAATCGTTACCTGCCACAATTCTTTATATGGAACTGGTACCCCAAAGGATAGATCTCTTGTTATACTTCTTTCCTTTAATCCTTCTTTTATCCATGATAAAGACATTGTTATTGCTAAATCTGTAAATATTCCTTTCTTACTTTCTAAATATTCCTTTATTTTATCCTCTAATTTAGTTAAGTTTAAATATAGATGTTTTGTTTTTCTAAATACAATTTTATTTCCAGTAATTGAATTCCTTGGATCAATTAATTCTTTTGGATCTAATAATCTACCACAATTTTCACATTGATCTCCCCTAGCATTTTCATATCCACAGTATGGACATTTTCCTATAACAAATCTATCTGCTAAAAATTTATTCCATTCGGGATCATATGGTAATTCAACCTCTTTTTCTATTATATAACCATTTATATATGCTTTAATAAATAATTCTTGAACTATTTTATAATGTAGAGGATTATTTGATGTTTGGCTAAATTGATCAAAAGAAAGATTAAACCATTTATATATTTCTTCATGTACATTATGAAAGAATTTAACAATCTCTTCAGGTTTTCTATTTCTCTTAATTGCTTCTACTTCTGTAGCAGATCCATGATCATCTGTTCCACACAAATAAAATACAATATTACCTTTCAATCTATTGTATCTTGCAAATATATCTGAAGGTAAAAGACTTCCAGCAATGTGTCCTATATGTGGTACATTATTTACATATGGTAATGCTGATGTGATTAATACAATATCTTTACCTTCCATGAAATTATTGATAATTATTATTTTTATAAATTCATAATAGCTCTTCTATATCTTCTTTATTCTTTAATACAAAGTTTGTATATATTTCAGAATAATGACTGAATTTTATTATATCATTCTTATATTTTGGCAGGTTTTTTATCATAAATTGTTTTATATCCTTTACAATATTTCCAGTATATGCTTCAAATATGCTTCTTATAACATCTCTTATAACTAAATATGCTTTCTCATATTTTTTTATCTCACCAATATTATCCTTAAACCATTGATATAATACATAAACAACCTCTGGATTTTTTGATATACTTGTAAATAAAGTTCTCCAATCTTGTAATTTTATATAATTATCTATTGCTTTATCTAATAAATCTACAATCATACTAGTTCTTCTAAAGTTAGATAATCCTCTTAATAATATTATTCTTTCCTCTGGATTTTGAGATTTTGAATATAAATTGTACATTCTCATATATTCATTTGTTCCCCCATGCAAACCAATTATATCAGATATAACTTGTCTATCATTATTATTCAATTTTTCCCATTCTTTAAACTTATTAAATGAATCTTTTATTATATTATAATCATTTAAGAACCCTAATACTTTATATGCCAATCTTTTTAACATTAAACTATTGTAATCCTTTATTTCTATATTATAATAATTCTTAAATATATCTTTATAATGTTCAAATATTCTTTTTTCTTCTATATTAAAGTAAAATGATATATCATATAATATATTATATAGTATTGATAAAACCAGCCAATTGTCTTCATTTCTATAATATTCAATTAATTCAAATAATTTCTTTAATTTAATTTTATTCATTAATGCTAATAAATAATAATCATGTAAAATAACTGCCCTACTTAATGGTGATATTTTCTTTTCCTTAATTGCATTTCCTATATATTCCAAATTTTCATAGTTTGATACATAAAAACCAATAGCATCTCTATTAATTATAAAATATCTAGGATCTCTCTTAAGTATAATCTTTCCCCTTGATTTATTAAATAATATGTTCATTTTTTCTCCTTCAATATCTAAAAATAAAGGAATTGTCCATTTCTTATTTTCTTTTTTATTATATAAAAATCTTGATTGAGATAGATGTATTACAAGATTATTATAATGTACATTTATTATTGGATAACCAGGAGAATTTACAAATTTTTCAATTATTTCTCTTATATATTTTCCCCCAATTAATTCAAATTCTTTAAATAGATCTGAAGAACTTGCATTAGAATATTTATATTTATGTAAATAATTTATTATTGCAACCCTAAATTTATCATATCCAAGATAATTATCTATCATTCTTAATATATTTCCACCTTTTCCATAACTTATACTATCAAAAATACTTTCAATTTCTTCTTCTTTTTCTACTTTAACATTTATTGGATGTGTATAAATTGTTGAATCTTCAAATTTTGCTTCATATGTATCAACAATATACATATAATTTGATCCAATATTATCCTCATTTAATAATTCATCCATAGCTTTATATGCCATATATGTTGCAAAAGATTCATTTAACCAAAGGTCATCCCACCATTTCATAGTAACCAAATTTCCAGACCATTGATGCCATAATTCATGAGCTATAACTTCATATATTCTTAATCTTTGTCCATATGAATAATAATCTTCTTTATATAATAGTGCAGATTCTCTAAATGTAATTGCACCCCAATTTTCCATTGCTCCAGCAGCAAAATCTGGTATTGCAATCAAATCTAATTTTTCTAATGGATATTCTATTGATGAATAATTTTCATAATATTTTAATACTTTTTTTGCCCAATCTAAAGCATTTTCTCCATCCTTAGATTTACCAATATCAGTAACAATTCTTATTTTCTTATTTTCATATTTATCCTCTAAATAATCAAATTTTCCTATTCCTAAATATAATAAATATGTTGACATTGGAGGGGTTTTCTTAAATTTTACAATTTTATAATCTTCATTTATTTCTTCATTTTCTATTTCTGTATTTGATATTACATCATAATCTTTATTTACTTTTACTTCTAATTCAAATTCTGCTTTAAATTCGGGTTCATCAAAACATGGAATAAAATATCTTGCATATGTAGGTTCAAATTGTGTAGTTAATATTTTATCTTTTCCTTTACTTAAGTAAAATCCAATTAGATCATTCCTTATCTTTCCCTTAAATTTTATATATAATTTCTTTTTTCCATAATATTTATTATATAAATTTATTTCAATTGTTTCATTATCTATATTTCTAAAACTTACCTTTTTATTATCCAACTTTATTAATTCTATTTTTATATCTCTTGAATGTAAATATATTTTATTTGTAGGTCTATTTATATCAATCTCTATATTTTCTTCCCCTCTATATTCTAAATTATTAATATCTACATCTAATTTTATATAATATTTAGTTGGTTTTACATCCTTAGGCAATCTCATTAATATATAAAATATTCCGATATATTTTTAATATGAATAAGGTTTACAAATTATTTGGTCTTCCAATAACAATATGGCTAATAATTATACTCTTTATAGTATATATTATAGAATTAATGAATCCATCAATATTAAATCTAATTGCTTTTCGTCCATATTATGCTATAGGATATCCATGGATGTTTATAACATCTATTTTTGGAGATTATAATCTAAATCAATTGTTCTTTGAGTGCATAGCATTGTTTTTTCTTGGTTTATTATTTGAATATTTATATGGAAGTAAAGATCTTTTGATATTATTTTTCTTGTCTGGTATTATTGGAAATATATTCTTTTTATTTCAATATTATAGTAATCCGTACGTTGGTGGAATTGGACCTTCTGCTGCAATATCTGGTATACTGGGTGCATTGGGAATATTGAGACCAAAGGAGAAAGTAATAATATTTCCAATAATAATTCCAATGGATATGATATATGCAGCAATATTTTGGGTAATATTTAACTTAATTGGAATATTTTACCCATTTATACCTTTAGGATTTTCTGCTCATCTAGGCGGAATATTATTTGGATTTTTATATGGATATATATTAAAAAAATATAAAGGAAAAACATCAATAGATAATATTTTTGATAATCAAGAAGAAATTTATTTATAATTTTTTGCCAATAAAATTATATAAATTATTAAAGTATAATTATTAAAATGGAAGCGAAAGTCGAAAATACAAATGAAAAATTAATAAAGGAAATAAGGACAAAATTGGCTACATTATCTACAAACACACTCTTAAGATATTATGAAGATATTAAATCAAAGATTATCCCCTCAAATTTATCATATTATTCTCAATATTTATCATATGATGAATTATTAGATAATATTGAGAGAGAATTGATATTAAGAGGAGTTCTAAAAAAGATAAAAAAATTGGATATTCGATAATTATACCTGATCTTGTATATATTTTTTGCCATTTCTTCTAAATTCATCTGCTTTATATATTTCTCTTCCAACATATATTGAATGATCATGTAATGTAAAAAATGGTAGTCCCTTTAATCTATTATATATTTCATCAATGTTTTCAGATCCAAATTTAAAATCTAAAATTGTATTATCATAACTTCTATGTTCTATAAATGTTTTATTATCTTCATTATATATTATAAAATTACCTTTTGGATCTGGTACAAAAGATCTTATTCTATATCCATATTTTTCTAATACTTTTTCTATATATGGAAAATCATGTTCATATACATGTGCTGATGTTGAAATTGTTGTAACAATTCCTAATTCATATCCTTTATTTGTTCTTTTATTTATTTCATTAACAATATATTCTCCAATTCTAATTAATGCATACATATTTAATGGCCATCCTCTAAACATATCATTACTCCTTATATACTCTGTAAGGTTTAGATATTTTCCCTGAATTATCCCTTCTATAGATATAACACATGGTGGGTCATTTGAATGTATATCTATATTTGGATTCCATGTAATCATAATTGCTCTCCTTGTTTCTGGATTTTTTGATAATTTATTTATCATATATTGTAATTGATTTATATTATTATAATTAAGAAATCTTTCTCCATATGTATAATCAACACCTTCTGGTTTTTTATCAATAAAATATCCACTTAAATGTTTTTCAAATTCTTCTAATTTAATAAATTCATCAAATTCTTTTTCTAATTCATATTTTCTTCCATATAATCCTAAACTAACAATTATATTTAATCTCTCTAATTGTTTTTCATTATATTCAGAATCCTTTAAAATTCCAAACATTTTAATTTCTGTTAATATTTTTACCCATGCATTAAATAATGATTCTTCATATATAAATGCTGGAGGTAATGGAATAATATAACCATAATCTTTTTTTACATCTTCATTTATTTCAATATTTATCTTTCTTCTAAATATACTATTTGGTTTATAATTACTTTCAATTATTTCTTCTACTTTATTTATATTCTTATTCCAAAAATCTTTTCTCATATCTATTACATTTGTTGTATTTAAAATTTCTTTTATTTCATTATAATTTAAATTTATATGATATCTCTTTAGAGTTTCTTTATCTTTATTATTAAATATATCTATTAAAGCTTGACCTGATTGGGTTAGATCTGGTCCATATAGAATTATTTTATTTATCTGTGGATTTTCTCCCAATGTTTGAATTAAATACTTTATTCCATTGACTGTATATAGTGTTCCAATTATATTTACCTTATTTTTAACATTTTCAGGTAATGAATTAAATATAAAATCTTTTTTTGCCCACAATGTTGCTATAGAAATATTGCTTTTTGGATTTACAATTAAAATATCCTTTTCTAACATATAGATAATTTTTTATTTTTTCTTATAAATTTTCTTTTTTATCTATTATCCCCAAATATAATAAATTTTTTATATTCTTTTTGCTCATTTTATAACTTATATTGCAAATAGAATATAAATAATATTGAAATTATCCAAATATAAACGGAAAGATCTCCAAATGTTATACTTATTAAAAATGGTAAAATATTATAAGAATTTATATATATGTTAACTATGATAAATATGCATAATAAAGGAAATATATGTCTATTAATAGGAATATTATATATAGTTATTGAATAATAATAAAAATTATATTTTCTTATTGTTTTAACAGTAACTGCCTATTTATTATCTAAACCAATTATCAATCTTCTTAAATAATAAGATATTGTCAGTGCAGATATATCCCAACCAATTAATAATGCTAAAAAAGAATCCAAAATACTTGCTTTATTATATATTCTCTTTTCAACTATATAATATTCTGTTATAAAGATTGATATTATGTAAATTTGTGAGAAATAAAAGAATGGAGCTACATAATACCATAATGGAGATGATAAATTGAATAGAATAATTATAATGCTAATTAATATTAATATAAAAGAAATTAATGGTAAAAATAATGATGAAAATATATGAATGAAACTTATTTTTTGTTTAAATTTCAAATTTTTGTTAAATAATATTTTCCAGAAATTGAAATAATTACATCAAAAGTACTTGTTTTAAAGTCATATTAAAATTTGAAGGCAAGCTAAAAGTGAATTGATTACTAATAATATAAACATAGGTGTTTCAGGATCCATACTATAAATATTTAAGAAAATATTATAAAGATTTCTTATACCATAGCTACTAGAGAAATACAAAATATTATTCTTTCTTTATTGACTTAAATAATTCTTCAAAGAATCTATCTCTAATAGGTTCATATACTCTTTTATAAAATTCCTGTTGATCTAAAAGAACCTCTTTTGGAAATTTTTTTAAATATTCTATTGCAAAGTTCCATGCAATATTATAATCAACTATACTATTTATTTTATCTTTTATCTCTTTATCATAATCTTCTGGTGTTTGATCTTTATCCCCTATATGAAAATATCCTGTATTTTTATTATATGGTGCTTCTTCATTTCCAACTTTTATTAATTCTATTTCTTTATCTTCTTCTTTTTTAAAATATGGATGAAATATTTTTTCTTTACTCCTTTTATATATTGGTCTATAATATTTTGCCCATGCATAGAATATTGCTCTATTTAGTCCAAAACTCTTTGCTTTATTTATATCATTATATAATAGATAATATCTTGCTGCTTGTAATAATCCCATAACCTGAAATCTCCCAACATTTCCCAAATTTTCTCTTTTTATTGATACCTTTTCCTGTCTTAATGTACTTCTATTTAAATAATTTACAATATAATTCTTTGTTTCTTTTATAGATATTTCTGCTAAATAATCCCCTTCTCCAGGTTCATATTCTCTCCATTTTTCACTATGTTTAAAATTTCTATAATTTGCCCATGATAAATCAAAATTTTGAATATCATTTGGTTTAAATACTATGCATACATAATCCAAAAATCTATGAAAAGATAAAGGTACTGTAAATACTCTTTGTATATCTATTTTATTTTCAACTTTAAATTCTCTTGATTTTCCCTTTGCTTTTGATATTTCTTTTTCTAAATCATCCTTTGCTTTCTTTAATATAAAATCTACAATTGCAAATGCAATATTTAATGGATGATATTTATTTAATATATTTTCTGAAAATGCTTTTTCATTAATATGTACATGTATTCCCCTTCCACTCCATTTTAAATATACAGATTTATATATTTTATATTTTTCTAAATATGAAACAATTATTTCTGCAACATTTTTTATTATATCAAAATCTTCTAATGTTCCATCAATATCAAAAATTGGTGTTACATATTTTATATTATTTATATCTTTTAATTTATCTTCAGAAATTTGGTTATATAAATTTATTGTCGCATAGATTGTTCTAAATTTTAAATAAGAAAATTTTGTAAATAAGGATTTGTATTCATCCTCATTTTCAATTTTTAATGGTCTTTTATCTTTATCATATCTTATAAATACTCTTTGATCCAATCTATTTGTTTCTAAGGCAATCCATCTATTTTTTGAATAATCAATAATTTCCTTTATAACATATTCATTCATGTAATAATTTTTTATTTCAGACCATTCTATCATAATAATCTATAAAATTTTTGATATTGAAAAGCTTAAAATATTTATTAAAAAAAGATTAATTAGACTATATTTATTGAACCTCTTCCATTTATATTTGTTTGATTATTTCCTATAGAAATTTGCCAATTTATTGTATTATTCCAGCTCCAATTGCTCCATTCCCAATTTTCAATTTCTTCTTCCTCTTCTTCTATTTTTATTTTTAAATGTTTCATATGTTCTTTAATAAATTCTTCTTCATTATGTTCTCCCATGTTTCTTATTACTTCCCAATTATAATTTTCTAATTGATTTTGAGTATCTAATAGTGCAGTTATGTTTCCACTCATAACTTCTTGCATTGTTAATATTAATGTTTGATTTAACTGTGGTAATATATTACATATTGGTAATTGATTATTTGTATAGTTGCATAATAGTTCAAATTTATTCAATAATAAAAGTTGGCGTTCTAATAATCTATTAATGCGTTTTTCTACAATTTCAGTTAAATTTAATTCTCCATTTCTATTCATTTCATAGTCATTTTCGATCTCTTTTTCTAATTCTTCTTTTTCTTGTGTTATATTTACATTATGATTTACAACCATTGGTACTATACAAACTCCATTAATCTCCCCAGTAAATATTTCTCTAATATCTTCCCACGATGTATTTGATGTTATATTTATATATAAATAATCTAGACAATGTACTGGTGGTTGATTATTGCTATATATTTCATAAGATATATTTAATAAACTCAATTGATCTGTTATATTTCCTAAGGAAGAGCTTGCTCCAGTAAATATAACTACATTAGTTACATTTAATTTTTTCAATGCATATAATGTACTCTCAGGTAATACACCATTTGGTACAATTAATATTGGTTCATCATTGTCTTCAGCATATTGAACAGCTTCAGTAACTAATTGTAATTTATCAGGACTTACATGTTCATTAACTAAATCTCTTGTAATTAATACAGCATCACTAGAACTATTCCAGAAATATAATGCTACATATGCAGAAGTATCATATCTTGTTGTTCCCCATATCCATAAATAACTTATATTTGATTGATTGAGATCTTGTAATAATAAATTTGATATTACTGCAGGTCCTCCAATTATTATTACATTTGTTACATTATCATTTATAAGCATTTGTACTGTATTATTTATATCTATTGGATTTTGATATACTGTATATACTGGCAATTTATATATATGTCCTACTACATTTGCTACCAAATAGTCTGCATATGTTATATTTGTAACTAAAATCGCTGTAACCATAAATGTTAATTGATAATAAAGAATTTAAATATTATTTAATATTTTTTCATAAACTTCTTTCTCATTATTAAAAATAAATCCTGCAGCATATTTATGACCACCACCATTAAGTAATTTTGCTATTTCACTTACATCTTTATTATTTAATGTCCTTATTTCCCCTCTCTTGGATTTTTCATATAATGTTATTATAAAATCTGGATTATCTCTTATTTTTTCTTTTATATATTCTAAAATATAGTTTGATGGTATATTTTTGTCTAGTTTTATTATATAAATCTTATATTTTTTATTTATTATTGTTATATTTTTATCTAAATTTTTATATATTTCATTTAATTCTTTCCTAAATCTTTTTATAACATTATAATCAATTATTTCTTTAATATCTTTATTTAATAGATTTTTTGCTATTGATATAAAATATAAATCATATGATTTTGGATAAAAATATCTTATTGATACTATGTAATCTACAAAATCTTTTTCTATATCATTTTTTATTTCTCCAGAATCTATATTATCAATAATATCTAAATATTTAAATTCTACATTTAGATATTCTGATAAAACTCTTGCAGCGGATTTATAGTTTTTTATATAAACATTTACCCTTGATGTAATTTCATTAAAATTTTTTTCATGATGATCTATCCAATAAACTTTCTTAAAATATGAGGATAAATATATTGCTTCCTGATTTGTTGCAATATCTGTAATATACAATTCTTCTTCCTTATCATTATTTTCTATTACCCTTATTAATGTATTATTTATTAATCTTGGACTTGAAAAATAAACTTTAAATTTATCACCAAACTTTTTATATAATATTGATAGACATGCTATTCCATCTACATCCCAATGGGTAATTGCAATCACTTTTTATATTCTTCTTCAAAAATCTTTTTAATTCTTTCAGCTTTCTTTTCTCCAACAATATTTTCTAAGTCAGTTTTATTTGCTAAAAATATATTTTTTAGTGATTTAAATCTTTCTAATAATTTTAATGCTAGATTTTCTCCAATACCAGGTATAGATTTTAATATTTCTAATTTAACTTCATTTAGATCTTCATAATTTTTTACCTTTTCAGGTATGTTTGGAAACTTATTATAATTTTTAGCCAATAAATATAAATAATTTGCTGTTTCTAAAAAGTCTGAAGTTCTTATAATTGGTATTTTATATTCTAAAATTATTTTTAATATTAATGTCCTTATATAATTTACTGAAATATTTGTATCTATTCCTAAACTATCTTCAGTTCCTTCTAATATTAAAATAGATTTCTTATCCTTTAATTTTTCTAATTGATTATATAATCTTCCATCTAATATTGAATTAATAAAATCTAATATATTTTTTCTTTCAATTATTAAATCCCCAACTATATAATCTCCAATATCTAAATTTTCTAATTTTATTAAAATATCTGTATTTGCTAAGGTTTGTACTACTCCAGATTCCTTTTCTTTATAATCTACAATAATCATAGGAACATTTGATTTTGTATTAATTATATTTGATGAATTATCTTTTTCTTGAGATGCTTGACTACCTGTAATATACTTAAATATTCCCCCTGATTTTTCAACACTTTCAGCCATCATTTTATTATTTATATTATTCTCTTCTATATTATTATTTATTTTTAGATATTTTTTTAATTTTTTAACTATATATAACATCTTTTTTTCTTTTCTTATTGAAACCCAATAAAATCTTTCATCCATTGTATTTTTTGTAACTAATATTATTACTTCTCCAATTTCGCCTCTACCAGTTCTACCTTTTCTTTGTATATATCTAATTTCAGATGGAACAGGTTCATAAAATACTACAATATCAACTTTTGGTATATCAATACCTTCTTCTCCAACAGATGTTGATAATAGTACATTGAATCTACCTTCTGAAAAATCTTTTAATAATTTCATTTGTTCACTTCTACTCATTTCTTTTTTTCCAACAAATTTTTCAGCCTTTATATTATTTTTATCACAATATTCCTTTATTCTATCTAATGTTTTCCTTATTTGTGCAAATACAATTATTTTTTTATCTTTATTTTCCTTTAATATTTCTATTAATTTTAATAATTTTGGATGTTCAATATTTTTGTTAATATATTCTTTTGCTAAATATATTGCCTTCTTTATTCTTATATCACCTAAAACTTCATAATCAGCTTTACTTTTTCTTATATCATTTTCAATATCTTTAAAATAACTTATAAAAGTATATAATGTTTGTGTTTCTAAAACTTCTAGAGCATGATATATTTTTAATGTTTCAGATAGTAATTCCACTATTTCTTTTAATCTATAATCTCTTCCTCTAATTTCTAAATTCTTTTTAATTTCTTCTATCCATTTTAATATATCTTTTTTACCTTTATTAATATCAATTGATGGATCTAATTCCTTTATTTTTGATATTCTTAAATCTATTGCTTTTATTATCAAATCCCTAATATTATTTAATTCATTATTTAATTCTACATCTACCTTCTTAATTTCAATACCAGCCATATATTTTTTAATATCTTTTTCTTCTCCAGTTCTTATTTCAATATTTTTTATATATAAATTGTTTATTACTTCTTCTATTCTTTCAATATTCCAACCAGGAGAAGCAGTTAATCCAACTATCCTATAATCCTTTGCCTGTTCTACAAACTTTTTTGCAATAAATGTATATGAGTATTTTTTAACTGCTCTATGTGCCTCATCAAATATTATTGTTGAAGCATCATAAAATGTTACCTTTCCACTTATTAAATCATTTTGTAATGTCTGTGGTGTTACAAAAATTATTTTTCCTTGTTTATATAAATAATTTCTTCTTTCTTGTTGAATATCTCCAGTAATTACAATGCTTTTATCTTTTAGTTCTGGAAAAAGTTTTATAAAGTTATTATAATGTTGGGTTACTAATGGTTTTGTTGGGGCTAAAAAATATATTTTTTTATCTGGAAATAATTTTAATCTTTCAATAATAAGAAAAAAGGCAATAATTGTCTTTCCAGTACCTGTTGGTAATATAACAAGTGTATTTTCCTTTAAGCATGATTCTAATATATTCTTTTGATATTCCCTTAATTCTATAGAAGGCATAATATAAAAATATTAAAAAGATTTTTATTTATTTATGAATTCTGTAATCTTCTTTTGTATATCGTTTTCACTAAATATATTAAAATAATCTTTGTATTTTTCAACTATATTCTTATCAATATCTCCTACAATTGCTATATTCATTTTTCCCTTTTTTCTATATTTTTCTTTATATTTTTTTAATGCTTCAAATATAGATTCTAAGTCATTTGTATCTTTTACATA
>Ga0209739_100561_pt1 | contig 14930 bp, 19 predicted proteins | sample JossMetagenome_2_FD_184729 | JGI IMG/M metagenome (GOLD analysis project Ga0209739, IMG submission 184729) | Hot spring sediment microbial communities from Joseph's Coat, Yellowstone National Park, USA - JC3_ASED (SPAdes) (version 3) | ecosystem: Environmental > Aquatic > Thermal springs > Hot...
GGCATCACGACCCCTGGCAAACTCTATGGCACCCTCCCTAGCAATCGCACTGTTAATCCCAGGTATTGGAATCACGGCACCAATCGTATTGACAATCGCAAACAACGCATTGTAATAACCATACTGGGTCAGGGGTATGTACCTAGTCAAAACAACTATGTACACGATGGCTAACACGTAATTCGCCGCCGTAGGCAGGTAATTCAGCAAAACACCAGCAACAGCACCTTCACGCTTCATAAAATCATAAAACCACCAAAACAATACAAATTTAAATATTAAACACACAACACCAAACACCAACCCACCAACAAACCCCTCACAACCTAACTAACAAACCCATGCAATCTACACACCACCCAACGAAAACCTCATATAAGAAATACTCAATACTAAAATCACTTTGAGCATGCTTATTTCCTGATGCAGTGTATGAGTGCGCCATTTTTATAGTCCTTTACTTTATAGCCCTTTATATCGCATTTGTAGTCCCTATTTAATATAACCAGTAAATCATCCAACCTATTAAACCCTGGATAGTGGTACTCGAGGATTAACTCCTTGAACAACCTAACGTGTTCGTAATCATTTAGTATTATGTCGAATTCGCAGCCCTCACAATCCATCTTGAGAACGGCATCGTTAGGGTCGATACCGAACTTATTGATTAACTCGCCAAGCGTTACCGCCGGAGTGGCAAAGTATTTCGGCATAGGCGCCGGGGTGTGGTTCAACAGCAATAACCCTCCTAGCACCTTTAAGAGCAAAGTGGATTGCTGAATCGCCAACAAAGGCACCGACATCGACGACAGTCTTCCCACGAACATCAACACCCTCGTAATTCCCCCAATCAAAGACCTCCAGGATTTGCCCATGCGCATGCCTAAACCTCACGTCATCCCCTGAACCAATACCCACCCTCAATGCTGTAGGTCCAGCTGCTTTTGATGGCTTGCCCAACACCAATATTAACTTCGCCAATAGGTATCTTGGTATCACCGTAAATGACCATGTGCTCCACACAGTCATAATTCCTCAGGAAGCCGTCATAATAATCATTAACAAGGACACCGTAGGCATGGGTTGGTATGGAATCCCTAAAACCATCCAAACAGACAACACCAATGAAGTCACCACGAAAAACACCACGCCTAGCCAGGTAATACCTAATGCCGGCGGGGAGCCAGTTACGGAAGAGACCCCTACTCACAAACAAAACCCTAAGCCTGCGGATGGCACGCATTGGGTGGTTGTGGTTTAGTTCTTTAAGGGTGTTTTAGACTTCATGTTCTAGTAGTTTTATTAATCCGTATTGTGATACGAGCTTGCTCATACGAGTCCTCCTCTTCCCTCTGAAGTTTGTTAGTGTGTGGACGAGTATTTCGTAATACGTATATGTGTCTATTGTTCTAAGTATTGTGCACAGGTTAAGGTAAGGATTATCCCTAATCAATAGGTCTCGCACTAAGCGGCTAAGGATGAGAATTGAAGACGATAACGGCATAAGTTTCCATAGGGCTGCGATAAGAGGGTGTGTGTGATGTTTATAATACTCTATGCTCTCTAAGTAGGCGTATAGTAACGTCTTACTCTTTGAGGGAGTTACGTAGTGTATTATGTAGTATTCCTCTGGGAGTTCGTGCACCTTACCATAAACTATTGGTAGTTCATGAACTAAACCCCTATACAATACCCTATCCTTCCTATAAATCCTAATCTGCCTATCTGGGTAGATACGTCCGAATAGTATTTGTCTACACCTCACGTCATAATTCACCCTCACGGTACTGAAGGCAGCAATCCCTCCACCCTCCGCCTTACCAACGAGGTCCCTGAGTTCACTCTTTAACCTCCTGCCTAGAACCTCATCATCGTCTAGGTAAAGGACCCAGTCATAACTAGCCTTACTCAACGCAAACATCCTATCTGGTTCGACATGACCCCACGGCCTCCTCCGGAACACCTTGGCTCCATAACTCTCCGCTATCTCAACGGTATCATCACTACTATAACCATCAACTACAATAATCTCATCAACAACATCCCTAACACTCTCAAGCAAAAAACCCAACCTCCGACCAGAATTTCTGGTGAAGGTTATGAAGGATATCCTAACACCCACAAAATCAAACCTTCCTCAATGCACATAAAAACTTCACCGCATGGGAGCTCCAGCCTGTTTTAGTGACAAGCCATATATCGAACCAACACCCATCAAGATTCAGGCTATACATAATAATCACAATCATGAGATACTAGATTTTGACAATAATTATAAGATTAAGATACTAACTATTATGTAATGGCACCTTAATCATGCAGTAAATAATTGGCCTAAAATCTCGCTAAATGCAACACGCTTAGCTTACCATTACTTAATAGATAGTCTTTGTTAATATTATGAGTGGAGACTACGTTCGGCTATGTGGCATTTAATGCCGGCTAATGGTTTAATTGCAAGGCATAGGTTATTTTTGTATTAACCATCCTTGTATGTATATTGCTTTGAATGCTCCTAGTGCGTAGCTTTTTATTGCGTCTGTTGGGGTCTCAACAAGTGGTTCTCCTGCTAGGTTGAAGCTTGTGTTTAGGATTATTCCTTCACCCGTCTCGTCCTTAAAGGCTTTGATTAACTCATACCAAGTCCTATTCTCGTCCTTACTAACGGTTTGTGGTCTTGCTGTTTGGTCTACGTGGCATACTGCCGGAACAACCTCACACATGCCCGGCTTGTACTTGAACATCAAAATCATGAATTGGTGTGGGACTGGTTCTATGAAGTACTTACCAGCATCCTCCTCAAGCAGTGATGGTGCCAGTGGCCTCCACCACTCACGACCCTTAATCCTATTCACAACACCCCACATCTCTTTTCTCCTAGGATCAGCAATTATTGAGCGGTTACCAAGAGCCCTTGGCCCAAGCTCAGCCCTACCCTGATACCAAGCAACAACAAAACCCTTAACCACGAGGTCAACAACCTCATTAACATCATCACCAATGTACTTCGCACCCCAACCACCCCTCTCAACAACCCTCCTAACCTCCTCGTCACTATACTCAGGACCAAGGTAAACAGTCCTAAGCCTCTGCCTCTTAATTTTGCCGCCTAGGATGTGTTCATAAACGTAGGCAGCGGCACCAATCGGTGTTCCGGCATCATTTGCCGCTGGGAATATGAAGATGTCGTTGAACAACTTGGAGTAGTGAATAACCATGTTAGCCTTAGCATTAAGAGCAACACCACCAGCGAGACCAAGCTTGTCCTCACCAACATTCCCCCTAGCCCACTTGGTTAAGTGAAGCATAACCTCCTCAGTCACAGCCTGAACAGCCCAGGCAAGGTCAACAGCATCAGGATGCAAATCACCATGAGGACTCCAAGGAACCCTACCACCAGGATGAACAGAATCAGCAATAACACGATAAGGCTCAGAGTAATCACCTATTTTCCCCTTAACCCTCCACCTACCAGGGACAACAAACCTAAACGGATAATCCCTATCGTCGAATTTTATGAATGACCTCAGCTTCTCATAGTACTTGCTTGCTCTACCGTATGGTGCGAGGCCCATGACCTTACCAGGACCCTCGAAAATGTCATAACCAATCTTGACACTAACACCCTCGTACAGAAAGCCGAGCGAACCGTAGACAGTGGGTATTGAGGCTATCTTCTCAAACTCACCATCCCTCACCCTCCAAACAACAGTGGCTTCGAACTCACCAGTGCCATCGACGGTGATGACAACCGCGTTATTGAAACCACTGAAGTAGTAGGCGGAGGCAGCATGGGCAAGGTGGTGAGGAACAGGGATTATCCTAATGTTCTCGGGAACATCCTCACCAATAGAGTGAACCACAAACCTAACAAACCTACGAGCAAGATCAAGAAAATCACCACGTAAAATCGTAAAACCAAGACCTAAAGCCGCAAGACCCTACTTACAAGATTATCCTTATTAACTACATCAAACCTTATACGATTGATTAACCCCGCAAAAGTGCTTGCTGTGTACCTAAATCTCATAGTATATGCCATGAGTTTAGGGTCAAAGTTTACTGCATATGCGTCTATGTCCTTTGGTTTTATTCCGTATTTCTTCTTCAGGAAGAGGAGGGCTTGTTTTAGGGCGTTTATTGGTGGTTCCCCTGGCGAGTGTTTGTGCTTTGTCCACCTCTCCTCCTCACTAGCAAAAACCAACTCACCATCAACAATAACACCAACAGCATTATCATGCTCAACAGGCCAATTAAAACCAACAACAGTCATTAAACGAACCTAAGACACGAATTATTTAAACATTATGGCATTACACACAATACCTCCTAGACAATGCGTAACGCACCGGGCATCAGCGACATGATCCTCGAGTTACACAGCAATACGCCGAGCCTCCCAACCAGTGGCGCATCGCTTAGCGTTACTGGTTTTTCGACCCTCCTACTTAGTATTATTGAGTATAGGGCTATGCCGCTAAGGTCCGCTGACCTCCAATCCATCGGCTTCCTAACCTTAAGAAACACACCGGGCTCCTCTCAATCAGCCTCAAGCCTGATTATCTCGAAGTCCCTGAATATCCTAACCATATCGCTGGGTTCATAGCGCCAGTAATCATGCGGATATGCGTGATATGGGAAACCCCTGGATCGTGTCGTTAAGTGAATGAAGCCACCACGCTTGAGCACAACCTTCATGTTATTAATAACGAGCCTCCAATCAAAAACATGCTCGATAACCTCCGTAGACACCACAACATCAAAGGACTCAGGACCAAAATAATCAACAAGTCTCTCGGCTGGTAGCACAACATCGACGTACTTACCAGGCTCAATATCAACACCAATGTACTCCCTAGGCTTGCAAACCCCTCAATCAAAGGCCTAACGCTACCGTTAACAAACTTACTACCAACCTCAAGAACCTTACCACCATTAAACTCCATACAATCAACATTCCTCATGAAGAAATCCAGCATAGCCACATTCACCTAATAACCACCCCATCCCTCCTTAATACATGTCATTGTTCCATGCCTATCCAGCCCTATTTCAATGGCTAACTCATTATGCGCCCACACCCTACACCTAAACCCCAATTCCCCAAGCTTACCCTTTAGTTCGTGGTATGTCTTGTTGATTAGGTGACCATTATACTCAATCTTCACAATATCGAATAGCCTCAATGAATCATCATTCACCAGCTCATACTCACAACCCTTACAATCAACCTTCAAAACCCTAACCCTGAACTTGCTCATGCCTATTCCCCTACCCTCAAGCTCCCTAATTAACGTTGACAGTCTCACAGACCTAACCTTTACGGCAAACTTACCCATACCATGAGCTGACGCACTACCATCAATAGTCACATTGTACCTAAACTCCACAAAACCATCCTCACTACTGATTGCTGCGTTTATGGGAATGATTCTAGGCTTTAGTTCTGGGTTTAATTCGAGGTTCCTAATCATAGTTTCGTAATTACTTGGTAACGGCTCAACAGCAACAACAAACGCACCACGCCTCGCGTAGTAAAGCGCAGTATCACCAACAGAGGCACCAATGTCGAGCACGAACCAACCACTGAGGTCAAAGCCTAGGAAGTGGATATCATAGAGCCAGGTCTCGGCAATAATTAACGGGTCGAAGGAATCAATGGTTAATAAGATGCCATCAGGCATCCTCAACAGGAGTTCACCATCCCTATAAATCAAATCAATAACACCAAAGAACTTGCCAACTAACTCACCATCACACACCAACCTAAACAAACCATCATAATAAGCATTAACGATGAGCGAATAGACCTGTGGACTCAGCACATACACCCTACCATCACCACACCTAAACTTGGCAGTGATATTTCCATCAATAAGACCGCGCTCAATCAAATAGTACTTAATGCTGGCAGATAGCCAATTACAGAATAACTTCCTACTCGCCAAAAGCACCCTGAGCCTACGGGTAATGCCCATTAAGGGGAGTTAATAACGTATTTTTAAATGCATTATGTAAATGCCCTCGGCTCTATGTAGCCAAGCTCATTGAGTAAGGCATGGATTATGCCCAGCCCCAGCGGCTTAATGAGCTTCCAAGGCCCATCAGCAAGCAATATTCTAACGCCCCAATTAATTAATTGGCCGCATGTAGAGGGCAAAGTCCATCCTACCTTCGATCAATAATCTCGTGGAGTTTCTAATTATGTAGTAGTACCTCCACGGTTGTTCGTAATTAATTAGCTCATGTAGTATTTTTGACCAACGCACTGTACCCAACCTATGATCAACAAGCCTACAATTAATACCGAGTGTGAGGTATCCGAGCTCCCTAATCCTAGAGTACATGTCGAAGTCGGCCTGGTCTAGGAAGAAGTCATCCCTACAACAAGCCCTAACAGCAACATCAGCCCTAACCAAGGTGCCGGAGAATACTCCATACCTAACCTCACCAACACCACAATCACCATCAACCGAACCCATAAGCACGGCACCAACCCTATCCAAAACAAACCTCGGCAAGTTATTAATCAAACCAAGCACCCTACCCACAGCATTGCCCATAAGCACGGTATCATCATCGAGGAATAACAACCAGTCTGGCTTGTATTTGCTTGCGTAATTAACACCAACCCTCAATGCATGGGCGACTCCCGAGTTGAAGCCAACCTCAATGAAGTCGCAATTACCAAAACCACCACACAAACCCCTCAAAACACCCTTACCCCTAGAATCATTATCAACAACGATTACGCGACCAACCTGCCCAGAGACCCGATCAAGGACAAGCCTAAACCTACCCAACTCAGGATCACGAGACACAATTACGGCAACAACACCCATCGAAACCACCACTACACAAATCCCTTAAAAGTAATGCCCCAATTCTACCTTGATGGTTAGGGCTTCACTGATTTGGCTCAATTACAATAGTTCGGGTTTCATTGATATAGCCCTTAGGTCTATAGAGTCAGCCCTAAGTCTCGACTTCGATGATTACGAAGTGATAGTAGTCGATAACGCATCCAGCGACGGTAGTTTCGAGAGGATTAGGAAATTCGTTGAGGAGAGAAAGCCAAGCAATGTTAGGGTTAAGTTCGTTAGGAGCGATGCGAATAGAGGCTATGCAGGAGGCATAAACCTAGGCTGGGAAGCAAGAGACCCAGGGACAAAGTACGTAACCTTCCTAAACAACGACGTAATACTCGAACCAAACTCACTGAGGGAATTAATCGACTACATGGAGGGTGATGATAAAATAGCTGCGGTAAACGGATTATTATATCTTGGTAGCACTAAAAGAATATGTTCAGTAGGTGGATATGTAACTGAACATTGGTATTGGGGCAGCATTTGCTGGGGTGGTTTTGAACATGAGTGCCCAAGCATAAATAAGCCACATTATGTAACTTATGCAGAAGGTGCATATATGCTTGTTAAGGCTGGGATAATACGGAGAGCTGGTCCGAACGGTAAACCATTCATAGATGAAACATTCCTATACCTAGACGACACTCTATTAGGATTAATACTATGGAATAAAGGATACAAAGTAGCCTATGTACCTATAAAAGCTGGTTACCATTATCATGGCTTAACTACAAAACCCATAGTTAATTATTATGTCGCTCGAGCAAGTACAGCAATGGTTGAAATCTTAAACACCCGCTTTTCACGAACCAAGCAATTCTATCTGCTTAGACGCAAAATTAGCTATAAGGCATTATGCGCAATTAATGATAAATACTGCAAAGCATATGATGGCTTTCACGATGGTAAATTATTGGCTAAACACATAATTAATAAACTCGGACATAAATTAAACATATACAAAGCACCATTTGCTAAACTAAATTATTCAGAAATTATTCTATATGATTATTTATCGTTAACCACATTATTAAATCGATATTTATTTATAACATACGATAAAATCACGTATCACGATCAATAAATATTGAGCTTAATACCTTATCAACAGTTTCGTCAATGCTTAAGTGGGTAGTATCTATAACAATATAATATGTATTTAATTCATGTAATTTATTAATAAGTGCATTAATAAATGTATATTGATTTTTTACATAGAATGATTGAGGCTCTCCATAACCTCTTATAGCCCATCTTTTCATTAATTCCGAAATATTGGCTGTAAGAATTATAACGATATCTGGTTTGTATTTACTCAGTAAAACGCCAAGGGTAGATATTATAAACTTTGCTAATTTATTATTAATTTTATATCCAACAATACCACCTTTATAATCGATTACCGTAGAATATAAATACTCTTCACAAAATACATAATACCCGAGGTTTTTAAGAATAGTTATTTTAATAAGTTTTAGCGGTATTGAGAAAAATGTATCAAGGCTCATTGATAGAAATGTCAATTTCTTTGCTAAATCTATATATCCACTTTTATTTAATATAAGCCATGGTGAATACGCACGCTTCTTTTGTTTAATACCTAATATAATGAATGCAACAAAAGCCCACAATATATATGATGGACCGTGAAAATATTTTATAAATTCATAATATACTTTGACTTTTTGCATTTTCAGTCTCTGAATTAAATACTTAATTATTGTGGATTTACCAACACCAACAGGACCTAAGAAAACTATTAACTTACCTTTTCTGAACATTTTGGCGTTTCGTTTTAGATAATGAAGTCTTTTAAAAATAAATCCCCAGATCTTGTTTTTCAGTATATTCTTAATGATTTCTGGAGTATAGTAGACAATTCTTAGCTAGTGACCCAATAACTTTAAGTTCAGATGCATCCCTTACTCTGGTAGCCATTGGAATTGTACTCATCAACATCGACTTAATAACCGCGTAAGGCAGAGATTTCACACCCTACGTACCACGTGGATTGAAGGTGATAACCTACTCTTACCCTACTCAACTCTTATGACATTATGTCTAATCAACTCCTTAATACCTACCTCAAGCCCTAATTTCGGTTTAAATCCCAGCTCCTTCTGTGCCCTTGATATATCTGCTATTGAGTGCCTTATATCGCCCGGCCTTGGTGGTGCATAGATAGGCTTTAAATCTTCCCTACCCATTAACTTGAGTATTAGGTTCGCCAAGCGATTTATTGTTACGCCCTCACCACTACCAATGTTAAACACGCCCCTAACCCCCTCATTCCTAAGCGAAAGCATTACCGCCTCAACAACATCACTCACATGAATGAAGTCCCTAGTCTGCTCACCATCACCAAAAATGACCGGCGGCTCACCCCTAGAAACCCTCCTAATAAACTCAATAATAACACCGGCATAGAACATGGACTGCTTGAGACCATAGACATTGAATAGCCTGAGTATCACGGGCCTAAAGCCGTATTGGTTAGCGAAGGCTTGTGCGAAGGCTTCACCTGAGACCTTGCTGGCAGCGTACGGTGACTTAGGCATTAACGGGTGATCCTCGGGTATTGGCACCCTAATTGGCTCACCATAGACAGCACTCGATGATGCAAAAACAAATGTACTTACGTTTTTTGATGCCCTAACTACGTTGTACGTACCCCTAACATTAACGTCGAAGTACAGGTCGGGCTTCTCCACGGACTCGGCAACATCTATAAGGGCTGCCAGGTGAACCACAGCATCAACACTCCTAACGGCACTCTCGACAGCCCCATAATCCCTAACATCACCCCTAACGAACTCTATGGCATCCAATACATCGGCGAGGTTTTCGATGGAGCCCGTGGATAGGTTATCGAGAACCCTCACCTGGTGCCCAGCCTTAACGAGAGCCTTAACCAAGTGACTACCAATGAAGCCAGCGCCACCCGTCACCAAAACCCTCAGGGTCTCCACGGCTCAACCACCGCTAAGGACCTCCATAAAAACCTCAGGCAACCTACTGGCTGACTCCTCAAGCCTCCTACGCACAACCCCCTTAACCTCCTCACCAACCTCCATAACACCCTCAACGCCCAAGCCAATCAACTCCTCAACCCTACCCACCAAATCCTCCACATCACCAGCCCTAAACATGAACCTCTCAGCCCCAGTACCACTGAGGACCTCCGGCACACCACCCACTCTAGCGGCTATAGGCACCGTACCAGCCAACGCAGCCTCAACAACGGCATAGGGCAGGGGCTCCTCATTAATCGACGGGAACAACAAGCCCCAAGCATCCTCATGCGCCCTCATGACGATATCATGAGGAACCTTGCCGACAACCTCCACATGGCGGCTCTTGACTTGGAAACCCCTGTAGCTACCGAAGAGCCTAACCCTGGCACCGAGCCTCACGAGCGACGGCAAAGCCTTGAGGAGTACGTGAAACCCCTTTATGAAACTCCCACCACCAACATAGATAAACACAGGAGCCTCGCCCAGTGCCTTCCTAACCTCCACAAACGGCGGTGGATTATAAATAACCTCAGCCCTCCTAAGCGGCAAACGTACATCATATTTACGAATCAATTCAAGCTGCCTCCTAACCACGAATATAACCGCGTCCGAGTACAACAAAGCCAACCAGTAGAGCATTTGCGAGACTCTCAGGGATCCGCTAACCAACGCCCTAAGGAGGTTCCTGTTCTCATAAAGCTCTACCAATAAGTCACTACGCATGCCGGGCCCTACGTTGCTAATAACGATCGAGGTGTAGGTCAGGAGTTGATTATTGTGCACGTGAAGCACAACCCTAGCCCTCGGGTTAACCCACTTCACAATGGGCGCGAGAGGCAACAGTGTATGGGATGGTATATACACGATGTCAGCCCACCTAATGAGCCTAGCAGCATCCTTCAACTTGGCAGCGAACAACAACCACTCAGCAGGCTTAAAGCCAGCCTTCAAAACATCCCAAGCAACATACCTACAACACCCACGATCAATAATCGGCTTATCAGTACCCGAAACAACAACCACATTAAACCAATCAGCCAAGTAACGCCTAATGAACAGGTAAGTCGCAAGCTCAGCACCACCACCCTCAGGCCAAAAGAACTTAGAAAACACGAGAAGCCTTGGCCTCATGCCCAAAACCTCCACAGACCCCTCCTAACCATATAAGCCACACCCCTAACCCTATCGAAGTAAGCACCGTAGGGAGTAAGGATAGGCTCTTTATCAAATGCCCCCCTCACGTCGTCGAGACTAAAAATGAGTAACTCCTTACCCGTGGCAGCAACTATCTTGTCGCCCCAAACCTCGACACTCACGAAGTGGTTATACCCGGGTATTGACATGTCGACATACAGCGGGTACCAATACCTCAAGTTCTCAGAAACAACAATAGCCGTAGGAGAACCCAACCCACCAACGTAGTAACTACCCAACCTAACTAATGAAGCAAATTGAGCATGAGGATGCCCGCCAAGCCTTAGGAAAATAACTCGCCACCTCTTACCATTAACATCGTAGACACCAACACCACCCCTAGCAATACCACTATCAAAACCAAAAACCCATCTACCCTCATCAATAAGCACCGGGACAAACTGCCAAGGATCCCTGTAAACCGACCTCCAGGTAAAACCGTGATCATTAGATACGGCAACCCTAACGATATTACCATCACCAAGCGTGGCGATCAACAACCCCCTATCCCTATCAAATGCGATGTGGTGGAAATGCCTAGAGGTTGGGTCAATATTTACGTTGGTCACGACCCTCCTGAAGCTTCTGAAGTCCTCACTGACGTAAATCCCCGTAGGAGACTCACCATACTCCTGAACAAAAACCAAACCATCACCCTCCACAGCATGCCAAAACCAATTACCAACACCACCCCTAAGGACAAGCCAAGCATCATTACTAGAAACAAGACGCAGAGAATCACCAACAGACACCAGGAACTCATCACCACGACCCCACAACAAAACACAGGGAAAGCCCTGCATCGAAACTACATCCTCCACATCCCCACCCTTAAGCCTAGAAACCCTACACCTATCGCCTTTATTAATCGTCACGTAAATCGTACCACCAATATTCCTAGCACTAACTGCAGGAATACTAAGTCTCAATTAAACCACCTTTATGCAATCGAGATCTACATGGCATTATAGCATATAAACACTTTATCTGCGACGCCTTCTACAACTTTTTCGCAGAAATACCCCAAGTTTTTCATTATTTGCTCAAACTTATCAATATTGTGATTCCTAACCTCAACCACAATAAACGGCCTAAACCTCATAATCGTTTTCACACCTCCCTTCAATACCTGAACCTCAGCACCCTCAGCATCTATTTTTATTACATCAACACGTTTTAGACCGAGATCCTCCACAATACTATCAAGTCTCCTTAGCGGCACCTCCACGAATCTTCGACACCCATTAAACTCTATAATGCTCGAAGTTGCCGTTACGAACTTTTGACATAGAGTAGCTTTACCCTCCCTATCACCCAGCGCAACATTTAACGCCAAAACATTTCGTAAACCATTCAACTCAACACCCATTGAAAGAGCCCTAAACGATACAGGGTCAGGCTCGATAACGACGACAATCCCATCCTCACCAACGAATCTAGCAACTGGGAATGAATACCTACCAATATGAGCACCAACATCTATAAAGACGGACCCAGGCCTCAAATTCCTAAATAATTCATTGAATACTTCTTTTTCATATTCAGGAACAACTTCTAATAAGTCCGAAGTACATGTAAGAACATAGTAAATATCATTTACTCTAACGCGTATTCCTGAAGATAACCTATTTGATAATTCCCTAAATAGTGCAATTCCCGATCTGTAGTAAATCGCATTTAACGTTCTCGCTACTAGTAGTCGAAAATTATCAATCATAACTCTCACTTGGAAATTCTTCATAAGATTTGAAGTAGTTGCTTAAGATTTGTTAAGGTTGTGGTAATAATGATTCTCTTGACATACCTTACATGCCGTATTAACTCGTCATAGTTCATCAACGCCTCAACAAGAGCTTTACAAAAGTCTGGGTATCTAAATTCCCTATACGGATATATCCATGAAGGGACAAATTCTATGAGAGCCGTCTGTCTAGCACTAATTACAGGTACCCCTATCATTATGCCTTCAAAGACGGGCATTCCCAAGCCCTCCGTAGATGGTGAATATATAAGAATAGCAGTAGATTTTAGAATAACATCACGTTCCTCATTCGAAACATTGAACTTAAATATGACTCTTCTTTGAGCATCCGAGCTTAAATGTTTTAAAATAATATTTTTAAGATTAGCAATATCCTGTTGTGAACCACCTCCCATAATAATTAGGTTAAAATCTATACCCTTGCGCAGGAGATCATCTAAGCATTTACCTAGTACATACCAAAAATCCTCCATCATCATTTTACTAACCTTAGTAAATATGCATAAATTATTAGCATTTTTATAATGCCTTATTGAGTAAATCCCATAAACATCCTTCCAAGTTATAGGATATATTACGACCCCCATCTTTAATACATTGCGACTACCCGTAACTATGTATGACGAAAGTTTAGAATACCGTGAAACATATATAATGCGTATAGGCGAAAGCGGAATATCGAATAACCGCCCTGACCTCATAATTATTAAGAGACGCCATAATAAAGGAACCTTAGCATAGAAGAGTCCATGAACGTCGTGGTTTACGATTATGATTTTTGAACCCCTGACTATTGCGAAAGGCATTGCCAGAAATATTGCCAATAGTTCTATACCTTTGACAAAAGGTATTATTACTATATTTCCAACGCTAACGTAATATAGAATTTTAAATAGCATAAGCATATTATTTAAACTAATATCCACATTAACATCAAGACCTAAATTGCGTAGAAACGTTGTTAAACGTAAAGCATAGTTTCGCGGTCCTTCTGATGAAAGAGCTGCTCTGGTAAACATTACTATAAATCTCATATTTATTCGTTCTCCTTAACTCTCGATAATAAGTATTTAGTCTTCGAGTACGAGAAAACCCCTCCCAATGTATTAATAAGGTATATTAGTGATTCATGTATTCTACATTTATATAAACTCATTAGAAACCTTATAGCACTTGAGATTGCATAGGCGCTGTAAGGTATGGCATAAAATAGGCCATTATGACTAAAACTTCTGTGAAGTGTCTTCCTCAATGATGTTTGTGGCGATGAGTAATGCGCTGCCTGAAGTTTGCTGGTTTTTATATATAAGTAACCAGCCTCTACAATCTTCCATGCAATATATGCGTCTTCGCCGCATTCAAGGTAGCAGAGGAATTTTGGATTGACAAGATTTACAACCTCTCTTCTCATAAGGACATGTGAAGTGTCAGCACCATAAAAATTCACAATACCATATTTAAGGATTACGTTCCAGGAAAAATCCTTCCTCGGAGATCGAGTTAATAGAACGTCTTTGGCTCTTCCAAAACTTCCCTGAACACCCCAAATCCTTTCGTCCTTCATGTATTTTAATGCCGATTTAAACCATCCAGGTAATATTTCTACATCACTATCTATAAACGCAAACCATTAGGTGTCCACAGGCTTCATACCTAAGTACCTGGCACACCCAAGCGGTTTTCTTGTTCTTAATAGAATTAGTTTATCATCAAAGAATTCTTTCACAACTTCGATAGTGCCATCGGTGGAGTATCCATCAACGACTATGAAATGATGCACAGGCACTTCCTCCTTAATTGCCTTGAGTACGCGTTTGAACCACGGCTTATTGGAATTCTTAGTTAACATCACAACATCTATCTCTAAGTCCTGGGGGCTCATTATGCCTGTTTAAGCATCAATAATTCCTTATATAGTCTTTCATATCTCTCAGCCATGGTTCTCGAGGAAAACCTTCTCTCAATGTCTCTTCTGCATTCACGGCGGTCTAGAGAATCGACAAGCTTAATTGCTTCTGTCATCTCGTCTATATCCCTCACCAGAAAGCCGGTGAGGCCGTGTCGCACTATTTCAGTAACAGAGCCCCTTGC
>Ga0209739_100562_pt1 | contig 14917 bp, 7 predicted proteins | sample JossMetagenome_2_FD_184729 | JGI IMG/M metagenome (GOLD analysis project Ga0209739, IMG submission 184729) | Hot spring sediment microbial communities from Joseph's Coat, Yellowstone National Park, USA - JC3_ASED (SPAdes) (version 3) | ecosystem: Environmental > Aquatic > Thermal springs > Hot...
GGTTTAAAAAAGTGTATTGGAACTACCTCCTCCTAACTTTAAACAAGTAGAATACAAACCCTACTACAGCAACGGCAACTAATAGCGGCACGGTAATAGGCTCTGGTACTGGATAGTATGGCGGTGTAGTAGCGAAGTATAAGTCAATGTAGTAGTCTACCACTCCATCCTGGACTTCATTCCAAGTATTGCCAGGCACATCTGTTATGCAGTCCAGTGCACTGCTCACACCACTACCTGTACCCCATGTCCCTCCACCGTTGTTAGCGTAGTTAGACCAGCCTCTAGCCGTTATCAATTCCATCCTCAGGAAGAAGCTGTCACCGCTCGGAGGGGCTCCAATAGTGCTCCAGTTTACTCTGAACTCTATTGCACTATAGGCTACGTCCGCACCCACTAAGGCATCTGGGTCGCTCTGGAACTTCCCGCCGGAGTCAACTATGTAGTATATTCCACCCCAGTTAGCCTGTAGCGTGTCAGTGACCTGTGTCTTGCTTTGTCCTCTGTATCTAGAGTCTGCTAGGTTTATCACCACCTGGTACTGCCACTTCGCGTTGGGGTCGACTTGAGTATTCGAATTACCGGCAAACCATACTTCACCGGTTGTTGAGCCATTCCTGTTAATGGTTATCGCCACGAATGTACCGCCGTCATCGCCTATGTAGAAGTTTTTCCAAGCCCACTTATTTTGCGAACTATCCCAGTATGTAATTTGGCTCATGTTTTTCACAATAATTAATCCGTACAGGTAGTTCGCATCGGCAGTCACTCTAAATTGGACGAGATCGACTATGGGGTCGTGTTCACCGGGATTAACAAAGTCTGTTCTCTCGTCTCCCTCTGGGTCGCACCATATCCACTGCGGTATGTTGTTAATGGTTGCTAAGTATAGTCCCGGGGCTTTACCAGTGCAGTCATATGCCCCCCATTCACTGGGGTTCCCGTCTATTGTTATTGGTAGTGTTGGACTCACTTGCAGTACATTTTTTTGTCCGTGTGCAAGGGTGGGTAGCGGTGCCAGGGCAAGAATCACTACTAGCAATACCAGTAGAGGTAGTTTATTCAACCCTGTTCACCTATTATATTTTTGATGTGAATATTTATAAATTTTTCAGTATTTGTATAATTAGATGGTTTAAAACAGTTAAATCAATGGGGGTGATTGCTAGAGGAGTGGTGGTTTAACTTATAAAAATAAGATTAGGGTTAACGCCTCATTCTCCTGGTGAATAACAGTACGCCTATTACCGCCGCTACGAGTATTGGTATGGCGGCGGGGAACTCTGGTATTGGTATAGGAGACTGGGAGCTGGGGTAGTTGCTGGACACATAGTATGCGACGAGGTCGTTGCCCTCCACGGTGAAGACCACTAATGTGCCGGGGCTGTAGCCTGGTAGTACTGTGATGCTGACCGGCCTCTTTCCCACAATGCCGGTAGTGTTGACCGGTATTATGAAGTTGCCGATACTGCCATCAGTCTCGTTGACGAGCGCCAGGAATACATTGTAGTTGCCGGTCCCGAGATCCCTCACAGCATAGACTACGGGGAACAAGCCTGAGCCCGAGTCGTATGTAGCCCTAACGTAGCTCGAGTTCCTGTCGCTGAGGGACACCAACCCGGTGTTGGAGCCGTCGGTAGCGACCAGCGTGAGGTTCACGTAGCCGCCGGTGCTGTAGGCCAGCAACCACTTACTGCCGCCGCCGGCGATCCACGGGTAGAAGGTGGTCGCCGAGCCGAGGTCGATTAGCGTCCGGCGGTTCACGCTCTTACTAGTTAGGTCGACAACCGCGTACCCCAGCGCGCTCGACGACACGTTGTACGCTGTCAAGACATACCCTCCGCTACCTAGCAGGGCTGTGTGCATTGGGTAGACGTTGAAGTACGTGTAGACAGTACCAGACGTTGTAGTGAAAAAGTCGGGTGTGGGCCCCACGTCGCCGAGACTATTATCAACCGGGATCCTGTCGACCACTAGTGTGTTTCTCGCCGAGTCTACACTACCCTTCACCAGTTCAAGGTCGTAGCCTGTTGTGTCAGTGTAGTTTCTCGCAACCCATATAAAGCTCTTGGTAGCCGGGTCGTAGAGGAACCCGCTCATCACGTCTACACCAACGCCTATCCCAGTAGAGCTTGTTGAAGCAGTCTTTGTCGTCAAGACTATAGGATACCCGCCTGAAGGGATCTTCGTCACTAGGTCTTGTTTGACCGCGTATAAGTATAGCCTACCACTAGATCTTGCTGATAGGAAGTGGTATCCTATGATCCAGTAGCAGTTGCCTGAAGCATCACAATACCAAGCTGTGTGCGGGTGGTATTGATACGGCCCACTGTACAGGTAGAAGAACTGATTGCTTGTGGTGTCGTATGATATTGGCTGAGTTGGGTCTATGGGGACATATGTGTACATTGCGATATTAGAATAAGACGTGCCCCCGATTGTAGCGCTGTATTGGTTCCAGGCGACGAGGAAACCAGAGTTGTTTCCTGCTATAGACACCATGCCGCGGAATACATTAGTTGCGGGCAGTCCATAACTGGCTGCTACATCACTCAAGTTCACACTTCTAACCACGTTCCCGCTCTTATCTAGTATTACAACCCACAAGTGGTATGTACCATACTCGGAGAATGCTACTCCAATATAGTTCCCGTCAGGTGTGGTAGCAACTTTCGCGCCCCACGCTGTAGCATAGGCGATTCCCTGGGGTAGGCTGGCTAAAACTACTCTAGTCACCGTGGGCATATTCTCCTTGGCTACGTCGTAGTTTACGTATAGAGTCCACTGTGATGGGTCGAAGTCGTTGTTCGTGTAGTCTACTATAGTAGCATACCCGTTCTGGACAAGCCACTCGTTGACGTTCATCAGTGCCGTGTCGTTGACTCTAACGTAGACTACAGCCATGATCCTCCCGTAGTAGTCGACCTGGCTGGGCGTCTTGCTGATATCCAAGTATACTACTCCACCGTACTGTGCCAGCAGGTTTGTTAAGTTGCCCTTAGCCCACTGGCCCTCAGGTGTCGTGAGCTCCGGGGCGTCGATATCCGCGAACCTGACGACAGTCCTGTACTCCCCCGCCACGTATAGTGCTGGGGAGATGTGTACTGTGTCCCCGTCCACGACCTCTGTTACAACAACCCTAGCGTGCGGGAAGTCGCTGTGGACTCCAACCCCGCTGGCGCTCGCCACCTGTGTGCCAACGAGCGGTGTTAAAAGTGTAGCGAGGATTATTAATGTGAGCAACCCGGTTAGACGCCTCAACTCCACTTCTTACACCTCTGAGCTGATTTATTTAGTAGTTAGATTAAAAACCTCGCAAACCCATCAGCCCAGCTAGAAAACATCATCCCCGAGCAACACGCCGCCGAAGGCGCACCTCACTGGGAGACACAGGGGGAGACCGCTAGCCGACTCGCCGACAACACTATACTCGCACACAGCAGTCTTTTTAAAAAAACGGCGCCGACCTACTAATATTCCACCTCCCGCCGGAGAAGTAAACGGGGTCAATCAACTAAATGGAGTATTTTAGGCGCATCTCCACTCGTAGAGGGCGCACCCAGCTCCACCGGAAAGCAGTCAGATGCTGGAGGCCCCTGAGAGTTTAGCGCCTAAGGTCGCCGAGCCACCACGTTAATGTATGCGCGCTAGTTCTTTTGATCCACGAAGCATATTCAGCCCGGTCGCCTACTTCAAGCACTGCGCTTCTCCATCACGCTTTAAGGATGCCCCGGGATGCCCTCAGTGTGATATGCGGGAAGCTTTTTAACTGCTGGCGATAAAGCTGGAAAGGGGGCTTGCATGGTTAAATGCCCTTACTGCGGCTACGAGGGCGAGTTCAGAGTTCTCAAGACCTGGAGGTTCAGGTTCTACGAGGTTAAGAGGCTACAATGCCCCAAGTGCCAGGGGATTTTCAACCACTACCAGGGGGTCAGCCCCACAGGCAAGAAATCCGAGTTCGTGATCAGGGTTAAACCCAGAGCGTCCGCTAAGTGAGGCAAGCAGGGAGCAGGCTCTCACCCACCTGGTTAAATCTTTTACCCACACTCCCCCGAGGGCACTCCACGCTGAGGCTACCTTGAATCATATGGGAGGGGATTGTACAGGTAAGCTTTATTATGAAGCTTGTAGGCCGACTCCCGGGAAACGCTAGCTGATTAAACCTGATAGAAAACTAGTTACCTGGCCCTGGACTCCATCCACTCTATGATAGGCGGGAAACCGGTGTCGAAGACGGGTTGCCGGGGTTAGGGCTTGAAGATTATCCTCGCACGCCTCTCCTCCCTGGTCGCCTTGATTATGGTCTTCGGGAGATCAGCGTAGATGCCGCAGAGAGTTGTCCAGGACTCCGGCTCCTTGTCAACTAAGCCGGCGACGTTGCACACCACGTAGTTTCGGAGGTTGGCCTCGTGAAAGCGGTAGCAAACCTGACAGTAGTAACATTACTGGGTAAAACGTGAGGCTGGAAAGTCCTCATGGAGTTGAGGGGAAAGCAAAACTATGATATTTAGGACAGCGAGCTCAGAGTCCTCGCATAACTAGTTTAAGCAAGGTTTTCCAATTAGTTACAATCCCTCTACTAATGAGGCATCCTCTTTCCTTTAAAGATCGCGATCACATGAATATGGCTTGAAGCTCCTCAATTCATAGTTTCATTGTAAATCATGATGAGAGGAGGCCTCGACAAATGAATCGCGAATTAAGCCTCGCTGAGTATATTACCATGAAAATTATCATTTCTGGCAAGGGATATAGTTCTGGTATTAAGGGAATTGTGGATGCCTCTGTGATGCCATCCTTATACATCTGAGGGATGGTGCTAGGTTAAAATTTTTAAGCTTTATTAATTGAATTGGGGGAGAGACTTCGGGCATTGTCGAATATTTTGAATTTGTTGAAGATATCATGAAATTACGTGAACTGCCGGAGTCGGCAGGCTACCTTCTCATTAATCTAATCTCCAAGGCTTTCCTATACGTTGTTTTGTTAATGTGGCTTTACATACATTTTATTAGTAGCATCCCTTTTCCTCTACTCGCTATCGTAGAACTGGTGGCAATACTTGCAGTTATATTCCTTTACGAAAAGAATAGAGAAACCCGCCGGAGATTAGTTGAAAAGTTTATGGAAGGCGGGGACATAGTCACCTCGCTGGAGGAGTGGAGAGAAGTCCTTCAAAGGTACGAAGAAGACGATTCTACTCTAAATAAGAGGGATGGCTCCATTGAGGGTTATCTTGAAGACCTCTTAAAGAAAGCTGTGAGGAAATTATTCAAAGAGTTCATAATCGGAATAAAAAGGAATCGGCGTGAGCTGTTGATACTCTTGGGTTTCCCTCTCTTAGTCAACATTCTCCTAATGCCTGTAATAATCTCAGGTGGTATACTTCTATCCCAATTTTTTCTCGTCCTGGATAGCAGAACCGTAAGCTTTCTGAGAAGTTTCGCTGAAGCGCAAATGATGGGATTAATGTTGGCGGTAGGTGTCTCGAATCAGGTTCTACTAGCCTATTCCACACTTAACAATATGCTAGAAGGATCTTCAAACACCAAAGGAGAGGACGATGTAGCAGGTGAGAAGCTCGAAATATGGGAGCTGTTTACGCTCACATACATTGCTGCAGGAATTAGGGCTTTCATCCCTATAAAAGTAAGTTTCAAGCTAAAGGATAAGCTTGTAGCACTAGGGTTTCTTTCGCTACATATTGTTTGTTTCTCCTTTCCATGGGATCCTCAAAACGTTCTTGGGAGTGGAGAAGATGATAAAGAAGAAAAGGGAAGAATAGCACTCTTCGCTGTAGTGTTCGCGCCGACATCGGAGGATGTTAAAATGAAAGAACTGGTCGAGCGGCTAACGAAGAGAGGAGAGCCGTCAAAAGAACCTCCGGTGCACCAGTTGGTTTGCAGTATTTGTAAAAGCACATTGGGTGAGCCTACACCACAGGACAGTAGTCCATGCCGCGAGTGCCCGCATGTATGTATAAGTAGTGATGAGGGGAAAAAGATATCTGTGAACTGCCAAAACCCATTCATGCTTGAAAAAGTTTATCAAGAGGCATTGAACAGTGCGTTGTCACTAGCTAAAAGCATGTTGTCTGGTATAACCACCTACGTATGCCCCTTCGACAGCTTATTGAGACAGATGGATGAGAGCTTCAAAGCCGCTGAGGAAAAGTTGATCAAGTTCTTCAAGGAATTCGGCATTATTATGGATGGCTTACCACTTCCAGATAGCCTGCTCCTGGAGAGGATGCTCAAACTCTTTCAGCATGCTGGGAAATTAGGTGACCTGGGGAACATTATAAAGTGGTTCATCTATATCCAACCTCTTGTTATCATTCAAACCCTCGTGATGAACCCTAAGCAGGTGACAACCTCTGGAAGTGGAATAAAGATTGAAAGGAACGAATACTGTAAGGTAACGGTTTGCATCCCGGTTTTAATAGGTATAGGGTTAGCGACCTCAAAGCTAAGACAACCCTTAATAGCCCATAAAATATGCTCTGGTGGAGCCCAGTCTTCCAGCTCCTCTTCAAGTAAAAATTTAACTAATGATTTAGAAAAACAAACAATGATTCCCAACGACAAGGGAGCTAAATAGAGAATACACCCTCTACGGAGAACCAAGTAAGAGCGTTCTTCGTAAACACCGCTACTTTCACGTTGCATAAGTGCGATCATTGCTTTTGCGTCATTTTTACAACGTATTAACACCGACTATAGAAGTCTTCTGAAGCCTATGAGTTTTGCTTCTACAGGCATCTTATCCGATCATGAGATCAACATCAAGTATTTGGGGCCCGAAGAGATCAGATGTAATCTAGAAAAAGTAGAAATGATAAGTTCTATCATTGTACATGGGGAGTGACGGTTTAACCAGTTATCAGGGAGGAAATCGTTCACCTTAATTGAGATGATCATTTATATCTCCTATGGGAGACTTATATTTCAACATCTCAAGCTAAAAAGAGCCTAAAAATGGTGCTTGTAAGCCCGAGGAAAGGAGCGTATATTGTGTAGCTCTCTAAAAACCTGCCTTCTCAATAAGAACTAGAAGGTGTGTTTTTCGATTTTCCAATCTGTGGTTGTTCTTTTATCATACTCTCGGATGAGACCCGAATTTCATGAAAGATATTCCTTGAAGTTCTTCATTAAATTCAAAGCATATAACCAAAATCTCCACCGCGTTTCGAGGGAAGTTCTGGACATTTAAAAACTTTTTAACAAAAACTGTAATCTATACTCGATCAGGGGTACCTGGTTTTGAGTACTAGGAGTTTGAGGGAAAAGCTTCTGGAGATCCAAGACTACTGGCTGAGCACGGCTAAAAGTAGGGCTGGCGAGTCTATAAAAAACATACTCGATATCCTCGTGGAGCTCACATATATAGAGCCAGGACAGTTTGTTTTGGAGTTTCTACAAAACGCCGAGGATGCCTTAATGGAAGCAGGGAAGCGAGGTTATTTCAGGATAGAATTGTACAAGGATAAGGTCATCATAAGCAATAATGGGAAGCCTTTGGACGAGCATGACTTAGACAGTCTTTGTAATATCAAGAGTAGGAAAAAGCCCGGTTTAGGTTACAAAGGGTTCATAGGTATAGGATGGAAATCGGTCTACAAAGTATCAGATCACGTTGAGATCTACTCCAATGGAATCTCATTCGAGTTCAACAAGAAATATTGGGCTTCCCCATTGGCTCAGGAAACTCTTCGTAAATACAGTCTCAGACCTGAAGACGTCCTGTGGCAGGTTACACCCATAGAAATTAAGCCGATTGAAACCGTTCCAAAAGATGAAACAAAGTTTATCGTGCACTTAAGGGATACTTCGGATTTTAATGAAATTTCAAGAATGATCGATGAATTGGGGTTTTCAACATTCCTGTTCTTAGACCATGTTAACAGGGTTGAAATAGTGGATAATGTTAGAGGGAGAACCAGGAGTATAGAGTGGTTTACTACTAACGAGGAAGTAGTTAATGGTGTGAGAATCGCACGAGTAGTGGTTACAGTTGCAGAGAACGAGTCAAGCGCTATGCACAAATTTCTGGTTTTCCGAAAGGAATTCGCGGTTCCCGACGAGGTTAGAAAAGACATAGTTACGATTACTGCGAAGAGAAGCGATATTTCCAAACGTGAAGTCGCCCTCGCCTTCTACATACACACAGGTACAACGGGAGAAGAGCTCAGGCCCCTTGAGGAAGTTAAGTTGTGGGGAATGTATTCATTCTTGCCGCTACATGAAGTTAGAACAGGTTTAAAGTTCCTCATACAAGCCGATTTCATAGTTCACCCAGGGAGAAGATTTATCAATTCTGAGGCAAAATGGAATCACTGGCTAATGACATCAGCATCAGAATTACTTAAAGAAGCTATAAGATATTTGATGAAAAACTATAAAAGATCCTATCTTTCGGTCTTCGACTATCAAACCATTGGTGACGAAATTTGGTTTAAATTAATAAAACCATATATAATCGCAACAATAGACGAGCTACTGAAAGATCCTCTTGTGGTGTGTATTAATGGTCACGAAGTTAGGTTAAGCTCCACTGTAAAACTCCCAGATGAGCTCCTGAATTTAGTTAAATACGGTTTACTTAGTGAGGAAGAGTTAAAATATATCTACGGAGTTGACAAGCACATTCTGGATCCATCAGTGAAGCTCCGCGGGAAAGATTCCCCTCCCACATTAAGGCTTGAAGACCTGTTAAATCAGGATATCATTAGGTTGAAATTAAATAAGGATCTCAAAGAAGCAATAAACTACTTGAGTGAAATCTATAAGCTGGCTTACGAAAGGAATATTTTCATACCTAACGAAAAAAGGTTTGTTATAACACAGTCCAAAGACGTGAAACCCTCGCTCGCTGCCTACATTCCTAACCTTCCGGAGGAAATAGAGGAGCTCCGTAAAAGATTTCCAGAAGTGGAAAAATATTTGAAAAGCCTCGATTTTCTCCACGAGGATTTCGTTAAGACTGTAGGTCTAGAGATATTGAAGTGGCTCGGAGTTAGAGAGGTTAACTTGAGGGAGCTAGCTGAGAAGGTTATACTAAAGCAGATCTCCGGGGATAAACCCCCCTCAAACACAGACGACCTGCTGGTCGCCACAACTCTTGTCAAGAAATCCGGTATAACTATAAATACCCCAATATGGGTTTTAACCAGAAGAGGGGTTGTAGAAAAATCGAACAATACCTGGTATCCTTTAAAAGCTTTTGAGGGCCTAGATGTTAGCGAATTACTAGGTATAGAAGTACTGGATATTGACAGGTATGCTAAGTACGATCCTGACATTGTAGGATGGAGAACTTTCTTCACACCACTTGTGAGGGGCCTCCAGCTTTACGACTATAAGTGCTATTATCAAAGGTGCTATTGTTGGGTACGTGATTATGTCTACGACCTACTCGAGAAAATCAAAAAACTTCTCGAAGTAGTTCCAGCGTATATAAACATAAAGCTTGTGAGACTTATAAAGGCGATATACTATGATTCACTTGAAAAAGAGTGCAGAAATCAAGTCAAACTATTGCTTCTCACTGATGAAGACAAACTGACATACTCTGATCAGCTGTTGCTTCATGACGCCTATGAGCCAGAGGAAAAGTGGCTAAGGTGGAAAGAGGAAGGATTTCAGGTCGGCCCGTTCGTAAGCCCTAGATACATTGAAAACCCTTCAAATAAGACAGAGGTTGGATCCTGGAGACAATTTTTCAAGGAGGTTCTAGGGGTTAAAGAAGGAGTGGAAAGCGAGATTGTTGAAAGGTTCGCTGAGTGGTTTGCCGAGAAAAAGCTGGTTAGCAGAGGTTATAGAGTATTGGGTCGCGGGGAGGGATGCGACTTTAACCTGGATGTAGGCGGTAATGTTGTATGCGTTGAAATTAAGGGTCGTAAGAGCGGGCTAGGGGAATTAGAAGTTGAGCTCACCGAGCGAGAAACAAGGAAAGCGATAGAGCTCCGAGATAAGTACTGGCTGATAGTAGTGGAGAGCATTCCTAATAACCCTAGAGCCTGGTTGTTAAAAGATCCTGGAAAATTAATAAGCGTAGTAAAATTCAAGGGGGAGCATATAAAGGGGCATGGGGAGTTGTTGGATGACCACTGATATTCAAGAGGTTAAGACTATAGAGGAGCTCTTTGAAAAGTATGCAAAGGAAGGATCTCTCGAGAAACTTCTTGTTCTTTACAAGATAGTGCAAGATGGCTTAGATGCTGCCCGTATCGATACGATAGCCAGATTAGGGACTGTAAAACCATTCCTCGAGGTGTACGAAGACTTAGTTGCTGGAAAAATCTCTTCGATCCCTATTGAAGCCAAGGAGCTATTGAAGGCAAGGGAAGCAGAGCTGATCCCACTGTTGGTCAGAGACGCTAGTTCGAGGACTGAAAAGCTCGATCCACTCACGCAGAGACTTGTAGCCCTTCTAGTCTTAATGCTTGAAAATAAACATAGGTTGCCTAGTCTAGTTGAGGATCTTTACGACTTGTATGAGGTTCTCACTGGGGAGCATATTCCCGAGGAGGCGCGTAGGGAGTGCTCCAGAAATCTTCATGAACTCCACTTGGTAGATACGTTGTATTTTGATATTTACAAGTGGAGTCCACATGCCCCTTACATATTAAGAGCGTTGAAGAACAAAGTCCCAAAAGTTCTAGTTGAATTTAAAATGGAGTCCGAAGAAAAATAAATCCAGCTGGAGAGAAGGTTTTCCTTTTGCATATCATTATATCAAGCTCAAGCAACGATCCTGATTTGTCTCTGATAGTGCTCCGATCATAATTCGTTAAATCATTCATTAAGTTTTTTATTACCCTAAGTGAAGTTTATGGAGATTTCTGGCGTATTACATGGTGTAAAATAATCACTTCGGTTATCCCTATATGGAAAGTTTACCCGAGGATAAATAGAATACGGGATACAGACTCCTAGACTTGGCTTGGGTAGCCTTATCTTGTTCGGCTTCTTATCCACGGTTTGCCCGGACGCCACATCTCTATCATGGTGGACCTTAATCTGGGCGCACACAAGTGTTGCCTAGAGGGGAGAAGAGTATTGTGAAGCGTGGTGAAATCATGCAACTTGCTGTCAGACACCAATGCATCCCAGCGGACGGGACATGTGGAAATCCCTGGATTTAAATGCATCCGCGTTTCAAGAGCATGGTCATCTATTAGATGAGCATATGGATGACCATGCTAACGTAAAACATGATCATCTATTAGATGGGCAAGCAAGTAATCTAATAGATGACCATGCTTTCCAGTCTCGATCAGGAAGCATGATCATGTATTAAATGACCTTCTTCACAATCAATTACATGACCATGCTAATGTAAGCATGATCATCTAATAGATGGGCATTATCCTCATCTATTACATGATCATGCTTCCGGGCCGAGGTTGCTGAGCATGCTCATGTATTAGATGATCATGCGGGTAATCAAATAGATGATCATGCTAACCCGGCCTAAAGCATGGTCATGTAATACATGAGCATGCAGGTAATCAATTACATGACCATGCTTAGCCCATCTATTAGGGTGCCTTCTACATGACCATTTAGATGATCATGCAACCTAGTTAGCCGCTGGGACGCTCTCTAGTTTCCACGATGTTGGGAAGTCCTGCTGTGAGGAGCTATTAAAGGTATTAAGTATTGAAGTTTGGGGAAGCGAGGCAGGGGTTAATTGGGGCTTCGACTTCTACCAGACGGGCATAGTGGTAGCCGATGTATCAGTCTAGTCAACTCGCTTGGGTATAAGAGCGTTGTAATCTTCCTCGTCTCACAGTGAGGCAATGGAGAGCCACCTAGCACATCCAGTGGTGGGCAGGTACCTGGTTACTACGACCCCTTGGAAAACACAGTATTCTCTAATTGGAGGAGAGTAGCAAGATGGTGTAAGTTTCTTAAAGTGCTTCGCCTACAATCGGTTTTAAGCTTTATACCATCGTACTCGATCACACCGTCAAATATTTTTTCTGCTTTTCAATTTAATTGACGCACGAAACTTGCGTACTAATTCTCCCAAGCCTTACTATGAATAACCAGGCAATTTAGAAAGCAAACATATACCGTAAACAGCCGCCCTAACTGGTTGGAGCTATGAGTAATATATTGGTTTCTAATGGTTTCTTTAAGCATTCTACAAGCTCTCGCAGGATCCAAGAGCTGGTCTCGATGGTGCTCAATTTCGCTACTAAGCTCTTGGCCTCCTCTATTTCGCTTTTTAGCATATCGAGGCTCATATCGCCACAGCAAGAGAGGTATGCGCCGTGGTGTGCTCGGCCCCTCAGCTCATTGAATTTTTCGAGAAGCTTGTACTCTCTCTCTCACCTATGATGTTGAGCTGTCTAGCTCCTCTAAGAGCCTTATTGACTTTGCTCACCTCGAGTCCTCATCGCCTTAACAGCGGTATTAGGGCGTCAGCTAACTTGTCGTGGCAAAGCACGATTCTATCTCTAAGCGAGCCAGCTTCAAGGAAAAGAGCTAAGTGGGAGAACAGGTCTACATAGGGCTGAAATCGATTAAGTAGCCTTGAAAAATCCACATACTTTAAAAGCCCCGACACCTCCTTGTAATGGACGTAATTTCCAAGAAAGCTCTCTATTAGGGTTTCAACGGAGATCTTCTCGAACAGCCCCTTATCCCACATGCCCTCTAAACCTAGAGCGCGAGCCATAACCTCTTGCAAATCTATTTGTTTGAGACATGGAATACGGCTGGGATCAATAGGCACTATGCTCACTCCACGGTTCAATATCATAATGATACTTCAAATAAACCAGGCTAACTTTTACTCGTAGCATGCTCATTACCTTGCTTAAACCACTTTGTAAGAGGTTCTGCTTTACCTTGAGAACCTCTCCTCTTTCTCTTGCTTTCTTTCCTCTTAGTTTCTCTTAGAGAACTCGCTATCTCTACTCCTTCAGCTCCTGGCGCTACTTTTCTACCGGCACCCTTAATCCTCCTCTCCATCATCTCCCAAGCACGTCTCCAAAGCTCATCGACATCAATGGATATCCCTAGGATCTCGGCGATCTTGCTATCTATCTCCCTAAATACTGGTCGAAGCTCCCTGAACACCCTAAGTTTTACACGACCCTCCTCTTCCCCCTCTTCTTCAACAGCCTCCTCGCTTGGAGACTCTGAAATGCTCTTCATCAGCAACCGCGCTGTGGACTCTAGCTTGTCAAAGAGCTTAGCAAGCTCTTCAACATACTTTCGATCAACTTTCTTAACATCTAGTATAGGCATCTCCTCAACAACGCTAACCTCTAGACCCAAAGGCCCTTTAGCAATATACCTGGCATTCTGCTCAAGCCATTCCCAGTTAAACGTTGAGTTAAGGTACGCTAGAAGAGCTTTAACTTCAACCTCGTCAAGCTCAATATTAGGCTTAACATTATCTATAACATTACCATAAAGTTTATTGAATTCAATAGGATCATAAACAGTGCTACCTATTTTCATCTTGACTCTTGGTACGAATGTTATAATAGCATCGTAGGTAACCAGAGGCATTGTGACTAAGAAGAATTGTGGATGGTATCTAAACTGCCTAATTGCCATTATTGGTGTTGGCATGAATCCCCCTAGATCGTACCACCCATAGAAGTATGGTTTTCTACCTTCTTTTCTTGCTTTTTCCTTTTCTTCTTCCCTAGCCTTACACGCCTCAGCCTCACTGCATATCCTACCACCACCCCTGGTCTCTCTAATCTGTGTCCTGCACTCTGTTTCACCCCACTTAACATATTCCTGTAGTGATTGCGGTATCTTCTCCCTGGGCTCGTGAAGCACTAAAATCCATGCATCTGAATACTCCTCTTTCTCCTCACTCTTGCTCTTCTTATCTCTTATTTCCATCCAATCTTTTTCTGTAAACGTAAATGTCTTCACATATCTAGATGCTGTTATAGCTGGTACCAGGTACTTCACTACAGCATCCCTGAACCCCTTAACCTTTGCATTCCAATCAACTATCTTATCCCTGCTGAAGTAGAAGAAATCCTTAGCCCCTAGGTTACGTACTCCACTTATTCTACCCCAGCTTGCTAAACATAGATACAAGGCATTCCCATAGGATGGCGCAAACCACTCTCCTGCTCTAACCATTAATGGATGTGTTTCAATAATTTTCACAATGTCCTCTACACCCTCGAAGAATAGGCTAATCCACTTCTTATCTCTTGGAATCTCGGATTGCTTAACGTATCCGTACCAGATACCATACCTCTGCTTACACACATCAAGAGTTGCTTTATCGAATTCGTAAGCAGGAGTTATAGCGTTTTCAATGCACTTTAAAGCTTCATCAACTTTTGCCTCAACCTCTTTATCACTGAGCCTACTATCTATTGGCGGTATCCTTACAAGTAGAACCTCATTGTTTCTTCGAGCGGTTTCATCGGATTCCTTCTCAGCTAACACTATGACAGTTGATATTAAGGCTTCGAAGAGCCTATATGATATGTCTATCAGCGCCTTGATCTTGAAGTTATCAAGTAAGAACTTCCCAAAATCTATACCATAATCTGTTTGCAACCACATATTAGATATTATCATGCCTAGTGTGCCGCCATTCTTGAGGAGGTTCTTAGTTGCGTGAAGTATCCAGTAAATATAGATTCCAGGTTCTCTCCCTCTCCTGGTATCAGCAACCAAATCATACTTATCAATTAAGTCTCTAACACTTTTCCTGATAAGCTCCTTTGTCGTCTCAGGTATCTCAACCCATCTAGTATATGGTGGGTTACCTATCACGGCATCAAAACTCTCTTTAGATAAGGAGAAGTAGTCCTTAGTCTCAATGTTGAGTTTTGATATTGGGCACCTAGGCTCCATGAACAATAGGTGTAGCGATGTTAGCTGTGCCGCAAAAGCATTAATATCAACACCGTAAAGGTTAT
>Ga0209739_100563_pt1 | contig 14917 bp, 13 predicted proteins | sample JossMetagenome_2_FD_184729 | JGI IMG/M metagenome (GOLD analysis project Ga0209739, IMG submission 184729) | Hot spring sediment microbial communities from Joseph's Coat, Yellowstone National Park, USA - JC3_ASED (SPAdes) (version 3) | ecosystem: Environmental > Aquatic > Thermal springs > Hot...
TCGGGGCCGAGGTAGCACTTCCTGAGCCTCTTGACGACCCTGCCGTCAGGGGCCCTCTCGTAGCCGAGGTAGTGGACCGCGTAGTAGTAGACGTGGCCGTTCCTCCTGTGCTTCTCAATGTAGCTTACTGGCTGGCCGCACCTGGGGCAGACCACCAAGCGTCCGCTGGGCTGGGCCTCCACGCGCCTCGCCCAGGAGCAGGGAGGACTGCCAGGGCTTAAAGGCGTTTCTACGCAACTTTGTGTAGAAAAGTGCTTGAGGGGCAGGTAGGGGCCTGCAGCCCCCTGCCCAACGCGACCTCATTAATGTTCAGCTTTTCTACGCAAGTTTGTGTAGAAGATGTGGAAGCTTCGGTTGGGAATATGTTTTAGTTTCTTTGCGTTGCAACAGGTCCTGAAATATGCCCTGTACTACATCTGTGATGTTTTAGTTTCTTTGCGTTGCAACCGCCTAAGGTCGGCCAGGAAATAGAGTACCAAGAAGAGTTTTAGTTTCTTTGCGTTGCAACCGACCCTCGCGCCCCCTCTACGTCGCCTCCGCACGTGGTTATAAGTCTACGGCCCAGGCGGCGCCCTGGCTCACCTAGGGGCCCATTTAAGTTAAGGAAGCGGGGAGGCAGGGAGCCCGTCGAAGGGCGAAGAAGTTGCAACTTCAAAGAAACTAAAACGGCAAGCAGCTTCAGCGCCAAGTTGTGGAGCTGTTGCAGCTCAAAGAAACTAAAACTGACGTTAGCTTCGATAAAAAGGAAATAATCACAGATCGACGAGCGATCGACCAAAGGAGTAGGCTTTTTCAAAGCCGTAGAGAGCTAGCTTGACTTCCTGCAATTTACTGGTAGTATAGAACCCCAACCTGTAAACTTTCCAACGTTTCCTCTTTTATTACATCTCAGCACCGACCCCGGCAGTATTGCAGGATAAATAGGTCTCCTAACGTTGTACGCAATGTTGAAACCAAGGCCTATTAGGCCAATTTTTACTGGAAGCTCCTCAATTATTTCTTTACCTAATTTACCGCAACCCTCGATTTCCATATCGTAAAAATCGTCTACGCTCACTACTTTCTCTATGGGAGATAATATTATGGGAGAAATTACTAAACCGCAGTCCTTGCTTTCCGGTGGAGCGAGCTCCCAAGGTTCAACCTTTACTATACCGCTTTCTCCACCCATGGTATAGTAGCCTCTATTTACTTCCTGTTCTACTTCCACAATTATTCCTCCATCTATTTTAATCAACTCTTGACTGTAAAGCATCGATTCCATTACCGTTTTATTATCAAACCTCACCCCTATGCCTACCTTATTTATCACGCCAAGTAAGTCAATTGCCTCTATCTCCTCCACTTTTCCATTTTCATTCAATTTTAATTCCCAATCATCCAACTCTATCAGTTTGCCTGGATAGCTGTGAGCGTAATATTTACCTTTATGATAAAGTAACGGACCCCAAAGTTTCACTTTGACGCTCTCGTTTTCCAGTGATAGCTCTTTTAAATTCTCCCTTTTACCTCCCCCGTTAGCTATGGAATAAATGAACCCCGCAATTGTGGAAGGCAGCGGCAGCGGCTCGGAAATCCCCCTATTCATCGGCCCGCTAAGCGCTGGGGAAAACTCTCCTCCCCACCTAAAGGACACAGGCTTTAAGGGCCTTATTATTATGAACATTTAGCTCACCCCTTGTAATTATCGTCAAAGTAATCTACCGCTTTTATAATGTCAAGCTTTGGGGGTGGAGTGTATAAGACTCCCTTCTTCAACTTATTCCTCTCAACGTAGTACTTTAGGGCAGAATTCAGTAAACTGCTACAATCGTTCCTATTGGCACACCTAGTAATAATCTCGTCTCCCAGTACATCTTTTATAAAGGACTTGCTTAATTCTTTTTTATTTTTTATTTCATCATATAACTTTTCTACCTCTTCCAACTCCGAGTTCTTCAGTACCGCAGAATCCGTGAAATTGAGTTCTCCTCTGCCCCTTAAAATTATCGTCACGTCTTTACCCTCGACCCTATCCTTCATCTCCTCAAGCTTAGTCGCTATTTCCCAAGAATAGAAGAACGGATCCTTGTAATGAGTAATGTAAACTCCGTAACTCCTCCCATAAGCTATTGGTGCGTCGAATATCATATTACCCAACTTTAGAAAACCTACAGCCCCTTCACTGGACTGGAGGTTTAAGTCTGTAGGACTATCTGCGCCCCAGTAGTTCAGCCTGGTTTTTTCCAATAGCTTTAAAGCAGATAACTCACTTATTGGAGCTAAGAAGGCCACGTCACCGCCTCCAGCGTAAATTAAAAATCCGTCCTCAGAAACTGTTTTGGCGTCCTTCAAAGCTATCACCATCAACGACCTTGATAAAGTTATTAAATAGTCAGGGGTTACCGGTATTTGGATTTCGCCGTTGGACTTCTTAACATTAAGTACTTCCTTCATCTCCTTTTCCATGTCTTCTATATCCTTATCCTTTACCGGAACTCTCGAAACTACATTTACGTAATCCTTTAAGCTTTTGCCTTTAACAACTCCCATCCATAGCTTCTTACCTACGAAGTCTCCGTTGCCTTTAACTATTGCATAGTATATTTCCTCGGTCTTTAGGAGACCGCTCTTAAGGTACTTCAGCATTAATCTATCCTCCTCTTTGGGCGAAGTAGTGTAGCAATAAAACATGAGTCTTCTGGCTGGAGTATCTAAACTCCTTAAAGGCTCCGGTAACCTTAGATCTTTAGCGAACTCCTCAACCCCTTGAATTTCTTCCTCTTTCTCTTTTTCTAGAATATCCCTCCAATTATATATGTTAGCGATATCTATAGTTGACGGAATTAGCTGCATTTTATACTTATTTTCCAAGTACTTGTGGAGCTTCCTCTTCATATAACAATACTGACATAGTTTTTCTCCCTCCTCAAGGTCCTTATCGTTCTCGATTACCGCAGGTAAAACTCCGCAGGAAGTACAAAGGTTGTAAAGCTCCTTCTTTTCATATTTTTCTGTTGTAAACTTATTTGCAAAGCTGTTTGCTGTGATTCCGTAGAATACCTCTACTACCTTCTCCTCCTCGTTAACCAGCTTCAGTAGGTACATGAACTTGGAAAAGTCGTATTTAAACTCAACTTTACTTAGCTCCTTCTTCAAATCGACTATTTTGATCCTTACTGAGGTTATAGGAGAACTTAAGAGCTTTTTATCTATATCAAGGCCTAGCTCATCTACTATCTTATCCCAAGCCCTCTCATATAAATCCTTCACATTCTCGTATTCCGGCAGTGCCATGAGCACCGTTGTCGGCATTAGCGGTTGAGTTGGTTCAAACATTAGGTCGTTAAATTCCCAGTAAGTATCCTCATCTCTTATTTTCTTAGGCAAGTTAAGCCTGCTGACGAAAAACGGGTTAAGTCCCATGAAAGGGAAAAGTACTATGTCGACCCCATATTTTTGTATTAAAGGTTCAACGGTCTCGTAAGCTAGCCAAGATAATAAGTACCTCCCTCCCCAGAAGTCCCAAGCCTTCCTCGCCTTAGATATTATCTGCTGAACGGCCGGCAAGTCTATCTTAACTAAGTAGCCTGAGAGATCCCCTTTTATGAACCAATTAACCATTGAGGCTGTAGCGTATAGATGGTCGAATACTGAGTAAGTCCCAACCCTTGTATCCGCCAGGGGATAATAGCCGGGGAAGAAGTGATACCACGCCACTTCTATTAATGCGTAGAGTGTGTTATACTTTTCCCTCCAGCCCAGGTTTCCTGTATTCTTAACAATCCACCTTACATAATTTTCAATACACTCCTTATTTATTTCTTTCTTAAGCTGTATCCTATGATTAACGTTGAAAATATTATACTTCCATTCCTGCTCTACTACACCCCTCCTTCCGCCGTACTCAACAGCGTACCTCTCTAAAGAGGCGGAAAACCTATCCGCCTTGCGAACAACGTTCATATACTTATCTATCTCCTCGTCCTTTATTCCCAGTAACTTTGCAAACGTTAATCCTTCATTCTCATGGACTTCCTCAGATTTATCATAGTAACTTACATTGAACTCACGTACTATTTCGTCCAGCGCTTTCCCTCCCCTTCTTCCACTTCTTGAGATAATGCTCGAGGTAATGCTCCAAGGCTTCCACGGAGGATCATGAAGCAAAGCCAAAGTTTTTATTTTAAATATTTCCTCACTCATTCACTTCACCTCAATCCTTTCTACTTCGAAAAAGTTGTACCCCTTAGTAGATCTGGCGCCCAAACCCGTTTTCATCGAGTATAACAACAACAAAGAGACCAGTTCCACGGCATTCCTTACGTTAAGTTTTTCCCCGATCTTACCCGGTTTCGCCCTCTTATCTACACCTATCAAGAACCTGAACTTCACGTTTTCCCTAATAGCCAAGTGAAGTACGGGGACCGGATTAACGTCGTACTCGGTCCTCACGGGCTTACCGCCTTGATAATAGTGAGGGTTAACTACGTCGCCAACAAACAGCTTTTCTCCAATGGGGTAAGCGTCGCTGACTATCACGGAGCCCTCCCTCTCCTTATCTCCAAATATTTCATTTCCCTCGTCCCCGGTCAGTTCGTAGAGGTTACTTCTCAAAACCCCCTTTATCGTGGACCCCGGAATGTAAGGCACATCGAGGATTTCGTCATAATTAACTCCCACCTCAAATATTAAGTGAAACAGTCCTTCAGAAAGGCCGCTTATCGCTTTATAATTAACCCTTCCTATTACGTCAACAACGCTATAACCTAGGGAAATTAATGCAACTTTAATCTCTTCAGTTAACCGTTGAGGTAAAGAAGTGTCAAAAGACTGGTTTTCCGCCCTTTCAATTATCTCCCTTCTTAACTTTTCCTTGTCTTCTCCTCTTAAAATTCCCTCAACGTATGTATTTATGCAACTTAAACCGAAGTTCATTAAAAACCACCCCTTAGCCAACTATATTGGACACCTTCTTCACCTCAACCAATATAGGCAATATCTTCCTAGTTATTATGATCTCGTTCTGCCTAACTTCCCTTATACAATCCAAAGGTGAGGTACACTTCAAATTAGCGAAACTCCTGAGCACGTCAATTAGAAGACTTAAGTAAACCGAATATCCCTTCCCCTCGTTAGCTAACTCCTCACAATCAGCCTTCTCTATATTAACCTCTTTCTCTGCCTTAGAATAATAGAACGTCATTGCAGGAACCAACCCTTCCTGTACAACCAATGAAGGAAAATCCTCAGCCCTCCTTATGAAAGCGTCTATCTTTCCGCACTCCTCTCTCTTCTTCTCCAATTTTTTACCATATTCAATTACAAAATCTATATAATCCATTCACGTCACCTCCTGCAACTCAACAACTCAACAACTCCTCCAACCAATCCAACGCAGTACTGACGTGATCAGCAACGGAGGAGCTGGGTTGCTCACGTTCACAAGTAGGGGTAAGTCTCTCGATCTCGGTCACTTCAACTTTACCATGATCCTGATGGAATATACTACGATGATAATCATTAGCGAAAAATGGTAATAGTAGAACCCCGTTATCTACTGTAGGGGATATAACAATATAAGATTGCCTCCTATCAACTCCTACGTAACCCTTGCCTTTAACTTCTCTAGGCAATCCTAAAACCCACGTATGATATTCCCTACCTGAACCCCACATACGATATTTCCTACCTGAACCTTTAACGTTCCCACAGCGAGCCTTCCAGGTAGACTTAAGAGTAGCTAAACCTATTGCAGATAAAACTCCTTCCACGGTGCTAGCAGTATATTTCCTACCGTCAATTGTTGCACAAACCGGCTTTATTAACCTAATTTCTTGTTCTGACGGAAAACGAGGAAATTGCTCGTCATAAACCTTTTCGCACTTAACGTTCTCGCCTATCCCTTCACTGATGAAGTTATCTATGTCCTTTGGATTACTTAACTCAACGTTCTCGCCTATCCCTTCTATTGCATAATTAACTTTAACTAATTTAAACCTACCAAAGCCCCTATTTGCAGCACTGCCTATTCCTAGCAATCTTAATGTGATGAGCATCGCGTTAACGAAAAGCTTTGATATTTCCTTATTCTTACTATAGACCTTTATCCTTATCTTAAGCCCAGGTTTCATGGGCTGAGATCTTAAGAGCTCCTGCATAACTTGACTAGGCTGCATCTCGCTGCTGCCCATAGCTTTTAAATAAAACCTAGGTATTGCTAGCAACTTGTAAAGCTCGTGAAACTCCTCATACCGTAGTAGCTCATTCACAAGGCCAACGTCTTTTCCGCGAGGAGTATAGCCTTTAAAGAGCAATTCAAGTCCTGCCTCCTTCATTGCATTTAAATGACGTCTGTAGTCTTTATGAGAACCCTTAATTTGAGGAGGAGAAGTAAAGTACATAGCGCCTTCATTCGAATGCTCTACAATCACCTTAACCTGTGATGCCATAGCTTTCTCCCCTTCAGAAAAGCCCAACTCTTTAGGCACGCAACCGTACAAGGTCCTTATAGCCCACTTAGTTTTACCGATAATTTCCTTAGCCTCCGGGTAATGGGGTTGAGGGTAGAAGGTATAACCGAATTCATTACCTCCCCACCAGGGAGTAAAAGCCTCGAATTCGCCGTCAAAGACCAAATACTGTTGCACTAGTTTATCAGCAAGTTTATTAGTAATGTCAACGACGTCACTCATTATTGTCACCTAAGATTCTTACCTTAACAATCCCCTTACCTATGGTCTCCTTTCCTCCAACGTTTAAGTAAAACTCCTTGTTCTTTATGAACTCATTAACCTTCTGGTAGGCGCATTGGTCGTCGCACATTTTATCGCCGTTACAATATTTGTTCCTTCTTGGAGTATTCAGGAACATTATCCCGGCGAATATACTGCCGTGAGGCAGGTACTCCTCAGTCCACAAAGCCCCGGTCACTACTGTTTTAGTATTCAAGTTTATTTTATTTCTTGTATACTTAATTATTCCCCTTTCAATCTCTAAAACCGCCTTGCTGTCATCTTCTTCAACCGCGATTCCTTCATTCAATTTTTTAGCTATAGAACCTAGGCTTGATAGAGTATCTAGCAAGCTCGAAGAGACCTTAAATAACGGAACTTCGATATCGGTTCCTATAATTACCTTACCTTGTGATCCCACACTTTGAGAGACGAGAGAACTAAGCAACTTAACGCCTTCTTCATAATTGACCGCACTAAATAGGTCGACTACCGTGTTTATTAGATATTTAGACGTTAGGTACACGTAACCTCTATCAAGGCTTGGGACGGGGATTGCTATTGGGTAAAGGTCGCTTATGCTAATTATTGAAGTAACGTCAGTCTCTCCTTCGCCGCCGAAGAGGCAGCAACATACGTTAGCTTTACTACAATCTATCCTTCCATTATCATTTATTGCATTATAAACGACTCCACAATATTGCTTTAACGCTCCCTTAAAGGTTGAGGAAAAAATTATAGGAAAACCTTGAGGGTCCCTTTGGATGGGTAAATCCACTACCCCGCTGGATCTACCTATTCCCACGTGTAAAGAAGTTACAGCATAAACTACAAACGGAACCCCTTTCATGGTAGACGGTGAATTTTGGTATATAGCTTGTCTAACTTCTCCTTTTTCATCGTGGATTGCCGACTTTACGTCAATGGATGCCAGCTTATCCTGGCCACCCTGACCTGTTTGACTGCTCACAGCCTTTCTTCTCTCAGAACCACTATAAAAACCTTGCATGAAGGTTAGTGCGTTAAGAAGACGTGTACGTATACGTAAATGTAAAAACTTGTGATCTCACGCGGACATGCAAACGCATGACGTCGTTGCACTCAACATATGCCTCTCCTTCAAGTATAATGAGGGCAACCTGCTCACAGAGAAGTTTAGAGCCAATAAGGTATTTTCTAATTATAGCCGTTCCAAGGTATTGCCGCCTGAAAGGGAGAGTGAAGGGCTATGAGTACTTCCCAATAAATTGCTCGAGATTAGCGCCCCCTTAACTTAAATGGGCCCCTCAGGTGGGCTGGGGCGCCTGGGCCGTAGACTTATAGCCACGTGCGGAGGCGACGTAGAGGTGGGGGTCAAGGGTCGGTTGCAACGCAAAGAAACTAAAACCTGCTTCCACAGCTCAAATATGTCCTTTGGCGTGGTTGCAACGCAAAGAAACTAAAACAGCCTTATGAATTCCCTAAGGGCAAGCCAGGAACTTCGTAGCCGTCAGCGCGTCAGGCTCATGGCCGTTGAGTCTACCATGTAGCGACCATCGAGTCACCGCGCCCTTCGGCCTCAAGATCCTATGGCCTCGAGCTGCCGGAGGCCTAAGTAACTGTAAACTAGGGAGTTAACGAGCTTAGGGCTGAAGGGCTAACTGATAAGGTCTGAGCGACCTAAAACTACTGGGCCTCGTAGGCCTGGCAGCTTGCCGAGCCATAGCCCTCCCTGCGTGCCTGTCACTGTCACCCTTGTCAAAGATTTCCACGCAAATTTGCGTGGAAGACCTAGAGGCGTCGGCCTGGAGCCCAAAGAACGCCAAGGTAAAGGCTTTCGTCACATTCCCAGCCCCTGAGCCCTAGGCGCCTGCAGAGGTCAGCCTCCTGGCCGCCTGGGCGCCTCCTATCGCCTTCCTCAGCTCCCTGTAGACGTCGTCAAGCCTCATCAGGCCCAGGTCGCTGTCGTCGAGGTTAAGGGTCCAAAGAGTAACGGCGTCCCCCAGCGGCCTGAGCTCCTCCTCGAGCGACAGCAGGTAGTAGATGTGCGTGAGGGCCGAGGGGTTCGGCACGACCACCCAGACGTTGGAGAGGACCTTCTCGAGCAGCTCCATCCTCCTCAATATCGTGGTCCAGACCTTGTGGATCACCGTGCCCGTGCCGTAGAGGGTCTCCACCTCAACGTCGAGGCCTCCCCTGAGGCCCAGCGCCTCGGAGCACCTACTGCTCACGTATATGTCAGGGACCACGTTCAGCTCCTCCTGCCTCCTTCCAGCCTCGTTAGGTCCTTCCTAAAGCCAGGTGATCTGCATGTCAACGTTAGCTGGCCTTACACGCGACAGAGGAGGCGAAAGCCTATTACGCTTGGATGTGATGATGTATAGAACTACAGCTATTTAAAACGTTAATACGTTGGAGGACGTCATATAAGGTGGTGCGGCAAACTTGCAGGAAATTATAAACGCAGATATCAGTATAATTGGTGGAGGGATTGCAGGCACATCAGTTGCAAGAGAACTATCAAAATATGATATATCAATAATTGTTATTGAACAAAAACATAGGGTTGGCCTAGAGGGAACTTCGACAAATCACTCATTGGTATGCCAAGGGGGTGATTCCTTAACTTTTAGGCCTGGGACTTTGCACGCGGAGTTAAACGTTAAGAGCATACCGCTATGGCCAAGGCTCTCGGAGGAGCTCGGCTTTAAATTTAGGAGAATAGGGGGCCTTTGGCTAATAAGAGATTATTCAGATTATAAGAAGTTCCAGAAGATGGTTTCAAGGGCTTTCAGATCCACTTTAGACCCGAAGTCACCTCTACTGATTCCAGAGGGCTCCTTTTCGCCTCTGAGATTTGTTGATAAAAAGGAACTGAAGGACTTAGAGCCAGAAATTTCAGATAATTTCTTAGGAGCCCTCTATGATCCAAACCTAGCAACTGTTGATCCGCCAGAAGTTGCGAAAGCCTACGCGGAAAACGCTAAGGCTAATGGCGTTGATTTCCTTTTTAATACTAAAATAAAAAGAATAAAAAGAGAAGAAAATAAATTTGAATTATATACAGATAACAATGTTTTAATAAAATCAAACATTGTTATAAATGCTGCTGGGATTGAGGCCGATAGGGTAGCTGAAATGGCAAAGGCAAGGGATTTCTCTTACGTCCCTTTAAAGGGTACAATTGTAGAGTTTGACGAAGAACTGGGGAGATCAATTAGTCATGCAACGATGATTTTACCTAGAGGGAGCCCGCACCTGCAGGTCGTCTCGCCTACTGTTGATAACAGGCTAAAGGCTGGGATACATTTAGAGATGACCTTCAGGTCTGATAAGGAGGTTAAAGATTATGCGGTAAACTATGCAATTAGTGTGGCAAAGACCTTATACCCTGCGCTGAGGTTTGAAAGCCATATAACAAGGTCCTTTGCAGGGTTTATGGCGATGACGAACCCTGATACAGGTTGGCATGACTTTATTATCAGCACTCATGACTTCGTTCCAAACTGGGTTAACATAGTTTTAGGAGCAGCAGGCGTCTCCGCCTCCCCCATGTTGGGCAAAAAGGTAGTTGAAATCTTAACTAAATCTGGCATAATATTAAAAGAAAAATCAAATTATAATCCCAGTATTAGAAAGAGGGTGGAACCATGAGCTTAAGTTTGGCTTTAGCTAGAAAAATAATTAAAGCGATGATTAGGTTTTCAATTGATAACCATATGTTACCAGGAACTTACGCGGTTACCGATTCCGGAGGCCATGTAATAGCTGTAGAAAGAAGGGATAACGCGTTGCCAGCTACTGTCGACTTAGCGATAGATAAGGCGTGGACGGCTTCAGTGATGAGGCTTTCCGCTAGGGTATTAGATCAGGTTATATTGAGAGGAGAGGTTTGGAGGTTTAATGTTAAGTATAATGGGAGGATGACTGTGATTCCCGGGGCAGTACCGTTAATAATTCAAGGGGAAGTCGTTGGCGGCATTGGCCATAGCGGAGAGTCGCCAGAAGGGGATGAGAAAATTGCTCAGGCCGGTTTCGCTGGAGCATATAGAGAGGAGGAATTTGAAGTAAAGGTTGAGAAAGGGCTTGAGCTGGCGAAAGCCATCGCAGATACCACCATAGACTATGTCAATAAAAACAGATTGAGGCCTGTTGTGATAACGGTTACCGATATAAGTGGATGGCCTCTTTTAATTTATAGGATGGATGGAACCCCTTATGGCTTTGTCGAGATATCAAGAAGTAGAGCATGGACGTCGAGCGCATTTAAAGTGGACTCGCATAAAGTCGTAGAGCTAGTAGGATCAATGTTGGAATCCCCAAACGGCGAAGGCTCTAACGAGAGGTTCAACACGACTCCAGGAGGGGTTTACGTTGGTGACGTTATAGGCGCAATAGGTATTGCAGGCAATACCGCAGAGGAAGATTACAAAATAGCAAAGGATGTATTAAAGCTGATCAATTTTTAAAATAGAATAAAAATAATTTTTATTTTTATTAAAATAAAGTCTATGTCATTACAATCACTGTCCTCAGGCTGAAAGAGCGCTCCCGCCGTAGTAGTCATAGAGTGCCGGCTTCACATGAGTTGCCTCGGCGTCGGGCTTGTCACCGACGCTGACCCCAAGGCCGGTTGGCCAACCCTACACGCGACAGAGGAGGCGAAAGCCTATTACGCTTGGGGTACCCTAAATATTTTGGGGTACCCTAATGTTATTCAGCCCCGAGCCGAAGACGAGGAGGCAGGACCTCTACGACTTTGACCGAGAGCTCTCAGCGCTGGTAACAGCCCTGAGGGCCGAGAGGCTGACCCTAGTCACCGGCCTCAGGAGGACCGGCAAGACGTCCCTCCTCAGGGTAGCCCTGGGCGAGGCCGGCGTGACCTACCTATACGTTGACGTCAGGTTAAGCCTTTACGCGGGCTACAGGGACATAGCCGAGGTCTTCGCCAGGTCCCTCGAGGACCTACTCAGGAGGGAGGCCTCGCTTGCCGACAGGCTGAGGGAGGCCCTCAGGGGCCTGAAGGGCCTCGAGGTCTCCCTGAGCCCGCCGGGCGTCAGGGTGACCTTCAGGGGGAGGGGGAAGCTCAGCCTTTCGGACCTCTTCACCAGGCTGAACGACCTGGGGGAGCCCATAGTCGTAGCAGTTGACGAGGCCCAGGAGCTCAGGAAGGCGAACTGGCTTAGGTTTGACAGGCTGTTCGCCTACGCCTACGACAGCCTGCCCAACGTGAGGCTCGTCCTCACGGGCTCCCAGTTCGGCCTCCTCTACGACTTCCTGGGTCTCGAGGACCCGCGGGCCCCGCTCTTCGGCAGGGCTTTCCGGGAGGTCAGGACGAGGAGGCTGAGCCCGGACGAGGCCCTCGACTTCCTTGAGAGGGGCTTCAGCGAGGCGGGCGTGAGGTGCCCAGGGGACCTCATGGAGAAAGCAGTTGACGCATTTGACGGCATAATAGGCTGGCTCACCTACCTCGGGCACCTCTACGTAACCGGCGGCCTGAGGGACCTCGAGGACGTTATCAGGGCGGCCTCCTCGCTCGCCCTGGAGGAGCTCAGGAACCTCATATCGTCGCTCAGGAGCCCGAGGTACGCGGTGATCCTGAGGACCCTCGCGGGGGGCAGGGCCCCCTGGGCGGCCATAAGGAGGAGGCTTGAGGACCACGAGGGCAGAAGCCTGAACCCCGCCACGGTGTCCCAGCTCATAGGGACCCTCGTCAAGCTTGGAGTCGTTGAGGAGGTGAACGGCGAGTACGCAGTAGCTGACCCAGTCTACAGGCTGGCGGCCTCAAGGCTCTAAAGGCAAGGCGGCAAGAGGCCCTCATATAGCCTTCCTGAGACGAGATCAGGGCCTCACGGCATCTAATAATGGGGGCGTCCCGGAGGCCGTCGCAGGTTGGCTTGGAACCGTTTTAACGGTGTCCCATTGGCAAACTCTACTAGAGCGACTTTGGGGGCAGACGTCGACGCCTTAGTTGAGGCCATAAAGAGGGGCGACGCGGCTAAGGCCCTGGCCCTGCTGAAGTCCGTCGACCCCAGCTCCAGGGACGGCCTCGGCAACACGCCGCTCCACTGGGCGGCGGCCTACGGCCCCGAAGAGCTTGTCAAATCGCTTCTTGACATGAGGGCGGACCCAAATGTCAGGAACAGCGACGGCGTGACGCCCCTTCACTGGGCAGCTTGGGGCGGCCGCGTAGATAACGTCAGGGCGTTGCTTAAGGCGGGGGCTGACCCCAACGCCAGGGACGACAACGGCTTCACGCCGCTGCACAGGGCCGCTGACAGGGGCCACGCTGAGGTCGCATGGCTCCTCATAGAGAACGGCGCTGACCCCAACGCGAGGGACAGGGAAGGCAGGACCCCGCTCCACTGGGCGGCCGACAAGGGCCACGCGGAAGTAGTCAAGGTGCTCCTCAGGGAGGGGGCTGACGTAAATGCGAGGGACGACCACGGCGTCACGCCCCTTCACTGGGCGGCCGAGAGGGGCCACGCTGAGGTAGTATGGCTGCTCCTCCAGAGGGGGGCAGACCCCAACGCCAAGGACAACTATGGCCTTACTCCGCTTGACCGGGCGGCCGCCGAAGGCCATGAGGAGGTAGTTAGGATGCTCCTCGAAGCGGGCGCCAGCCCCCGACGCCAAGGGCAGGTCGGGCTTGAGCCAGCTGCGCGGGGCCGCGGCTGAGGGCCGTGCAGAGAGGAGGGCAAGAGGATAGCGGCTGATGAGTTCAGGCCTTCCTCGAGGGCAGGAGCGGCAGGGAGCCGTACAAGGCGATAACGAGCGACCTTAAGGTAGTGAGCTCCTGGAAGGACGTAAAGAGGGACGTCGAGGTAAGGCTGGGAAGCGTTGACTACAAGGCGCGGGCCTGGCCCTGAAGTCCCTGGTCAGTAACCTCATGGCTAAGGTGAAGGAGGGGTGTACGAGATAGCTGACCCCGTGCTGAGGGAGACGGACTACGACAGGCCGTGAGCTGGCCTGCAGCCCTGCGTGAAGCCTGCAGGTCGGCATCCAACGCCGTGAAGACGTAGGGCTCTCCTCACTGGCTGGCCCCCTCACTGGTCACAGCCGCTCATAGGCCGTCTCCCTGGGACTTATGTCAAGCAGGTCTATCACGCAGGGCTTCTTGTCAGAGAATATGATCCTCCACTTCCCTACCCTCGTCACCTTAAGCCCCCTCAATGGTCCACTGAGGGACTTCCAGAAGGCCTGCCCCTGCAGGAGCTCCTCGACCCTCTTCCTTACCCTCTCCTTGACATCGTCCTCAAGCTTCCTGAAGGCCTTCTCGAAGCTTTCACGCACTACTGCCTCGTGCTTGTACGCGCTCAACTCAGGACCCTCTTCAGGTCATCGGGGCCCCTTATGACGCCCGCAACGCCCTGCCGCTCGCTCTCAGAGCCTTCAACCGTGAGCCTGAAGGTCAGCGTGAAGGCCTCCAGGTCCTCGGCCACCTCGTTAAGGGCCCTGCCGACGCTCACTAGCTCCTTGGGTGACCTGGCCTCAAGGGCAGCCGTGAGGAGGAGGAAAGTGGATAGGTAGGTCACCAGGTACTCATGAGCGTCCTCAGGGTACTTCAACACGAAATCAGCCATGGCAGAGGCGTACCTCACTAGGTTCTCCCTGAGCTGCTTAAGCTTCCACACGTCGTGCTCCTCTATGACCTCCAGGGACTCGGTTACGTCAACCCCCGAGCCCTTGAACCTCTCCTGGTAAAGCCTAAGCTGTTCTGACAGCCCTTCGGGGGTCAGGGCCACGGCCGCCATAGAGACCACTGACAAGTACAGCATGGTCTCCTCGTCGGCCAGCATCCTCGCGGCAACGTCCCTCGCGCGATCAGGCGCCCTGAGGACCTCATCTACGTAACGCCTGAGAGGGTCGGGCAGCTGGCCCAAGCTGGCAGTAGCTGACTTCGGCTGTGAGAGCGGCGCGGCCAGCAGCTGTTGAGAGGAAACCACCATGTGCGCCCCCTCCACTCTATGCCAGGGCTTTTCCCCGAACCCCCTAACTACCTAAAACCCTAAGTACCTAAATATCTGTATATCCATGTAACTCTTAAGGACGCGGGTCGTTCAAGGCAGTAAGTGATCTTACGTTTAAGTCGCAAGATGCTCCCTCGCTAAGCCCACGACCTGTAATGATTTCCCAAAACACTTTTAGCTCCCTGGCCGTCTCAACCTGATGGCGAGAGTAGTGTACACGTTTGAGTACATACTTAGGAGGGCCTCCCTCCTCTT
>Ga0209739_100565_pt1 | contig 14902 bp, 14 predicted proteins | sample JossMetagenome_2_FD_184729 | JGI IMG/M metagenome (GOLD analysis project Ga0209739, IMG submission 184729) | Hot spring sediment microbial communities from Joseph's Coat, Yellowstone National Park, USA - JC3_ASED (SPAdes) (version 3) | ecosystem: Environmental > Aquatic > Thermal springs > Hot...
TTTATCCATATCTATATTTTCCTTTTCGCTCATTATTTTCAATATATTATAAGCAACCATTTCTCTTTTATATTCAAAAATCTTTGCTTTTTGTTTATTTTTATCAACTCTCTTTAACGATAAAGTAACTAATCTATTATGTACATCTACATCTAATACTAAACATACAATCTTTTTACCTTCTCTAACCAGAATCCTTGGATTTGTAATTCTTCTATTTGATAATTCATCTATTGGAATTATTCCATTAAAATTCTCATATTCATCTAAACTAACTTTTACATCTATATCTGATATACTATTTACTGTACATATAACATAATCATTCACCTTTGGAGGATCTTTTATTTTATACATCTTTAAAATATATTAAAAAATACTTATTAAATTTATATATGATTTTTACGTTTTAGTTACTGGGATATTATATATAACCTTTTCATAACAATTATATGAAAGATTCATTAAAATATATGCTGGTATTCCTAGATTTGAATTAAGAAGATTTTGAATTTCTGGATTGTTTTGTGCTAATTGTTGAAGATTTATAATACAAGATATTGCAGATGAACTTATTGGAACGTTTTGTGTTGGATTACATGAGAAACCTTCTCTCCCATTTGGTATATTTATTGGAGTCGTTCCGATAATACGTAATTCAGCATTTACATTAAAGGTAGCTTGACTGTTAGAATATACATTACTGAAGCATCCAACAGAATCTTGGAAAGATATTGAGAAATATATATTTCCATAAATTTCATTTACATTGATATTAGAAGATGCTGGTGTTACTGGAGATGATGAATAGTATACAGGTTCACTTAATGTTATTGAACTATTAGAATAATTTAATTGTAGTGGAATTAATAAATTAGTAACAACATTTGATATATTATATTCTACAATTATTGGTATTTGAGTAGGTACTACTTGAAGACCAGGACTTAAAGAAACTTCAATATTTCTAATAGTAGAATTTGAAGGAATAAGTTGATTAGAAGAGGAATTATAAGTTGCTGGTTCTGCATTAAAATTACCTGAGTAAGGAGAAGATAAAGCATAACTATGAACATAATATGAAACTTCTAATTGAGAATTTGACATTGTATAAATATTATTAACATAAATAAGAGGCAATGTATAATTTAAACCACTTGATTCACTATAATTTAACGAAGAGGGGGCTTGAACATATATATATACATTTCCTGGCTGATTTAATGCCCATGAAGGTTTATATAAATTAGAACTTCCGCTATTAAAAAATCCTAAATTCCCAGATCCAATGTTACCAACTGGACATGCAGAAAAATAAAATAAAGTAGTACCTGCAAATAGTATAGGTAACAAATATATAAATCTTCCAGCCTTCATTAATTATATTTTTACTTTATTAATTATAAACTTTATCATAATATTAGTCCGAAGTAATTGAATTATTTTGATTGCTAGATGTATATAAATTATTTAAACTAACATTTCCATTTAAGGAATTTTGAATAATATTAAAAGCTTGCTGGGCATCATTGATAAATTGTACTATACCATTTTCGATAGTTTGGAACATTTGATTATTTTCTAAATATGCAAGAATCTGATTATGATATAAATAAATCACTATTGCCAAAATTACTAAAATTAATAAAAAAATCAATCCACTGCCAGAGCTTTTAGCTTCTCCTTTCTTCATAAATAAATTATAAATTTCTTTATTTATAACTTTTAAGATATTTGCAAGTAATCTATCTTAAGATAATTGTCTGTCTTTATTTCCAATAGATTCTCTAGCAATAGACAATTATATATATTTATTACATAAGCTCCAACAGACGAATTTATATTATATATACAATTATTATTTAGTATAACTTCCCCAGAACCCTGACTTACTATAATATCCAATATGTAATTTGTTAAATTATTTGGAAATGCTATATAAAATATATTGCTCTTTGCTTCTACATATAGATTATTTATATTAACTGGATAAGATGATATTAGACTAATTCTATTTTTTCCAATATTTAAATATGGGGTTAAATAAAATAAGTTAGAACAAGAAGATAGAGGAATTGACAATCCATTTATAATTAATTCTACATTTTGAGGAGAATATGGACAAAAATCATAGAACATATATACATCTCCAGATATATAATAATAGTTAAAATTTAATGATGAAAATTTTAGATAATTTATATTTATGTTATTTAATATTCCATTTCCATTAAATATTATACTGGTTGGGGAAAACTCTATTTTTAACTCATTATTTCCATTATATAAATAATTTGGAGAAACAAAAATACTTATTTCTCCATTTTGACATCCAGAATATACTTCATAATTATTTACATATATATCAAACTTACCATTATTGCATTTAGAATAAGCAGTAATATTTACTCCATCATAATTATTAGAATAATAAAAATATAAGCTCTTACTGACTGTTCCATAAAATATATTTGTTTCAAAATTCAAAGTTCCTAAATTAATATAATATACTGGAGTATAACTTCCTATTGTATAATTACTTGTTATATAATAATAATTCTGACTTTTTGATAATTGTATATTTTGAAAAATATATTGACTTACACTTATATTTGAAGAACCTGAAGGAGAATATAATGTTATATTAGTTTCATTAAACAATTGTTGTATTAAGGATTGTTTATATTGATATGGAATAATTGCCCAATATACAAAAATTATTATACCTAATAATATAAAGAATATACCCAAACCTGTCGTTTGTAATTTTTTCATATTTTAATAAAATATTCCTTAATATTTATAATTTATACCTTAATTTTCCAACAATACAAAACCTATCAATTAATTCAAAATTATTGGCATTATTATTTACAAAATATATTTCAGCATCTATTTTATCCAAAATATTAAATAAATTTATAATTTTATCAATATTGTTTTCTTCTTTCATTTTTTTAAAACATTCTTCAGAGATTAAAACATATTCTATATTATTATACATTGCATTATTGTATACTTCATCATATCCAAATGCTACCATATTTTTTTGCATTAAATATAATATTTCTTCTATTAATTTATTTATTTCTAAAATTTCTAAATTTTTTAATGTCTCATAATATTCTATTCTTCTAACAAATTCATATATTCCATTTACACCTCCGCTAGATACTTTATATATTTTTATATTTTTTACATTTAATTTATCCTTTATATAATCATAAAATTCTTCAGGATAAAATAATGGACCAATTATACATAGAAATTTAACATCATAATCCTTTAGTGTATTTAAAAATTCTGAAAATATTTTATATAATTTTGCTTTTTCTTCAGTATCTCCCTTATTTATCTTATAATATTCCTCTTTTATAATTTTTATTCCATTATTTATTATACCAAGAGCTATCTCATTATTATCTATAGATATTACAAAGATATTTTCTTTTTTTCTAGAAGATTTTTCCAATATTTTTTCTTCATATTTTTTTATTTCCTCCTTTTTATATAATGTAAATTCTGTAGATATTCTTATATCAAATGTATGATAATGTCCAATAGAATCTTTATCACTTGAATCAATTATTTTTCCAGAAATCCTTAGTGAATCTTTATATTCAGAAAATTTTATATTTTCAACTTCTATTTTTATTTTTATTTTCTTCTTTTCTTTTTCATTTTCAAATTTTAATGTTCTATAATCATATCCTTCTATAATATCTCCTAAATTAACTATTTTATATAAATACAATAAGTCTACTTCATCCTCTATCTTAATTTTTATTGTCTTTTTATCTATTATTTCATATTTCATATTAGTAAGAATATTAAAGAAAGAAATATTGGAGGAACAAAAGGTGCTCCTTCCTTTACTTTTACTTTTATATCATTATATTCCCCCAATTTCCTTAATATACTAATTTCTTCTTTTGAAAGCCCAAATCTTCCAATAAACAATTTGTTCTGAAATATATGATAAAATATTATAATAAATGGCATAGAATAATAAAATAAAACTTCATTTAAAAAATAAAATATTAGTGGCAAAATTGCAATTATTAAGATAACAAGAGAATTTATTAATTTATTATTTTTCTTAAATTTTAATATATATTTATTCCCATTTTCATAAATATCGAAATATTTACTTAATATTTCTTTATCCTCTTCCTTTATACTATTAATTTCTATTCTATCTTCTATCCAATCCCCTTCAACCAATTCATTTACATTTCTTATAAATGTTAATTTTTTATCTAAATCCTTTGATATATATCTAAATAGAAAATATGGAATATATATTAAAATTAAAGAAATTAATAGATAATAAATATCAAAATACAAAAAGAAAAGATTGATAAAAAATATAGAAACTAATATTAGGATAATATTAAAAATATAAACATAATACTTTTTTCTATTTTCTTTATATATTTTAATAGCTTCCAAATTGTGAAATACAAATGCGAACAATACTAGATAAAATAAAAATAATAATATTTTATATATAGGAAAGAAAGATAATAAAAAGAATATTGAAAAGAAAATAAATAGATCTCCAATAGCTAGCAATCTAAATAAATACAACAATATGAAAAATAAAAGAATAAAATATGAAAATATAAAATTCACTGGATAAATATTTTGAACAATTAAATATAAGAAATAGAATATATTAAATATCAATAAAATATATAATATTATATCATCTACAGACTTATATTTTATATCCTGATACGATGAATATGACAATATTATTATATCAAATATCAATAAAGGAAGTATTTCATTCATATAAAAAATAAAAAATACAATTCTTATAAATAATTATTATGATGATGTGGACACAAGCTGATTAATGATGAAAGGAGTAGCTACTGATTTTTAAATTTCCATATATTATTATTTATTATGCCATTAATAATACCATCACCAGAATATGCTAAAAGAAGGAAAATATTACAAGTTGATAATAAAATTAAAAAATTGGAAAAAGAAAGAAGTGGAAAAATAACTTTAGTATTAAAAAAAGAAATAGACCTAAATAATGTTGATGAATCATTAAAATTTATATCAATGTTAAAAGAACTGGAAGGGAGAAATTTCTTTGACGAATTATATATTGTTAAATCTGATAAAGTATATGATTATTTAGATATAGAAAAAGAATTAGATCAAAAAAATATAGAAAAGAAAGAACTGATAAAATTATATGATATAATAAGTAGACTTTCAGATATAATAGATAAAATTAAAAAAATCTATTAGTATTTATATTCGTTTTCTTCTTTTATATTTTTAGATAATAGTAATCTCTTTATATTTTCTATATCATTTTCTAATATTTTTATTTTTTCTATTTCATTTATTATATATTCAAAATTAGATAAATCAATGAAATTCTCTATTTTCTTTATTTTATTCATTAAATTTTCATAATCTGATAATACAGATTCTAATATATCTTTAGAATCATATAATTCTGTTTTTATCTTTCTCATTTCCTCCCTAATATTATTTAGACTTTCTTCCAATTTATTATATTTTTCATTAATTTCTTCTATTTTAGTCATTTCATTTATTTTCGATCTCAAATCTACAACTAAATTATTTAATTCCTCAAATAATGCATATATACTATTTAATCTATTTTCGAAGTTTATATATTTGTTATATAATTCTTCATAAGCTTTAAATTGTTTTATATTTTTAATATCATCATTTGTTAATTGTAATAAGTAATTCATATTACTTATTTTATTATTAATTTCAGAATATTTTTCTTCATATTTCTTTTCTATTTCTTTCAATTTACTATTAACCTCGTATAGATCTTTTTCCCTTATTTCATTTATCATTTCAGATATTTTATTGTATTGCAATAAATCCTTAGATAAATTATCTATTGTTTTAGATATTAAATTTGCTAAATTATCAACTTTTGCTTTTAGATCATTAAAATCATTAATATTTGTATATGAGTCTTCTAATTTATTTAACTTATCAGTTAAATCTTCTAATTTATTCCTTAATTCTTTTATATTATTTATAACATCATCATATTGTGTTATTTTATTACTTAGAGAATTTATATCAAGTTCTAATTTATTTATTTTTGATTTTATATTTACTATAGCAGAATAATCAACAAAGTTTTTCTGATTATTTTCTAATACATCTACTTTTATTTTCAAATCATTTAAATATCTTACTTTATCTAATAAATCTTCATTTAATATTTCCTTATAATTATCTAATATTTTTTCTACATTTTCTAATTCTTCTTTCAAAGCTTTTAATTGATTATTAAATTCTTCTCTATTTACAAAATTATTCAAGCTTCTTTTTATTTCCAATATTCTATTATTAAAATTTTTTACATATGAAAAAAATTCATCAATTAGATTTTCATCTTTATTTAAATCCATAAACTAATTATGTATAATAAATTTTATTAAACTTACTATATATTTTTTAATAATTCTTTTCTTATATCATCAATTTCTTTCTTTATCATATCATATTTCAATTCTAAATTATATAATCTTTTTTTAATATCATCTATATCTTTAAATTTTAACCTTATTTCCAATAAAAGTATTTTTAATTCTTCCAATAATTTATTATATTCATTATTTTTATCAATTATATTTTTTAATTTCATATATTTCTCATAAATTTCATCCTTTATTTTTTTATTTTTTTCCAATTCTTCTTTTAAATCCTTAATCTTATTTTCCAAATCTTCTATGATTTTTTCATATTCATTTATTTCATCCATTTTTAAAAAATGATAATATATCTTTTTGAGCTTTTCCTATATTTTCTACAGGTATATTTAATGCTTTTAATATTGGTTCTATAGCTGGTAAAACCTGTTTATATATATAATATTCTGGATCATATTCATTATCTTTAACCTCATCTAGTACTCTAACTTTATCAGAAATTTTTTCACCACCTTTTACTATAATATATTCAACTATAAATCCCCTTCTAACATCATAACCTTTTTCTTTATATTTCTTTGCTGCTATAATATGCGGAGCTGTAACTTCATATTCTGATAAATCTTTTCTTAATTGTTCCCTTAATATAAATTTCTCTTTAGGATAAGCATGATTTCTTATATTTTTAATAACTTCTGACAGATAATCATTTATTTCCCTTATTTTTCCTTCTAGTGCTAGCCTAATTACATTTTCTTGAACTTCTCCAGCAATTTCTGACCAATCTCTTCTAACAACTTCAAAACCTCTTAACTTAATATTTCCATTTTCAGATAATAACGCATATTTTTTTCTAGCACCACCTTCTCCAGATCTTTTTTCTACAAATATTCCAGATATATAATAGTCTTCAAATTCCATTTCCAATGGTTTTGGTAAAATATTATTTATTTTATTTAATAAACTTAGAGCATTTTCTTTATTATCTACAATAACAAATATAGAATCTGTATCTCCATATAATATTTTATATCCACTTTTTTCAATAAAATCTTTTACTTCTAATATATGTTTCCTACCTAAGGCAGTTACTGAAGCTGCACATTCTAAACAATACCATCTAGAATTTGGAAAACCAAGATAACCATATGTAGAATTTATTATATATTTTAATGCTGTCTGTCTACTATCAATTATTTTATATTCTTCAGAATTTTTATCTAAATTTTTTAAAGCTTTCTTTAAATTTGCTCTTTCTTCAAATACTTTTTCTAATACTGAAGATATAAATCCTTTTTTCTTTTTACAGAACCATACTTCAGATTTTCCTAAACTTGTTTCAATAGTTATTTTATCTTTCATGCATTCTTCATGCTCACATTTTAATGTATCTGGAGAAATATTATATCTAATAATTATTGAAGGATATAGAGATCTGAAATCAAAAACAGCAATATTTTTATATAAACCTGGTTTTGGTTCTAATACAATAGCACCAGTATATGTTACCCTTTTTCTTCTATCTACTTCTTCAGGATCTGGTCTATTTGGAATTATTTCATTAAATTCTTTTGCTCTTTTTATTAGATAATTTTCTACAAGTATTCCATATGTACTTCCTGATAATTCATATAATGTAATTCCAACCAATCTTGCTAATTCTAATAAAATTCCTTCAAAATGTTTATATAATTTATAAGTTAATTCCACGTCTTTTCTATTATATTTTATTAGATAACTGAAATCTTTTTTATTATAAATTATATCTGACATTTTATCTAAATCCATATCTAATTTTCCTTCTCCCAATACCTCCATAGCAACTTCATCTAAAGAATATGTTTCAGAATTTAATTGTGGTGCAAATATTGTTGTAACAATATCATATAAATCAACATTTTGTATTCCAACTATCCTATATTTTTTATCTTCTTCTCTTTTTTTAGTATACACTATTCCTTTTCCATCCCATCCAAAATCAAAATTAAATCCTAATTTTTTTGCTTTCTCATATAAAAAGTATAAATCAAAATTATTTGAATTATATCCGACAATTACATCCGGATCCAAACTTTTAATTATTTCATTAAATTTCTTCAATAATTCTAATTCACTATTTACTTTTATTCCTTCATTTGATTCTCCTCCCCAATATATTGAATAATATTTTTCTCCATCATATATTGAAATAATGTAAATATATGCTTTTTCTGGTGATATTATAGATTTATTAGAAGCCGTTTCTATATCAAATGATATAACTTTTAATTTATATTTATTTTCAACCATCCCATTATTTTTCTTTAATTTGTAATAATCTATATTATCTCCTTTTTTTATTAATTCCAATTCCAAATCATATGTATATAATGGATATATATTATTATCTATTTGAAACTTTTTTATTATACTTATATCACCTTCTTTTTTTCCAATTATTTTTCCTTCTTCCTTTAATTTATCAGCAAAATTTTTTATTTTATCATAATCATCCTGACTCAAATAAACTTTTATTACAGTATATTCTTTTCCTATAAAATTTTTCTTTAGAATTTCAAAATTTTTCACATATTTTTCATCTTTCAATTTATTTTTTATTTCTTCTAAATATTTTTCATCTTTTAATATTAAATATACATAAAATGGTTGATCATATTCTATTCTTACCTTCTTTCCATTTTCATCCCTTCCATAAATATAAATTTTTTCTTTATCATGATCAAAATCTAATACAAATACTTTCATAAAAAATTATTGTAAAATATTAATTAAAGTTTAACCTTTTATAACTGCTATTGGTCTTAATCTTACAACAATTTTAGATATACCTAATTCGTCAGTTACTTTTACAACTTCATCAACATTTTTATAAGCTTCAGGTACCTCTTCAACTACACCTTCTTTTGTTGTAGATTTTACATAGATTCCTCTTTCTTCTAAATTTTTAATTATTTCATTATAATTAAATGATCTTCTAGCAGCAGCTCTTGACATATTTCTTCCAGCGCCATGTGCAGAAGATCCAAATGATAATTCCATAGATTTTTCAGATCCTATTAATACATATGATGCTGTTCCCATTGAACCTGGAATTAATACTGGTTGTCCAATTTTTCTATAATCTTCAACCAATTCTTCTGAACCTGGTGGAAATGCTCTAGTAGCACCCTTTCTATGAACAATTAATTTTTTCTTTTTACCATCAACTTTATGTTCTTCAATTTTTGCAATATTATGAGCTACATCATATACAACATTTAATCCAATATCTTCTACTGGATGATTATATACTTTTTGGAAAGACTTTCTAATAAAATATGTTATTATTTGTCTATTATTCCATGCAAAATTTGCTGCAGCACTCATTGACTTCCAATAATTATTTCCCTCATCAGATTGAAATGGTAAATATACTAATTCTTTATCTGGTAATTTATTCATTTCCTCTCTATATTTTTTCAACCCTAAATCTACATAATCAGATGCAATTTGATGTCCAAAACCCCTAGAACCTGTATGAATTAATACTGTTACTTGTCCTTCTTCATATATTCCCAATTTATTTGCTATATCTTTATCAAATATCTTATCAACTACCTGTATTTCTATGAAATGGTTTCCAGATCCTATAGTTCCTAATTGATCTATTCCTCTCCTAATTGCTAAATCCGATACATGTTCTATCGAAGCATCTTTTAATCTACCATAAGATTCTACATGCTCTAAATCTTCTTTCCATGCATATCCTTCTCTATAACTCCATTCTAAACCTTCTTCTACAGCATCTTTAAATTGTCCTGGAGATAGAACAATTTTTCCAGTTTCTCCAACTCCAGCAGGTACATTTCTAAATATTTCATTCACAATTTCTTTTAATTTTGGTTTTATCTCTTCATATTTTAAATTTGTTCTCAATAATCTTACACCACAATTTATATCATATCCTATTCCACCTGGAGAAACTATTCCTTCATTTATATCAAATGCTGCAACTCCTCCAACTGGAAATCCATAACCTTCATGTCCATCAGGCATTATAATAGAATATTCTTGTATTCCAGGTAAACTGGCAACATTCTTTCCTTGTATTAATGTTTTATCTTCTTTCATCTTTTCTATCAACTTATCATTCGCATATACTCTAACTGGAACATTCATTCCATTTTCTTTAGGTATTTCATATATATTTTCAGATATTTTTCTCAACTTTATATCCATAAAATATTATTTACTATAATTCTTTAAAACATAATTTAAGAAAAAGAAAGAAATTCCTAAAATAATAAATGCTAAAAATAAACCATATTGAACCGAAATAGTATAAAGTAATAAAGATCCTATTGTACCACCCAAATTTCTAAATAAATATATATTTCCAAATTTTTGAGGATAATTTAATATTATATAATTATCAAAAAAATATTGAAACATTGTCCATGAGAATGCTGCTAATATAAATAATATTAATAGTATTATAGCATTATATATTTTCGATAAAGATAGTATTAAAGATAATAATATTATGACACTCATTAAAAATCTCAAAAGTATTCCTATTTTTATATTCCTAAAATTAATTTCCCTTTTATATATCTTATATAATATCGATGCGTATAATCCATTTATAAATAATAAAAATGGAAAAATTATAGATAAAGAAAATATATTTACAGAATAAATTAAAGATGTATAAACTAAAGAAAATCCAATCAAAACAAATAGATTATATAATTCTAAATATCCTATTCTTAACTTTTTTATATTTAATGGAAATATTAAACCTTCAGATATAGTATATATAACTCCAAATTTATCTATATTATTTTCTGCAATTGAAAACATTTTATCAATTCTTTCTAACAAATTTAGTTCATATGCTGATGAAAATATGAATAAGTATAATTTTCTGTATATAATGATCATTATAGATAATAATAACAAAATAGAAACTATATATATGTTATAAATTAATGAAATAAAGAGAAGAGAAATTTGTGGTATTATTTCTCCAAAAGTCCAATAAATATTAAAATGAAAATTTAAACCCACATCCTTATAATATAATAAAAATGAAAAGTATGTAGATGAATATGTAATAGTAAATAATAAGAATGATAATATTAGTAGATAAATATTTGGATAAATTAATAATATAGAAGATAAAAGAGGTCCTATTACACCAATCATAGCAATATTAATATAATTTTTTTCATTTATTTTAATATTTCCAAATATTGCAGAACTTATTATTGACCCTATATAAGATATAGCAACTAAAGAATAATATACATTAGATGAAAAATTAAAATAATATGGGTAAACAAAAAATAAACTATTTAACATTCCGCCAACTAAACTGTTACTAATTATAATAATTTTTTCTTTATAGTTCATTTTATTATATCTCTAATTTTTTCTTTTAATACATCTCCTAATGCTATGCCTATAGCAATTGAAATAGATATAACTATTCCGCCAAAAAGTATTATAAACATATAGAGAAGAACTGGAGATAGTATATTTAAATAACTAAGCGTTAACACTAATATGAAAAATAAAACAATAAATCTTATTGAACCCAATATAAAGTTTACATACTTAAAATTCTGGATTGCTGGATATAAAAAAGATCTCAATATAAATTCCATCATTGCATATGAAATTATTATTACAACAATTATTATCAATAGACTGTTTAATATATTAAAAATTAGGATTCCTATATTACTAACATATGGAACTATGTAAAATGAAAATCCAATAAAATAAAAGTATATAAAGAACTTAGCTATATTTACTATTAGATCTGTAAAAGAATATGTTGTCATTATCTGTTTATCATGCAACCATTTATCAAGACCAAGAATTTTCTTTAGTATTATCTTAAGTATTAATGCTATAAGCTTTCCTATAAAATACCCAATTATTATAATAGAGACAGAAATTACTATTATTTTTAATATATTATAGTTAAATATCTGAAATATAAGATTGATAGTACTTCCCAGCATAATATTATCTAAAAAAATGATAATTTATAAATACATAGTCATCCTAAAATTAACATAACTTCTAAAATTAAAAGTAGCCCCGCGGGGATTCGAACCCCGGTCTCAGGGACCAAAACCCTGAATCCTAGACCACTAGACGACGGGGCTATATAGCATATCATATTCTTTAAATTTAATAATATTTTTATTAAACAATTTTATATGAATGATGCTGAAATGCTTAATTTTTTTAAATTAAGAGACAATCCCTTTAAATTAGAGGTAATTTTAGAAACTTTTGTTGGATATAATTTAGAAAGAACAAAATTATTAAATTCAATAAATAATAGAGAAAAAATTATTTTAGTTTCTGGTCCTACTGGAGCAGGAAAAACAACATTATTATTATGGATATACAATAATCTTAAAACAAAGAATAAAATATATATTTATAGACCTTTTGAAAAAAGAGAAGAATTTGAAAAATATTTTATTAATAGACTATCATTTTTTGAAAGATTAATATACAAATTTAAGAAATTTAATATAGTAGAATATTTAAATAAGAAAAATTTGATAATATTTTTAGATGAAGCTACTTTTTGTGATGACAATATTTTAGAATGGATAAAAGTTATGTCAGATCAGACAAATTGCACATTTATATTAGCAGGTTTACCGGAATTTGAAGAAAGACTATTAAAAGAACATAGAACATTATATGAAAGAATTATCACAAAAATATATTTAAAATCTCTTGATCCTGAAAGCGGTAAATTATTAATTAAAAAAAGATTAGAACTTGCAGGTAATCCAAATCTATTTACAGAAGACGCAATAGAAGAAATATATAATTTATCTGGAGGTTTACCAAGAGAAATATTAAAATATTCATATGAAGCACTATTAATTGCATATAGAGAAAGAAAAAATATTATTGATAAAGATATTGTAGAAAAAATATATGAAGCAAAGAAACCTCCAACAGATTTATTAAAATTGACGGAAAAACAAAGATATATAGTAGAATTACTAACAAAATATGGCCCAAAGACTGTTAATGAATTATTAAAATTATTTAGGGAAAGATATTCTGATACAACAATTCATGCAATATCAAATATATTAAAAAGGATGACAGAAAGTAAAATATTAATTAGGACAAAAGTAAAAGGTAAATTTATATATGATGTTGTACCTGCAATAAAAGATTATTTCATAAGAGAGATGAATAAATGAAATGTAGTTTTTGTAATAATAATGCAATATATAGAGATATTGATGGAAATTACTATTGCAAGGATCATTTTATAAAATATTTTGAAGAAAAAACAATAAATACAATTGAAAAATATAAATTAATAAAACCTGGAGAAAGGATTGGTGTTGGAGTTTCTGGAGGAAAAGATTCAAATGCATTATTATTTTTCTTAAATAAATATAAAGAATATTTTGATATTGAAGTTTTTGGAATTCATATTGATGAAGGAATAAAAGGATATAGAGATAAAGATACAGAAAAGTTATTAGAAATTTCAAAAAAATATAATTTAAATGTAAAGATATATAGATTTACTGAATATTTTAATACTAGATTAGATGAAGTTGTAAAAATATCAAAAGAATATAAAGCATGTACAATCTGTGGTGTATGGAGAAGATGGTTAATGTGGAAAGCAGCAAAAGATTTAAATTTAGATAAATTTGCAACTGCTCATAATTTAAATGATGAAGTTCAAACAATATTAATGAATATTTTTGAAGGAAATTTAAAGGATCTATTAAAAGAAGGACCATATGTAGGAATAGTTGAAGAAGATTTTATTCCCAGAATTAAACCTTTTTATTTCAATACAGAAAAAGAAAACATGTTATATTCAGTATTAAATAATTTAGAACCACCATTTGGAGAATGTCCTTTTATTGCTGGTGAATTTAGAGATATAATTAGATCAAAATTGTATAAGTTAGAAGATAAATATCCAGGATTTCATAGAAATTTCTTAAGAAATATTTTAGAAATAATATATAAAGCTAAAATTGATTATAAAAAGGAAAATATTATAAAATTAAGAAAATGTAAAATTTGCGGATATCCAACTACTAGAGAAATATGCAGAGCATGCGAAATAAAATTAAAAATTAATAATGTTAAAAATACTTAATTCTTTTATATCTATAAGAATTACATATCTTCTTAAATGAAAAATATTTAATTATAGAACACAGAAAGATGAATTTGAGGAAAATAGAGAAATTACATCAAAGGCAATAGAATTATACTTAAGGAGCATAGTAGTTAGTTTTTAAATTTTTTCTATAATTCAAAAAAGTATGAATAATATAGATATAACAAAAGAATTTCTATACACGCTCTTATTGTTATTTTCTATAGAAACATTCTTAGACCTATTATCATTTATTATATATCCATCAATTTTTCCAAATTATATTAATATT
>Ga0209739_100569_pt1 | contig 14757 bp, 17 predicted proteins | sample JossMetagenome_2_FD_184729 | JGI IMG/M metagenome (GOLD analysis project Ga0209739, IMG submission 184729) | Hot spring sediment microbial communities from Joseph's Coat, Yellowstone National Park, USA - JC3_ASED (SPAdes) (version 3) | ecosystem: Environmental > Aquatic > Thermal springs > Hot...
CCTTGGAAGCGCGACGCCACCGCCGAAGCCGCGCTTCAAGCCGCGTAATGCCGATTGCGTGCGGCGCAACGCACTGCAAAAGCCCCGCGGCCAGTCAGATGGTGGGTCGGGGCGGGTCGAGACGCGCCGCATGTCCCGCCTCGCATCTCCGTAGCCCTTCCTCTATATGCGAGATGAGGGTCAGGATGTCACGGCGATGGCCACAAAAGCGGCCACCTCTACATAGGCGACCCCGTCTCCATATGCTGTCAACCTGTAACTCCTGCCAGATGCGGCGCGTTCCGCCCTCCCACCGCCGTAGACCACCGAGCCGTCTCCCCTGTCGATTTCGGCCACCTGTTTCGCAACCTCTGGACGCGCCGAGTCCCCCTCCACATATTTGTTATAAAGTCTTGAGTTGCCAGTAAGAACAAGAGACCCCCGATGCGCGCGGGGATAAGCAAGCTTGCACAACGATCCTAGCGATTTATGTACACGTTCCGAGGTCACTGCGGGCCAACAGAAAAAACCTACAATTTAGTTTCTACTACCGAGCGTTCTGGGGCCACGCGTATAAGTCCATGAAGATAGACGGGATCCTATAATCCTTATTATTAAATTTAAACTTGGTGTCTGGATAATAATACCACCCGATTATGTCTAAGACGTCACGGTAAGATTCTCTTAAGTAAGCCAATAACCTAACTAATGCAACTATACTTGCACTGCTCTGGGTGGAAGCGCTGAATCCTATTGCCGCTGTAAGCAAGGGGCTGACACCACTTGGGTACTTAGGGGTATACCAATAGAAAGTTCTGGTGCACCTTGAACCTCGTTAATAACTGTATAAGAGTTCACGGCAATTTCCTTGTCGTCCCACTTATAATTGGCCGACCAGTAACTTGAAAGTATGTTGAAGATTTGGCTGTAGCCGTAGTTGTCCGTGGGGTCGGGGTCCACGTCTTGAAACAGCGCTATGACGTTTCTCTGCATCCTAGCCGCGCTAGGCCTCACGAGATACACATCAGCAACATAGCCAGTGGGTTTGGAGAATAAGTAGGGATAGATCACTACATACTCTTTATACCTAACCAGAGCCACGTCGCCATAGAACCCCACCACATATACGCCAGGTTGTCCCCGAGGTTCAAAAGATTTTATTCCAGCTGAATAAGTGTCGTTTTTGAGTCTGGTATTGCTAAGCACCATTGTGTAGATATCGGCAGAGTAGGACGCAGATCCGCTAGCTGTAGATCCATATGATATGGCGGCACCTGCGCTGAAATACATAGCAGTCGACGAAGTGGCATCTATCAAGAAGAAAAGGTCAATCTTATCTATATAACTCGCGTCTGATGTCCATTCTATTCTGGCGGCTACCGTCGGCACCTTCGTGTCTAGCACGCTGTAGTACACCGTGTCAAGCCCCCACTCGTAGCAGTAAACCTCATTGGCTTGGGAATTCTGGTAGCAGTATTCGGGTATAGATTCGGGCGGCCACGACTGCAACGAGGGGCCGAATTTCGTGTTTGCTTGTTCGGATGGTTTGTTGTCTTCTTTCGGCGGCTTGGCTTTGACTTTTATCGTTGCCTTTACGTTTTCGCCACCTGCTACTCTCTCCGGCTGTATGGTGAAGCTCTTCGCTGTTCTTGCTAGCGCGGGTTTGCCGTCTGGCTTTGTGCCGTTTAGATAGGTGAGGAGGATGATTACGCCGGGCTCCACGCCTTTATACCCCCTCCACGTCTCTGCGTATTGCCGGAGGGGCTGGGGGTCGAAGTTTTTTCTGCCGACGCCGCATCCCTTGCCGATTTCGGCGAAGGAGCCGTTGGGGAGCCAGCCGTACATAGAGGCGCAGAAGTGGACCGGGTGGCCGGTCTCGTTGACTACCTCCAGCTCGAAGCTCTGCCCCAGGCCTTTGCTGTACGTCACGGCGTACGTGGGGAAGTACTGCACCGTCACAGGCCAGTTGTAGATTAGCCAAGCCAACGCAACCGCCATCATAGACACAGCGCCGACAGCCACATATCTAGCCGGGAACCCCACAGGTTTAACCACCTCCATACCTATAAGAAACTTTCCGGTATTTTTTTTCGTTCGACAGATGGCAAAACGCGGCGGTCTTCTAACGCGGTCGTTTCGGCAAATGCCTAACCCGCCCTTGAATATCGTCGCTCTGGTAGTAGTTGCCAGCTTCTACGAAGAACGCTGGGGTGGACGACGCCGCAGTGCTAATCGACTTGCACTAGCCGGGATGTAGGGCTAATGAGGAGAGACCTCTCCATGGCTTTCTGGAGGGAGAAGGGCAAGTTCGCCGAGATCGGCGATGTGAAGAGGGCGAGGACTGTTAACTCGCTCTTGATGGCTTTCTCTGTCCTATGTCGAAATAGCGTAGGCCTCGCCGGAGCTTTAAGGCTGAGGCTGGACTGCGAGGTCTTGCGCCCGGGGGGTCTACAGGCGTTAGGCGAGCTTGAGGATTCGGAAGAGGAGCTTCCTCGGTCGAGTCCTAGCGCGCAAAGCCTCAAGCCACCGGCGTTGAAAACTACTTCTTGTTGGCTAGGTTGAAGGGTTTGCCTTGGGTGAGTATCTTGTCGGCGAGGTCTGGGGCGACTTTCTTGAGGTCCTGGGCCACGGACTCTAGGAAGGCCAGTTCTTCTTTTTCGTTTCTCAGCTCGTCGGGGAGCATGCGGGGTATCTCTTCGATGATGGGGTACCACCGGCCGCAGGTGGGGCAGTAGATTATCCCAGTCTCGATCTCCCACTTGTGGCACTCCTCGCAGGGGAGGGCGTCGGGCTTGGGGTGTTCCTTGATCTTGAGGTCGCGGTAGGAGCAGTACTCCTCGCAGAAGGGCTTCCGGGGCCAGGTGTACTGCCTCTCTGGGTGCTCGGTGCGTTTAATCACCAGAAGGCGGAGGGGGAACGTCTTGTCGTAGGGACAGGCCAAGACGTCCATCAGCCTGTATTTCATAAGTCGTCAATTTCCCGAATTAATAAATTTGGGCCGCGTCGAGACTCTCCGAGCCGCGTGCTCTGCGGAGGGCGTAGGCGGCGGCTGCGGTTGGGGTTAGGGGTATCAGCGGCCAGTCGTGTAGGGAGTAGACGACGTAGCCGCTTGGGTTGGGGACTAGCCAGAGATATAGCGACACCACGGCGGCCCCCGCCAGCTCGTTTATCCTCTTTCTGCCGTCCCAGAGGAGCGCGGCGGTGGCCAGGGCCTTCGCGGCGATGGGTACGGCGAGTGGTATGGCGTAGTCTAGATGGTATATGGGTGGGTAGCTCAGCGCCACCAATCCGCCCACTATGAACTGATCCGCGGCGGCGCCCAGTGCCAGGAGCGGCAGAAACGCCAGCTTTGCAAGCCAGCTACGCACGGCGATTAGCCCGGCGGCGCCGGTTAAAATCAACGCGGCCTCTATGAGCCTGAAGTTGTAAGTGTCGGCGAGGATAACCACGGAGTCCACGGCGGCGAAGGCGAGGCCGGGGTGCCATCGGGTAGGCACCGCGGAGGCCACCGCCGCGGTCAGCATTATGAAAAAGGAGCCGTAGAAGGTGTGTGGCAGGGGGTGATGGCGACGGCATATGCGTAGGCCACGGCGCCGAGGGGCTTGCGGACTTCCAGCGCCGCCATGCCTATGGCGGCCAGCTCCAGGGGGCACCTGAAGTCGCTGTACCCGCCGTGTAGCGCCAGGTAGAGGAGGGCCAAGACCGACGCCGCCAGCGAGTAGCGGTCTCTCTTCAACGCCGCGAGGAGGTAGGGCGCGGCGACGCCGGGCCATAGGTAGAGGAGCTCCCGCGCCACGAGCGACAGCAGGAGGAAGGCTAGGAAGATGGCCAGCGCGTGTAGCGCCGTTGGTCGCGAGAGGGCCACCTCCTACTGGGGGTCCTTGCTTAAATTTTTGACGCAGCCTGCGCGACGAGGGCGTGGAGCTTTCTGAAGGTGGGGGGCCGCGGCGCGTGTTGTGCGGAGTGTATGACGACGAAGGCGTTGACTAGGGCCCGGTACTCGAAGCTGGTCTTTATCCTCTCGAAGAAGTCCTCCAGGTGGGGGAAGCCGCGGGCGTTTAAGAAGTTGTACAGCTCCTCCAGCTCGCCGTCTTTGGGCTTCGCCTTTCCGAAGTTGACCCTGCGGTCTGTGACGTGGCGCTCGCCCCCGCCGGGCAGGAGCACCTTGCCGTACGCCGCCTTGAGGCGCCACGTGGCGCTGTCTGTGCTGTCTACGCCCACCGCCGCGAGGATGGGCGTCACGGCGGGGCTCCCCATCCCCATCACGTGGATGGGGCCTCTAAACTCCTCCCTAGCCCTCTGTATTAGGCGTAGCGCCAGCTCTCGAGAGCCCCGGGGGACGCCCCGCGTGATTAATACGTAGGGCACAGCGGCGCCTATGGCCAGGACAGGCGCCTCGCGGTACAGCGCCAGGTACCTCTCGAAGAGGGCGGAGTCGCGGTAGACGTGTAAGACAGGGACCACCGCATCGCCGACCGCCCTCCTAAGCCTCAGCCAGTTCTGGTAAGACTTCCGGAGCTTCTTCTCCGCCTCCTCAGGCGGGTCGCCGGGCGAGGGAGGCACATCGAGGGAGAAGTACAGCTGGGCATCCACCCTCTTAAACACCTCCGCTATCTTGTCCACGTCGACTGAGAGCCCCCTCTTCAGTATCTGGTAGCCCCCCGAGTCCACCCAAAGCTCCCCCTCGTACCCCAACGCCGCCCTCGGGTCCTTCTTCACGTCAAGCGCGTTGACCATGACCGCCGGCACTTCGAAATAAAGCCATGGCTTGGGCACCGCGTTGACGGGACTTCCGAGCACTACACGCACCTTATTTTATCCATTGGACTTATATAACAGGTCCCTGGACTTCACTGAAACTTTCAACCAACCCACCTGAAGTAATACCTAAATATCAGGTAGGGCTAAGTGCTCTCACCTGTCGACTCCTGCCGAACTCATCACACTAAGCCAAAAACACGAAAATAAAAACCTCAAGGACCCGCCGCCATCCCCACGGCCCATCTGCCGCGGGGGCTCAGGTCACGGCCCGCCCCTACGCCGTGGAGCCCGGCCCCAGCCTCCTCCTCGCCGTCGTCACAAGCTGGCGGAGGTCCGAGGTAGTAAGCCCAGAAGGTGTATCTAGCGATCCGGCGGAAGCTGGTCGGGGCTTCGGCGGTGGCCTAGATAGATGGCTTTATTAACTTGTGCGCAACCGCGTCGTGTTGTTGATATTGGTGAAGTCGGACGACGAGGAGGTGGCGAGGAGAGCCGCCAGGGGGATAGAGGCGTTGGAGCTTCTGCCGGGAGTCTACCTCAGCTGGTCGCCGAGGGAGAAGGTGGAGAGGGCCGTGGAGGCGGTTAAGCGCGCCGTGGTAGAGAGGTGGGAGAAGTCCGGCGAGGGGCCGACGCTAGAGGTGGCAGTGATAGAACTCGACGAGAGGCAGTACAAAGCTCTGCGGCCTCTGGCCCGGGCTCTTGTGGAGAAGATGGGGTCGGCTATGTTGGAGGAGATGGAGAGGCTCCTCCAGCGGATGCGTTCTGGCAAGACGTCTCGCGACTTGACGGGCTGGTATAGAGATTTGGCGAGGCGCTACGAGCGCCTGCTCAACGCCTGCATGGCGCTGGACCTGGAGCCGACCATCGTCGCCAGGTTGAAAGAGAGGTGGAAGGAGGTCACTCTAGAGGCTGGGCAGGCTCTTAAGAAATAAAAAGACCTGCCGCGTCTCCGCCATGCCTGTCTTGCTGAGGGCCAAGGCCCACGGCCTTGTGGTCACTGGGAAGAACCTGCACTACGAGGGGTCGCTGACGCTGGGGCGAGACGTCATGGAGGCGGCTGGGTTCTACCCTCTGGAGCACGTGGAGGTTTATAACGTGTCCAACGGGGCCCGCTTCACCACGTACGTCATACCGGGGCGAGACGGCGAGGTTGTGCTAAACGGCGCCGCGGCTAGGCTGGGGGAGGTGGGCGACGTCATAATAGTCGCCGCCTACGACTGCGTAGCGGACCCCGGAAGCCACGTGGCGCGGGTGGCCGTGTTTCAGAACAACAAGGTGAAGGAGGTGAGGGAGGTCAAGCTTTTATAGCAGTGGCGCCGCGTCTCTATGGAGGTTAAGCTAGGCGTTGCCTCGTCGCCGCATGTGGGCGAGGACGTGAGGAGGCACTACGGCGAGGTGTATGGGGAGATGCTCAGAGAGCTCGGGGTTTCCCTCGCCGAGTCCTCAGACGTGGCGGTCGTGGTGGTGTTGACAGGAGGCGCCGAGGAGGAGGTGCTGTCGCAGGCCGCCAGCTATAACATCCTGCTCGCGTGGCCGCATTACAACTCCTTGCCGTCTGCGCTGGAGGCCGCCGCGGCGCTGAGGGAGGGCGGCCGGTACGCCAAGGTGCTGGAGCTCCCCGCCCCGCTGGCGAGCCCCGGCGAGCCGCTCCTAAAGGCTCTACGCCTCATATCACTCATGAAGACGGGGATGCCTAAGTTCGGCGTTGTGGGGAGGCCCAACAGGTGGCTGGTGGCCAGCGGGCTGGCGGGCGCCGCGACGGAGGAGATGCCGCTGGAGGAGACCCTGGAGGGCTTGAACCCGGGGGACGGCATGGAGGAGGCGAGGCGCATCGTGGAGGGGGCCGAGAGGACCGACTTCTCCGCGGCCGACCTGGCGCCCATCGCCGCCTACGCCCGCAGGCTGGAGGAGCTTGCCAAGAGCCGGGGCTGGGCGGGGCTCACTCTGGGTTGCTGGTGCTTCGACCTAGAGACCGTGAGGAAGATGAGGTGGACGCCCTGCATCTCGTTAACGCTTCTCAACCAGCGGGGCCTGCCGGCGGCGTGCGAGGGCGACCTCCGGGCGCTCTTCTCCATGTACGTGCTTTCTAGGCTGTCCAGCAAGCCGGCGTGGCTCAGCAACGTCAACGTGGCGAGGGGCGACCTGCTGGTGCTCACACACGACGGGGCCCCGCTGGCCATGGCCCCGAGGTACTCGGTGGCGAGGAGGATGCTCACAGGCGCGCCTGCCGCCATAAAGACGCGGATCCCGCCGGGGAGCCCAGCCACCCTCCTCCGCGTATCCGGCGACCTGCGGAGGGCCCTCCTCCTGAGGGCCGTCACGGTGGAGCCCGAGGAGGTGGAGGCCTGCAACGCCCAGGCCGGCTTCAAGCTGATAAACAGCACCGCATCTGACGTGCTCTCCGCCGGGTTAGGCAACCACCTAGCCTACGTCCTAGACGACGTCTACGACGAAGCAAAGGAGTACCTGCTCCACCTAGGCGCTAAGATCATCCCGTAGTCCTCTGCGGATATTCCAAAAAACTAATGTTTGGTGAGTATCTTGGCGGCGCCTCCGGCCACGTCTACGGAGATGTTGAGGACGCCTTTGGCGCCGGGGCGCGGCTCCGGGGTCTTGACCACGCCGCCTGCGGCGGAGCTCTGCACCGATATGCCCACGTCGGGCGGGAGCTCCAGCAGGAGGTTGACCACGCCTCCCGCTACCGTGACGTCCAGCTGGGAGGGGCCTTCGAAGGGCGCGTAGCTGAGCCTCCCCGAGACGGCGCCTCCGTCGGCCTCGATAGACACGGACCCGCGGCCCATGGCTAGGTCGAGGTCTACCACGCCGCCTGCCGCGTCGATTTTGAGGTTGTTGAGCTTCAGCGACGCCGCGGCGTAGCCCCCAGCCACGTCGAGGTCTAGGGCGTCTACGCCGCTTAGCGCCATCTCAACCTCGCATCCCTCCATGGAGATGGCGCCGGCCGAGAGGTCGAAGTCGTCCGGGTCTTCGCACCTAGCTACGACGCGGTTAGGCCCCTCCACGATCTTCAGCCTGCCGCCATCCATCTCCACAGCCACGCGGCCGCTGTGTGTGAAGTCGCCGTTGTAAACCTCCACGAGGCTCCTCCTCTCTCTTCTGAAGGCCTTGAGTGGTCCCAAGTAGCCCAGAAGCTGGACGGCGAGCTTCAGCGTAGACGTTAGGAGGCCTCTTTCGGTGACGAGAACCACGTCCCTCGCCTTAGGCTCCACGTAGGCTCTTAGGTGCTTAGGCACCTTCACCACAGCCACGTCTCTGATCTCCTCTACGACTTCGTAGAGAAGCTCCGGCGGCACGTCCTTATCTATCTCCAGTATCGCAGTGTCGAACACCCTTATCTTCCTCCCCTCTCTCTTCGCCAGCTCCAGCAACGCCTTATCTAACCTGAGGATCGCCCTATCGCTGAAGGTCAGCTCCTCCGCCTCGGCACTGGGTTGCGGTTGCCCCGCGCCCTCCAGCACGGCCATAACCTCAAGGGCTTTCCTCCCGAGGTCCGTCAGGCGGTAGAACCCGTTGTCCCCCTTCTCCACAAGCCCCGCCAGCTTCTTCAAGTGGAAGGCCAGTGTGGGGCTGTCCACGCCGAGCTCCTCCATCAACTCGCTGTACATCCTAGGCCTCTCCCCCAGGATCCTGAGCGCCCTGCGCCTCAGGGGATGCGCCAAGGCCTCGAAGATTCTGTCGCCCATGGGAAGAAGAACGCTCAGAGAAATAAACAGATTTGTCAAGCCCCCGCAACAGACGGCGGGAGCCCTCGGCGGGCCTCTGTAAATTCGGCTTTACACGACATTTTTAAAGAGGGGCTTCAAAAGACGCGTGCGCCTCCGCGCTAAATACGTCTTGGCCGGGGAGCTGGAGGTGGTGGAAGACGGAGTAGTTGAGGTTGACGACGCCGGGGTCGTGGTGGGGGTCGGGAGGTACACGGGCGGGGTTGCGGCGGATCTCGGCAACGTGGTGTTGATGCCCCAGCTGGTGAACGGGCACGTCCACGTCCTAGACGCAGTAATCGCCGACCGGGACGACCTCTACATCGACGACTTGGTGGGGTGGCCCCACGGCGTCAAGTACCACGCGGTGAAGAACCTAGTCGCGAAGAAGAAGCACATCTCCCTGCTTGAGAAGGTGGCCAGGAGGATGAGGAGCTACGGGACCGGCTGCGCCTTGATATACGCGGAGTACGCCGCCCGCGACGTGGAGGAGGTCTTCAGGAAACACGGCGTAGAGGCCGTCGTGTTCCAGGAGGCCCACGGCGGCTTCCCCGACTACCCAAACGTCCAGGTGGCGTCGCCGGTGGACCACCCCCCGGAGTACCTCCGGCAACTCCGCGCCCGCTACAAGCTGGTCTCCACGCACGTGTCGGAGACCCCGGACTGCCACGAGGCAGGCGACCTGGAGCTCGCCTTGAAGGCGCTGGACGCAGACGTCCTAGTCCACCTGGTCCACCTGACGCCGGAGGAAATCGCCCAGATCCCCCCAGCTAAGACCGTCGTGGTAAACCCACGCGCCAACGCCTACTTCGTAGGCCGCGTGGCGCCCGTGCCTCTGTTGCTCCACCTAAAGCCGCTCCTAGGCACAGACAACGTCTTCATGAACGAGCCGGACCTCTGGGCCGAGATGAAGTTCCTACACGCCTACGCCGCCGCCTCCAGCTGGGCCCTCACGGAGAGAGACATCCTCGCCATGGCCACCGTGTGGAACTGGGAAAAGGTGCGTTGCATCCCGCCCATAGCCCCCGGCCACAGGCTCCACGCCCTTGCGGTCGCGGCCCCCTACATAGGCGGCAACCTGCTGAAGTATCTAGTCAAGCGCGCAACGCACGCAGACATAGTGGCGTTCCTGGAGGGCGCCAGCATCCAGCCTGCGGCAGATTTATAATCTCGTGGGCAAAGACACATATGGGCCTCCTCAAGTTGCGGGCTGGTCTCTACAACCCCGAAAAGCCGGAGAAGGTAATTGAGGTGGAGGCCATTGTAGACACCGGCGCAATATACAGCGTCGTAAGGAGGGACATACTGGAACAAATAGGCGTGAAGCCAGTTGAGAGGCGAAGGTTTAGGGCATTCGGCGGCTATGATGAGCGGGATATCGGCGAGGTGGGGATGGTGCTGATGGGAAGGAGGCGTGTCGTTCCGGTGATCTTCGGCGAAGATGGGGACCCGGCGATTGTGGGCGTGACGGCGCTTGAGATCTTTGGGCTTGAGGTAGACGTGGTCAGGGGTACGCTGAAGGAGGCGGAGTTGTTCCTCCTCTAGTACGGCCTCTCCTCGATGGGCGGTGGTCTCAGCTGATACGACACAAGCGGAGTTGCCGAGACGCTTGGGTCCGTCTTTTTCACCTCCTCGATGTATTGAGAGGCCTTTTCCACGTCTGGGAAGACGACGCCGTAGAACCCCACCGCCTTGGCGTAGCATCTGAAGAAGGTGTATCTCGTGACGCCGGGGATGTGTGCCTTAGCCATCAGCGCCGCCGCGAAAAGCCCGGAGCGGGGCAGATCCACCGAATACGTGACGATAGACACGTCCTTCGCCCACTTGAGGAGCCGCCGCGCCGCCGTCTGGCCCACCCCCAGTTCCTCCACAAGGTCGCTGGAGGATATCTGGGGATTGGAGACGTACATCCTCAACGCCCGTAGCTTTAAGGGGGTTAACCTCAGCGGCTTTAGATTAGGGACAAACATGGGGGTGCCGTACCGCATGGACAAGTCCTGAAGCTCGGTGGAGGTTTTAAACGGCACGGCGAATATGTAGTCGCCCTCCAACGTGCGGAAGGCTAGCACGTAGTCATCCCCGGGGTTGCGCCCGCGGAAATACGCGTAGTAGAGCCCAACCACGTCTGGCCTCACGTAGACCTGGGGCGGGCCTAGAATCCCCATCTCAAGCATCCTCCTAACCCAGTAAAACACCACTTGCCGAGACCTCCCCAGCATCCGCCCCAGCTTCGACAAGTTCACACGCCCCTCGGTTAATATGCTGGTCAACACAACCCTCTCGTCGTATGTAAGCAGAGACGACATGCGGCCGTGAACATACAGGTATAAAAAACTGTGTCAAACGGGAAAAAGCGTCGGTTAACTGCTTTTAAGGGCGTTGAGGGCCTCGTCAACCGGCGTTATGAGGTAGGTGGTGGTGCGGATGGTCCCCCGGCTGTTGAGGTTTATCATCGCCTTAAGGAACCTCCCCACGTCTTCCACCTCCACGATAGATATGAAGTCGAAGTCGCCAAACACCACATACTGCTCTAACACCTTAACCCCATACGCCTCAAGCTCCTTATTAACCTCCTTAACTCTCTCCGGCTACTTCTCAAGCGTCTCAGCCCCCTCGTCGGTAAGCCGGGAAATCACCACAAACCGCATATCCATATTTATCACACAACAAAAATCTTTTTCCTAAGCCAAATGTATCAATACATTTTCTTATTAGGCTAAATTAATAATTATATATAAGTGAGGAAAAACGAGGATTACGGCCGCGTCGCGGCGGTGTATGCGGGTTATACCGCGCCTTTTCTGAGCCGGCCGCCGCTTGCCGCCGCGTCTTGGTTCCGGGTCCACTTGGAGACGAACTGTTTGTAGCACTCCCGGGAGCAGAAGACCCACGGCTTGTTGACGCAACAAGTCTTCACCACTATGGCACCCTCCCTGATGAGCCTTCCGCAGTTGGTGCACCTCAGCTCTGTGGGCCGCTGGACTTTAAGCTCGAAGGGCATTGGCCTCCGCCGTCAAGTCCTTGTGGACGATCTCGGCGATTCTGCGCCCAGACAGCAACATGCCGCCGAAGATGGGACCCATCCTGGGCAGTCCGAAGACGGCGCACACGGCTATGCCGGCCACGTAAAGCCCCGGCGCCACCCTCCCGGTGTGTTCCACCACCAGCTTCTCAGACACCTCGGACCACGCCGACTTCTCCCCCCTCAGCTCGATGCCCAGCTCAGGCACCTTCCTAGCCGCTATAGACACCACCTCCGCGTCGTGGCCCGTGGCGTCTATCACCGCCTTGGCCTGCGTATACAGCGGATCCACGTGCATGCCAGACATCTGGATGGGGGTCCAGATCCACAAGACGCCGGTCACCCGCGGGGGTTCGCCCCTAAAGATGACGTCGTCTACGTGCACCCCCAGTATGACCTTCGCACCAGCGTCTATGGCGCCAGCCGCCAGCTTGGCGATGAGCTCCGCCGGCTCCACCGTGTAGAGCCCGTCCCCAGCCGGCTTGTACCTAACCCTGAAGTCCCTGAGGACAGGCAAGGCCTCCTCCTGCACCACGATCTTTGGGATCATGTTGCCCCCCGGCCCGATGCCGCCGCCGAAGGAGAGTCTCCTCTCATAAACAACCACCTTATGCCCCCTCTCGGCAAGGTAACGCGCGGCGGTCAGCCCAGCAGGACCTGCGCCGACGATGACAACATCGACGTCGCTGTATTCGTACAGATCCTCCATCCCATGTCTTATGATCGCCCTCCCGATCTTCAGCTCCATAAGTACTAAATGATATGACTATAAATATATTATCTCGAAGGCTACGACGGCGGTCTCAAGACGCGGCATGACGAGGCTAGGCGCCCGGCGGCCCTTCCCCAGGGCCTCCGGAAACTGCCCTCCAAAACTCCAACTCGTAGCGCTGTATAGCCCTCGCCACGAAGCGGTACCTGCCCCAGTCTAGGTACCGCTCAGCTATAGGCTCCGCCAGCGCCTCAAGCTCGTCGTACGGCCCGGCGAACATTTCCATAAACTTCGTGTTTTTCACGCCGTTTCGCCGAGCCCACTCAGCCAGCGCGGCGCAGTTGCGGCCCCACACCGGGAGGTTCACCGTCATGGCCACGGCGAGGTCGCCCACGGTGCCGTGCATCGCCAGCCAAGAGAGGAAGTGGGTGTAAGCCACGGCGGCGGGGTCCACGGACTCCCAACGGAACTCCACCCCCAGCTCCTCCGCCAGCTCCCGCAACGCCTCCAGGGCGGCGAAGTCGCCGTCTATCAACGTCTTAACGAATCTGTATTCGTCGCGTTCCCCCGCCTTGGCCATCGCCGCCGAGAGGGCCTTTAAGTCGTGGGGCACTATGTAGAGCTGGTTGGCCACAAAAGACAGAAGGGTCTCCCGCGAAGGTCTCAGCGCCTCGGCGATTTCCCTATTCAGAGGCTCTAGCTCTCTTCTAAGCGTCTCAATGACCTTCATACGCCGCCTGCCAGAACTGTAGCTCGTAAACTGAGGCTTGTCTGAAGTAGGGCCACAGCGCCTCCGCCGAGAGGCCTGAGGAGTCCAGCACCTCTCTGAGCCGCCTCACGAGGCCGAGGTAGTCGTCGGAGAGGTAGACGGAGGCCCACTTCCTATATACTGAGACCGGGTTGCGCTGGAGGGCGTCTCTGCGGCGTTCTGCAATCTCCGCGTAGCTCCAGAAACACGGCAGAGTCGCCGCCATGCATTGATAAAAGCCCTCTAGCGAACAGACGGAGAGGAGGTAGGACATGTAGCTGACATTTACGAAGTTGGGCTCCGCCCTCTCAGCGTCCTCAAGAGTTAGCCCGACCTCTTTAAGGAGGGCCTCGTAGTTAGCCATCTCGCCAGTCACAGTGCCATACGCCAACGCAAGCGTCTCCTTCATCAGCTGGACTGTAGGCGCCTTGGCCGCCGCCAGGGAGAGGGCCTTGGCGAAGTTGACGAGGTAGTTGTAGTCCTGCAGTAGGTAATACCTAAACTTCTCGATGGGCAGATCCCCCCTGTACACCTCCTCGACGAAGGGATGCCTAAAGATCTGCTCCCATATGGGGTCGGCCCACCTCCTCAACGTCTCCGATGCCATAAACAGCTAATGAAGGTGGTATAAAAGATTTTTTGGAAAATATATTTATATGGATTAGATTAAGGCTTTATGGACGGTTGGAGGAGGGTTCACTGGGTTCTCTTCGCCGTGGTGTCTGCCAGCTTTTTCCTCGACGGCGTGCTCTTCAGCCTGGTCCCAACAACGATATTCCTCCTCCCAGACTTGGCCCAAAACGCAACTGTCATCTTCGCCGTGAACTCAATAGCGTTTATGCTTGGCGCGGCGGCGCTGGGCCGGCTGGGGGACGTCGTGGGGAGGAGGCTGGGCCTAATAACCTCCCTAGCCATATACACGGCAGGTGCCCTCTGGTTCGCCCTTGCATATTGGGCCGGCGCCCTAGACCTAGCCGTAGCCGTCCTCTCAACCTCGCTTATCAACTTCGGCGTCGGTGGCGAGGTGGGCCCTGCCTACGCCGCATTGGCGGAGTTCGCGCCGCCGCGCCGCAGAGGCGCCGCCCTCATGCTCGCCGCAAACTTCTGGAACATCGGCGCCGCCGCGATCGCCGCCCTCGCCCTTCAATACGCCGAGCTGGCCGCCGACCCCCGCACCGCCGTGTTCTACACCTTCCTCACCGCGGTGGCCCTAGCCGCCTTGGTCCTCGTCGCCAGGCTCCACATACCCGAGTCCCCCAGGTGGCTGGCGGCCCGAGGCAGAGAGGCCGAGACCAAGGCGCTGGTGGAGAAATACGGCGTGGAGCCTCCGCCTAGGGAGGAAGAGAGGAAGTCGCTGAGCGGCTATTGGAGCCGCGTCGCCGTATTCGCAGCCGCCTTCACCGCCCAGCTCCTCACCTACAACATAGCCGCCTACTACCTCCCCTACGCCCCGGGCTTCGCCTACGGCGCCGACCTGGCCCCCCTCAACGTCGCCGCCGCCAACGCAGGCGCTGCAGCGGGCGCCTTTCTGTTGCTCCCCATCATAGACCGGTCTAGGCGCCTAGCCTTCCTCTCCGCCTTCGTGGGCGGCCTAGCCACGGCGATCGCCCTGGCCGCAGTCCACGGAGCAACCGCTCAGCTGTACCTCGCGGTGCTGTTTCTAAACTTGGTGTTCTCCGAGTGGGCCTGGGCCGCCGTCAGCGTGCTGGAGGCTGAGCTCTTCCCCACGGCGGTGCGCTCAACGGCGGTGGGCATAGTCACGGCGTCTGCCTGGCTCATAAACGCGGCGGCGGTCTTCACAGAGGGGGTCCTCGGGGCC
>Ga0209739_100574_pt1 | contig 14720 bp, 20 predicted proteins | sample JossMetagenome_2_FD_184729 | JGI IMG/M metagenome (GOLD analysis project Ga0209739, IMG submission 184729) | Hot spring sediment microbial communities from Joseph's Coat, Yellowstone National Park, USA - JC3_ASED (SPAdes) (version 3) | ecosystem: Environmental > Aquatic > Thermal springs > Hot...
TCATAATCCTCAAAACCACAGCCTGGGGCTGAATGGACCAAACCAGTACCTTCTTGAGTATTTACATATTCTTTTGATAACCAAATCCTAAATATTCCACTACTTTCTGATTTAAACTTTTCTATATGATCTTTTAATTCATCATAGAACAAAGGTTCATATTCTTTAAATTCTAAATCTTTTCCGTAAAATTCATCTACTATTTCATATTCAATATTTAATTTACTCATTATTTTTTCTAATGCATCTTTTGCAACAATCCAATATTCATAACTATTTTCCCTCTTTATATTCATTTTTATAATTTTATGATTATTATAATCTACTTCTAATTCTTCAACATATATCTTTGGAACTTTTATTTTTACATATTTTAATTCTGGATTTACCATAATACCTAAATTATATAATAATGTCCATGGAGTTGTTGTCCAAATTATATAATATGTATTTTCTATATCTTTTGATTTAAATTTTACATAAATTGCATTTGATATTTCTTTTTTATATAAAGGATCTTCATATCCCAAATCTATTTCTTGTTTTGATAATGATGTTTGACAATGAGGACACCACCAAACGGGCTTCTTTTCTTTATATATTAATTTATTTTCATAACCTTTTGCTAATGCCTCCCATACTTTTTCAATAAACTCATTCTTAATTGGTAAATATGGATTATCTATATCTTGCCAATGTGCCATATCTTCGTAAAATTTTGTAAATTCTTTCATTGATCCATATGCAAAGTTAAAACACTCTCTAATAAATTTATCAACACCAATTTTTTCTATCTCTCTTTTATCTTTAATCTTTAATTTTTCTTCAACTTTTACTTCAATTGGCAATCCATGCATATCAAAACCGGCCTGATTCCATACATTAAATCCTTTCTTTTGGTAATATCTCAATACAATATCCTTAATTGTTCTATTATATGCATGTCCCATATGTGGAGAACCGGTTGTATATGGTGGGCCCTCTAAAAATATGTATTTTTTATTTTTCTCATTCTTTAAAACCCATTTTTCATATATATAATTTTCTTTCCAGAATTTTTTTATCTCTTCTTCTATATTTCTATTCCAATTTATATTCATAGATCCGATATTCTGCCATAACTTTATATATTTAAAAAAAGGTATATAAGATGTTTTCTTACAATAATGATTATGATAAAAAAAGATATGATAATATTTGGGATAATAATTTTGTTAGGAGTTCTAACTTATCTTTTAACATATTCAAAAACTCTATCAATAATACCATTTATAATGGGAATATTTTATTTACTTGAAAGTAATGAATCTAAATAAATAAAAATCTTTCTTATTGAGATATTATAAATGGAAAAGGAAAAAGAAAAAACTGAAGAAAAGAAAGAGTGGGAGTTTAATATTACAGTAGAAAAATCAATAATAATTGGATTTATATTATTGGCAATATCAGTAGTTATAGGATCTTATATTATAGCTAATTCAATATCAAATATAAAAATATATGGATCATCTGGTGGATCTTCAAATCAATTGCAGGCATATTTACAAACATTAACACAGGCACCATTGCCAAATATTTCTGATATAGATCCAGTATATGGAAATCCAAATAATGTAAATGTTATTGTATATGAATTTTCTGATTTTCAATGTCCATATTGTGATAGATTTCACTTACAAACATTTCCACAAATTAGACAAAATTATATAGATAATGGAAAAATAGCATGGGTGTTTGTTAATTTCCCATTGTATATGATACACCCATATGCAAACATAACATCACAATATTTAACATGTGTATACAAATTATATGGATTTGAAATGTGGGATAAATTTGCAAACTGGACTTGGTATAATCAAATGCAAGGTGCGTCTTGGAGTACTTTACCAAGTCAACAGGATGTATATAGAGAATTTAATAAAGAGGCACAATCTTTAGGATTGGATGTTAATAAAATTGAATCCTGTGTAAATAGTTCAAAATACTACAATCAAATAGATAATGAATTAAAATATTATAGAGACACATATGGAATTGGAGGAACTCCAACATTTATAGTAGTTGTAAAGACATCATCAATTACATTCCAAACAGTTCAACAGGTTAATAATGTACTAAATCAATTAAGACAGTATGGATTAAGTCCTTCAATATATACAACAGAGGATTATAAGTATATAATGTTTGTATTTTCAGGAGCATGGCCATATAATTTATTTAATAGTATATTGCAACCTTTGGTATCTAGCTGATTACATATAAACTTTTTTATAAATATAATCTTAAATGGCAAGAGAAAAACCACATATTAATTTGGTAGTAGTAGGGCATGTAGATAATGGAAAATCAACATTAGTAGGAAGGCTAATGGTATCTTTGAATTTAATAGACCCGAAAGTATTGGAAGAATTAAAGAATGTAGCAAAGGAATTTGGAAAGGAATCTGACTATTTAGCATTCTTATTAGATAAATCAATAGAAGAAAGAAAAAGAGGATTAACAATTGATGTAGCTGCAATTAAAATACCTGCAAAGAAATATGTATTAACAATATTGGATGCTCCAGGTCATAGAGACTTTATAAAGAATATGATTAGCGGTACTGCACAATCTGATGCTGCAATATTGGTAGTTTCTGCGGCACCAGGTGAAGCAGAAACTGCATTGAGTCCAGAAGGACAAGGAAGAGAACATTTATTATTATTAAGAACATTGGGAATTTCACAAGTTATTGTTGCAATATCAAAGATGGATACTGTAAATTATGATCAAAAAAGATATGAACAGATAAAGAATATGGTATTAACATTGGCAAAGCAGATTGGTTATACAGAAAAACAAATAAAGGCAATTATTCCAGTTGCTGCATTCTTATCTGATGAAAATGTAACACAAAGATCACAGAAAATGCCATGGTACAATGGACCAACAATATATGAGGCATTTGATATTTTAGAAGAACCTCCAAGATTAGTAGATAAACCATTAAGAATACCAGTTGGTGATATATATAATATTAAAGGTGTAGGACTTGTACCAACTGGAAAGGTAGAATCTGGAAGATTAAAACCTGGTGATAGGGTAATATTTTTACCATCAAAGAAACCAAATGGTGTTGTAGGTGAAGTAAAATCTATAGAAATGCATCATGAAAAATTGGATGAAGCATTACCAGGAGATAATATTGGATTTAATGTTAAAGGACCTGAAAGTGGTGATATATTAAGGGGTGATGTATGTGGAAAATTGGGAGAACCATTACCAAAGGTAGCAGAAGAATTTACAGCAAGAATTTATGTACTATATCATCCATCCGCAATTGCAGTAGGATATACACCAGTAATACATGTACATACTGCAGCAGTAGCATGTAAAATTGTAGAAATACAATCAAAGATAGATCCAAGAACTGGACAGGAAGTTGAAAAGAACCCACAATTCTTAAAGACAGGAGATGCAGCAATTGTAAAGTTTGTACCAACAAAACCATTAGTAGTAGAAAGATTTGAAGACTTCCCAAACACATCATTAGGAAGATTCGCAATTAGAGATATGAGTAAAACAATTGGAATTGGGCAGGTATTAAGTGTAAAAGAAAAGCAGATACAAATAAAATAATTTTTTAGTTTTATTTTAATTTAAATAATTCTTTATAAAAATTTTGGGCCCGAGGGGACTCGAACCCCTGACCTCCGGCTTTCTTAGGAGCGTAGCCTTATAAGGCCGGCGCTCCACCTCTGAGCTACGGGCCCTTATACATATTTTTCATTTGATTAATTTTTATATTTTTTCTTATATGTGTTTTTTGTAATATAAGATATATGGATAAGGTAAAGGAGGTTGAAATTTTAGGTGCTGGATTTCTTGGACAAATTTTTGATGCTTCAAAAGAAGAAATTGAAAAATTTATTAGAGAAGAAGAAAAATCTATAATATTAGATTATGAGAAAATAAAATCATATTTAAATAATAAACAACTAGATCTTCTATTAAATAAAACAGAAAAATTTCTAGAACAAATAAGTATATATTTTTCTGAAAGATTAGATAGAAAAGTAAAGGTAAGAATAAAGAATCTTCCAGAGAGTTTAAGATATATAAGAATAAGAGATATTAGATCTGAACATAAAGATAAACTAGTACAGGTTGAGGGTATAATAAAAATATCTTCTGAAGTAAGACCATTTATTATAAAAACAAAGTATTTACATGAAGATTGTGGTGGAGAATTTTGGGTTGAAAATAAAAATTTCGTAATAGAAAAACCAAAAAAATGTCCTGTATGTGGCGGTACAAAGGGTAAATTTATTGAAATAGATCATGAAACAATAGATGTACAAAGATTATTAATTGAAGAGCCTGCAGATCAAATTGAAAAAGGTGAACAACCAGCTCAAATTACTGTAATATTAAAGGAAGATCTATGTGAACCAAGAATGGAAAGAAAAACATTACCAGGAATAAGGGTTAAAATATATGGGGTTGTAAAAGAATTAAAAAGTTCAAATTTAAAAGCAATATTAGACCTATATATAGATGCAATTTATATTGAACCTGTGGATAGAGATGTTGAAGATATATCAATATCAGCAGAAGATGAGAGAAAAATAAGAGAATTAGCAAAATCTACAGATTTATTAAATCTAATTGCAAGTTCTGTTGCTCCAGGTTTATATGGAAAACAATATGAAATAATTAAAAAAGCAATTGCATTACAACTGGTATCTGGTGGAAAAAGAAAGAGAAGTGTTGATGAAAGAAAAAATATTCATATATTAGTTTTAGGAGATCCTGGTGTAGGAAAATCAAAATTATTAAGATATGTATCCGAAATTGCTCCAAAATCAAAATATGTGGTTGGAGTAACGTCATCATCAGTTGGTTTAACTGCAGCTGTTAGAAGGGATGAAATATTTAAGGGCGGTTGGGTCTTAGAAGCTGGAGCATTGGTTCTAGCATCTGGTGGACTTGTATGTATTGATGAACTTGACAAATTGTCTACAGAAGAATTGCAATCTTTACATGAAGCAATGGAACAACAAACAATAACAATTGATAAAGCAAATATTCATGCAACACTTAGAACAGAAACATCAATTTTGGCAGCTGCAAATCCAAAGTTTGGAAGATGGGATAAAATGAAAAATATAGTTGATCAAATAGATTTACCACCAACAATAATTAATAGATTTGATTTAATATTTGTTCTTATAGATGAACCAAATCCACAACAGGATGAAACAATTGTTAATGAACTGCTTAAAGGTTTAAAAGAAGAAAGAAAGCCACCATTAGATAAAGATTTATTAAGAAAATATATAATATATGCAAAGAAAATCGAGCCACAATGGACAAACACTGCTTTAGATATTGTGAAAGATTTCTATATAAAGTTAAGATCTAGTTCTGGAGAAGGTACGATACCAATAACTACAAGACAATTAATGTCAATAATAAGAATAGCTGAGGCTTCTGCAAAGATAAGATTATCTCCAGTAGTTACTGAAGATGATGTAAATCTTGCAAAAGAAATATTGTTATATAGTTTAAAGGAGGTTGGAATAAATCCAGAAACTAATAAATTGGATATAGATATAATAATGTCTGGAATTTCTTCTACACAAAGACAAAAACTATCAAAAGTATTAGATATAATAAAGGATTTGCAAAAAGATTTTCCAGAAGGTGTTCCATTAAATGAAATATTAAATGAATCTAAAAAATATAATCTGGAAGAAGAAAAAGTAAAAGAAACAATTGAAAAATTATTAAAGGAAGGATATATATATGAATCTGGAGATAAGAAATATAAAGCCGTATAAATATGTATTTGCCAGTATTTTCAAAAGATTTAAAGAATTATAAGGATAAGAAGGTTTGTTTAATTGGAAAAGTGATAGACATTCAGGAAGAAAAGAAATTAATTAGGATAAAATTATTGGATACTTTTGGATTTTTTGATGTTGTTCTATTTGATGTATATAATATTAAATTATTTGATACTTTGTTAATTCTAGGAAAAGTTTCAGAATATAATAATAATTTTTCTGTAATTGCAAGATATATAAGCATATTGAATGGAGATGACGAAATCCTATGGAGAAAATTTTTCATTAAAAAAATAAAAAGAAATATAAAGAAAAATAATAAAGAGGATAAAATGGATGAAGAAAACTGGAAAGAAGAAAAAATATACTATGAAGAATTACCGGAAGAAGCAAAATTAAGAAAACAGATTTTGGAATTTATAAGAGATAATGATAAAGGTGATGGTGTATCTTTAAAGGACATAGAAAATTTCTTTGATATAAATGAGGAAAAGTTATTAAATATTATAAAAGATCTGTTATCATCTGGAGAGATTTATGAATCTTCACCAGAAAAATATAAAGTTATATGATACCAACATATGAAGAAATGTTAGATGAAGCATATAAAAAATTGAGTAGTATGAAAGTCTTACATGGATCTATGCTAGGATCAATAAATATACCATTACCAAAAATAAATCATATTGGAAAATGGACATCTATAGAAAATGCAGGGACAATTTGTGATATGATAAATAGAGATATAAATTTATTAGCAGAATTTTTAAGAAAGGAATTTAATGTTGCATCGAAAGTTGAAGATAAGAAAATAATATTGCAGAAAAAAATAGAATTTGAGAAAATAAAAGCAAAGATAGATAAATTTATAGATATATTTGTTAGATGTCCGATATGTAAAAAGTTAGATACAAAATTGGAAAAGAGGGAAAGAGTATATATTATTAAATGTCTGGCTTGTGGTGCAGAAAGTCCAGTAATATATAGGTTAAAATGATATTGGTAAAAAAATATAGAGATAGTTATGGATATGTTTTGGTTTTGTGTGATAAAAATTTATATGGAAAAAAATTTGAAGAAGGAGAGTTTGTATTAGAACTAAATGAATTTTTTAATGGAGAAGAAAGAGAAATGATTGATGAAAAAGATTTTGAGGATATATATTTTATATATGCTGTTGGAGAAAGATCTATCAATATATTAAAAGAGAAAAAAATAATTGATGAAAAGGATATTAAAAGAATTGCTGGAATACCGTATACTTTTGTTATTTATTTATGAAGAGAATTTGTCCTTCCTGTGGAAGAGAAGTTGAAAAATTATATGACGGACTTTGCTATGAATGTTATTTAAAAATAAATAAAAAGGAAGAAAAAAAGAAGGAAAAAGTATATATATGTAAATATTGTGGAAGAGTAAAATATCATAATAAATGGTATAATAATTTTAATATTGATAATTTTGAGTATGAATATACTGTTTGTCCAAGATGTAAGGGTTTAATTAGAAAAGCAAATTTAATTTTACAAATAAGAGGATATAATAAAATTATTGAAGATGAAATATTAAAAGTAGCTAAGAAAAACAAAGATATAATAAAAAAAGTAGATGAAATAAGTGAAAAAGATATTGATATATATTTATATGTAGGAAAAAATAGGGTAAAGAGTTATTATAATATATTAAAAAAATATGGAGAAGTAAAATTAAGTAAGAAATTAGTTGGCTATGATAAAAACAAGGGAAATAAAAAATATATTGTAACAATATTACTAAGGGGTGATAAAGATTCATGAAAAATTTTATAAAAGTTTAGATAATAATAAAAGGGTATGGATTGGGAAGACTTAAAAAATAGGATAAGAGAGTTAAGAATGAAGGAAATGGATGAAGGTGAGGAAGAAGAATGGGAAGATGAATGGGACGAATATGAAGAAGAATTGGATGAGGAATGGGAAGAAGAGTGGGAAGAAGAATGGTAAATTATTAATGCTTAATTTATAGTATTTTTTAATGCCTCTTTTAGAAGAAGAAGGAATCCCTGTTCCAAAGGGTAGACAAGTTATAGGAATAATTGAAGAAGTTGTTGGTTGGGCACATGCAAGAGTAAGATGTTTTGATGGAAAAACAAGAATATGTAGAGTTCCACAAAATAAGAAAATGCATAGAAATATATGGTTAAAAAAAGGTATATATGTATTAGTAGAACCATGGGAGTTGCAATCAGATAAAAAAGGAGATATATTATATTCATATACAGATGCTGAAGTTGAATGGTTAAAAAAGAAAGGATATTTAAAAATTGAAGAAGAGTTTTAGGGCCCGTAGTCTAGTGGCAGGACGGTGGGCTCCAGACCCATTGACGGGGGTTCGAATCCCCCCGGGCCCAAGACCTGAAGTTAAAATATTTTTAAGATAATGAAATGAAAAATAATAGAATTTAAAGTTAAAAAATATAAATTACATAAAAATTTTTATTTAATTGATATATTTGATATATTGCTAAATGTTTGATTTAGAGCATTATTTGATATATTTGATAGATTTTGTTGAGATGAAATTATTTTCATAGTCTGTGGAACTACAAAAATTATAACTGATGCTAAAACAATAAGTCCAATTATTAAAAAGATTATAAAATTAATAACATCAGATCTTTTCATATTTTAATTGATTTATTACATAGAAGATTAACCATTAATCTGTTTTGATAAATTGTTGATTAATTGGCCTGTTTGATTTGTTTGATTTAATGTAGGGTTCAGTACACTATTTGCTCCAGTTGTACCTTTAGAAAGTGCACCTGTAAAAAATAAGATTATAAATATTAAAGCAACAAGAGCTATTATTAATATAACAATTGTATTAATTGCTAAGGATTGACTTTTCTTTATCATAAATTTTTATACAATTGCCATATTTTTAAACTTTTTATAAAAATCATTTTTATGTGGATAATAAAAGAAAAATTAAAAGATTATGATATAGAATTTTCTGAACCTCCAAAGAATTTAGATTATGATATATCAATTAAATTATTTAAAGAAATGAAAAAAGGAAAAGATCCAAATATATTAATAAATGAAATAATTGAAAAAATAAAAGAATTTGTTTTAGATTACAAATTTATAAATGGATACCTAAATATTAAATTAAATAAGAGAAAATTATTAGAAAATTATAGAAAATTGTTTGATTTTGAAAAAAAGAATATTAGAATATTTTTAGAACATACATCGGCAAATCCAAATAAAGCATTACATATAGGTCATTTAAGGAATTCAATAATTGGAGATTCTCTATATAGATTGTTTAAAACATTAAATTATGATATATATGTAATAAATTATATAGATGATACAGGAGTTCAGGTTAGTGATAATATTTTAGGAATATATTATTTAAAGATACCTGAAGAACCAAAAGATTTCAACTTAGAAAAAGTAATAAACAATATTAAAGATTTTTTAATAAAAGAAAATATATATAGAGAAGAATATGAAGAAAAAATTAGAAAAATATTTTTGGAAAGAATGAATATATTGAAAAGTTTATATGGATATGAAGTTCCTGAAAAATTTGATCATTATTATGGTGATTTTATATATGTAGTAGTTAATAAATTATATGAGATAATTCCTGAATTGGAAAAATACAAATATAATATTATAAAGATGATTGAAGAGGGTAATAATGATGTATATTACCTATCTAAAAGAATATCTGAAAGAATTTTATATGAACAGTTAAATACGTTGTGGAAATTTAATATATATTTTAATATAATTATTAGGGAATCTGATATATTAAAATATAAATTATTTGATAGTGCATTAAAAATATTGGAAGAAAATAAAATGATAAAAAAGAAAGATACAATTTCTCTAGATTTAACAAGATGGGAAGATATATATAGAGCATATTCAAATGAAGAAAAGGTTCTTGTAAGATCAGATGGAACTACTACATATATAGCAAAAGATATTGCATATGCAATGTGGAAACATGGTATAATTAGATCAAATATTAAATTTAAAGAATATATAAAGCAACCAAATGGTGAATATATATATGAAGTAAATAATGGGGGAAAGGAAATTGAACCATGTAAAATTTCAATAAATGTAATTGGAATGGAACAAATGCATAATCAATTAATGGTGAAAAGGGTAATTGAAGAGATTGATAAAGAATCTAAATATATATATTATGGATATGGATTGGTTAGATTGCATAGAAATACTGCAAAAATATTTGGAATAAATGAAGATATAAAAATGTCTGGAAGAAAAGGATTGTATATAAATGTTGACGATTTATATGAGAAATTATATAATATTGCATATGATAAATTTAAAGATAAAGAAACTTCTGAAAGGATAGTAAAAAGTTTTATATCATTGGAAATGTTAAAATATGATAGAAATACTACAATACTATTTGATATTGATAAAATGTTAAATTTGGAAGAGGGAAATGTAATATACTTTCTATATACATATGCAAGGATAAGATCATTATTAAATAAAGTTGATAAAATACCTGAAGAATTTGAAATAAATGAATTAAATAAATATGAAGAGAAATTAATTATTAATTTATTTAAGTTTAAAGATATAATTTATGATATTGAAAAATCATTAGAGTTAAACCATTTGTATAGATATTTAATAGATTTGGTTAGATCATTTAATGAATTTTATCAGAATGTCCCAATATTAAATTATAAAGATAAATATCCACATAGGTTATTCTTAGTATATTTAACCAAAGAAGTATTGGATAAGATATTTTATATATTAAAAATTGAACCTGTAGAAAGTATTTAAAAATATAATATATATTATCAATTTATGTCAATGATAAGGATTAAAATGTGGGGAACAGATTTAAAAACAATGAATCAGTTTACTAATCAATTGTTAAAAATAATTGAACAATTGGGTATTGAAAAGAGAGGTCCTGTTAATTTACCAACAAAAGTAATTAGAATACCAACTATGAGAACATTGGGAAAGAGAGGAACAAAGATATATGAAACATATCAAATAAGAATATATAGAAGATTTTTAGATGTTGCGAATGATGAAAGATTTTTCAAAAATTATTTTATAAATATGCAAATTCCATCAAAAGGATTTAGAATATCTTTAAAGATATTAAAATGAGTTATATTTTGTTGAGGTATAATGGATTATATATATTTGATGATAATTTAGAAAATTTTCAGAAAGTTAATGTTGAGTTAAATTTAGATGATTTAAAGGAAATATATAAAAATAAATTACCTGAAAAGGTAAAGAAATATATAAAGGAAAATGATATTTTTATTGGACAAAGATTTGAAGGATATAAATATACAGAAGATATAAGTATAATAAGAAAGGTAATGGAAAAAATTGGAGAAGAAAAAATTGATAACAAGTTATTTATTGACTTATTAAAAGAACAAATATCAGATTCTATAAGTAGGGATGAAATAATAATTCAGGCAATAAGTTTTCTTGATGATTTGAATAAATCATTAAATTTATTCATGGAGAGATTTAGGGAATGGTATGGATTATATCTTCCAGAAATTTCACAAGAAATTGAAGATCATGAAAAATTTATAAGAGCAATTGTAAATTCTGATAGGGAAGAATTGATGAAAAAATATAATATTAATAAAACAATGGGTGGAAAAATATTTAAAAAGGAAGATTTAGAAATAATGAATGAAATATCATTAAAAATAAAGGAATTGTATGATTTAAGAAAAGATTTAGAAAATTATATTGAAAAATTAATGAAGGAAATTGCTCCAAATTTATCAGAAATTGCTACTCCAAAAATTGGTGCAAGATTAATATTATTAGCCGGTGGATTAAAAGAATTATCATTATTACCTTCATCAACAATACAGGTTTTAGGTGCAGAAAAAGCATTATTTTTACACTTATCTAAGGGTATAAAACCCCCAAAGCATGGTGTAATATTTAATCATCCATATTTGCAAAGATTACCACCAAAAAGAAGAGGAGCAATGGCTAGAACATTAGCATCAAAAATATCTATTGCAGTAAAAGCAGATCTGAGTGGAAAAATAATATATAATAAATTGAAGGAAGAATTGGATAAAAGATTTAGAGAGTTATCTGAAAAATGAAATTAAAACCATTAAAGGAAAATAAAAATATATTTATTGATGAAAAGGGAAAATTATATACAAAAAATTTAGTACCTGGAAAAAATGTATATGGAGAAAGATTGGTAAAATATAATAATGAAGAATATAGAGAATGGATTGCAAATAGATCTAAATTAGCAGCATCAATTAAGAAAAATATTGGAGAAGTACCAATCGATAAGGGTGATAAAATATTATATTTAGGTATTGCTTCTGGTACAACAGCATCTCATATTTCTGATATAATTGATAAAAATGGATTAATATTTGGTATAGATGTTTCTTCAAGAATATTAAGGGATTTAGTTCCAATATTATATGATAGAAAAAATATTATTGGAATATTAGCAGATGCAGATAAACCATGGGAATATTTACATATTGTTACAAAGGTTGATTTAATATATCAAGATGTTGCTCAACCACATCAGGTAAAAATATTTATTAAAAATATAGAATATTATTTAAAGAATAAAGGATATGGATTTTTAGCAGTAAAAGCTAGATCAATTGATGTATCTAAAGATCCAAAAGAGATATTTAAAGAAGTAAGAAAAGAATTGGAAGATTATGGATTAAAGATAATAAAAGAAGTAAGATTAGAGCCATATCATATTGATCATTCAATGTTTTTAGTTCAAAATAAATAATTTTTAAAGGTTATCATAAATATATAAAAAATGCTACATGCTATAAGGGAAATTGACAGAAATGGAAGAGAAATATTTAAATGCCCATTATGCGGTCATATATTTGTAAATAGTAAAAAATATAGTAGACATTTGATGAAATCACATTTAAGAAATGTTACAATGAATAAAAGAAAATGGAAAAAATTCGTGAAGCAATTATTATTAATTAATATAAAAGAAAAGAGCAATATTGAATTAACAAATTATGAAAAATATTTAAAGATAAAAGCAAAGTTAAATAATATAAATCTAGATAGTGAATAATTTTGTCTTTTCTTTTCCAGATAACTCTCTGATTATTCTTTCATAAATTATATTTTGTACATTTTTAATTCCTTTTACCCTTTCTTCAATATCTTTAAATGATTCAAATGGTTTCTTCTGCCTTTCTTCCATAATTTTTTGTACAGTTACTTTTCCAATATCTGGTAATAATTCTAATGAATGAATTCTAATATTTAATGGACCAGCTTTATTAAAGAATTCTACAAATTTTTTCTCATTTTTTATTATTAAATCTTTTATTGCTTTTTCTAAATTTGTTTTTGCAATTTCTGGTAATTCATCAAATGATAATCTTCTTAGTACTGATCTTACTTTATCCCTTTGTTTATTTCCAATATATAGTTCTTCAAATAAATTTACTGTAACACCAGGTTTTAATGTTAATAATAATAATGTGAAATAATCTCTTCCTACAGTATATACTACCGGCTCTTTTATATTTTTTGTGGGGTCACCTCCGGGTAAATAATATATTACAACCGCATATTCTTCTTTTTTATCCATATTTCTTTATTACATTTAATATTTTTTCTATATCTTGTTTGCTTAAAGTATGTGTATATAATACTACTCTTAATTCTTCCTCATTTTTTGGTAACATTTCTAATATTTGTATTTTTACCTCATCAGGTAAATTTATATCTTTTAAAGCTTCTAATATTTCTTTTTCTTCATTTTTATCTAATTTATATGTATCGTTAAGGAATTTCAATGTTCTTTCTTCTATATATAATAAATTTCTCCTTTCTTTATTTTTTAATAATATACTTTTAACATTTGCTGGTGTTATAATCTTTTTGTTTAATACTTCCATTTATATATCTTTTTAAATATTATTTAAAAATATATCATGAACTTTTAATTTAATGACTGCAAGAAAGGGAAAGGGGTTGAGAAGGAAATCTAGGGATAAATTATCATTACATATAAGAGAACATGGTAAAATAAAGATAAGGAAAATATTACAAGAATTTAATATAAACGATAAGGTTGTAATAAAAATTGATCCTTCATATAATAGAACAATGCCACATCCAAAGTATCATGGAATGATTGGAATAATTTTGGGAAAGAGAGGAAGTTGTTATGAGGTTTTAGTAAATGATAAAGGAAAAGAGAAAATTATAATTGTTCATCCAGCACATTTAGAAAAATTTAAGGAACAGGTTTCGCCTGCTCAGGCTTCTTAGGTATATTATTTATAATAATTTCTCTTATTTTTTCCATATCTTCCTTCTTAAGTAATGGTAGCTCAATTATTAAGCTTATATTTTTATTTAATAAAAGTGTACTTGTATAAATTTTTATTGTATATAATTTTTTAGATCTCTCATATAAACTTTGATATATTTCTATATTATTTATATATGAATTATCTATTGATCTTATATTTTCATTTTCAATTAATATTAATCTCTTATTTGTAAATATTATATAACGATTCTTTGCTATTTCATAATATTTAAGTGCAATATAGAATAAAATTGAAGTAATAAAAAATAATAAAACAAAAGAAATTATGTTAGGGTTATAGTATGTTGAAATAAAAAATACAATACTATATATACAAAAAAGCAAATATAATGGAAATGTATATCTAAAAGAATATGCTGATGGATTATAACTAATAATAAATAATGGATCTTCTTTTTCTAATTTTATTTTTTTGTTAATTTCTTCTTTTTCAAATGATAAATAGTAATATTTTCCCATTTTTGTTTGTTTATTCAAAAATTTATAAAT
>Ga0209739_100577_pt1 | contig 14668 bp, 13 predicted proteins | sample JossMetagenome_2_FD_184729 | JGI IMG/M metagenome (GOLD analysis project Ga0209739, IMG submission 184729) | Hot spring sediment microbial communities from Joseph's Coat, Yellowstone National Park, USA - JC3_ASED (SPAdes) (version 3) | ecosystem: Environmental > Aquatic > Thermal springs > Hot...
CATTACCCTTGATCTCAGCAATAACCTCAGAATCCTCTTCTATACCAGCTTTAGTCCTCAGCTTTTTAGGCAGTATAACTACACCCTTCTTTCTAACCTTCAAAATAAACAGCGTCATAGATGAGTTACCAAGATATAGTAAGGTTAACCACCTTAAAAAAGTTAACCAGCCAAAGCCGAGTAAACATAACTCATATTGGTAAAGCTACAAACCGTTTAGTGAGCTTTTCTCTCTGCTGTGTATATGACTCTTCTCCAAAAAATCATGATTAATATGAAGATAGCCAAAGAGGCTGTTTTTAAAGCTATATACATAGTTTGTAAGCGTTATAATCATTGCGCATATTTTATTTATCAAGGCTTTGGTGAAGAATATGTTAACAGTTTTATTAAGAAAAGCTGAAGAGTTCGAGAAGAAGTTGTTTGACTATGATGAGCTATAGCGTCTACAGGAGAGACAATACTAAGGTATTATGAGAGCCTTATAAACATTCGAGTACTTTCTCCTTATTTAAGGACGAGCTTGCACTTATAAACTCAAATAGATGAAAAAGCCAATTATATGTGATGAAGGGGGTTGTCTATTCTTTATTTTTTCATTTTAGCTTCAAACTCTAGATTATCTATAAATTTTTTAACTTCATCATACCATTTGTTGAATTCTTCTTCAACATTCTCTCTAGGATATTCTCCATGGTAGAAATATTTTATGTGTAGCACGTCTATGAATCTTCTGAATTGCAAGTTGAATGGCTCTGGAAGCATTTTTTTCAGCAGTCCCCATCTAGAGATCTCAGTCGACAGATATGTCATTACAGCTATTCTTGCTGCGTGAAATAGTGAGTCAAAGGCTTCTCTAATAAGTCTATCTCTATCTAACGGCTCGACAGTTTCTTTCGCCAGATCGAATATTCTTCTGGCCACTCTCAACATTGACCTAGACTCTTCAAACGTAGGATCTCTCAGTCTTTTAGCATAACTAAGTATATACTTGCCACTGCCATAGAGTATGTTGAAAGCTCCCAAGACGCTTCTAATGAAATCTTCTTTAAGCTCTTTAGTAGGCTCCACAACAATAACATCAATATTAAATGGTGGAGAAATATCGTCTACAGCATCTAGATAGACATCGTAGTCTTTTGATCTTCGAGTGATCACAAGTATATCTACATCTCTAGCATACTCTGGAGCATAAACAGAAGAGCCGAACTGAATAATCTCAACAATATCAGGATCATAATTTAAAAGTCTTTCACAAATCTTCTTCAGCCACACACCAAGATCTTTGACACCAAAATTATTCATGACAACACTCTCACAACCATTCTCAATTATGATACTGAGAAAAACTTATAAAATATAAACCAGAAAGAACCTTATTACTCTTAGCTTATCAACGTTAAAAACTAGAAGAAGCCTGTACTAAGGATCTCAGATTCAAACAGAGATCTGCTTTATCAAATCTGCCGAAAGATCCTGACGTACAGCTTCTTGTTATGAATCATTAAAGTTTCAGTCTAAACTTGATGATCCTGACTATATAATAAGTTGGTGTTCAAGATCTTAGCAAAAAGATCTTATGAAGATTCATAAGGATAAAAGTCGTAGAATTTATTAAATATTAAAATTGTTTTTTAATAAAATCCTTTCTCATTTTGTTTGGCTGACTATCTTCTCAGCCTCTTCCAACATCTTCTCAATATAAGGTAATCTTCTTTTCACAGCCTCACCATCTAATTTCGCCTCATGAAATCCCCACACGTGTAGAGCCCATGCAGAATCCCATGAGGCTGTGAACCATTTGCCAATTTTATCACTTATAGCTTCAACAGCTTTTTCCAACTCTGTCACAGTCCATCTACCTTTCTTCTCAACCTCTCTCAAAACATTGTCTAGATTAAAGTATATGGCGAGAGCTTTGACACATTCTTCAGCAGCTTTATAAAGTTTCTCACTGGCTTGAACAGGATCTTTATCCACAAGCTCAGTTCCTTCCCTAAGATATCTTCTAGCAAGCTCAAGACGCGCCTCAGTAGATGTGGCAGGATCCAGCCTAAGCTTCTCAATAAGACTGTTAAGAACAACCTCCTCTAAATCAAGTCCTCTCCTAACGATCTCTTCAACAAGTTTCTTAGGGATTATTATAGATACGTCCATTATATCATCTCTATTTATTTAATTCAAAAGTTAAGATATATAATCCTGTTGAATAGAAAACTTCAATGACGTGTTCCATTATCAAAATATTAAGATATACACAGTATATCGACATGATGGCCCTCGAACTTCTGTATGGTTTTACACTTATCTCAGGATCGTTCTCTTCGTTTACAGTTAGGATCTGTAGATATTACATAGCGTTTATTTGATATATGCCCTCATTATTGTACATTAAAATGTCTTCGACAATTAGACAATATTGCGTGAAAATTTTGATATGAAAGCTTTTTATAAGCCTAATACTTATGATAATGTATATAAGGAAGATCTTTATAGATAGGGCTAGATACAATAGCGAAAACAAATACTGCCCCACATGTCACAAAAAGATCTATTGGCCTGAGAAGTATAGAGAGAAAAAGTTTTACAAAGACTATGTAAGACAACATGGTCAAAACGGTCAGACAAGAAGAAATTGTAGAATATATAGCATCAATAGAAACTAGAAAGGCCTCAATAGATAAAGAGGATATCTAAAAGAGAATGTTTTCATAAGAATAAAAGAAGAGATCAAAACAACAAAAGATCAGGGCTGAAGGCTTGACATTTTTTCATATAAGAGGCAGGTGTAATCTAGATGTAGCAATAAACTGTTTTATAGCTTATAACTATTTAGTAGGAGATTGATACTATATGAATAAGTATTTTTTAATCTCATCTATCTCTTTTAGAGCTTTCTCAGATTCTCCTACATAGACTATTCTTCCTGCAGCTAATATTAATATCTTATCTGCTATCTCAAGAACTTTTCTAATTTTTGCTCCAGGCTCGATCCAGAGTATACTCATATTTTTTTCTTCATTCAGTTTTTTCAGAAGTTTTATAGTTCTATCAACCATGACCGGGGCCATGCCTTCAGTAGGTTCGTCGAGAAGTAGTAATTCTGGTTTCACAACGATCGATCTTATTATTGACACAATTTTTCTCTCGCCTCCGCTAAGTGAATCAGCTTTTCTATTAAGAAGATCTATTATTGGAGGATAAAACTCTTTTAACTCATCAATTGACACATATTTTGAATTAGCTGCCAACTGTAGGTTCTCTATAATCGTTAGTCCTGGAAATAATCCGCCGTAATCAGGTATATAATATATGCCTAGGCTAGCGATTTTATGTGTTGGAAGTGTTGTTATCTCAACATCTTTAAATAATATTCTTCCTGTTTTAGACACTTCAACATTAATTATTGATTTAAGTAGTGTAGTCTTTCCCGCACCGTTTGGTCCTAAAACACCTATAATCTCTCCTTTATTCATCTCTAAATTTATATCAAACAAAGCCTGAAGTCTGCTGTAATATGCATTAAGACTCTCGATCTTAAGCATCATGATTCGCCTAGGTATATCTCTCTAACTATACTGTTATTAATTATATCATCAGGTTTGCCATCAGCTATTATCTTGCCTCTATTCATAACCATAATTCTCTGAGCCAGCTCAAATACGAACTCCATGTCATGTTCTATTATGAGCAATGTGATTTTCTCTCCAATCTCTTTTAGAATTCTCATCAAATTTTTTCTGTCTTCACGAGGCAGACCTGCGGCAGGCTCATCTAAAATCAATAGTCTAGGTTTTAATAATAATGCCATTGCTAATTCCACAAGTTTTTGCACGCCAAAGGAGACGTTCATAACTTTAACATCTTTATATTTATCTAATCTAAGCTCCGACATGATCATTTCTATCTCTTTGTTATCAGTTTTTGAGCCTAAGGCTGCCACTTTCAAATTTTCGTAGACAGTTAATGTAGGAAATAAATTTACAATTTGAAATGTTCTAACGATACCTAGTCGCGTGATCTGATATGAATTTAAATTAGTTATATCTCTGCCCATAAACAATATTCTCCCTTGATCAGGTTTTAATTTTTTCGTCACAAGATTCACAAGAGTAGTCTTGCCAGCACCATTCGGCCCTATTAATACGGTGATCTCCAGCTCTCTAAGATTAAATGAGACATTGTCTACAGCTTTAAATTTACCGAATGATTTGCTCAGATTCTCTACTCTAAGAATCTCTCTCATTCTTCTTTCCTCATTTTGATGTTTTTAGACGCTTATCTTTTAATCTTGTTGTGACAAGAATTAAGGCTCCTAACACTCCTCCTCTAAAGCTTATGATTATAGCAATCATAGCTATACCTAAAAACAGCATCCAATATTCAGCAAATCTAGCTAAAGCTGTGGTCAATGACACATAAATAGCTGCACCTAATAAAGGTCCTAAATAATAATCAGAGCCTCCCAGCAGAGTCATTATAAGCGGCTCAGCACTAAACGTCCAGTAGGCTATGTCAGGTGTTATAACGCTCATGAACACTGCATATAGAGAGCCGCTTAAAGCAGCCACAACACCTGAGATCATAAAAGCATATAATCTGATGACAAGCACGTTATGACCTGTGAATAAAAGTCTCTCTTCATTGACCAAGGCTTTTATTAAGAGACCTCGTGAGGAGTTTATGAAAAGATATAGAGTTAAAGAGGATAACACAAAGAATATTAATATGAAAAGATAATTCAGCTGAGGACTTGATATATCTACTATGACTCCTTTCTTAGGTATGCCTACAAGTCCATCTGAGCCTCCAGTCACATCTCTCCATTTGATTAATATTGCATAGACAAACATGCTGAGGGCTAATGTAAGGATTGCGAAATATACTTTTGTATGTCTTAATGTTATATAGCCTATTAAAAGGGCGAAAGGTATTGTAGATATAATACTTATTAATAAGCCTATCAAAGGATCTTTAAAAATTCTTAATGTAAACAGACCGGTTATATATGCGCCTGTGGCGAAAAACATTCCATGTCCAAAGGATAATAGTTTTGCATATCCATATAGAAGATTATAGCTTAACGCATATAAAGAGTATATCATAAAAAGTGATGATATATAGAGATAAAATCTGTCTCCAGTCAGAGAGATCAGTCCGAGTAAGATGCTTAAGATTAAGATTGTGATAATGTTTATATCTCGTAAAAATTTGTTCATCAACATCATCTCTCACCAAATAATCCTCCCGGCCTAAGAAGTAGTATTATAATTGTGATTAGATATATGATAACTATATCGATCTCAGGTGCAAGCCATGTTGCTAAGCTAGAGATAACGCCTATCAGTAGTGAAGTTATATATGCTCCTGTTATGTTGCCGAGGCTTGCTATCACAACAATTATAAAGGCGTATATTATCAGATGATCCCCTACTCCAGGTCCGACTGGATGTAAAATTATCATTAATGCTCCTCCGAATCCTGCCAATGCTATTCCTATGAAAAACACGGTTGTATAAATTAGATAGGGATTTATTTTAAGAGCTTGAGCCATTATATTATCTCTCCATACAGCTCTGATTTTTAAACCCCACAAAGTTTTGTTGATAACAATATGAATAATTATGAAGAGTATCAGACCAATGCTTATGACAGCTATTGAATAATAAGATATGTTTGTATAACCAATAGCAACGCCAGAGCTTATGAGCTCTGGCATATTTATATATTTAGGCGAAGTTCCCCATATAAGTTTCTGAGACTCATTTAATGTAAGTGCTATACCTAGTGTCAGAAGAAGCTGATACATCTCCTCAATTTTATAGACTCTTCTGATCAAAGTGATCTCGAATATTACTCCTATTAATCCTGTGGTTATAGTTGCCGCAGATAAAGATAGTATAAAATTGTTTGTGTAGATATAGAATGTATACATCAAGTAGCTTCCTAAAACAAAGAAAGATGCGTGTGCGAAATTGACTATTCTTGTCACACCAAATATAAGTGTTAAACCAAGCGTCAAGAGCCAATAGAAAGATCCTGTGTAGAGCCCTACGAGAGTTTGTGTTAGAAAAGCTTCTAGGTTCATTATAAACACTGATGATATTAATTTGCTTCTTGAATCAAAGTTTTTATTAAGTGAATGGAGGTGTTTTATAATACATGTGCGCTGGCACAGCCTTTAGATCTTCTAATAATGGTATCTCAGCACCTTTATGAACTATTCTACCATAAGGAACTTCATATATTGCCTGATGATCCTCAGGTCTTATCCATCTAACACCTGCGGGAGTCATTAATACCATGCCTTCTAACGTTTTAATAACTTTGTCAGGATCTAAAGACTCTGCTTGTTCAACAGCTGCTTTTATCATATATATAGCGCTATATGTTGTCTCACTAGAATACGCAGGATACTTACCATATTTGCTTCTGAATCTATCTACGAAGCTCTTATTAAGATCTGTCGGAGGATACAGCCATATATATCTTCCACTAACCCACGTCCCTAATTCTGCTGTGGGATAATCCTTCCCAAGCGCGTAAGCAACATCCATTGAATAACCCAGAGATGAGATGACAGCTCTAAACTTTTTATAAGCTCCCATCTCTATCATCTGTCTCTGAAGTGTGATCAGCTCGATAGCCCAGATCGATGTGTATAAAGCTTCGCCATCAGTGCCTAACAACGCACTTATAAATGGTTTGAAATCTTGAGTACCAAATTTAGGCCATTGCTCGCCTACAAATTCAACGTCTGGTCTGAAAGATTTTAATGTTTTTGTGAACAACTCCCATGATACTCTTCCAAACTCATAATCTCCATTGATTCCCACCCATTTTTTGACAGGAAGATCCTTAGCTATATATGCCGCTAATATGCCGTCTTGATATACAGGAACACTTGATCTAAATATAAGTTTTTTGCCTTGTTTATATACGAGTTCTTCAGTAAGTCTATGTGTTGCCGCATGAGTAACTATCAGTATTTTACCGAGCTCATCTATTATACCACCGACTTTCATGACATTACCACTAGAATCAATTCCTACAATAAAATCTACTTTCTCAACATCTACAAGTTCTCTAGCCTGTTTAACTACGTCAGCCTGCTCATCTCTAAAGGTCAGCTCTATTTTAGCTCCTAACACGCCTCCTCTAGCGTTAATCTCTTCAGCAGCCATTTTGGCTCCTTGTTCAATAAAATCACCATAGGTGGCCCACAAACCTGATCTTATTCCGAGAACACCTATCTTGATGGCATCTTTAGGAAGCTTTCTAACTACAGAAGGAGTTATAGTGACCTCCCTAGGGATCGTGACAGTGCTCGTAACTTCTCTAAACTCAGCAGGTTTTAAAGCCCAGCCTAAGACAGATCCTACGGCAAGACCTATGACCCCGGCCCCTGTCAGTTTAAGAAAATCTCTTCGAGAGACTTTCTCAGAAGAATCTTTTGACATGATCTAACCTCCTTTAATATGCTTATGTTCTGAATATGTATATCAGTTTATAAATTTGATTTCTCTTGATCTCTTCTTAAAAATTGTTATATAGCATTTTTTTATATTTTTATATAATAAAGCTTTTTAATAAAATATTCTTGATATAAGTTGTCTCAAATAACTTTCTGTTATTTCACATGTTCAAACTCGATATGTTATGTAAAGATCTGTAGAAGGTTATGATGATTTTAATATAAAGAGCTCATGTTAGTAAGTTCTATAACACTCAGTATAACATTGGTTGAAGTATTTCTTAATAAATGCTAGTTATAATAGATCAATGTTCTATCTTTCTTTTATAATTTTTATATAATGAGAATATGTCGGGTGGTTTTTTAGGAGGTTTCGTGTTGAAATCTGAAGATGATGTCCTGGATCTATTGACGGGGCTTGGTTTGATGGGTGCTGGTGGTGGAGGATCTTTTGAGGTGGGTAGGAAGCTTTTGCTTAAAGATATTGAGATAGGCTCTTTGGAGGTTAGAGATGTTAATGATGTTTCTGATGATCAGCTTGTTGCTGTTGTTTTTAGAATGGGTTCTATGGCTCCTATGACTGAGGAGAGGAAGAGGCTGTTAGGGAGGCTGGGTCTTCGCAGAGTATTTTTAGATGAGAAGTTTCCTATAATAGCCTTGTCGTTGTTAGAGAGATATTTGAATAGAGATGTTGATGTTGTTGCGGCTATTGAGCTTGGATGTTCTAATACTCCGGCTCCAATGTCTGTTGCACATGCTTTGGGCAGGATTTTTGTTGATGGAGATTTTGCTCAGAGAGCTATTCCAGAGATTACTCAGACAACGTTGTGTCTTAATAACGTCTCTCCAGCCCCATTTGGAGTAGCTGATAGATATGGAAACACAGTAATAATAACAAGGACAGTCTCATGTGAAATGGCTGAGAGAATAGGAAAAATGTTGAGTGTGGCATCTCTAGGCACTGTCGCTATGGCTGGTTTTGTGATGAATGGGAGAAGACTGAGAGAGACTATAATACCTGGGACAGTATCAAAGGCATATGAGATCGGTAGAATAGTGAGAAGAGCCGTCTCAGAAGGCGACGACCCTGCCAAAAGACTTGTTGAAAAAATTGAGGGTTCCTACATACTTTTCAAGGGAAGGATTGTTGCTGTTGATTGGAGAGATGATCCAGAGGGGCTTTTTCAGTTTTTATAATTATTTGTAGCACCGTATTCATTGATGGTTCTGAGGCTGAGTTTATAAGATCCTGTATTTTATATACTTACTGGTGCCCCCGGGTTTTCGAGAGCCGTAGGGTGATGAGCCACTAGGCGACTAGTGGTGAGCCTCTGCGGTGAGGAGGCTCGAGGAGACCGTTGAGAAGTAGATGAGAAGTAGATGACGGAGAGCCTGAGACCAACAGATATGAATGACAATGAACCGCCATCTACTGAGAAACGGTACATGATAGGCACAACATATATAAAAGGAGTAGACGAGTATAAAAATGATCATAGGAAGATATGGTTTAAAAACGAGAACCACATAACATGGCTAAACAACAAATCATTTGTGACAAGCCCAGACCTGATATCACTAATGGATCCAAACGGAAACCCGATAACAAACAATGCATTAGTCAAAGACTTGAAAGTTTATGTAATAGGATTCAAAGCACACAACATATTTAGAACAGAAAAAGGATTAGAAATATTAGGACCAAAACACTTCGGATTCAACATTGAATACGCATCAATCGAAAACGCAATAAAGAAAATCGAAAATTATAGACTTTGATCCAATATAAAATTTATAGCTTTTATAGATTAATTTTATATTAAGATATCATGCCAACTAAAAAAAGGAAAGAATTTAGCACAGAAGATATAATAAAGATTGCTGTAGAGTTTGCTGAAGATGCCTATCATAATCTAACGTTTTCTGTTAGCAAACTATTAAAAGATCTTGATCTAAATGCTTGTAAAAATGAGGAGGAAGTATATAATACAGGCAGAACGATTCTTTTTATGTTGCAACTAGCATCTGAGAAAGCCATAAAGGCTTATTTATTAGTGTTTTTTAGATCGTGGATAAATCTTATGGTATCAATAGGTGAAGAAATAGATAGAAATAAGCTTTCTGTTGTAGAATATACACATAAGGAATTGAAAGATTTAAATAATAAATTAGAGCCAAGACAGATAAGTCATAGACCGCACGAGACGTTTCTTAATGTAGTATGCAAGTTATATAAGCTTCTTTTTGAAAGGAAAAAAGAGATGGTTAAATATATAGAGCTATTAGAGGAAAAGCTTTCACAAAAACCTGAAAGGTTTTATGACATTTCTGAAGGGTTTATTAAAGGAAAAAACAATTCCTCCCTAGCAAAAAGAGCAGTAATAAAATATGTCATAGATGATATTTTTAAACAGTTCTTAGAGAAATCGAAAAAATCTATTGAAGAATTCAACTTATCTGAGGAATCTCAGAAATACATAAGGAGTACATGCAATGAATTAGAATATAAAAAAGAGCTCTTTAGACTATCTCTTCCGTGCTTTCCTGATGAGAAGAGATTTAGGAATTTAAGATTATATAGGGAGGATCTTAGTAGAAAAATAGAAGAAATAATAGAGGATGTTAAAAAACAGTTATGGGAAGAAATAGAAGAACCAGATGGAATAGTTTTACAGTTTAAAAAGAGGATCGAGACCGAGCTAGGGAAAGCAGGTGATAGTGATATAAAGGCTTATAAAACAGATTTAAAGAAGTTATTTATTGAAACACTCGAAAAAAATGAACAATTAATTAAGAACGTTATTGAAGGGTACCTTTTTATATTCAGTCTATCTACATATCTCTTTCTAATCTATCAATGTCTTGCTCGCTACACGATAATAGGTAGATATCCTATTTCAGAAAAAAGAAACGAGATATGCCAAGATATAGAAAAAATTAAGCTGGTTAAGGAAGAGACCATGTACATTGTTGAGAAAATTAGAAGTTATGTAGAGGCTTATTATAAACTATATACTCAGACATGATCTTTTTTACAATTCTCAGGATCTTTTTCATCCACTGAGAACATTTATGTTAATTATGAAATCATAATATAAAGAACTTCTTTTGCCATGAACATTGAGTTTTTGTAAACCACTAATTTTTACAAGATCAATTCTCCACTATTATCTAGCACAATTAAGACCCTGAATGATGTTGTTATAAATGTTTTCTCCATAATATTCTTTCCAATAGTTTTCTTCTTTTGTTAATAAGATACATATTATCTGATTCATATTTGATTCTACTCTTGTGATAACAAAATATATTTTGTTACGGATCTTCTCTAATAAATTCAGCATTTTAACATTCTGTTCCCAGTCTCTACTAGCCTCGTTCAATGTTTCTCTGCATTCAGATGCTATCTCAAAGATCATTCTTGCTTTTTTTCTGGCAGTCTGTTTGGAATACCCCTTCTCCATCATATGATAACGTAAAGACATGATCATATAGTAATCTGGCATAGAATAAAGGTATCTTCTTATAACAGAGAAGACACTAACCTCATCGTCAAGACCTGATCTTATCTCATTAACAAGATCTTTAGACGTCAGACGACGTTCTACAAATAATCTTATGAATCTTCCTTTCATAATCGAAACAATCTTATCAAGATAATGATGAAGAACAAAATAACACAGACCATCATCACCATATATCCCGGAGACTATTGATGCAAGCTTCAACAACTCTTTACAGCTGATCCTCGAAAGATCATGTCCAGAACCTCTGTCAATAAGATTATCAACATCTCTACTCGAGAAATTACATATCATTTTACCAACGATCTCATGAACCACATGAGACGGCGAAACAAACACCTAATACAATATATGATTATACAAAATAAATTGATTAATTAAAAATATCATCATATGAATTTTTCAATCAATTATTCCGCTTTTAAAATATAAATATTTGCATGATTAATACATCTTGACATCTAAGAAAACATTCTCCGAGGTGATTCTAATTGTCAAACGATCTGAATGAGCTTAAGATCATTGAAGAATTTAATAGAGTTCTCTCCGAGAGAATGCTAAATTTATCAGGCAAACCGATCATGTTGAAAAAATATCAATCTTATGTTGCTCAAGAGATCCTTAGAAATTTGAGGAGTAATAGATTTATAATAGTCTCTATGCCTACAGGTAGTGGCAAGACTTTACTTGAAGAGTTCACAGCTTATTATGCTATTAAATATGGTGGTTATAACAGAGTTCTAGTTGTTGAGCCAACAAGATTTCTATGCGATCAAATGTTTAAAAAACAATGGTCTAAAACTTTTGATAACATCGGAAAAGAATATGAAGGTGAATGCGGCGATTTTCTTGATCCATATAAAAAGATTGTTATAGCAACACCAATGACATCATTAAAATGTGTTAAAAATATTGATGAGAAAAGATCTTTTGATTTCATAATTATAGACGAAGTTCATCACGCATTTGGAAACATAAATTATCAAGAGCTTCTTAAACATTTGAATCCAAAGATCATAATAGGATTCACAGCATTACTGCCTAGCGAAAAAATTCTTAGAGGAGAAGAACTTATAAAAATTATTGGAACACCTATTCTACTTCATTATGATTTTAAAAGATTGAAAGATATAGATCCTAATTTTGATCCTCCATTAGCTATTGCAGATATATATGAATCATATTTCTCTGATGATGAAATCAAGATCTACGATGAATTATTAAAAAGAAATATAACTAAAGATCCTAAGATAGATGCCTTTTTGGAAAGAACTTTTGTAAAATATGGTAGAAAAGCGTTATGTGAAAGTTATGAGAATCTTTTAGCAAGAGGCAAGATCGTCAGAAATGATGATCTAGAGAGATTTTGTAAAGAAACTACTTATTCTCATAAAGCAAGAACCTTGATAGAAGTTGTAAATTCTTACGATATACCTAAAGAAGGAAAATTAACTCTTATATATACAGGCAGAATTGTCTCAGCTGAAGAAGCGAAAGATGTTTTAAGTAATAGAATACCTAAACAAGTAGTAAGTCTATTAACCGGTCAAGTCGATAAAGATGAAAGACTTGAACTGACTGAAAAACTTAAAAAAGGTGAGATCTCAGTACTAGTCTCAACCAAGGTGGGTGAAGAAGGTATTGACATACCCGAGGCCTGGCTTCAGGTGATGTTTGATGCGACAAAAAGCCCATTAAGATTTTATCAGCGTATAGGAAGACTGATCAGAGTAGGAAGTCCTGAGAAAATTAAACATCTAGTGCTGATCTTAACTACAAAAACTTTCGAATATGACGATCTTGAGGAGGTTTTATGGGGATTATATGAGGAAGGAGTAGATATAAGCTACATAATAACTGGTATCGATCTGACTGGCAAGACAACAACTGATCATATAGTTGACATGATAATTAAGGCTCAAAAACAGATCTCGTTGGCTCCTTCAGTGCCCTATCTAATATTTGGGAGAGAAGTTAGAAATATTGTTAAAGGTATCGAGGAAGTAGTCATGTCTAAAGATGAAGAATTACAAAAAATGGCTGAAAAGGCGAAGTATTGTTCGACTTGGGATTTCATACCTACCGAAAGCATGGTGGCTATTGCACTAATGTTACATCATTACTGCGTAAAAGATCTTAAATTAAAGATTTTAGAGAAAATAGGTATTCCAAGTCTTGAGAAAAGTAAAGCATACCATCTAATAAATAAAGCGATTAAAGAAAATAAGATATATTACTATTATGATATAGATCTCTTGGCAGATTTGATTAGACTTGTGATCGAAAGAGTATATGATAGTTGTATAAATATAGGCGGGGCGTTTGTATTAAATAAAAAAGAATTGCTGAGATATTTAACAAGAGTCTTTCCATCAAATAAACTACATGAAATAACTAAAAACATGGAGAAGAGTGTAGAATTATATAAGAATAGACTTGATGAGCTGATAACCTTCTTAGATATCAAAAGAGATAATATAAAAATTATGACAGCTTTAGTCCCTACATCTTATAAAGAACAAAAGGCCTTAATGTATTCTGAAAGTATAAATCTGATGATCGATAAATGTTCTGTTAATCTGCCAGTCAAGATCTATTATCATGACATAGATCTGGACGCTGTCAAGGATGAAAAAGAAATAAATGAGTTATTCAGATTAAATGCTGAAGCTGCTATTTACAAGGCTGTTGTAGATTTTATCGAGGCAAGATTCATTAGGTAACATCAAATAGCTTTTTAATATCGTTGTGACTAATAATTAGCAAGATCGAATTTAAGACTACTCGCCCTAAAACATCACAAGTCTTTATGTAGAAATTGCCTAACCTCTTGAAAATTCTTAGCGATTTTTCTGAAATTATCAGATGCCAACCTACACCTAGATAAAGATATACTCTACGAGTCTTTGAGATAGATATCTCTTTTTTCAAGATTAACCTTAAAAATAAATTAAGCCTAATACATTTCTAAAACCGTGACATTTCCTTAACCAAGCTTTTTCTGGTTTCTTAGTATATTTGTTAAGCTTAATAAAAAGTGTTGAGGCGTATTCAACTAAAATTCTCACTTTAACTTAGAATTAATTATACTCGTAGAATAATGCGTGTTGCGATCCTTCAATTCACCCTAATGTCCATCCTAATGTGTTATCATAATATACTTTTTATAGAGCTAATACTAGTCCCCTCAACTAACCTTAACTAAACCGATCTTTTAAATTTAAATATTTCGACTAGAGAATAGAGTTCTTTACATAATTTATAAGAATGATCTCTAAAGACCTTAAAATTCTGAAGCATCTAAATATTATGAAAACATTATAACAAGAAATTTTTCACGTTCGACTCATGATCTAGAAGAGACCTTAATTTGTCTATAAGATCTTTAAATAAGATCTTGGGTTTCAACTTTTGTTTCTCATAAAAGAGAAGGATATTGTTAGTATTATTGAAACTTTTCATTCAATATATTAGTAATTCTACGCTTAGCATACTCTATATACTCTATCTATATATTGTATTAAATTTATGATAGGTTTTATCATAAGCTTCAATGATATTGATTCACTTTTTGTGCTCCGAGAATTTATTTAATAAAAAACAAATATTTTATTTACGAGAACTACCGTGAGAGACCAAGATCTTTAAAATTTTAGAAGAACTCAATTAT
>Ga0209739_100579_pt1 | contig 14634 bp, 13 predicted proteins | sample JossMetagenome_2_FD_184729 | JGI IMG/M metagenome (GOLD analysis project Ga0209739, IMG submission 184729) | Hot spring sediment microbial communities from Joseph's Coat, Yellowstone National Park, USA - JC3_ASED (SPAdes) (version 3) | ecosystem: Environmental > Aquatic > Thermal springs > Hot...
GGGCACCCGGCAACGAGCAGCACCTCGCCCTCCAGATACTCCTCAAAGGCCTAGAGACCATATACGTCCCAAGCAACCCAGTACTTCACATAGCCAGAGAAGAAAGCCTATCAAGAACAAGAAACAACAAAGAACTTAGGCTAGAGGTGGAAGTCATGAAATCGCTGTATAAACAACTGCTGGCAAAGTCCACATGAGAGTTGCGTTGGTATCCTCAGGCCTAGTGCCACTACCACCCATCAAAGGAGGCGCCGTGGAGGAGTATGTTTACCAACTCTCAAGACACCTGTGAAAACTCGGGGTAGACGCCGTAGCCATAGACGCCAAGTGGAACGGCATCGACGTCGAAACAGACAACCAAAACGGCGCCGCGATACTAAGAATTCTTGTAAGGCCTCCCCCCTTAAACATTAAGGGGAACATCGCTACGGAGTTCCAATTCGGCAAAACGGCAAGCAAGTACTTAAACAAGGAAGACTTCGACGTAGTACACGCCAACACAGCTTGGGCCGGATTCGCCCTAGCAGTCAACCGAGAACGTTCTCGCAACTTCGTATACACGTGCCACAACCCGCTGTGACCCGAGGATAGAGTGCACTTGGGCGAGAGGATTGTTAGGTTAGAGAGCCTATTTTTTACAGAATGAGGAATGCCCTAATCCATGATCCCCTGAACGCACCCAGCGGTGTTAGGATACCAGCATTAGGGTCTGCTAGGAGTGTTGAGGGAGCTAACGAGACGGTACATCTCTCCATATCAGATCTCCAATCTTTAGTGCTCTTTAACAAATTTAAGGAACATATAACATGTAAACGAAAATTGAGAATCATATACAATTAAAGCATTTAGCTATATCTCTTCTAGTTGTTATATCGACGGCCTTACTCTGGCTTTACTCCATGAACCATATTAGTATGAATTTATTGTTATTTGCCGAAATCACCATATCTCTCGCGCTTATAGCATTACTACTGCCTCCCGGCAACGGTACTAGGCCAGTTATCGTTCGTCTACCTGTTTCGCTGTGGGCTCTTCCAGTTGCAGTATATGTAATAGCCGAGGCAGAAATAATTCTCTTCAAGCATACGGGGCTAGGTTACGTCATAGCGCTGAGTTTGGCGTTGTTAATCACGGCACTGGCAGATGAAAAGCCGGCGAAGAAAGTCGCCGTAGCCACGGCTATAGTGGGGGCCTCCCTCGTCCAGCTCTACACGCTCTATGTCCCCTCCTTCGGCAACGACACGTGGAGGGACATCATATGGGCCGCCCAAGCGCTACAGGCGGGACACGTCACGGAGACCGCCGTTAGGCACTCGGCATACCCCTTCCCGATGGTTCCGCTGGAGTATGCCTTGATGTCACTAATGAGCGGGCTGGATCCGGTGTGGGCCAGCGTAGTTACGGGCCTCCTGTATCTGGTATAGTTACCGCTACTTGTCTTTCTGCTATTCCGGAGGTTTGGCGGGTTTGACGACTTCAGGGGAGCCTTCGTTCTCCTCATGGCGCCGCTTGCGGTGATGTGGGCCGCCGGGTACATACCGCAGGTCTACTCGCTTACAGTATTCCTCACAGCGTTTCTGGTGGGCTCTGCACTGTTACGGATACCGCTACTTGCGGCCGGCGTGTTTGGCCATGGGGGCGTCGCCACCTGGATGATGCTGACTACTGCGGCTCTCTGGATCTCTAAGAGGGGGAGGGAGACCGCCGCCATGTTGCTCAACCTCATTATAATCTTCGCCGCATATGCCATCTACACCTCCTTGCTCTATGCGCTGTCTGACGCCTACAATAGTGTTGTGGAGACTGTTCTAGCCCTCCTCCGTGGGGAGAAAATTCTCGCCGCGACAGCCCCCGTCTCGGCTCCGCCTACCTCATCGCTGGGCAACTTGGCTCTCTCCGTCCTAGCCGTGTCGGGGCTTCTCGTCTTTCTACACGGCAGAGGGCCTGCCAGGGCCCTTGCCTTTCTCTCCGGGATTTTTCTCGTCATCGCTTATATCGGCGCCTCGGTATTTCCAGCGGCGGATCTTACCCGATACCTCGGCTTGCCGTCGGCGAGTATGCTTGTCGTGTGGGCCCCTTATGGCTTTCAATTAATTGAAAGAAAGAGACTAGAAAGATTTTACTATATTGTTCTGATAGTAGTGGCTATCACCGGATTTGTTTATAGTGGGGTATTTGCGCCTAGGAATCCATATACTGGAAATCCATACACTTTCTCCTTATCTGGTCCTGTGAGTTACGACGAGCTGATATTTTCTATGTTTCGCGTTTTCTCTCCCATGGCGCTTTTGTGAGTGATTGGCGGAGTATGCACTTGCTTAGATACTACTATGGAGGTTTGGAGCCGCCAACGTTAACACTTTTCTGGGCAGGCAACTACGGTTTATATGTGGACTTTAAATTTTTGAACAAGTTTGGACCTGCATCGCTGGATATGCCAGGCGCTTTCTCGTATGAGGTTTATGACATAATACATAGAGGAGAGTGGCCTATCATCATTAACTGAAAAAATAATTCTTGCTGTAGCAGATGGCCATGGGGGCTAAGCTGATAGCTACGGTGGAGCCTTTGAGGACTTTGGGCGGAGTTAGGACTTGGATAGCGAAGGTGGTTACGGCTCTGCGACTAGAAGGCTTCTCAGTAGTTAGGCATGTACTTGATGACTCTCTCCTGCCTGGTAGCAGGTTCTTCAGCATGCATATAAGCGACCTTCTCCGGCATATTAGATTGCGGGGACATGGTGTACTCCTGTATTTTGGCTCGTTGCCCTATCTCGGCTACCTGCTCGACAGACTCAAGGGAGTACCTGTGATGGTCTTTGTATCGGGTCACCCGGTTTATGAGTTCCCAAAAGCAGTAACTAACGCCGGTACAATACATGAGAGGGTAGGCGCATCGTTGGTTTGGCGATACGCGCGGCATGCATATTCCCTGGATATGGCAGATACGTGGATATGCCATACATTGACCGCTTGTGAAGAGATAGGGGTGGCAGATAGGGGTAATTACGTGCTTCTGAAGCAGTTTGTATTGCCTCACGAGGTGTCGTTTTACGACAGAGTGTATCATTGGTTGAAGGAAGAAAGAGGGGAGAAGCGGGAAGTTCAGATCTTTGCCTATCTTTCATATGCGGATCTTCCAGGTCTGAAGTTGTGGTCGCTTCTGAGGATCTTTAATAGGGTTAGGAGGCGCGTGAAGAGAAGGGTGACGTTTGTGGTTGAGGATCCGAGGATTAAGAGGACTACTAAGCTGGGAGATGCCATACAGATAACCGGGCGGATGCCTCTGCCAGACTTTCTACGGATTCTGGGGACCTCGGAGCTCTATATTGAGACATCTATAGATGAGGAACTTCGGCTAACGGCCCTCGACGCTATGCTTTTACGCGTACCCGTCGCCAAGATTTTATATCCAAGGTTCTATGGGAGGCAAGACTATACGGAAGATGAAATACTTATCGGAACATCTGTAGACAAACTGGTTGAACTTATTGCAGAATATCTAAATAATTTTGACAATTATCATGGGCATTTTTCACAGGCTGTTTATGAGTTTGTGAAAAGGAAACGGCTATGGGATGTGGTTAAGGTAGACTTTGTGCAAACACTAAACAAGACATGTTTTAAATGAAGTTCAAGGAGGGGGAGAGGGTATGAAAATCTCAAGGAACACTACTCGCTTACTCATATTTTTATTTTTGGCTTTCAATATTGTTATATTTGCGATAGGTTTCTACATGTATGCCGTTTATGGGTTGTATAGGCTGTTAATCGTTTTTTCTCTTCTTAACATCCTTATGTTCCGTCTGTTTACACATAAAGAAGCTACTAAGATCGTACAAACGGTCCCGACTAAACTTTACAGAACCTTTGTGTTATTTATCTTTTCCCTTCTAGTTTTGGTGTATGTCATTACGATCACAAGCACCTACTACCGACCCTGGATTGTTGTCCTCCTCTTTACCCTCTTATTGGTCTCGTTAGTGACTTCTCTCATCTTTAATTTGATAAATACGAAATTCTCGTTATTTTTATCGACAATTTTAGTTCTTTTATACATCAACATCTCAATATATTTTGTACAGCCCAGTCTTTTTCATGAACCTCTTTATGCTACTGTGGATGCCTATAGAGATTATATTAACGCTGTAAGGTTGCAACTCCTTGGGCATATCGGGAGTCAATACATGGTGTTAGAGAGGTATTACCGTGCCTTTCCTGTTGTGCCTCTTTGGCTGGCGATATTGAACCTAGTAAACAATGTTCCTATTCAGCTCGTTCACATAGTTTTTGCAACTTTGAACGTAATCCTCACAACGGCAGTCCTTGTTTTACTCCTCCACACTGTTATCAGGAGCGTTGATAAGGAGATACCGGAGGGGCATACTGTCTTATTCGTTCTTCTCCTTTTGCTTTTCCCCACGTTAGTAGATCCAATGTTTCTTATGCAACCAATCAGGTTTGCTATGTTCATTGAGTTGTTAGCCATATTGCTGGTGACCAAGGCAGTCATGAATTCATCGACTTCGACCAATGTCGTAGTAGCCATGTTTCTCCTGCTTCTAGTAGTTGTGCCTCTCCACATCACATCTACAGCTGGCCTGTTCTTATTCTTTCTCCTCACTGGCGTGGTGTTTGGATCTCGGGCGCGGAAGCTTGCAGTGGTTTGTGTAGCGGTGCTTGCCGTGGTGACAAGCATTTATCTCGTTTACGTCGCGGAGCCGCTTTTTTCCTTTTATTTTGCAATTAAGGCCGTGCTCTCCACGATTTCAGAGTTGCTACAGTACGGAAGCCTAGCCATTACATATCGGGCTTTGGTTGAAACAGAACAGGTGAACGAATTAGAGAGCTTCTTAAATGCGCTTTCAAGTTCGTATCTGCTCTCATTTCTTGTGGTATCCGGTTTGTTGGCACTGCTACACTCTTTACAGCAGAGAGATTCCGTGGCTAAGTTTTACAAGTTTGCTACTATTTCTGTTATGTTTTCTCTGGTTATGATTGTGTTTAGTTACATAGTGCAATTGTGGAGAATTGATTCACGGTATTTTTTATTTCCTGCAATACCTTTTGTTAATGTAGCCCTTGCAACTTTGGTACTACAGCTACGTAACCTCGATTTTCGCAGAAAAGTTGCACTATCCCTCGTAGGGATTGGAATAGTCATAAGCGTCGTATTTTCTCCGGTGTTTTTCCAAGAGCATAGTACATACTGTAGGATGATTCCTACTGATGGTGAGACTCATGCCGGAGGTTTCGTGGCTACATTTCTTGATTACTCTGGTGGAAGTATTCGACAAATCGTTGCAGACTGGCCTTATTACTCTTACGTCAGAACTAAAGTGTGGACAAAGGACATAGGTGTTGAACATCAAATAAAGATACCAACACTTATGTATGAAAAACCTGCCAATATCACATACTCATTATATATAATTCGCGAATATTTTAATGAATGTAAAACACTTAAGTTAGCAGTTCCGTACGCATATTTTCTAGCTGAGGTCGAGAGAAAGAGTATTTTAATAAACAGAATATTCGATGACGATAAGGCTTATATTTTATTAAAGTAAGTCGTAATACTCGGCCGTAAGGTATGAATCTCCTGGCCGTTGCATCCTCGTTATGGTTCGGCGGAGCACAGGAGTCAACTCTTGAGTTTCTTGATCTGCTGAGGTCTAGGGTTAGACTCAAAGTATTGACTTGCAAAGAGGGAGATGCTAAGTTTCTTAATGCTCTTGGCGCCATGGGCATAGAGACATACCGTGTGCCGTGCCGTAGATCCTCTGGCTATCCAATATTGGTGATTGAACAGGCACAGAAGCTTGTAGAGTGGGCGGACGTTGTGTGGATTACCGACGTGGAGTACAGCGTTGCGCCGCGGATCAAGAGGATTAGGAATGTGCCTGTTGTTGCCCATATTCGTTCCTACGCATTAATCTGCCCATGGTGGGGTGCACTATATGGCTTTAGAGAGCCTTGTCTTGAAAAGTGCTCTGCTTGGAGGATTACCAGGTGTAAGCAGGGGATAAACCTTAAGTTTGCGAAGATAGGTCTGCTTGGAAATACTAGGGCAAAGTTCTACTGGTTGCTAGATTTCGTTAAGGGCCCTCTTGATTTCTTTAGGTGGTCTGAGCTGATGAACGGTGTTGTAGAGTCTATTGATGGGTTTATAGCTGTTTCCAAGGCTGTGTGGGATATTCACGTGCATCATCTATCTGGCCTTAGTAGCAAGCCGTTTAGCATCGTCTATAATCCTGTTACCGCACCCTTGAGGTATGTTAAGCCGGATCCTCACGAACCTTACGATAATTATATTCTCTATGCTTCCGGGTCTAATCCCGATAAAGGTCCTCATCTGTTGTTAAAGTCCTGGGCTACCATCTCTAAGGAGTTTAGGGATCTGAAGCTGTATTTGATTGGGTGTAAGGGTTCTTGGGTTGAGAGACTAGCTGAAATGATGAGTTTGAATAGTGTTGTTCTCTTGGGTAAGCTTCCTTCGGATGAGCTCTACAGGCTTATGTATAAGGCTAGGGCTGTTGTTATGCCTTCTATCTGGCCTGAGCCATTTGGTAGGATACCTGTTGAGGCTAATAGGCTTGGGGTTCCAGCTGTTGTTAGTTCTGCTGGTGGTCTGTCAGAAACTATTGTTAATGGTGTTACAGGCTGCGTCTTCAAGGCCGGTGATGCTAACGATCTTGCTGAGAAAGTTGTAAAAGTCTTAGAGAGGGATTTTAATAGAGAGGAGGTTATTAGGCATAGCTACGAGATGATTAATCCACAACGAGAGGTGGAGAGACTAGTTGAGTTCTTTGAGAGTGTGGTTAATTATGGAAGGCGGGTATAGAGAACGCCTTTTCGAAGGCTTAGTGTACTACATGAAATCTATCCTATTTATAAGGCCTATGAGGAGAATAATTATTAGTTTCATAATCAAGGTTTTAATGCGTAGATATCACGAGTTTAGCCCGTGGAGTGTATTTATTGTTCTTAACCGTGAGGCGGGGGCGATACTGATAGATGGTTCAAGGTATTATACATACGCTTGGAAATATGAAGAAAAACTTTCACGTCTATTTAGGTGTTTATTGAGGACGTTGAGGCATGGTGTTTTTGTTGATGTTGGTGCTTATGTTGGTTTCTACACCGTTTTGGCTGCTAGGCATGGTTGGAGGGTTATTGCTTTTGAGCCTAACCCTATAAACGTAATCCTTTTGAAGTATAACATCTCTCTTCATGGTGTTGGAGATAGGGCTGTAATTGTCAGTAAGGCAGCTGGTGATGCTCATGGCTGGGCAAGATTCTCAATATCCTCTAACCCTTCTGAAAGCTCCTTTACAAAGTATTTGAGGAACGAGCTAAGGTTGCTTGAGGTCGTTGTTGAGGTTGTAGCTATAGACTCCGTCTTAGAGTCTTTAAGTGTAAAAGATGTTGATAACCTTATTATGAAGGTTGATGTTGAGGGTTTTGGGTTGAGGGTCTTGAGGGGTGCTATGAAGACCATTGAGAGGTTTAGACCATTTATTTTGTTTGAGGTTCACAGAACTTTTGATGATGAGGATGAGATCCGTGCCCTCGAAATGCTTAAAAGTTTGGGCTATGGTTTTGTGGTTGTGGAGCCGAGGTCCAGAAGAAACTTCATTGTATATGCCTACCCAATGGAGAAGGGACGCTTATGCTATGAATAAGCACGATCCTGTCATAGGTGTTGTGGGGCTAGGCTATGTAGGCCTAGCATATGCTCTTGGCTTCTCTCTTCACGGCTTTAGGGTTGTTGGTGTTGATATAAATAGTGAGAGGGTTGAGGCTATAAGGAGTGGTGATGTGGAGGGCTTCCCAAGAGAAGCGATGGAGAAGGTTGTTGACCGCTACCTATATGTATCTACGAGCTATGACGATCTTAGGGATGTGGATGTTGTCTTCATAGCTGTTAACACCCCTACAAAGCCCGATGGCTCTCAAGACCTATCACAGGTTATATCAGCACTAAATAGTTTGGCTAATGTCTGGAGAAGTATCGACTATGATTACAGGCTAGTATCGTTGAAGTCAACAGTTCTGCCTGGGACGACGAGGAGTTTGGCTAGGTACGCTAAGGAAACTCTGGGTTTATCGGTACCTGACCGCGTAGGTTTTGTTCATAACCCGGAGTTTCTCAGAGCAACTAGGGCTTTAGATGATGTTCTCAAACCGTTTAGGGTTGTTATCGGTGGAATAGATGAGAGGTCTTCCAGCTATGTCGCAAACCTGTTTAGAGAGTTTTACCGTAGAGTTGGCTACGAGCCACCGATATACGTTGTGTCCCCGGAGGAGGCGGAGCTGATTAAGTACGCATCAAATGTCTTCCTAGCACTAAAGGTCGTGTACGCTAATCTCATAGGGCTTCTCTGTAGAGAGATTGAGAACTGTGATGCGTGGAAGGTTATGGAGGTGGTGGGTCTAGACCCGAGAATAGGGAGAAGTCATATACAGCCTGGAATGCCGTATGGAGGTCCCTGTTTAGTAAAAGACACCCTCGCCTTTGGAAGATTCATGCTGGAGAAAACAGGCTTAGACTTCGTTAAGCGTATACACGACTATAACGAGCTAGTGATAGAAAAAATTGTCGAGTACTTGGATAGCGAGCTAAATGGATTACAAGGGAGGAAAATAGCAGTGCTCGGTGTCTCATACACACCTAACTCACCAGTTGTCAATGACTCGCCAGCTATGAAACTATGCGAGAAGTTGCTGTCCAAGAACGCGATAGTGTATATACACGATGTGAACAGGGAAGCCGTAGAAAAAGCCAAAGCCATTCTAAGCAGAGTCATAGCCCTTGAGACCATTGAGAGGCTGAAAGAAGTCGATGCAGTTATAGTAACCCTGGGCTATGATGAATATAGGCTAAATCCACCGGATTTATACGATAATGTTTTAGTAATAGATATGACAGGCGTGGTAATATATGAGAAAGCGCGTAGATTCTATACAAGTACCACTAGAAAAACTAGAAGTTTAAGCTAGTTCTTTTTATTCCTCAATCCTCCACATATATAGGGGGAGGTCAAGAACTTCACGGGGGTTGATGACCCCTATGAGGAGCCTGAGGCGCCTGATCTGGTTCTCGACAACGAGGGTGTTCCGCCGGAGGTTAACGCGGGGCGGCTTCTGGAGTTTTTGGCGTCGCGGGGGGTATGATGGAGCCTCATGGAGGCCGGCTGGTGTATAGCGTGTTGGAGGGGGATGCGGCTAGGTCTTATTGGGAGGTCTCCACGCGGCTTGAGGTGAGGCCTATGTTGGAGCCCGACGGGACGCCCATTAGGAATCCTTACCGCGAAATTATGTCTAATGCCTACGGCTTCTTCAGCCCCCTGGAGGGCTTTATGCCGTGGAACGAGGTGGAGTCTGTGCTAGAGAGGGGAGGCTCCTCAGCGGGTGGCTCTTCCCCTTCTTCAGTTTCGGCGCAGGTGGGGACTGTGTGGGGGCTGGGGCGCTAGTTTTGGTGCGGGTCGCGGGGCTGGTGGTTTTAGCCTCTCGCCGCGGCTACGCCGTGACTTGCAGTAGGCTTCATGGCGGCGTCTTGTTGACGGCGGCGTTTCGCCCCGGCGCCTGCCGTCTCGGCGACATTTGTGGGCGTCTTCCGTCTTAGGGGCGGCGTTCCGCCAAGTCTTCCAAAGCTCCAAAAGTCTCCGTGTATAGCGTCGTGGGGTTTGGCGCTAGCTCTCATTATGCCCGGCGGTTGCGGAACGACTAGCGCCTTTAGGATCTGATTCTGGTTGCAGTTGGCGGCGCTGGCGGCTAGGGGCTGTGTTGCATGGTCTTTTCGATTTCTTCCAAGGCTTTCTGGACTTCCTTTTCTATCTCCTCTATGGGTCTCGGCGGCGTGGTGGCCAGCGCGTAGCCCACCCAGGCCAGTATGCCCAAGACGGCGGCCACCGCCACAAACGCCGTCAAATAAAGATCTGCCGCGGCGTCCTAACAACACCGACAGCCATAAGGTGGTTGCTTGAATCGCCAGATATTTTTCGGAGTTGGTCGGTTGCGGTTTCCGCTGGTGGCGTGGCTGATGTTTGGCGGAGGTCTCTATGTAGTGGAGGTGGGTTAGGAAGTTCTGTGCGTTACTCCAAAACATAAGGAGGAGTCTCCGGAATATGTGGAGCGTGTCTAGGTCTCCGCTATTCAGATGATAGTGAACTAGGTGGATGTCGACTCCTGCGATCTCCCAGAGAATGTCTAGGAAGTGAGGGTTTAGGGTTCAGTTTATGGAGGAGTTTGAAAGGGCTGTTTTCAGTTCTGTGGGTGATGTTCTGTGTGGAACAAGAAATGTTTTAATAGTAGATTAGTTTTCTAAATTATGCGAAGTCCAAAGTTTATGAATGGGGGTATAGCAGTGCTGGTTGGGTTGTTGTTGGTTGCGTTGGTTCTTGGTCAGGGCGTTTACCAAGTGGGTATTAGGCAGCCGGAGTCTCCTCCGTCGCCGCCCGTGGGGTCTGTGTTTGTTGGGAATTTGTCGGCTGGTGGGGAGAGGTTTAGTGTGGTTACGGTGGTGTTTAAGAAGGGGGTTCCGGATTCTGTGGTTCAGCAGGTATATAACGAGATGCGGCAGTTATATAGCGGCGAGCGGCTTGTTGCGGCGGCTGGGGGGCGTCAGGTCCGGGTGATGGAGGTTAGGGTGTCTGAGCTGGTGCGCGACGCTCAGGATAGGTATATGTTTAGGGTGGCGGATTCCCCCGACGCCGTTAAGAAGGCGTTGAGCAGATACTCGGACTACGTCGAGGCGGTGCTGGCGAAGCCTGTTCCGAAGCCTTTCGATAGGTTGCCAGATGGCGTGGGTAGCAGAGGCATCATCGCGCCTTCTAACGCCATTATTAGGGATCTGATTGGCGTTTCGCAGGTTGAGCGGGTGTACGGCGTAGATGGGAGCGGCGTCAACATAGCCGTGGTCGACACGGGCATCGACTACGGCCATCCCGACCTGTCCACGGCTTTGAGGTATTGGTCAGGCACGTACAAGGGCGACAACATTAGGGAGCCCTTGGTGTTTGACGCTGACCAGTCGCAGGTCTTGTTGCTCCAGCCTGTGAGCGTAGTGAATTCGACGCATATATACGTCGGTGGTAGGTTCTACAGGACGCTTGTGCCTTGGAGTGTCTATATCTATCCGCCTTGCGACTACTACAGAATTCCGTCTTATGTGTACTCATGGGTTCGGGGAGGTGGTGAGTTGAGGTTTGGAGTTACCTATATGCAGAGTGCATATTCTCCTACCGTTGTTGTTGGTGTTTTATTAGCAAGACTACCTGGTTGGAACTACTTCGGACGTGCCATAGTCGACGCGAATGGGAACTGTCGCTTCGATGATGAAATACCTCCGCCTTTCGACCCATACGCAAGAGGAGGATTTTTGAGATATGATGCTAATAGGATTATCGCTCCTGACTACGACGGAAACGGGTTCCCGGATGTGTCGCTGGGTGTCGCTGGTGGGTTCTTTTACGACTTCTTCTGGCACTTTAGCTACCCTGCGGAGATTCATCCTGGGTGGGATAGGCAGGGGAGGTGGTTGAGTATATTCTACGACTTCGATAGCCACGGCACGGCGTGTGCGTCGGCGGCGGCTGGCAGGGGCGTTGTGGGGTATAACGTCACCGGGCTTGGCGTGGTTAGGCTGAGGGGGATGGCGCCGGGTGCAGGCGTGTTGGGGGTGAAGGCTCTGTGGGCGGGGAACGTGGAGGTTGGCATGTTGTGGGCGGCTGGTTTCGACGTGGATCCGGCGACGGGTCAGTTCTACTTCACGGGGTCTAGGAGGGCCGACGTTATCAGCAACAGCTGGGGGATCTCCTACTTTGGCTACGACGTGGGCGCGTTCGGCGCTGATTTTGAGTCTGCCTTCGTGGCTGGTTTGTCGCTTCCGGGCTTCCTCGACCCGAGGTATCCCGGCGTGTTGATTATACAGGCGGGCGGCAACGGCGGGCCCGGCTACGGCACCATCACGAGTCCCGGCGCGGCGCCTGGCGTGGTGACTGTGGGCGCCTCGACGTCGACGCACTTCGCGTATGTGTACACCAAGATGGGCGCGACTGTATACGCCTCGGGCGGCGGCTGGACAAGTGATGAAGTCATCAGCTGGTCTCTTAGGGGGCCGACTCCGCTTGGTTACATAAAGCCTGACGTGGTTAACGTCGGCGCCTTCGGCTTCACGGCGGCGCCTGTTGCGTTGAACTATACGTCGTTTGGCGGGACTAGCTACGCGACGCCGCTAACGGCGGGCGTTGCGGCTTTGGTGCTTCAGGTGCTGGGGAGAGCCGCCGATCCGGCTCTGGTGAAGACGGTTCTGCAGTCTTCCGCGGTGCCGCTGAGGTATGACGGGGCTTCGCAGGGCTTTGGGCGCGTGGATGCCTTTAGGGCTGTGTCTCTTGCGCGTCTGCTGGCTGGGCGGACGGCGGCGCGGTATGAGCTGGTTGTGCAGAGTAACTCGCTGTGGGGCGCGTATGCCTCGAAGTACGGCTCTCTGTGGCGGTGGCAGTGGTGCGACAACATAAGGGCTTATATGTTGTGGTGGGCTGGCACGGATCTCCAGCCTCAGTCATGCTCCTTGCCGGCCGGCGCCTCTTCGCGTGTTGACGGTGTGTTGTTCTTCGGCGATGTGCCGCAGGGTGGGAGCAAGTCTATTACGTTTACCGTGAGGAACCCCACCAACAAGACGGTGTCTGTGTCTGTGTCTCCGCGGCAGTTTGCGGTGACTAGAACGCTGACGCTTACGCGGAGTCTGTCGCTTGCTCCGGGCGCTTCCTACAACAGGACTTACTGGGTGTTTACCTCGTCGAACTTGACTGCGACGCCTAGGTTTATGGATGTGGTGGCCACTATTCCGTATAGCCGGTTTGATGCAGATAATGACTACTACATGGACGTTAGGGTGCGTGTGTGGATCCACATATGGAAGGCTGATGCCAACGGCAACGGGAGGCCTGACCCCGACGAGATGATGCTTGTGAACTACGGCTACAACTGGGCTAACTGGAACCTCGCCACCATGGCTGCTCCCACGTTTAGGCTCGGTAGCTACAGGGGTATTGTGGTGAGCGTAGATCTTGTGCGTGGTCCAGATGCGCCGTCTTATGTGTTGCCTGTGCCTGTGACGGTGACTGTGACTTATGTGGATACTGCCGGCGATCCTTGGGTTTCGGTGTCGCCCTCTTCTGCAACTATTCCGCCTGGCGGTAGTGCCACGTTTACGCTTACTGTGAGGCCGCCCGCCAACGCATTCCCCACCACCTACATCGGCGAGGTGGTGGTTCTAAACAACGTGACTGGATGGTTCATGCAGGTGCCGTATTCCTTCAACGTCTACGCCACCGTTGGCACCTCGTTTGTTAACTTGACTGCTGGCGTTAACGGGAGGTGGCCTGACGCGCGGTTGATTAGGGGTGCCACCGACTGGGCGTGGAGGTTTGAGGCTGGGGACTGGAGGCTGTTCCACATTGCGCCGGGCGCTTCCAACGGCCTTGCGTTTGAGGTGCAGGCTGGCTGGAGGCTTCCCGACACGTCGTTGATCGGGTTCGCCATCGGGCCTGATGGGCAGTTTGCCGGCGCGTACTTCGGCCAGGGCGCCTCGTGGTTTGGGTACTGGGGAAAAGGCGTGTTTATATGGATTAACACCGGCGCTGGCTCTATAGACAACGCGAGGCGGGTGGTGTGGTTCCCGTCGGTTGACTACCGTAATTGGCTGTATCCACATGCGAAGCCTGAGAGCGGCGTCTTCACGGTGGTGGTGAGGACGGTGTTGTTTGACGGCTCTGCGGGCGCGTCTGAGCCTATTTCTGTGCAGGCGCGGCTGTTGACGGCGGCGCAGAAGCTCCCGGCGCAAGTGATCGGCGGTGGGACGAACTACGTGAGGTTCAGCCTGCCGTATATTGTACGTTATCTGTACGCGTACGCAGTTAGGCCACGGACGCCTTGGCTGGACTTTGACCAGAGGTATACGCCGGGCTACTACTACGTGTCGCCGTCTTGGGTCTCCGGCCCGTACCCGGCTGGGACGCCGTTTACGTTCTCGGTGTATGTGAGTAACTACGGAGCGCCTGGGCAGAAGTTTGACGTGTCTGCGTTGTTCTGGGCTGACTTGCCGTCGCTACCTGTAGTGTATAGATACGGTGGCACTTACTACCGCATCACTACGTGGTATCCGTTTGAGGACTGGACTAGAGTTGTGAAATAAGTTTCAACATTTTTTTAAATTTCTTTTTTCATCTTAACATAAGTTTAGGTTGGGGATGGTTCTGTTAATGGTGACGGTGATTAAGGCGGGTTTATTGCATTCGGTAGCGGGTGGTTGTCGTTTGGGTTTACGGGTTTTGTCCCTCCGCGTGGGTGTGAGTTGTATGTTAGTGGTCACAGTCTTGGTATCGCTTTAATGGGAGTGGGTGGGAGCCGATTTCTCCGGTGTTGGGGGTATGCGGTGATGGATATGGTGGTGTATAATGGGCGTCTTTATGTGGCTCCGGTTTTGGTGGTTGTAGTGGGGTGGGTTTATATGTACAACGGCGAGAGGAGGTGGACGTTGGTGGGGGATGGTTTGGATCGTGGGGTTTTATCATTGGCTGTTTATAATGGTGAACTGTATGCGGGTACTGGGCGTGGCGCGTTTAGGGTG
>Ga0209739_100582_pt1 | contig 14559 bp, 17 predicted proteins | sample JossMetagenome_2_FD_184729 | JGI IMG/M metagenome (GOLD analysis project Ga0209739, IMG submission 184729) | Hot spring sediment microbial communities from Joseph's Coat, Yellowstone National Park, USA - JC3_ASED (SPAdes) (version 3) | ecosystem: Environmental > Aquatic > Thermal springs > Hot...
AGAATTTATTCACATGGGAGAAGAAAGTTTTATTACTCCTTCTCACACAATTTTCTTTTGGTCTTGTAACATGCAATGTATTTTCTGCCAAAATTATACTATCAGTTATAGATTAGAAGAAGGGGTAAAAGTTGAACCAAAAGTGATAGCAAAGATTATAGAAAAAAGAAGAAAAGAAGGATGTAGAAATGTAAATTTAGTTGGCGGTGAACCTACTCCTTATTTAAATAAGGTTTTTGAAGTTTTTGAAAATGTAAATGAAAATGTCCCAATCGTTTGGAATAGTAACATGTATATGAGCGAAACTTCCATGAAGCTTTTAGACGGCTTTGTCGATGTTTATCTAGCTGACTTCAAATTTGGTCCTGGTAAATGTTCTGAAGAGTTGACAAAAGTGAAAAATTATTGGAATGTAATAACAAGAAATCATTTAATTGCTAGTAAGCAAGCCGAAGTTGTTATAAGACATTTAATTTTGCCAAACCATGTTGAATGTTGCACTTTTCCTATTCTAGAATGGATTTCAAAAAATTTAGGAAGAAATTGTATAGTTAATTTGATGGATCAATACTATCCTTGTTTCAAAGCTTTAGAAAATGAAAAGATAAACAGAAGGATAACAAGAGAAGAATATAGAAGGGTCTTAGAAAAAGCTAGAGAACTCGAATTAATTGTCAAGGGATAAAAATGACAAACAAAACATTTGCTTTCACAATTTTCACTTTCATACTATTGATCACTTTACTCTTTTTATCTCAAAATCTCGAAACTTTATTCCCAATTCAAGAAGAATACCAATTCAATCAAACAGTAAAAGAGTTTTCTCCAGTCTTGGAATTTAAAATAGAAAACGAAAGTCTAAAGAAAACTGAACCAACGTTAATTTCATATAAGTCTGAAAGTTGTCCAAAAAATTATCCAATATTTTGTAGAGGCATTTGCTATCAAAAATGTGAAATTGGATATTTAGAATGTTACGAAAACAAAACTGGAAAATGCATTTATTATCAACCAAATGTCAGCTATCTTTATGACAAGCTTGTGAAAGCTTTTGTAAACTATGAATGTGAAGATAAGATAGATGCAGAAAGTCTGAAAAGTTTTACAATTTCTCTATTACCAAACTATGGAGCTTCAGTCTTTCCTTACCTTCTATACAACTTTAAAATTTACAAGTGGATAAAAGAAAACATAAGATACTTGCCTGGAAGTTATTCTGAGGCTATGCTACCAAACGAAACTATAAAATTAAAAGCTGGAAAATGTGATGACCAAGCTATACTTTTCGCTTCTATGGCCACTTCTATAGGAAGTGTTGTTAGAATAAGATATGTTGAAGGTTGTCAACATGCTTGGAGTGAAGTTTTCTTTCCGACAAAAAATGTTGAGGAGATAATAAATGAACTCTCTTTTTATTCTAACGAAAAAGAATTTCAGTATTTTGAAGCAGAAGATGGAATTTGGATACCTTTCGATACAACATACAAAGTTGGAAGAATTGTCGATGATTGTTTAAATGTGCTAAACACTTCAACAGTAAAATACTATTGTAAGAACCCATGCAAGAAAGAATATCCCTTTTACTACAATGGTTCTTGTTATTCTAGGTGTCCAGGAGGTACAGGAATTGGAAGTAAAAATTATCTTTGCCTAGAATGTTCAAATGAGTATCCCTTCACTTATAATAACAAATGTGTTAACGCTTGTCCGAATGGTAGTGGTCTAACTTCAGATAATAAAACTTGTTTAGAATGTCCTCCAGGTTATCAAACTTATAATAACATTTGTGTTACCTGTCCTGAAGGATTTTATATTGGAAAAGATGGTAAATGCTACAGGAAGTTTTAGCTTTAAAATAAAAGAAATAAAAATAACTTATGAAGCTTAAAGATAAAGTTGCGATAATAACTGGTGCTGGTCAAGGAATAGGAAAAGAAATTGCTTTGGCTTTTGCAAAAGAAGGAGCAAAGGTTGTGGTAACAGATATAACAGGAAAAGAAAAAGAAGTGGCCGAAGAGATAAAGAAAATGGGAAGAGAAGCAATTGCAGTAAAGGTAGATGTTTCTAAGATGGAAGATGCAAAGAAAATGGCTGAAGAGACTTTAAAGACTTTTGGTAGAATAGATATACTAGTAAACAATGCAGGAATCTATCCATTCAAACCTTTTGTTGAGATGACAGAAAGTGATTGGGATAAGGTTATTAATGTGAATCTAAAAGGAGCTTTCAATTGTACAAAGGCTGTTGTTGAAACGATGATAAAACAAAAATATGGAAAAATAATCAACATAACTTCAATTGCTGGAACTGTCGTTGGATTCCCACAATTGACTCATTATTGTGCAAGTAAAGGTGGAATGACTGGTTTTACAAGAGCTTTAGCTTTAGAGCTAGCACCATATGGAATTAATGTTAATGCAATAGCTCCAGGACCAATAGAAACTCCTGGAACTATGACTCTTGGAAAAGAAGCTTATGAGAATCTAAAAAAAGCAATTCCAATTGGAAGATGGGGAAAGCCAGAAGATATAGCAAGTTTAGCAGTATTTTTGGCTTCGGATGAATCTAGCAATATAACAGGGCAAGTTATAGTAAGTGATGGAGGATACACAGTACAGTAAAAATTTCTTAATCCTTTTTTCCCATTTTATTTTTTAGTTGTTTCTTTTTTATTCAAGTATCTTAAAACCATTATTTCATAACAAAATTTATTTTGCTATTCTTCGTATCTTAAAACTAAACCGCTTCCTATTGGATATTATTGGTGGATTTCATCTGTTAAACACTAAAAAAGAAGTATTGGCTAAGCTTATCGGATATTTTCAATCTCAACAAATTAAAAAAATCTTCATCCGTGCCATTGCACTGATTTAAAAGCAAAAATTGAGTTAGGAAAATATTTTCCAGTAGAGGAAGTATCCTTGTTGATTGAGTGACCTCTTTTGCATACTCTTTTATCTTATAATCAATATCAAACGAGAGTAATTTTAACATAAGCGTGAAAAAATCAGACACTCTTTTCTGATATTTCAAAAGTTCGTTTCACTTAGGCGTCAAGAATGGGGAAAACACTTGTCTTTTAAACTGAAAGATTAAGTTTCAAACTCAACTTCCAAATTATTAGGTTATTTTTCAAAAAATTTTTCTTTTAAATGCAAATACTAAAGCAACAGCTATTATAATTGTTGCTATACTCCATGCAACTATTGGATTTGTTGCTATAGATACTATTCTTCCTGTTATCCCTGTTGGTAAAGTAGTGGTTGTTGTAACTTTGCAGTCTTCCGGACAATTATCTGGAGTTTCTCCTTTTTCACAGTATCCATTTCCACAAACAGGAGTTGGCAAACAAATTCCTTCTTGGCATTGATATCCATTTGGACATTTACAATCTTGAGGACAGTTTGAGCAACTCTCACCTACTTCACAAATTCCATTTCCACAAACAGCTTTTTCAACATATCTTTCAACAACTGTTTTCTCTACTGGCTGAGTAATGTTTTGCGTAACATTCGTTACGTTGTAATAGTAGTTTGTAGTGCCACCACCATAGATTATTTGCTGTTGAACTGGAGGATAGTAGAGTGAAGTGAAAACACCGTAAAGGCTAAAGTGAGTTAAGTTAGCCCAAACATAATTGTCTTTTACTCCAGAATCTACTAAATACCAATTTCCTGTTGATTCGTCGAGCCAATAAAATCTTATGTTGTTCTTATCCCAGCCATTCCTTTCTATTTCATCGGGATCAAAGTAATATCTTACTTGAACTGTTCCGTCGAAAGGCGTTGAATTTCTAAAGTCGAAGAATATTAAGCTAAAAGGTCTTTCTTTTGGAACTTTCTTGTAGAAGATTGAACTATAAACTAATGTTTTTACTGTTAGATTTTGGGATTCGTTAAAGTAAAACTCTAATTTTTCATAAGGCGGATTAATCGAAAGATTTCCAAACCCATTTGTTATGTTAATTTCCGGCTCAATTGTTGGGACTCCTATGTCTGTCATTAGCTCTACTGTAAAGTTAAACTGACTTGGAATCAATGCAACATTCGGTACTAATGTTAGCTTTAATGTATTATTGCTTGCTGGCATTACTATGTAGAAGGTTTCATTATAACAATAAAGTGTGAAATTGTTTGGAAGAGGAGAAGCAAAATTATCTCCTGTTTGTTCGAAAGAAACTGGTGGTAATACACATTTCAAAGGAATGTTCATGCTTACAGGAGTGTTTATGGCTTTAGTTGTTAGCAAACCATAGCCAATAAAATCGTTCTCGCTGAAAGTATATCCTTGCGAAGATACGTTTATCCTTACAACCAAGGGTGCCCACGACGCACCTTTGTAAACAAAATTTAATTCAGCTTCTGTTGGATTTCCAGCTACTACATCTGTAAATTCTTTAATTACTTGGCATTGTCTGAAAGGATAAGAGGTTTCGTCGCAAACCAATTGAGCTTTAGCTAAAGCTGGAATTATTAGCAATGCAAACAATGCAAACAAAATTAATTTTTTCATGGTTAACTCACCTTATCCAACTGAAATCTTGTATCACCATCAGAGTTGGATTCAATATAATATTTTACATTTTCCACACTCTGACCTTCAAATCTATATCCAAATCTGTGAACATTTGTAATACTTGTTAAACCTGAATTACAAGAAGTGGTAATCACAGTTGGAGTTTTAGAAACTGTTACGTCAACGTAACATAAATCATGCCAACTTGTATCATAGTATCTACAATATAATCTAAGTATTTGGTTTTCTGAATCTGACCAAACTTTTAAAGAAAACTCACATTTTATTTTATAGTTAAAACTAACTCCTCCTATATCATCAGAGAAAATAAATTTAGACTCACTATCTGAAAAAGAAACTGATTGAGATTGTGAAGGTTTGGTATTAATCAATAGCTTGTTTTGAGAGAAATCAGCATAAAATATTGGACCTTGAACATTAACATTTCCTACAATTTTTCCATAATAGCTTAAAACTCCAGCATAAGCTATACTAACAAATAACAAAAATGCAATTCCAATCATTGCAAATTTTCTCATTTTTTTCACCTTTTCCCTTGCTTCAGGATTTTGGTTTTTTAACCATCCTGAAGCAAAAAATAAAAAAAGAAAAGTTAGGTTATTTAGGCTGGAATTACTGTTAATTTCACATCGTAGCTACCCTCTAGAGTATTTATTTTGAATTTAACCTTCTCACATATTTTCTTTGTGGCTCCTGGATCTAGAATCTCTGAAAGAGGTCCTTCTTCGCCTAATATATTTGTGTATGACACACCCTCACTCTTGCAGTCAGTTCCTGTATCAACTACAGCAACATATAATTCTTCAACTTCTCCAGGTGTGGACTCGTCATCTATCTTAATTCCTGCAGATACTCCTGCGTTATTTTTAACATAATAAGTTCTATATGCTGTATTTCCTGCCACTACACTAAAGGTGTCTGTAATAGTACATCCTCCACCAGTTGTGTCACTACAAGTTAACCAATTATTATTGTCTGAGGAAACTTGAACAGATTGAGTTACTGTTGCCGTCCCAACTACTTTTCCATAGAATCGTAATAATCCTGCTACTGCCAACCCTGCCACTGCTATTATTCCTAAAACCAAAGCAAGCAAAGATTTTCCAAAGAACTTAGCAGAAGATTTTTTCATTTTATTTCACCTTTTTATAATCCTATGCCGGTTTTTAAGGGTGTTAAACCGGAAAACCCTTGGAATGTCGTCCTGTTCCCATCTATCTCCTCAGAGATAAAAAGAATTCTCTGAGTCATTGAGATAAATGCAAGCTTCATCTAAAAATTTGAATGGAAAAGTATTTAAGCTTTTCATTTATGTGAAAAATTAAAAATAGAGGTAAATTTTTTAAACATGTTTTTTCAACTAACAGTAATTCTGCTTCTTGTTCAAATTTCAAAGAAGTCAAACGAAGGGGTTTAGATAAACAAAAAATTGTAACCCAACCCCCTCTGCGTTTCATCTATTTAACGAATCCAACTTATTTTCAACAAATTCCTTGTAATGCTCTTCTTCTAATCTCAATGCGAGAATGTTGGATTGATATTTAAATGAGGTGATTCGGGCAATGAACAATTTTCGGGACGCCCCCGCCGGGATTCGAACCCGGGTCTCAGGCGTGACAGGCCTGCATCCTAGGCCACTAGACGACGAGGGCATTTATAATTTTAAGTTTGTCCTAGAATTAAAATCTTTGCAAAAATAAATTCGGTTGGCGGCGACGTGGATTTCCCGCTCCATGCGGAGCAGTACTTTCCACACCTCCGGGAGGCTTAACTTCCGGGATCGGAACGAGACCGGGTGTTTCCCTCCCGATCTGGCCGCCAACCAATTATGATTCTCTTTCTTAAATTTATAAGCTTTAGCATTAGTAGAGAAAAAATTTATATACTAAAATGAATAACACCTATGGCAGAGCAAATAAAATCTTCAAAAGAAGTTGAATACGATACTGAGAATGCAAGAAGAATATATGAACTTTTAGAGAAAAGCGACAGAGGAATGACAATAGCAGAAATAGCAAAAGCTTTAAACTTGAATAGGCATACAGTAACAAAACTTTGTGAGAAAATGTTATTAGAGAAAAAAATTGACTATGATGAAAAGGGGCCAGCGAAAGTTTTCTATTCGGTTGGGCCAAGCAAATTTATTGCAAAAATACAAGTCTCCCCTATAGAATATCTTTGGATTGATGTTTTCAAGCAACCAAGATATAGAGGGGAAGAACCGTTTGTTAGAATAAATCAAACAAAACACGACAACTTAATTAGAACAGAGAGTAAGTTTAGAAGTGTTGGAGCAGTAGCAATAAAGAAATCTCAGCTTGAGGAATTAATAAAGATTTTAAAGAAAGTTGCCAAAGAAGAATTTGGAATAGAAGTTTAGCTTTTTTCCTATTTTTAAACGTAAAAATTGAATAGTCAATAATCTTTATGAATGAAGAAGAGAAGAAAAGAGCGATTACAGAATATGCAAACTTGCAGATCAGGTTAGAGGCTCTTGCTAAAGAAAGAGATGAAATACTTGAAAAAATTGAGGAAATTGAAGATACAATTTCTTCTGTTGAAGAAGTTAAAGAGAACTTAGATTCTTTATTTCCAATTGGAAATGGAGTTTATTGTGAAGGAAAAGTTAATGAAGAAAAATTTCTAGTTAATATAGGTGCTGGGATTTTATTAAAGTTGGATAAAGAAAAGACTATCGAAATATTGATAAAAAGAATTGAAATATTAAAGAAAGCTATTGAGGAAATAAACGAACAGATGTCTAATATAATTTTGCAACAAGAAAGAATTGCAAACTTCATAAACAAGGGTGAATAAATGTTTGATTTTTTAAAGAAGAAGTTGAAAGAAGTAGCTGAAAAAATAACTGGTAAACAAAAAGAAATAGAGGAAGAAAAAGAAAAGATTGTTAAAGAGCCTGAAATAGTTGTAAAGGAGAAAATTGAGGAAAAAATTCCAGAGATAAAGGAAGAAGTTAAAGAGATCAAAAAAGACAAAAGTCTGTTTTCTAAACTAAAAGAAAAGATTGTAAAGAAAGTTTTGGAGAAAAAACTAACAAGAGAGGATTTAGAACCAATATTAGAAAATTTTGAAGTTGAGCTTTTAGAAGCTGATGTCGCTTTTGAAGTTTCTGAAAAAATAAAGAACGATTTAATTAAAGAATTGGAAGGAAAGGAAATAAGAAAAGGAAGTGAAAAGGAGGTTGTGGTAGAAGCAATAAGAAAAAGTCTAAGTGGAATTCTAGATTTACCAAAAATTAACTTAGAAGAAGAGATAAAAAAGAAAAAACCCTATCTAATAGTCTTCTTTGGGTTTAATGGTTCTGGTAAAACTACAACTATAGCTAAAGTTGCAAACTTTCTAACGAAAAAGGGATTTACCTGTGTATTGGCTGCTGGAGATACTTTTAGAGCAGCATCAATAGAGCAAATAGAGGAACATGCAAAAAAGATTGGTGTACCAGTGATAAAACAAAAGTATGGAGCCGATCCTGCTGCAGTAATTTTTGATGCAAGAAAATATGCTGAAGCTAAGAAAATTGATGTTGTTCTTGCTGATACTGCTGGAAGAAGTTATACAAACGAAAATCTTATGGAAGAATTGAAGAAAATTGTTAGAGTTAATAAACCAGACCTAAAGGTTTTAGTTATAGATAGTCTAACGGGAAATGATGCTATAAACCAAGCAAAGTTCTTTAATGAAATTGGAGTAGATGCTGTAATTTTCACAAAGCTTGATGTTAATGAAAAAGGTGGAGCAATACTTTCAGTTTCTTATCTACTTAAAAAACCAATACTTTTTATCTGCGATGGACAAAAGTATGAAGATATAAAATACTTTGATAAGGAGGAATTTTTGAACAATCTGTTGAGTTTTTAAACAGAATAAATTGTTAAAAGGTTAATTTGATTTATGTTAGAGTCGTTTTCAGAAGGATTGAAAAACGCAATAAGGAAGATAATTGGAAAAAGTAGTGTAGATGAGAAGACAGTAGAGGAATTCTTGAAAGAACTAAGAATTATCTTTTTACAGTCTGATGTTGATGTAGAGATAACAAATAATTTTATCGAAACCGTAAGGAAAAAGGTGTTAAAGGAAAAGATTCCAGAAGGATTGACGCTTAAAGAATATTTAATAAAGGTAGTTTATGATGAACTAGTTTCAATTCTTGGAAAAGAGGCAACAGATATAAGAGGAAAAAAGATAATGTTGGTTGGTCTTTTTGGGAGTGGAAAAACAACCACGACTGGAAAACTTGCATATTATTTAAAAAGGAAAGGAAAAGTCGCTCTTGTTGGATTAGATTATCATAGGCCAGCAGCTCCTGAACAATTAAAACAGATTGCCGAAAAGATAAATGTAAAATTTTTGATTGGTAAAGATGCTTTTGAAGTTGCAAAAGAAAGTTTAGAAAAATTCAAGGATTATGATTATATCATTTATGATACTGCAGGTAGAGATGCTTTAGATGAAGAATTAGCAGACGAACTCAAGAAACTGGGAGAAATAATAAAGCCAGATGAAGTTTTATTGGTTTTACCTGCCGACATAGGGAAAGTAGCAAGAAAACAAGCTGAAGAGTTCAACAAACTTGTTGGAATAACTGGAATTATAATAACAAAGATGGACTCTTCAGCAAAAGGTGGTGCAGCGATAGCTGCTTGTAGTGTTACTGGAGCAAAAGTTAAGTTTATTGGTGTTGGTGAAAAAATTGATGCTTTTGAAAAATATGATCCGAAAAGATTTGTTTCTAGAATGCTTGGTCTTGGTGATCTAGAGACTTTACTTGAGAAAGCAAGAGAAGTCGTTAAGCCTGAAAAGGTTGAAAAAATTGTAGAGGGAGAATTTACTCTTGAGGATTTTATCGAACAAATCGAATCAATAAGAAACATGGGTCCGCTATCGAACATAATATCAATGATTCCAGGATTAAGTTTGCCCAAAGACTTGCTAAAGCAACAAGAAGAGAAAATGAAAAAATGGAAATATATGATGCAATCCATGACACCAGAAGAAAGGAAAAATCCAGAAATAATAAACGAGAGTAGAATAAGGAGAATTGCTAGGGGGAGTGGAACGAGAGAAGAAGAAGTTAGAGAACTTTTAGATCAATATTTCAAGATGAAAAAACTCATGAAAAGCATGGGTGGAATAAAAGGTTTGAAAAGAGGTCAGTTGGAACAGCTAATGAGACAACTTGGTTTGAGATTATGAGAGAATTCATAGTTTTTTCTAGAGGAGTAACTAAAGAGTTTAAGTTAAATGATTTGCCTAATGCGGGTAGAATGGATTTAATAGCCAGATGTATTTCTACTGCAATTTTCCTATCTTACTCTTTAAGAAAAGATGTTAAATTTCATGCTGTCTTAAACGGTCCGCCATCTCCACCACTGACAGTAACTTTTTTCACTAATGAGTTAAAGAATGTTTCTCCTGATGAAAGAAACATAGCATCTCACATAAACATAGCAATAAAAAATTTTGGAATTGGTAAGAAAAATTCTGAGCCAGGAATATACATTGATAAAAAAAGTTTTGAAGAATTGATAAAAGAGAAAATCGAAGAGTATGGCAGCAATAACATTTTCTACTTACATATGGATGGTGAGGATATAAGAAATATTGAAATGAAAAAAGATTCTGTTTTTATTTTGGGTGATAACAAGGGGATTCCTAAGAAAGAAGAAAATTTTCTTTTAAGAAACGAAATAAGAAAAGTATCCGTTGGTAAAATAGAGTATTTGACATCTCAAGTAATAGCAATTGTAAATTATGAGATGGATAGGAGAGGATTATGAAGGTTATAGAAAGCGCTATAAAGCTCATGAAGAAAGGATATGTCTGCGATTATTGCCTAGGTAGAGCTTTTGGTAACCTACTAACTGGAAAGTCTAACAAAGAAAGAGGAGAAGCAATAAGACAAGTTTTGGCAATGGCTTTTGATTCTGGAGAAAATTTGGATATAGATTTGAGCAATTTTCATGGCATAAATCTCAGAAATAGGAAAATTGAAGTAGAAAAAAAGAGTTGCTATTTTTGCAACGACATATTTGAAAAAATTGAAGAAATAGCTGACAGAATAATAGAAAAGTTGAAAGAATATGAATTTGATACTTTTCTAATTGGAACAAAGCTCTCTTCTGAACTTTTACAAAAAGAAGAAGAAATGATAGAAGAGGTTGGAGCAGAATTTTATGAATCATTAAAATCTACGCTGAATAGAGAAATAGGTAAAATTGTAGAGAAAAAAACTGGCAAAAAAGCAGATAGGAGCTATCCTGATATAACAATCTTAGTTGACTTAGAAAAGAATACGATAAGTTTGCAAGTAAAGAGTCTATTTGTTTATGGAGAGTATCAGAAGCTATCCAGAAGAATACCACAAGCAACATGGTATTGTCCGTATTGTAAGGGTAAAGGATGCGAGAAATGTAAAGGCACTGGATTATTATATCCAACTTCTGTTCAGATGATAATAGAAAAACCATTGTTAAAGGCAACAAAAGGAAAGAAAAGTAAGATACATGCAGAAGGGCGCGAAGACATAGATGCTAGATGTTTGGCTTGGAGACCATTTGTTATAGAAATTGTTAAACCAAAAATTAGAAAAATTGATTTAAAAGATATTGAGAAAAAAATAAACAAATCAAAGAAAGTCAAGGTGAGAAACCTCAAAATTATAGAAGATGGAAAGCAACTAATAAGAAAGCTCAAGACAGAAAGGTCTGAAAAAACATATAGAGCAATAGTAACATTCGAAAAACCGATAGACAAAGAGAAACTTAAAGAACTAAAACAATTAAACGGTGCAATAATATTTCAAAAAACGCCTACAAGAGTATTAGCTAGAAGGTCGGATAGGGAGAGAAAGAGAAAAGTAATAAAAATTTCATACAGGTTGATAAACAAAAGGACCTTAGAATTGATAATAAGGGCTTCTGCTGGCCTTTACATAAAAGAGCTAATAACTGGAGATAATGGAAGGACAAAACCTAATATTAGCGAAATTTTAAATAACACTCCGAAAAAGATTTTATTGGATGTAATAAAAATCCACAGGGGTGAGTGAATGAGGTTGATTGTTCCTTTGGCTGAAGGTTTTGAAGAAATTGAAGCAATTGCTGTGATAGATGTCCTTAGAAGAGCTAATATAAAAGTTGATGTTGTTGGAATTGAAGACGAAATTGTTGCCGGCAGGAATGGGGTTAAAATCCTTTGCGATAAGATAATTACTGATGTTAAGCCAGACGATTATGATGGAATTGTTCTTCCTGGAGGCAATCCTGGTTATAAAAATTTGGAGAATAGTCAACATGTAATAAACTTCATAAAGGCCTATAACAATAGGGGTAAGCTAATAGCTGCTATTTGTGCTTCCCCGACAATACTTGAAAAAATAGGTGTTTTGGAAGGGAAGAAAGCAACTTGCTATCCTGCCATGAAAGATAAGTTAAAGAATTATGTTGATGAGAGGGTTGTAGTTGATAAAAATGTTATAACATCACAAGGTCCAGGAACTGCAATAGAATTTGCTTTAGAAATTGTAAGATTCTTTAATCCTTCTATTTACGATCAGTTGAAAAAAGATTTATTGGTATAAATCATAGGTGATTAAATGGCGAAAAAATCGCAAGGATTTAGAATAAAGACGAGGAAAAAATTGTCAAGAGAGGCTAGATATAGGCCTACTATTACAAAATTTGTACAGAAGTTTGAAATTGGAGACAAAGTTGTTATAGAACAAGAGCCGACTAGTTTTAAGGGCATGCCATTTTCTAGATTTAAAGGAATGGTTGGAGAAATTGTAGAAAAAAGAGGAAGGGCTTATGTTGTTGAGGTTAAAGTTGGTAATAAGATAAAGAAAGTTATCTCTAGGCCAGAACACTTAAAACCTCTGCTTTTAAAATAAAAAATTAAATAAACGTTGGAGAGACTTATGGAGATAATAAGCGAGCAGCCAATAACATTTGCCGAAGCGAAGGAAATAATGGAAAAGAAGAGTAAAAAGTCTCAAAATCTTAGTTATGAACAAAATAATGCGTTAGAACATCTCTCCAAATTTACTAAATTGGATGTAAAAGATGTACAAAAGTTGAAAGAAGAATTAAGCAAAATACAAAAGTTGAAAGAAGAGCATATAGTTCAAATATGCAACTTTCTTCCAACAAATAAGGATGAGTTAAGAACAATTCTTTACAAGGATTACACACTTTTTGAAGATTCGGATCTAAATGCAATATTAGAAGCTGTAAAGAAGTTTTTTTAAGAGGTGGGAACTTTGGTCAAAGAGGAATATTTAATAGCTCTAGATTTTCTTCCAATGGGAAAAGCAACTGACAAAAGACCGGAGCCTACTGTACAAGGAATTGGAGAGACTTATTTTTCATTATTAGAAGTTGTTGTAAAGAGAGATGTACAAGTAAAAACCAAGGATAGACTTTATATTGGTTCTGGTAAGAGGGATGTTGTTGAGTACATAAAAAGAAGAATAACCTATGATGAACTAACGAGTTTGGCAAAAAACATATTAGAAGAGGTGGTGACAGAAATTGTTACAAGAAATGAGAGTAGGTTTGTCGCATTCTTCAATATGGCTGGTCCTCTTTCTCCGAGAATGCACTCTTTAGAACTTTTGCCAGGACTAGGGAAAAAACATTTGTTTAACATATTACAGGAAAGAAAAAAGAAACCATTTGAATCTTTTGAGGACATAAAAAAGAGAGTTGAAATGATACCCGATCCCAAAAAAATGATAGTAAAAAGAATTTTGGAAGAAATACAAAACAAAGATGAAAGACATAGAATTTTTGTATTGTAAATAGCCCCGGGCGGATTCGAACCGCCGTCCCCGGGTTTCCTCCTATCATCTCTTAATCAAAGCTTTGGTTGGATAGACCAAAGCCCGGTATCCTTGGCCGCTAGACGACGGGGCTATGAATATAATTTATTTCTTACTGTTTGATTTTATAAATTCTAGTCAAGGTCGACATTTAAAATAAAACAAATCATGCAAAAGCAACGAATAGAGCTCCATTGGCTACTCTTCCTAATCTTGGCAAATGCTCGACTGGATGTGCTCTTTCATAAATAATCATGCTATAAATTCCATCCGAAATGTTCCATATTAATGGAATTACTGGTGTTATTATACCACTTAAATTTGCTACTATTCTACCATATCTTAAAAATTGATATGGGAAGAACTTTTCTTCCTTGTATATGTAATTGGATATAATTCCATCTAAAACACCCCAAGATATAAGTATAGCTCTAATCCAACCCACAAATGATGTTAAAACTCTTATAAGAAGAGCAAAAATCAATATTGTTGGGATAGAAATAGCTTCATAAGCTCTTTCCTTAACTCTTTCTATTCTTTTTCTGTTCTTCTCACTTCCAAATGCCTCAAACAACTTATCGATTAGAGGAATCTTCATCGAATAAAAAATTGTTATTAAAATTTATAAAACTTTTAACTAGAGATAAAATGAAAAAATAAAGGCAATCAAGGAAGATATGAAGAGAAATGGTATTGCAGGCAGTGGTCTGGAAATTTCCCTTTTAGTTAAGAGATAGAAAAGGATAAAGAGAGCTAGCGAATTGAAAATAGAAACAAATATTGAATATTTTATCCCCAGTGAAAGAAGAGAAACAGAAAAAGATGCCGGCATAAAGTAATCTCCTGCACCTAAAGCTATTATACTAATCCTCTTCTTACCAGTCGAGAATTTAACGTCCCTTACTTTTTTCGATGGAAAGATTGATATAAGCGCACTCGGTCTAGAAGTTAGTTTTTCTGCAAGATAAACCATATGCTTCGTCACAAAAACAGAAATTATATCGTATATAGCCAATAGAAAGAAAAAGAGTAAAAGAACTTTGTAATCTAGTGAAGCTCCTATTATGGCAGCGGCCGATGGTATGGCTAAAAATATACAAGCATTTTTTAGGATAAAAGATGGTTTTATCTCTGATAAACTCACAATTGCAAAAGAAAGAAGGAAAGATGGAACCGTTGGTAGA
>Ga0209739_100583_pt1 | contig 14555 bp, 13 predicted proteins | sample JossMetagenome_2_FD_184729 | JGI IMG/M metagenome (GOLD analysis project Ga0209739, IMG submission 184729) | Hot spring sediment microbial communities from Joseph's Coat, Yellowstone National Park, USA - JC3_ASED (SPAdes) (version 3) | ecosystem: Environmental > Aquatic > Thermal springs > Hot...
AGAATAGCTGGTGCTATTACTGGTAAAGCAGTTAGTTTTGCATGTAGCGTTATCGAGCCCATAGAACGGAAACCTGTGATACCGGATGATAGTACAATCTTGGTAGATGCAGATTCCCCCGAGGAAGCTTATTACTTGGCTGGATTTTTAAATTCTATTATTTCTCGAACCATAATTGCATCATATACATATGAGCTAAGGCAAGAAACACATATACTAGACTTTATTAAGGTGCCAAAGTTTGATTCAAAGAATTCCACTCATTTGAAAATAGCTGAGCTTTCAAAGAGAGCACATGAATTAGCTAAATGTATTTATGCCGAGAAAAAGCCTGCTTATTGTAGTGCTATTGATGCTGAGGATGAGCTCACAAAGGTCGAGAAAGAGATTGACCTGGCTGTGGCCCAGCTTCTGGGGCTTTCTGAAGATGACTTAAGGGAGTTTGAGAGGCTTTATGCTATTTTGTCTGGGGAAGAGCTACCTGTCGAGGAAGATTTAGAAGTCCCGCAACATCCAAATGTGAGTGTTTTGGGCACTGTGATTAAGCCGGGATTACAGTCCTTTGTAGAGGTTGATGTTGTTAATCCTAGCGGCGAGGAGATCGAGTTTCACTATGAGTTTCCGTGGGGTAGCGGCTCTTTTAGGCTTGTTGAGGGGAAGCATAGGATTGAAGTGCCTCCCTTGTCGCCGGGCAAGTACAGGGGTGTTCTAAGGTGGGTTTGGCGCGGCGAGGAGCAGTCTAGGGAGGTTTTTGTCGAGGTTGAGGAGCATGAGGGGCCTAGGAGGCCAAGGACTCTTACGGGTCTCTAGGTGGCCTCTGTGAGTGAGCTCTATAACAAGGTCGTGAAGTATTTTGGGGACTATGCTGTTGATAAGAGGCTTGCATATGAGCTTGAGCTTTCTAAGATTCCGAGGTACGTGGCCGAGTACCTGATTGCGGAATTTAAGGGTGAGGGGGGCGACTGGCAGGGGAAGCTTCGGAGATTTATACAGGAGAATTTTTATGAGCCAGAGGCGAAGGAGCTAGTAAAGCATAAGCTTGTGACTCAGGGGACTGTTAGGCTCGTCGACGAGTTGAGGGTTTTTGTTGACATAGTTTCTGAAACGCATGTGGGAGTTATTCAGAGCCTCGACCTCTGGGCAGAGGTTCCGGTGGACATTGTCGAGAAGAATAAGGCTTCCTTAGTCACAGGGATGTGGGGACTCATAACGTTGTCCCTTTCCGTCGAGAAGAAGGAAGTATTCGGCAGACCTATTAACGCTGTAGTCGTGGATTTTAAGCCTTTCCAGTCTCCTGAAATAGACCCTAGGTTGCTGGAGGAGACACGTCAGTACTTCACGCTAGATGAGTGGATAGAGGTTCTTATCAACACTGTTGGTCTTGATCCAAGCGTGTACATTCCCAGGCAGAGGATGCTCTTCCTTTCCCGGCTTGTCCCCATAGTTGAGTGCAACGTAAATTTTGCAGAGTTCGGGCCCAAGGCCACGGGAAAGACTTACCTTTATAGGAATCTAAGCAATTATGTAAGGATCATATCTGGCGGGAATATTTCCTCCGCAGTGCTTTTCTACAACTTGAAGACAAGGGTTCCGGGAGAGCTCGCTGTCAAAGATGCAGTTATATTCGACGAGATCAGCAAGGTTAGATTTAACAACCCAGACGAAATGATGGGGAAGCTCAAGGACTATATGGAAAGCGGCATGTATGAGAGGGGAGACAAGAATGTGATGTCAGATAGCTCGCTGGTTTTCATGGGAAACATCACTGTAGAGGCAAGCGGGTCAGGCTACGTGCCCGTAGAGGACCTGACTTATGTTCTCCCAGAAGCTATGAGGGACGCCGCATTCATTGAGAGAATTCACGGCCTTGTCCCGGGCTGGGAGCTTCCGAAGATCTCGCAGGCAAAGTATCATCTTTCAAAGGGATACGGCATAGCCTCGGACTACTTTGCAGAGGCTCTTCACTCTATGCGGAAAGAAAGCCTGGCAAGCCTTGTGTCTCAGCATGTCGAGCTCTCGGACAATTTCAAGATTAGGGATGAGAAGAGCTTCAAGAGGGTGGCTAGCGGCCTGTTGAAGCTCCTATTCCCGAATAAACAGTTCGACAATAACGAGCTCAAGCTGGTCATCGACATGGCCCTAGAGTACAGGCAACGCGTAAGAGACTGGCTACACAAGATAGACCCAGGAGAATACCCCAAAGAGAAGCTCTCAGTTAAAATTGTTGGCTGAGGCTTAATCAATTCAATCTATCTACCATATATTCGATTGTGTCTTCGCTTTACTTAAACGTATGGATGTATAATGGACAAGTATCTTTAAACTCGCAACTCCTGCACTTCCACTCCTTGGGTGGCTTGGGTTCTTGGCCCTCGTCGACTTCCTTGAACGAGTCTAGGACGCGCAGAGCGTTACCTACATCTACGTTTGACTCCAATGTCTCTGTTTGTTTTTCTTCGACTATGTGAATTTGAACCCTTTTCCTTTGCCTCCTAAAGAAGTAGCCGTAGAGGTCTGCCTGCGCGAGTGCTACGGGCTTAATGTAGTTGTAGAGGAAACGGCTACTCGTCGTCTTAAACTCATACACAAAGTCCTCTGTGATGCCGTCCGGCACACCCATAACGACGTAGTTATTCCACTTAAAGTTCCACCTTATAGTGGGGTATTTCTCAGCTAACAATTCTTGAAGGACCTCTCCACGCCTCTTTGCATCCAGCTCGTCCACCCTTGGATACAAGAGGATCTCCCTTTGAGAACCTCTTTTCAGGGTTGACTCCCGAAATTTTATTGTCTCTTCTTCCAATAGTTTTTCCACGTCGCTGAATTCTATATCGTCTCCTATCTGAAGTAGCTTCTCTACGCTTGTAGGTTCCTTTGAAACAAGACCCAGCCGCACAGAATAGGTTATCCTGTCGTATAAATAGCTTGTAAAGAACATTAATTCATCTCTCCTACTCTTAAGAACCGACTTTACTGAACACCAGTAGTAATCAGCTATGTTGGCCATCCCCACAAATACAAGTCGATTTTTACCGTATCCTAGTCTTTGTTTCTCGAGCCTTAGCAAGTCCAAAAGCATCCCTTCCAAGCTCTTCTTGTCCAGAAATTGATACTTATCCCTAAAAGCTGACAACAGGAATCGAAGAAAGATCCTGTCATAATCTTTTTCTCCGCTCACTAGGAATACCCGTCTACAATTTATGGTTCTCTCCTAATTAAACTAATCCCCCCACAGCCACGTGTATAGCAACACACAGCCCATCCAGCTCGCATTGGATAGTTTGCAAAGAACAAGAAAGAAATAAAAATAAATAGATCCTCTACGAGAAATTTGCTGAAGTTTTATGAATATCTGGACTCTCGTAGGCACGCTCGACAATTGGATGATTGGGATCGAGAGGGGCGTCTGGGGCGTCAAGGAGAGGGCTAGGCCGCTCTGGGGCAAGATACAGCCGGGCGACAAGGTTGTCTTCTATGCCGTGAGGACAGGCGTCCTTGGCTACGGAACTGTGGAGGGCAAGTTTGAGAGCGGGGAGCTTCTCTGGCCCGAGGAAAAGGAGAGGGGCGAGCCGGTATGGCCGCTTAGGCTCAAAATAAGGGTCGAGAAGGTCTTTAGGGAGCCGAAAAAGAAGCCAGCCAAGATGCTCGTAGGCTTCCCAATAAACAAGCTAGACCCAGAAACATTTAGAGAACTATCCGAAAATCAATAAGCCACTCCAGGAATGTTCCTTTTACATATCGTTCAAGGCATTGCCCTACAGCTAAAAGTGGTGCGTAGTCAACTTTTAATAGGTTACCTGGATAATCAAGAAGTTTTTGAAATATTTCAATAAATTTAGTACAGGAAAATTTGTAAAACATTATTTTTTTCTTTGAATTTACATCTTTTTAAAATTGCATAGATTTTCGATAATGTGTTCTTCCTGAATATTACCAGGAACCAAACTCACCTACATATGTGTGGAATTATTAAGGAAGATCACCGCCACAACGCCGACTCTTCAACAAAAATTGACGTCGTAGTCGACGCTAACATAATGTTTTCTGCAATCATTGCTGGAAAGAAAAAAGTTCGAAGCAAAATTCGCGATGTACTATTCAGTGATAATCTCCAGCTTTGGGCTCCCTACCGATTACTCGCTGAACTCGAAAAGAACAGAGAACTACTAAAGAGAAAGTCTGGTTTTACTGATGTAGAGTTGAATGCTTACATAGAGACTTTAAAAAGAGGAGTCATTTTCGTCCCTCTCGAGGAATATCTAGACAAGCTTCTGGAAGCTAAAAAAATATCTCCTGATCCGAAAGATATAGAGTACTTTGCTTTGGCTCTGAAGCTAGACTGTCCAATCTGGTCTGAGGAAAAGCGTTTAAAGAGGCAAGACAAAGTTTTGATTTTAAATACAAGGGAGCTTGTTTCTTTTTTAGAGCGCGCTAGCAAGGAAGAAAGTCTTGAGTAGGTAAAGCGTTATCTCGCAGAAGCAAAGAAGATTAGAAAATAAAAAAATTCAGATTCAGTTAGATTTATATTAAACCCTTTTCCTTTAGCTCTTGTAACATTCCCTCTTTTATTTTATCGCTCAACTCGAATGCGTCTTTCTCAGTCAGCTTACTTTTCGCTGCCAATGCTTCGAGAACAAGCCTCTGCAATGTTTTGGATCGATTGAATTCTTCCTCAAAAACCTTCAATCTGAGAAAATCGATAATCATGCGTGATAACTCTTCTTCTGGGAACATTTTGATTTTTTCCTCGAGGTCAGAAGGTATTTTTATAATTAATTCCATATTTTTCCCTATAATAACATGTGTTTAGGGGTAAATAGGTTTTTTGGTGCCTTTACACCCTAGAAACTTTTGAAAAAAATAATTAAAACAAAGTGAAAATTAATTGAGGTAAACCGTTGTCTTTTAATTATTTGTAGTTAGCACTTTCAATGAACTTAAGTACTTTCGGGATACAGAGAACTCTTTATAAGTGTTGTGAAGTTAAACTTTTAGCTTTAAATGTAGCTATAGTGATTATGTGGCTGTATATTCAAGATATTTTTAAGAGGTTATTGGAGACCTCTCATCGCCTTTGCTACACAATTAACGTTTTTGTTCAGACTTTTTCTCCTCTTATTATAAAAGCTAATGGCCTCATGCAAATATATTCGGCGTAGCGCGCGCTACGCCTGGTATTACTTATTCCACCTTATAGCTCAAGAAACGTATATACAGACTGGGAGAGGTGGGTTGTTACAAGTGAATTTCTTAATTTAATCTTAACAAAACTTGATTGGAATACCACGGAAATTTCGTTAAGGGTTCCAATAATTTTAAAGTATTCGAATAAAGTTGCACATCTAGCACCCTATTTAAATCTCAAAGAAATAGCCTCATTGGGTCTTCTAGAAATTTCAGATGTGTGATTTCTCATCTGGGCTCATTTGTTGTTTAAGTTTTTATGCGAGCGCTATGTTCCTATGCTATCCAATTGTGCAATTGCGCTTTGATGTGTGAGTCTTTGTAGTTCTTTTATAAATTCGTCCATGCTGACGAGTCTTTTGTTTTTCAAGTCTAAAGTATAGAACTCTATGTTCAGGTATTGGCCGTAATGTCTCTTTATGCTTGCCAGGTCTCTTAGGTGAAGTAGGAATCCAAAGTTATCTATCACGATGTTTATCTTCTTCACCATTTTTTCTCCTAAGTACTTCCTTATTGTTTCATCGATTTTCTTGTCGGGTTCTGGTCCCTGATCATATAATGTCTCGACCTCGTAGACCTCGTGTTCATCTATGTAATAGACGTCGGGAACAACACCTGTATCGAGCTTGGTTTCAGTCTGTATGTACTTTTCTATGTCCTTTACTGTTTTTAGCGCTACTCCCTCTTTCCTCAGCTTGGCTACAAGATATCTAACAATGAAAACCTTTATGCTGTAGTGAAGGTCTGACTCGTCTGGCCACCTGTTTGTGGCGCGTTTAAAGAGACCGTCCTCTTCTCTTTTGATTTCCTCTAATGCCTGGTTGAATAGGCTGTCTTGCTTGAAAAGTGTCTCGTTGAAGAGATGGTCAAAGGTGCCGGGGGCGAGGGGTTCTGGTAACAACATTCCTGAAGCTAGCTTAACAAAGTTGGGGGACAGTTTCTTAGCCTTGAGATTAATAATGGTTATCCTTCCCTTTAACATTGTGCCTAGGTTTTTGAGAAAATCTTCGAGATTCTCGTATTTTTCATTTGTATTGACCCATAAAATTATATAGCCGGGTCCCTTTATTTCTTCTAGCCGTTCACGTAGCTTTTCAACACTTATTTCAACGCGGGTAGTGTTGCTAGTATTTTTCTCTTCCTTGTCAAAAATAAGAACATTCCTGTCTCTAGCTATGTCAACAAGAGTTTCCATTTTGATGGTAACTATCTTGTAGCTTGGGTCGAGTTGCTCTTCTATTTTCTCCTTAAACAAGGGGTCGACGACTTGAAGCCTTATACCTACAGGTTTTCTCGTATAGACTTCTTGGAAAGCCCTCAAGAGGACTTGTTCGAGAAAATCAATATAACTATCATTTTCAAGATCCTTAAAAAGTATAATCTTTGAACCTCCCCCTCTTATCTTTCTTCCCTCTCCCTCAAACACAAGCTCAAAAAAGTCTGGTATCTCTTCTTCGCTGCTAGCACCTCCGCCTGCTTTTTCAAGAGCAGGGGCAACTGCATGCGTCTCTTTCATTAAGGCTTCCTCTAAGATCTTTTGACCTGTCTGATCTTTCTTAACTGCGCTGGGGACACTGAGGACATGTGGAACGGTATAAATTTCCATATCGAAATTGTTTCCCACCGTCGGCGCTATGAACTGTCCTACATGGTAGAATGGCACTTGAAGCATAGTCATCTCTTTTCTTATCTTTGCTGTCTTTATGTAGAAGTCTTGAGTTACAGAAGTCTTTACTCCTTCCTTCAGGTTTAAGAAGGGAACTACCAGAGGAACTTTTCTTTCTGTCAAAGAGACTACATCTAGGTGAAATCTCTGGGTTACACGTACAGGAAGTGGTCTCAAGAGGCTAAAGAAAGGTACCTTTATGGGAGGCGTATGAGATGTGACCACAGGCAAGCTATAATTAAAGGATGCATAGACTATTTCTACATGAGGGCCTCCTAAGGCAACAAAAGGAAATGCTGGAACTTTTTCAGAGGCTGAACTCGGTTTACTGAAAGAGGGAGGGAGAGGTATCTCTGGATCTGTTAGGTTTCCTCTTTCTTCTTCAGATGTTTTTTGGATCTTATAGAGTCGTTTTTGTTGTTCTTTCTCTAAAGATTCTGCTACCATCTTTACTCTATCCCTTCAAATTCTATGTAGGAAGGTTTTATCTCTTTTAAAACTAGGACTCCAAGGAAAAGGGCTGGAGCAAGAACATATAGGACATCTGCAATGCTTTTTCTTTCAAAACTTTTCCGAAGGTATTTTTCTAAATCTATCCATGTACCCCCACTCCCGGATCTAGCCCAACTCTCGATTATAATTATTCCAGAAAGATTGAAACGAAGCCTGTAATTAAAACGGAGTATATTTTGTAAGTAAGGGTGTAATTCCCAATTTATCAACTTGAGTGTCTCTTCAGCTTTGGCCAAATACTCCTTTTTGAGATCTGGCAAGGGAGGCGACAAAAACCTAAAAATCTCTGAAAGAGAGTCGCGCATACCAGGAGAGGTGCTTTGCTTAAAGCTTTCCCATATATACCAGTTCAAATGAAACAAGAGGTCTAGGAGTCCTCCTACTGAGTGTCCCCAGATGGTATATTTGTTTCTAATCTCCGTAATCTCTGTTGCCGGCTCAAATACTGGTCTAAGCCCCAGGAAGCTCTTCATTCCATCAAAGCTGTCTTTTAGCCTTGGGTACGCTTCCATTAGGTAGAAGAAGGGTAGATTTCGGGTGCTCAAGGCGAAAAACGTGTAATAGTTATAGTTTGCTGTCACTTTTAGGATTTTTTCGTAAAAGTCTCTTAGCACCTGGAGAATCTTGTCGGGGTCTTTTATGAGCTCCTCGACTCCAAAGCTATTGTTCTCGTTGACCTCTACCCCGGCTTTGCCAGCTATCTTCCCTGATAACGAGCTTATTTCACGCAGGAAGCTCAAAAATTGAGTGTCGGAATCTACTTGGACCTGGATATGTTCTAGGGGGTTAACGCCCTCCTTAGCCAAGGCAACATAATGCTCCGCATCAATGGAGACGCCAAAGGCATTAGAGACGAAAAGCGCCAGACTGTTCTCCTCGTAGTCTCCTTCCTCAGTAACGCCTCCCAGCAAAAACTTCAGCATATCGCTATCTATCTCTGACAGCTTTCTATTGCCCGTCCTAGAGGCAACTTCGTACCCAAGTCTTAGAAGTTTCTGGGACAAAAGATAGAGAGGAACTATTTGTTCCCGGATGAAACTTCTCCAGCTCTCTGGATCCCAGTACCTAAAACCCTCTATTTTGTCATAGCTGGACATTTGTTTCATGCATATTTTTCTATTGCAAGATATAAAAATTTCACATGGTTTGACGCATATAGCGCGCGTGCACTCACAGACTTGCTAAAAAGGAAAAAGCCCTCAAGCCTGTAAACTTTACAAGCTTAATTGTCAGCTTTGAAAGAGAGTACGGCACAAAGAATTCTTCTATCATTAAACGCTTTATAGATTGGATACAAAGGAACAAAACCATAATCACCGTAGACGAGATCGGGGGGAGGTATATCGATCTGTTTCTAAACAAGTATGCGTAAATACGTAAACTGAGGGAAAGCACAATCTCTAACTACGGGGTGATTCTAACAAAGTTCCTGAACTATGCTAAAACTTCAAAAACATCTGGTGGTGCATGAGTCCTATGAGCCTTAGCGCACAAGGCAAAACATACATTAGCAAGCTGATAAGTTCTACAGAATGTAACACCTCAGCTGAAGTATCGAAACCCACCTCGTTATTTTAGAGAGCTTCTTCAAAAGCCTGTGTGCCTCATATATTTGCTCGCCAAGCCTTCAAATGCACATTTGTGTGCCTGAATCCGAGTATGGAAGCAAGGTCTTTTGCAACTCTGAGGCATGCCGTGTGGTGCGCGCTGATATTCTAAGTAAAAAATTTATTCAAGGAAAAAAGGAATAATTGTGGCTTACTACAAAGCCGTAAAACCATCCAAAAAGCTTGAGGAATGGCTGAATGATTTAACTTCTACTATCAACAAAGCGGACTTTTGGATAGCTTTAGGGGATGAAAATAACTGGAACTGGAGTTTAGCGTACTCAAAAATTTTTGAAGATGGGTACACCTATTGGGGCCTTAAACGGTTTTCTCTCGAAAATTTAGCGCGCACGAGCTTTATCAAAAAGGATGAGCCTACTATTGTTCTCTTTAGGGTAATTGGTAAGGGTATAATCGGGGCTGGCATTGTTACTCAATATGAAATTGATTATTTAAATTTATTTTGGCCTACTGAAAAACAAAATCCTGAGGTGTCTGATGGGTCCAAGTATTACTTTAGGTTTAAAATGAAAATAATATGGTTGCACGAATCCGTAAATAGTGGTTCTCTTCAAGGTGACCCTGAACTAAGTGAACTCCTTAGTAGCTATAAGAGAGCCGGTTTAAAGCATATAAAAAAACTAGAGATAATTTCAAAATTACGTTCTATACTTATCGATAGAGTTCAGGTCTATCAAAGATATGAAAAATTGTTTAAACCTATTAAAGTGACTGAGCTGACTATTGACAAAATCAAGGACATAATACAGCGTGACAATAGATATCAAAACATCAAAGTTGATGACGGTTTACTGAAAGAGCTTGTTAACGCGTTGAAATTGGGGAAACCTCTTCTATTAGTGGGACCTCCCGGTACAGGAAAAACTACATTAGCCCAAATAATCGCTGAAGCACTTAATTACAAATTAGTATCTAAGACAGCTTCGAGCGACTGGAGTAGAATCGATCTTATTGGTGGCCCTGTGCTTAAAGGACAAGAGGTGTATTGGAGGTCTGGCGCTATACTGGAAGCAATATGTGAGCACATGAAGAGTGGTGGAGCCATTCTTCTCATAGATGAGATAAACAGGGCAAACATAGAAAGAGCCTTTGGAGAATTCTTTACAATCTTTGGTGACATGCCAGAAAATAGAAGGGTACCTGTCTCCCTTTTACAAGAAATAAAATGGTGGGGAGACAAAATTGATGATTGCGGAAGGTATCTCCTTGAATGGTGGGATGGGCAAAGTGACTTAGAGATCCCAGAGGATTTTCGAATTATAGCTACAATGAACGTTTACGACAGACGTTATCTCTTTTCACTCGGATATGCACTTCTAAGACGATTCATCGTTATAAATTTTGAAAATCCTAAGGATGATGACATACAAGCGGTTCTCAAAGGTATAGTTCAAGAAAATAATATAGCAAACAATATCTTTGACTTGTATAATAAGATAAAGAAATCTGGTCTGGAAATTGGAATAGGGCTATGGGTAGATATAGCCAAGATTGTAAAGGCTTTCGGGAGTGATATCAACGCTTTAGATAAGGCTGTTAAAATGATTCTTGTCCCACAGTTCGAGGGTTTAGCTCTCAGCACGCTTAAAGAGGTCAAAAAACTTCTTAAAGAAAAAGGACTGAACGAGTCAGCGGAATTCTTTAACCAGCTCTATCCAGAGGTTGCGGAACTTGAGTCGACAACAAAGCAGTAGCGAAAAGGAAGAGATAAGCTTCATGGCTAACTATGCGTGGGCGACTTTACTTGCTCTTTATGATAAATATCAGCTTACTGGGAAACTGAAATTAAGAAACCTTAAATCCGACATTGTACTAGGGGGCGAAATAGCTACATCTCTCAAACTTCTTCGTAGCATCGTAGAGCTCTCAGAGATTGTGAAGGAAATATTAAGAAGAATGCATGCCGAGCTTGTCGAAGAAATGGAGATAACAAAGGGAAGTATCCGCGGTAAAATTGTTACCAGTCTCATGGCTAAGTACAAACCAAATGGAATTCCCGTAAGACGCGAAAGAATAGAATTTGAGAACCCAGCTAACCTCTTGCTTGTGGTCACTCTTCTTGAAGTAGAAAAAAGACTAATGAAGCTTATTCAGTCCTTGTCCTATTTAAATCCAACAACCGAAAAATTGCGTGAAATAGCTGTAAATAAGCTTCAAAGTCTCATAGTTGAATGTGAACGAATACTTTCCGTGCCTGAGCTTAGACCATTGATACCTAGGGGAAATTTAATTGTTGAGAACACCCTGCAACTAGAGGAAATAGAGAAAAAGGTTAGCTATGAAGCAGTGACCCATCCACGCGAGTATAAAGCCTACCAGAAACTTTTAACCATACGTAGATACTTTAAGGACGATTTATCGGTTCTTGAAAGAGAAACGAAAGAGCTTGCAGATAAACTTTTATTAAAGCTCTCTGAAAGCAAAATGTACGAGCTTTTTGCGCTAGCTTTTATTTTAAATTATCTAGATGAAAGATTCAAACCGAGCGATGTAAAAATAATTCCGAGAGATAAAGAAGTTGATGGCAGAGGACTAATTTTTTCAGGAGCAAACGGAGAGATTATCGTCCTATATAATATTATTAGTGAAAATATTCCTTCGAAATTATCGAAAGCAGAAGTTCGTAGTTTGCATAACGGATCCAAACTTGAAGATATAGTTAAAAAGTTGAGAGGGCTTCCCGACATAGTTATTATACATAGCTCTAATGGACAAGATAAAATACTGATTTTTGAATGCAAATATACAAGGAGTATCAATTACCTAGTTCAGGCTCGATTTAAAGCTATTAGTTACCTGTATGAATTTGATGCGAATGCTGTAACAATAATATCTCCCTCGCCTCAACCTAATCATTTATCCTTTACATCTATTTCTACTTCTCACCGAGGAAATTCTGAAAACGCAGTAAGAAATTCTCTAACTGAGGGATATGATGAAGAAACAGAAGAGCAGGGGGGATTCTACGTTGGAATCGCTGAATATGGTGGGGTCTTCATAAGGATTAAGGACGAGGTGAAAGACTATGGAAAGAATTTTAACGGTGATATTAACGACAAAGGAAAGACAAGCAAAAACAGCGATGGAAAGATTTTCGCGATTCTTTATCTTGATCCAACCGAAGAAGGCATTGATCGTTCGAAGAAAGCACTTGATAATCTCTTTCGGGAGATAGAACCGGAAATATTTGCAAAAAATCAATATAGTAGGACAACTTGAATTCAGGAAAACAACAAAGTTTTCGTTTACATGCTTACATTGTAAAACGGTTAAACTTAGCGAGATGCAGTGTTGCTATTTGTTGCCACAACTAAGAATATGTAGCCCTTTGAATAGAACAAAAATACCCTTAATTAGTCCTTTATGTCCTCGCATTGGTCTTTGCATGGTGCAATGACGCGGGGGGTTGACCCTTCGCTTCCTATAAATGCTATGTAGCCGTCTTTTGACTGGAGTTTTTCTGCTATGGCCTGTGGTTCTATTGCTTTGATGAAGTATGTGCTTCTTACCTTGATATCTTCGTACTACCATACGTCCCATTCTTTGGGTGTCTCTGTCTCGTATTCTATGACTTCGAGGTAGAATGTTAGTATCCTCTTGGGGACTTGTTCTTCATCGTCGTCTTCCATGCCGGTGTGGGGGTCTATGTATATGACATTTTCCCATTCCTCAACAATGCCTAGCTGGCCGGAGTCATTTGACCACCATAGCCAGACAAGGTTTTGGAAGGGGTATAGTTGTATCAGTTCCTCTCGTTTGCCCTCGAAGCTCAGGTAGACTTCGCCGTTCGCGTCTCGACTAATGACCCACTTGCTACCCGTGTCTGTCCAGAAGACTACGGCGTCCCCTGTTTCTACGAGCCTGGCCTGTTCCGTGGCGTCGAATTCTTTAGCGAGCCAAAATTCTCTCGCCAGCTCGTCGAATAGTTTTTTGGACTTCGACCTGAGACTACCCTCATATTTTCCGACCCGCTACACAGGCGCATTGTATACTGAGAACCTAGATAAAAACCCTGCAGGTTTATTCCATGTTTAGGCTGGGGATTTGTGTTTTCTTGCTAGCTTTTCAAGTGTTTCCTCGACGTCTTCTAGAGCGTAGATCGGCTCCTTTAGTTCCTTGGCCTTTTCGGGCATGCCCTAATGTAGCGCTCAAGTAGATATATGGCGTCGTCTATATGGTCGATGGCCTCATTTAAGCTGGCTTCTGCGTCTTGCCGCGTGGCTCTTATTGGTTGTCGCGTTGCGGCTTGTTGTCTTAGGGATTCGCGCTGGAGCCTGTTTATTTTAGCTAAGAGACGCAGAGAGTAGAAGAGAAGAGCAAGAGATGTGGTGAACAAAATTAGTGAGATGATGGTAAAGACATCTGGTATACTACCTGTGAAAACGAAGGTGAGTAGCGTAGGCTCTAGCTTCATCGGAAATCTCCCTTATATCTGTATTACTCGCTAGCCTGCATATACTTATTTAACTAATTTCAACTATTTCGGCTACAGCACACACTAAGCCGTCACATTCTGCTAGTGCTTTAATGTATGATTTTTGTCTGCACGGTCTTAGCGTTGTCGCTTTTTTCTGTGGCTGGGGCGAGTGTTGTGCTGTTTGTTTTCTGCCTCTTTTTTCTTTGCCTCGTAATATGCGTATGCGCCGGCGAAGTATGCCTCTGTGAGGGGGTCTAGGCTTTTCCACATGTCCTTGAAGGCTTGTCTGCCCTGGGTGGTTACGAGGTATTTGTCTCCGGTTTTCTGGACGTAGCCTTGAGAGATAAACTCCTCTAGGATCCTTTTTATTGAGTCTAACTTTACGGATACGTGTTTCTTTTCGTCCATCAATTTGTATGCGTTCTCTACGATGCCTCTTATGGTTTCAGCGTCGAAGTCGTCCCTGTCCTCTGTGTACAGGGCAATTACGGCCCCGACGGTTTCCGGCTTAAGCATTCTGTGCAGTCACCTCGATGCGGGCTGTGTCTTGCATATTGGTTGATAGCATTAGAACCATTTATCTATATCGCTCGTTGCCTATAAATTTTTTGAATTTTTTGAATTGTAGGAGTCAGTCTTTTTAAAGAATCTGTTGCTTTCAACTATGTGATAGTCTCTAAGGATGTTCTCGTGATGTGAGGCCGGCTCTCTGGTAGTGCTAGGTATCGCTTCTCTTAAGGAATAGTAGCTTTATGGGAATATTCTTGCCAGAATATACACGTAACTAGTAAGGGGCCCATATGATGCCCAAGAGAATCTGAGGGAGAAGAGCTAGGAGGTAGAGGCAGAGCCCGAGAATCGTCTAGTTGAGGATTGTGCTTAGCGAATGCTAGGCATGTTTCTGGGATCAGTAGGGTGTAGTGCTTTGTCAGCTCTAATACGTGTCTTCGATAAGCCGGGTCTATAAAGTACAGGGCCCAGAGACATACAGAGCTACACATTATGCTGGTTGCCGAAGTTACCCTGGTCACCTTTAATAACTAGTCTTTCACGTAGATTTTGTGATGAAGCTCAAGCTCTATAAGGGCGGTGTGCTTAAGTTGCCAGTTGCGATTAGGCGGGAGCTTGGGCTCAGGGAGGGTGACGA